>Ga0315912_10002179_pt1 | contig 21546 bp, 20 predicted proteins | sample VfabasoilMG_FD_204469 | JGI IMG/M metagenome (GOLD analysis project Ga0315912, IMG submission 204469) | Garden soil microbial communities collected in Santa Monica, California, United States - V. faba soil | ecosystem: Environmental > Terrestrial > Soil > Garden | place: USA: California...
CCAGCTCCGCCATCGAGCGCACGAGGTCCGCCGCGGTGCGCTCGACGGCCGACTTGGCCTCCTGCAGCTGCAGCGCGTGCGTGCGCAGGTCCTCCTGCGTCCGGTGCCGCACGTCCACGTCGCCCAGCGATCCCGCGATGCGCGCCAGGCCGCCGCGCTCGTCGCTGACCGCCTGGCCGCGGTAGCGGAACCAGCGATAGCCGCCGTCCTTGCAGCGCAGCCGCAGTTCCTGGTCGAGCAGCGACAAGCCGGCGAGGTGTTCCTCCATGCCCGCCACCAGCGCCTCGCGATCCTCCTCGTGGGCCATGCCCATCAAGCTCGTCCAGGCGGCCGGGATCTCCTCCGGCTGGTAGCCGAGCAGCTCGTAGAACTTCGGCGACCACCACTGTTCGTCGGAGCTGACCTTCTTCCAGTCCCAGAAGCCGTCGTTCGAGCCGTCGAGCGCGAGTTGGAAGCGCAGCTCGCTCTCCTTGCGCGCCTTCTCGGCCTCCGCGCGCTCGCGCATGTCGCGCACGAAGGCGTGGAAGGTCCAGTGTCCTTCGGCCTGGACGGGGCGCACGGTCAGCTCGACCGGGAACTCCGTGCCGGACTTGTCGATGGCGGTGAGCTCGATGCGCTTGCCGAGGATCGAACCCTGGCCGGTGCGGGCGAAGCGCTGCAGCGCCTCCTCGTGGCCGCTGCGCAAGTGCGGCGGGATGATGTGCTCGCTGAGCGGCTTGCCCATGATCTCCACGGCCTTCCAGCCGAACGTGCGCTCGGCCTGCGGGTTCCAGCCGCAGACCCGGCCTTGGACGTCCATCGAGATCAGGGCGTCGACCGAGCTGTCGATCGTGCGCCGCAGGTCGGCCTCGCTGCGCTCGAGCTGCTCACGCGCCGTCTCGATCGCGTCGAGCGTCTCGTTGAGACCCCGGCCCAGCATTCCGATCTCGTCCTGCCCTGTGGCCGGGACGCGCAACTCGCGGCCGCCTTCGAGCCAGTCGCTCAGCACCTGCCCGATGACGTTCAGGCGGCGCGTGACCAACCGGCGAAAGTCGAAGTAGATCGCGCCCAGGAAGCTGGCCACGATCGCGCACAGCCCCAGGCTGAAGATCACGGTCCCGCGCAGCCGGGCGTCGGGGAGCGCCAGCGCACCCATGAGCTTCCACACGCACAGGCTCCCCGCGAGGCACAGCAGTCCGCCGTAGCCAGCGATGGAAAGCAGCATGCGGCTGCGCAGGGAGCGTGTGCGTCGTTCGGATTCGTCCGGGCTCGACATCGGGGGCGGATCGGGGGTCGATCTCGCAGCGCTTGATCGACCGTCCGGAACGGCGCGTTTGACCCGCGATCCCGAAATTGCATATGCGGACAGGGCTCCTCGCCGGAAGTCCTTTCCGATCCGGCACAGGTGAAAGCAAGCGGGCCGCCCGGTTGCGCCGGACGGCCCGCATTTCTGCGTCGCAATCAGCCGGGCTCAGTGGCCGTGGCCCGCGTGCGCGCCTTCCTTCTCCTTGGCCGGGAGGTCGGAGACGAGCGCGTCGGTGGTCAAGAGCAGGCTCGCGACCGAGGCCGCGTTCTGCAGTGCCGTGCGCACGACCTTGGTCGGGTCGATGACGCCGGCCTTGACCATGTCCTCGTAGACCTCGGTCTCGGCGTTGAAGCCCCAGTTCTTGCCCTTGTTCGAGCGCACGTTCTGGACCACCACCGCGCCGTCGAGGCCGGCGTTGGACGCGATCTGGCGCATCGGGGACTCCAGCGCGCGGCGCACGATCTGCGCACCGACGCGTTCGTCGCCTTCGACCTTGAGGGCCTCGACGACCTCGATGCAGGAGAGCAGCGCCGAGCCGCCGCCGGGGACGATGCCTTCTTCGACGGCTGCGCGCGTGGCGTGCAGCGCGTCCTCGACGCGCATCTTCTTCTCCTTCATCTCGGCTTCGGTCGCGGCACCGACGTTGACCTTGGCCACGCCGCCGGAGAGCTTCGCCAGGCGTTCCTGGAGCTTCTCCTTGTCGTAGTCGCTCTTGGTCGTCTCGATCTCGGCCTTGATCTGCGCGATGCGGCCGCGAATCGAGTCCTTGGAGCCGGCACCTTCGATGATCGTGCAGGCTTCCTTGGCCACGATCAGCTTCTTCGCCCGGCCGAGGTCCTTCATGGTCACGGTCTCGAGCGAGGAGCCGGTCGCTTCCATGATCGGGTTCGCGCCGACCAGGGTGGCGATGTCCTCGAGCATGGCCTTGCGGCGATCGCCGAAGCCCGGAGCCTTGACCGCGACGCAGGGGAAGATGCCGCGCAGCTTGTTCACGACCAGCGTCGCGAGGGCCTCGCCCTCGAGATCCTCGGCGATGATCAGGAGCGGCTTGCCCGACTGGGCGACCTGTTCGAGCAGCGGGATCAGCTCCTTGACGGTGCCGATCTTCTTCTCGTTCACGAGCACGTAGACGTCCTCGTAGACCGTCTCCATCGTCGTCGGGTTGGTGATGAAGTGCGGCGAGAGCCAGCCCTTGTCGAACTGCATGCCCTCGACCCACTCGACCTCGGTCGTGATCGACTTGCCTTCCTCGACCGTGATCACACCGTCCTTGCCGACCTTGTCCATGGCCTTGGCGATCATCTCGCCGATCTCGGAGTCGCCGTTCGAGGCGACCGTGCCGACCTGCGCGATCTCCTGGTGGCCCTTGACCGTGGTCGAGAGCTTCTTGAGCTGCTGGACGGCCGCTTCGACCGCCTTGTCGATGCCGCGCTTCAACGCGATCGGGTTGGCGCCCGCCGTGACGTTCTTGAGGCCTTCCTCGAAGATCGCCTCGGCCAGCACCGTGGCCGAAGTCGTGCCGTCGCCGGCCTGGTCGTTGGTGCGCTGCGCGACCTGCTTCACCAGCTGCGCGCCCATGTTCTCGTAGGCGTCCTCGAGTTCGATCTCCTTGGAGACCGTCACGCCGTCCTTGGTCACCGTCGGGGAGCCGAAGGACTTCTCGATGATCACGTTGCGCCCGCGCGGGCCCAGGGTGACCTTCACCGCACGCGCGAGCTTGCGCACGCCGTCACGGATCTTCTCGCGTGCGGCGTCGTCGTAGCAGATTTGCTTGGCCATGTTGTTTCGTTTCTTGGGTCGAGGTGTGGGGGAGGGCGGCTCAGTCGACGATGCCGAGGATGTCTTCCTCGCGCATGATCAGGTAGTCCTCGCCGACGTGCTTGACCTCGGTGCCGGCGTAGGAGGTGAAGAGCACGGTGTCGCCGGCCTTGACCGAGAAGGTCGAGCGCTGGCCGTTGTCGAGCGTGCGGCCTTCGCCGATCGCGATCACGCGGCCTTCCTTGGGCTTGTCCTTGGCGCTCTCGGGCAGCAGGATCCCGCCGGCGGTCTTGGATTCGGCTTCGGCGCGCTTGATCAGCACGCGGTCGCCCAGCGGGCGGATGCTGCCGGACTTCTTGTTGCTGGTGGAAGGCTTGGATTGGGTCTTGGTGCTCATGGGGGTCGAACTCATCGAATTCAGGAGGTTCAGTCAGGTCAGGGTTTGCGTTGGTGAATCAGTGCCGTGGCCAGTCGCGCTCTCCGCCGAGGCCGAGAACGCGTGAAACTTCCGCGCGCAGCAGTGCCGGCTCCGGGGGCTTGCGGAAGACCGCCAGCGCCCCTTCGTGCAGCGCCATCGAGCGCAGCGCATCGGTCGCGTCGCCCGAGAGCACGATGCACGGCACGTCGAGCGTCTCGCGGCGCACGAACGTGACCAGCTCGAGCCCGGTGTAGCCCGGCATGTGCATGTCGAGCAGCGCCAGCAGCGGGCGCTCGCCGCGCAGGATCTCGAGTGCTGCGCTGCCGGTCTCGGCCTGGATGATCTCCAGATGCCAGTCGCTCAGGAGCTCGCAGACCCCCGCGCGCAGATCGCGGTCATCGTCGGCGACTAGGACTCTGCGGGAGATGGCCATGCGATCCGTCGTGAGGAGCGCCCCGAAAAGCAAAGCCCATGCCGGGGGCCGAGAGGCCGATTCATGGGCCCGCGGAGGCCTGGGGGGGGCCTCGACCTGTCAGCGTGGCAGCGGGTCGGGAGAAGGCCTCCCGGCCCTGTCAGGCTGACAGAGTGGGCTTCTGAGCCACGAGGGAGTACCCGAGCGTCACGGTCTCGTCCCTGGCGACCTTCGAGAGCAGGTAGCACCCGACCTGGACCACGGCCGCGATGGGGAAGACGATCACGCTCCTCCAGCGCGAGGGGATCACGCTGCCGTCGGCCAGGCGCTCCTTCGAGGCACACACGCGCAGCAGGAACTGCGAGGAGAGCGAGCCGATCGCGAGCGCGAAGTTGCCGCGCGGCTCGATGCGCTCGACGACCAGGCCCGTTTGCTCCACCAGGTTGCGCAACGAGTAGGGCGTGTAGCGGAAGAAGTCGGACGGCATCTCGTGCAGCGGCTGGATGAACGGAACCGTGACCAGGAGCCGCCCGCCAGGCTTCAGCACGCGCACCATCTCCTGCAGCAAGGCGCCGGGCGACATGACGTGCTCGAGCACCTCCGTCGCGAGCACGGTCTGGAAGCTCGCGTCGGCGAACGGAAGCTGGCGGCCGTCACCGAACACGTCGACCGCGCTCTTCAACCGATCGAGGATTCCCCACAGCTCGGGCTGCTTGTCGAGCAGCGCCGGCGGGTAGTCCAGTCCGACGTAGCGCGTCACGTGCGGCGCGAAGAGCGCGGCGTAGGGTCGCTCGGAGCAGCCGACGTCGAGCAGCACGCCCTTCGCGCTCGGAGCGAGGCTCGCGATGGCGCTGCGCAGGTTCACCCGATCGAGCCAGTAGGGCGAGAGCGGGGAGCGCTTGCGCCAGGCGTTCAGGCGCGCGAGCAGGGGCGGGCGTTCCGGAGACATTCGAGTCATGGTAGCCGGACGAAATAGTAGGCTGGCAGCCCGCCGCATGAATCCTGCACCGACGCTCTCCCCCCGGGCCCGCGCGCTCGTCGCGCGCCGGCCGGTCTTCGATGCGCACGTCGACTCGCTCCAGCGCCAGCTCGACCTCGAGCACGATCTCGGAGTGCGCACCCAGGGCCACCTTGACCTCGTGCGCGGCCGCGAGGGCGGACTGGGCTCGATGGTCTTCGTCAACTGGGTCGATCCGAAGTACATCGCGCCGGAGCACGGCGGTGCGAAGCAGCGCACGCGCGATCTCTTGCGCGAATTCCACCGGCTCCTGCGCGCGCATCCCGACGAGGTCGCGTTCGCCGGCAACGGCCGCATGCTGCGCGCCGCGCGCGCCGCGGGCAAGCTGGCCGGCATCCCGGGCATCGAGGGCGGGCACTCGATCGAGGAGAGCCTGGACGAGCTCGTGTGGTTCTTCGAGCGCGGCGTGCGCGTGCTGACGCTGGTCTGGAACAACCACCTCTCCTGGATCCGCTCGTGCCAGGCCGGAGCGGGGCCGGAGATCCCGGAGGGGCTGAGCCCATTCGGCCGCTCGGTCGTGCGCAAGATGAACGAGCTAGGGATGGTGGTCGATCTCTCGCACGCGGGCGAGCGCTCCTTCTTCGATGCGCTCGAGACGACCTCGCGACCCGTGATCGCGAGCCACTCGGGCTGCAAGGTGCTGCACGGCCACCAGCGCAACTTGACCGACGAACAACTGCGCGCCCTGAAGCAGAATCGCGGCGTCGTCGGGATCGTGTTCTGCGTGCCGTTCCTGTCGGAGGCGGGTCAGGCCGAGGACCAGCGTCTGCGCGAGACCGAGGGCTACAAGACGCTCGCGGCGCGGAACGACACCGAGCTCTTCCTGCGCCAGGGCGAGTACCTGCAGGAGAAGGCCGAGCCGCTGCCGCTCGAGGTCGTGGTCGAGCACATCGAGCACGTGGTCGAGGTCGCGGGCGTCGAGCACGTCGGCCTGGGTTCGGATTTCGACGGCATCCTGCGCACGCCACAGGGTCTCGAGGACGCGAGCTGCTACGGGAACCTGGTCGAGAAACTCTTCGAACACGGCTTCAACGAAGACGACGTGCAGAAGATCTGCGGCGGGAACATGGAGCGCGTGTTCGCCGAGGCGACGGGGCCCGGCACGCGCGCGGATACGGCGCCGCTCGTGGAATTCTCAGGCTAGAGCGGCGACCTGCGCGACTTCCGAGCGTCTATGGGGTGGAGAACGACCCATGCGCTTCGATTTCACTTCCGTCGACGACGTCGAGTCCTACATCAACGTCCCTGAAGGCCTGCACAACTGCCGCGTCGCCGAGGTGCGCGACGGACGCGCTCGCGACGGCAGCGTGCGCTGGAGTTTCCGGCTGGAGGTGATCGACGGCGAGTGGGTGGGGCGCACGGCGGCCTGGGACTCGCTCACCTGGAGCGAGCGCGGGATCTACCGCGTGAAGAAGGTGCTCGCGGCGCTCGGCCTGGACGTGAAGGGTGTCGTCGAGATCGAGCCCAATGATCTCGTGAACATGCGCGCGCGCGTGCGCGTCGAGCCCGAGGAGCGCGAGGATCCCCAGACGGGGCGGCGGCAGGTGCGCATGCGCGTGCCCTACCTCGGATACGAGAGCTACGAGGAACCCGCGGACCGGGACGCTCCGCCGACGCTCGCGCCGGTCGACGGCTGGAAGCGCAGCGGTGAAAGCGCGGGCGAGGGTGCGGCCCCGGGGGACGACGACTTCGGCTTCTAGTTCAGCTTCTTGGCGCGCTAGAGTGCGCGCATGGCCGTGCCGAAGGGCGTCGAGAAGCGCATCACGGAGCTGCGGGCGGAGATCCGCCGCCACGACCGGCTGTACCACGTCGAGTCGAAGCCGGAGCTCTCGGACGCAGAGTACGACGCGCTCTTTTCCGAGCTCAAGCGGCTCGAGGCCGAGCACCCCGGGCTGCTGACGCCCGACAGTCCGACGCAGCGCGTCGGCGCGCCGGTGCCCGAGGGGCAGGGCTTCCCGACCGTGAAGCACGAGGTGCCGATGCTCTCGATCGACAGCCTCTTCACGAACGAGGAGGTGCGCGAATTCGAGGCGCGCATCGTGCGCTTCCTCGGCCTCGAGAACGGCGAGGCGCTCGATTGGGCGGTCGAGCCCAAGTTCGACGGTGTCAGCGCGGCGCTGGTCTACGAGGAAGGCCGGCTCGTGCGCGGCGCGATGCGCGGCGACGGCGTCCAGGGCGAGGAGATCACCGCCAACCTGCGCACGATCCGCAACCTGCCGCTGGCCCTCGCTCGCGAGGGTCATGCGATCCCCAGGCGCGTCGAGGTGCGCGGCGAGGTCCTGATCCGGCGCGAGCGCTTCGCGAAACTCAACGAGGCGCGCGCCAGGGAGGGCCTGGCGCCCTTCGCCAACCCGCGCAACACGGTCTCGGGCGCTCTGCGCCGCAACGATCCGGCCGAGGTCGCGCGCTATCCGCTCGAGTTCTACCCCTGGTCCGCGCCGCAGCTCGAGGGGCTCGACCTCGTGACCCAGACCGAGCTGCTCGCGGCGCTGCGCGCCTGGGGGTTCGCCGACGCGGGCCACTCGCGCAGCGTGCGCGGCCTCCCGGCGGCGATCGCCTACCACGACGAGATCGAGCGTCGGCGGCTGGAGCTGCCCTTCGAGATCGACGGCATCGTCGCCAAGCTCGACCGGCTCGATCTGCGCGCTCGTCTGGGTGCGACCTCGCGCGCGACGCGCTGGCAGTACGCGCACAAGTTCGCGCCGCTCGAGGCTTCGAGCACGCTGCGCGCGATCGAGACCATGGTCGGCAACGGCGGGCGCCTGACTCCGCGCGCGCACGTCGACCCGGTTGAGGTCGGCGGCGTCACGGTGCGGCACGCGACGCTGCACAACGCCGACTACGTCGCCGCGCTGGGCGTGCGCGTCGGCGACCGCGTCTTCCTGCGCCGCGCCGGCGACGTGATCCCGCAGATCACGAGCGTCGCGAAGGCCGCCGAGGGCCGCGCGCCGGCGGGCTGGGACGATGCCGTGCCCGAGGAGCTGCGCGACGCAAAGGCTGCGATCCGTCCGGGCGTCGCGTGGCGCTGGCGCGAGGAGTTCGAGATGCCGAAGCGCTGCCCGGTCTGCGCGACGACGGCGCTCCAGGAGGGCAAGTACTGGCGCTGTCCGAACCTCGAATGTCCGCCCCAGCTCGTCGGGCGCACGCTGGTCCTCGCCGGCGGCGGCGCGTTCGAGATCGACGGCATCGGCGAGAAGCAGGTCGCACAGCTCTTCGAGGCCCGCTTGCTGCGTTCGCCGGCGGATCTGTTCGCGCTCGAGCGCGAGCAGCTCATCGGGCTCGAACGCTGGGGCGAGAAGTCGGCCACCAACCTGCTCGAACAGATCCGCGAGCGGCGCCGGATCCCCTTCGCGCGCTTCCTCGTCGCGCTGGCGATCCCCGACATCGGCCCCGCGACGGCGGCGCTGCTGGCCCGGCACTTCGGGTCGCTGGACGACCTGAAGGCGGCCTCGTTCGACGAACTGCAGCACATCGACGGTGTCGGGCCCGAGGTCGCAGCGCGCCTCTTCGGCTGGTTTCGCGAACCGGCCGGACTGCTGTTGCTCCGTCAGCTCTTCGAGAGGGGCGTCGAGGTCGACTACCAGCGTGCTCCATCCGGCAGCGGCTTCTTCAGCGGCAAGACGGTGGTATTCACCGGAACCCTGGAAGGGATGGGCCGCAGCGAAGCCAAGCAGGCCGTCGAAGAACAGGGCGGCAAGGTCGGCTCCTCCGTGAGCGCGAAGACCGACTTCCTCGTCGTCGGGGGCAAGCCGGGGAGCAAGGCGAAGAAGGCCGAGGAGCTGGGCGTCAAGGTTTTGCTCGAGCCCGAATTCCTGGGGCGCGTCGGCAGGAACTGAAACTCCGGGCGCGTACCATGCGGCGATGCCGCTCCTCCTGCTCCTCTTCTGCGCGTGCAGCGCACAGCAACCCGCGTCCAAGCCCAGCCCCGTCGCGGGCTCGATCGTCGTCCGCGCCGCACAGATGCTCGACGTGCGCGCCGGCAAGCTGATCGCGCACCCGCAGATCGTCGTCTCGGGCCGCACGATCCAATCCGTCGGCAAGAGCGGCGATCCCGTCCCCGAGGGCGCGCAGGTGATCGACCTGGGCGAGAAGACGCTCGTGCCGGGCCTGATCGACATGCACACGCATCTCTCCTTCGCGCTCGAAGGCGACTGGGTGAACCAGGGCGTGCACGAAACGGCGGCCGATGCCGCCCTGCATGGTGCACACAACGCGCGCATCACGCTGCTGGCCGGGTTCACCACCGTGCGCGACGTGGGTTCCGGCGAGTGGGTGGACGTGGCGCTGATGAAGGCCGTCGAGCGCGGCGAGATCGACGGCCCGTGGATCTTCCCTTCCGGGCACGCGATCGGCATCACGGGCGGGCATGCTGATGTCACCGGCTTCGCGCCAGGGATCCTGGTGCAGAATCCCGAGCACGGCATCGCCGATGGACCCGACGAGTGTGTCAAGGCCGTGCGCACCCAGATCAAGTACGGCGCCAAGGTGATCAAGTGCGTCGCCACGGCCGGCGTGCTCTCGTTCGAGGCCTCGGTCGGAGCGCAGCAGCTGTCGGACGCCGAGCTCAAGGCGATCGTCGACGAGGCCACGCGGCACGGCGTCAAGGTCTGCGCCCACGCCCACGGCCGCGACGGGATCCTGGCTGCGGTGCGTGCCGGTGTCGCTTCGATCGAGCACGGCAGCGTGCTCGACGACGAGGTCATCGGCGAGATGCAGAAGCGCGGGACCTTTCTCGTGCCGACCTACTATCTGCAGGAGCGCATCGACATGGCCAAGCTGCCGGAGCTGATCCGCCGCAAGGCCGAGACGATCTTCGGGCAGAAGGACGCGAGCATGAAGAAGGCCATCGCGCGCGGCGTCCGGATCGCCTACGGCACCGACGCGGCCGTCTATCCGCATGGCGAGAACGCGCGCGAATTCGCCTGCCTGGTGCGACTGGGCATGCAGCCGGCGGATGCCCTGCGCACGGCGACCCTGAACGCCGCCGAACTGCTCGGCGTGGACGACCGGGGCGAGATCGCCCCCGGCAAGCTGGCAGACCTGATCGCGGTCTCCGGAGACCCCCTGGCGGACGTCCGGCGCCTGGAGACCGTCGAATGGGTCATGCACGGCGGTCGCGTCGTCCGATAACCTCTGCGGAGCCCCAGCAGCACGAGGGAAGCATGGCCGACCCGGGCAGCACCAAGAACGACGACACGCGCGAGCTCGTGGAGCGGGCCAAGGCGGGCGACGCGGACGCGTTGAACCAGCTCTTCGCGCGCCACCATCCGCTGCTGCTCGACGTGGCCCGCCGCCGCATCGGCGCGCGCCTGCGACTCAAGGAGGAGCCCGACGACCTCGCGCAGACGACCTTCCGCGAAGCGACGCGGGACTTCGCCAACTACGAGTACCGCGGGCCCGACTCGCTCGTGCGCTGGCTGATGCAGATCCTGCAGAACAAGATCCGCGACAAGGCCGAGTTCTATTCGGCCAACAAGCGCGATCAGACGCGCGAGCGCACGCTCAGCGGCACCGCGCACCCCGGTGCCGAACCCTCGCCGGGCATGGATCCCGCGAGCGCCGATCTCTCGGTCACCGTGCACGTCCAGCGCGAGGAGGCCTTCGGGCATCTGCGACGCGCACTGGGCGAGTTGTCCAAGGAGCACCGCGAGGCGATCACCCTGGTCTTCTTCGAGGGACTCTCGCTGCGCGAGGCCGGCGAGCGCATGGAAGGCCGGTCGGAAGACGCCGTGCGGATGATGATGCGGCGCGCAGAGGGCAAGCTCGGGGAGATGCTCAAGCGCTCGCTCGGCAAGGACGCCTAGTCCGGGCGCACTTGTCGCCGGCGGCTCCCTCCGCTAGATTCTTCGCCCCCACGGTGGGCGACTAACTCAATTGGCAGAGTGCCATGTTCACAGCGTGGAGGTTGCAGGTTCAAATCCTGTGTCGCCCACCAACTCCATTGCGCGCATGACCGAGAGCCTCCAGGACCGCTACGCGCCGAGTGGCCGCTGTTTCGGCTGCGGCCCGGCCAACCAACAAGGCCTGCGCATCAAGTCGCGCGTCGAAGGCGAGAAGCTCGTCGCCGACTGGACGCCGCAGAAGCACCACGAGGCCTTCCCCGGCGTCGTCAACGGCGGGATCATCGGCGCGCTGCTGGACTGCCATTCGAACTGGACCGCGGCCTGGCACCTGATGCACAAGACCGGCGCGACGGAGCTGCCGAGCACGGTGACGAGCGAGTTCCACGTCAAGCTCAAGCGCCCGACGCCCTCGAACGCCGCGCTGCGCATCGAAGCGCGCGTGGTCGAGTCGAGCGACGACCGCGCGGTGATCGAGGCCGAGATCCTCGCCGGCGGCAAGGTCACTTCGACCTGCCGCGGCGTGTTCGTCGCGGTGCTTCCGGGCCACCCGGCCTACCATCGCTGGGACTGAGGGCGTGCCGATGTGGCGCAAGCGCGCAGCGGCCGACCGTCCCAAGCGGCGCCGCCTCGCGCGCGTGCTGCGGATCCTGGCCGTCCTGGCGCTCGCACTCGTGCTCTGGGCGCTCTACCTCGCGCGCGTTCAGGAGTCGTACTTCGCCGAGCGCAAGGGCAAGCTCGTCGCGGCCGAGCTCGCGACGCCGGTCGAGGCCGACGAGCACGTCGACGTGCTCGCCACGCTGCGCTCGAACTCGGGCCTCAGCGTGCGCCTCGCGGTGCGGCGTCCGGTCGAGGCGCTGCACGTGCCGGCGCCGCGGCGCCCGCTGATCGTGATGCTCGGCGGCCTCGAGACCGGGCTCGAGGCCCTGCGCTATGTCGGCGGCACGCGCGGCGCGATCGTCGCGGTCGTCGGCTACCCGTACGCCGGACCGATCAAGCCCTCGGGTTTCGAGGCGCTGCGCGCGGTGCCCGAGATGCGCCGCGCGATCCTCGACACTCCCGCGGCGATCCAGCTCGCCCTCGACTGGCTGCTCGAGCAGTACGGCGTCGACGGCGCGCGCGTCGAGCTCTGCGGCGTCAGCCTCGGCAGCCCCTTCGCCTGCGTCGCGGGCGCGCTCGACCAGCGCTTCACGCGCGTCTGGGCCATCCACGGCGCGGCGGATCCGTATGCGATGCTCGAGCACTCGCTGCGCACGCGCGTCGGCTGGGCGCCGCTGCGCAAGGTCTGCGCGCTGGCTCTCTTCGTGCTCGCCGACGGACCGACGGTCGCGCCCGAACGCTACGTCGGGCGCATCGCGCCGCGCCCGTTCGTGATGCTCAACGCCGAACAGGACGAGCGCCTGCCGCGCGAAGCCGTGCTCGAGCTCTATGCAGCGGCGCGCGAGCCGCGCGAGCTCGTCTGGCTGCCCGGACCGCACGTACAGCCCAAGCGCGCCGAGGTCGTGCGCGAGCTCGTCGACATCGTCCTCACGCGCGTCACCGGGAATCGCTAGCCCGCGTCGCCGGCGAACAGCTCGCCCTGGTGCTCCGAGGCCCTGCGCGCCGCGCCGAGGTTGAACCCGAGCCGCCGGCACTGGATCTCGAACAGCTGCTCGAGCGCCTCCCAGCGCGGGCCGCTGCCGACCATGCGCAGTCCGAAGTTGGAGCGGTTCCACGCGCCGAGCTTCATCTCGCGCAACCCGTTCTCGACCTTGCGCACGCGCTCGGGGAAGGCGCTCGCCAGGCGCTCGCGAAAGACGGGCAGCACCTCGGCCGGCAAGCGCAGCAGCGTCATGAAGGCGCGCGTCGCGCCGGCCGCTCGCGCGGACTCCAGGATGCCCGCGATGTCGCACTCGTTGAGGCCCGGCACGATAGGGGAGATCGAAACGCCCGTCTCGATGCCGGCCTGCGAGAGCAGCCGCAGCGTCTCGAAGCGGCGACGCGGGGAGGGCGCGCCCGGTTCGATCGCACGGCCGAAGCGCTCGTCGAGGAACGGGATCGAGACGTGCACGCACGCGCCCGGCCCGCGCGCGAGGGCTGCCAGCAGGTCGATGTCGCGCCGCACGAGCGTGCTCTTCGTGATCACGCCCACCGGTGTGTGCCGTGCGCGGCAGACCTCGAGGCAGCGCCGCGTCAGTTCGTAGCTCGCCTCGAGCGGCTGGTAGCAGTCGTTGTTGCCCGAGAAGGCGACCAGCTCGCGCTTCCACGACGGCCGCGCGAGCTCGAGCGCGAGGAGCTCGTGCACGTTCGTCTTCACGACGATGCGCCGCTCGAAGTCGGTTCCCGCTCCGAAGCCCAGGTACTGGTGCGAAGGCCGTGCGTAGCAGTAGGCGCAGGCGTGCTGGCAGCCGCGGTAGGGATTGACGCTCCAGCGGAACCCGATGTCGGGGCTCTCGTTCTCCGAGAGTGCGGAGCGCGCGAGCTCCTCGTAGACCTCGAGCTCGGCCGGCGGCGGCTCGTCGAGGTACTCGACGTGCGTCGAGAGCCAGGGGTTCGGTGGATTGGAGATCGGGCGCATGCGCTGGAATGCGCCCCCTCTCCCCGCCGGCCATGGTAGCGCGGGAATCGCTTCGGTCGAGGCCCGGGGGAGGCCGATCTCCTGAGCATGAAGCCGCACCCGCATGCCGGCGAGGAGTGGTTCGAGAAGCTGCCTCTGGCGCAGCAGGTGGAGATGGCGCGCGAGCACGCGCAGCGCCTGCAGCAGCCCGGGGAGCTCGTGGCGCTGCAGCGGCGTCGCATGCGGATCGAGGCATTGCATATGGGCGGCGTATTCGCGCTGTTCGGGATCATCGGCAGCGGGCTCGAACTCGACGTGCTGCTCGTCTCGACCGTCGTGGGGACCGCTCTCGGGTGGGTCTGCAGTCGTCTCGACGCGCACCGCATCTCGACCGCCGCGGTCGGGATGGCCGGGTTTGCCGCCTCGCAGTGCCTGCTGAACGGCTCGGTCTGGATGGTGTTGTTCGGGACGTTCCCGCTGGGCGGGTGCTGCGCGCTGATCGGGTGGGCTCGCGAAGAGCGCGGGACGACCTAGGCGGACGCATGGAGGAATGGTTCGAGCGTCTGCCAGCCGAGCGCCAGGCCGAGATGCTGCGCCAGCAGCGCGAGGAGGTCGCGCGGATGGAGGAGCTGGTCGAGCTCGACAAGCGCCGCATGTGGATCGAGTCGCTGCGGATGGGGGCGGTCTTCCTCGTCGGGGACTCGATCTCGCCTGGCGGCGGGTTCTGGAGCGCGGTCGTGGCACTCCTGGCCGGGACCCTAGCCGGCTTCCTGCTCAACCGGTTCGATGCCAAGCGCGGGTTCTCGGCTGTGGTCGGTGGAGGGACCTTCTTCGCGCTCGAATGCCTCCTGCGCGGAGGGTTTCTCGGCGGACACCTGCTCCTGTGCTACCCGCTGACCGCAGCCTGCGCCGTGATCGGGTACTTCCGCGAGGAACGCGGGACCTAGATTCGGCGCCCGAAAAACGGCTTCACGCCCAGCCGCGGCGTGGACAATGAAGGTCCATGAGCACGACTGCCCGCATGTGGCGCGCCTTCGTCGAGCGCGACCCCGACTTCGACGGCCTGTTCCTGGCCGCGGTGCACAGCACGCGCATCTTCTGTCGGCCGACCTGCCCGGCGCGGCGGCCGAAGCGCGAGAACGTCGAGTTCTTCGCGCGCGCGGACGAGGCTCAGCGCGCGGGGTTCCGTGCCTGCAAGCGCTGCCATCCGCTCGATGACGCGCCGGCGCTCGTGCGACGGCTGCTTGCGCTCGTCGAGCGCTCCGGCGACCGGCGCATCGGCGAGAAAGAGCTCGCGCGGCTCGGCATCGAGCCCTCGACGGCGCGGCGGCAGTTCCAGCGCCACTTCGGGCAGAGCTTCCAGGCCTGGCAGCGCGCGCAGCGGCTCGGCGCCGGCCTTGCGACGATTCAGAACGGCGCGCGCGTGATCGAGGCGCAGGTCGCGAGCGGATTCGAGTCCGCCAGCGGCTTCCGCGCCGCGATCGAGCGCCACTTCGGAACCTCGCCTTCGCGCGCGAATGGGCTGCGCGTGCTCACAACGCGTTGGGTCGAGTCGCCGCTCGGGACCCTGCTGCTCGCCGCGGACGAGCAGGGCCTGCGCCTGCTCGAGTTCGCGGTCGAACAGCGCCTGCGGCGCGAGATCGCTGAGTTGGATGCCGTGCTTGTGCCCGGCCGCAGCGCGTCGCTCGACGCCGCCGAGCGCCAGCTGGCGGAGTACTTCGCCGGGCGCCGCACGCGCTTCGAGCTCGCGCTCGCGCCGGTGGGCACGGAGTTCGAGCGACGTGTATGGAGCGAGCTCGGTCGCATCCCCTTCGGGGAGACGCGTTCGTACGCCCAGATCGCGGAGCGCATCGGCCGCGCGGGCGCTCAGCGCGCGGTCGGAACCGCCAACGGGCGCAATCGGCTCGCGATCGTGATCCCCTGCCACCGCGTGATCCGCGGCGACGGCGAGCTCAGCGGCTACGGCGGGGGAGTGGCGCGCAAGCGCTGGCTGCTCGATCACGAGCGCCGCGGACGCCCGAGCAAGTAGGGATCGGGCCAGGGGAAGTCGTGGTGGCCGTAGCGCGCCGCGGCGTGGCGCGTGAGGTAGGGATCGGCGAGGTGCGGCCGCGCGAGAGCGCACAGATCGGCGCGGCCCGCGGCGAGGATCGTGTTGACGTGATCGGCGCTCTGGATGCCGCCGACGGCCATGACGGGGATCTGCGCCTCGGCGCGGATCTGCTCGGCGAAGGGCACCTGGTACATGCGGCCGTAGACCGGCTTCGACTCGGGCGTGTTGCCGGCCGAGGAAACATCGACGAGGTCGCAGCCGAGTCGCTTGAGCTCGCGCGCGAAGACGACCGACTCCGCCACGGACCAGCCGCCCTGGTCGTCGAGCCAGTCCGTGGCCGAGATGCGCACGAACATGGGCTTCTCCTCCGGCCAGGCCGCACGCGCGGCGGCGAAGGCCTCGAGCGGGAAGCGCATGCGATTCTCGAGACTGCCGCCGTAGGCGTCCGTGCGCTGATTCGACTTCGGGGAGAGGAAGCTGGAGAAGAGGTAGCCGTGCGCCATGTGCAGCTCGACCACATCGAAGCCGGCGCGCTCGGCCATGCGCACCGCGTTCGCCAGCGCGAGCTGCACAGCCTGCATGTCCGCGCGCGTCATCTCGCGCGGCACATGCCAGTCGGGCGCGAAGGGCAGCGCCGACGGGCCGATCGTCTGCCACGCGCGCCCATCGCGCAGCGGATCGTCGCCCTCCCAGGGCAGGTTGCAGGAGGCCTTGCGGCCCGCGTGCCCGAGCTGGATGCCGATCTTCGCGCGCGAGTGCCCGTGCACGAACTCGACGACGCGCTTCCAGCCCGCGACGTGCGCCTCGGAGTACATGCCCGTGCAACCGAGCGTGATGCGGCCCTCGGCGGTCACGTTGGTCGCTTCGGCGAACACCAGCGCAGCGCCCCCGATCGCGCGGCTGCCGAGGTGCACGAGGTGCCAGTCGTCCGGCGTACCGTCGCGCGCTGAGTACTGGCACATGGGCGAGACCACGACGCGGTTCTCGAGCTGCATCCCGCGCAGCCTCAGGGGCGCGAACATGGGCGGCGCGACGCTGCCGTCCGGCGCGCGCGGGATGCCGTTCTCGCTCGCATACCACTCGCCCACGCGCCTGACGAGCTCGGGGTCGCGCTGGCCGAGGTTGTCCCAGGTGATGCGCCTGGAGCGCGTCATCAGGTTGAACGTGAACTGCAGCGGAGGCTGGCTGACGTAGCGCGTGCTGTGCTCGAACCATTCGAGGCTCGTCTGCGCAGCGTGCTGGGTGCGCGAGACCTCGTCGCGGCGCGCGGACTCGTAGGCCGCGAGGACGGCCGGCACGTCGCGCGTGCCGTGCGAGCGGAAGGCTTCGCACAGCGCGATCGCGTCCTCCATCGCGAGCTTCGTGCCCGAGCCGATCGAGAAGTGCGCCGTGTGCGCGGCGTCGCCCATCAGGACCACGTTTCCGTGCTGCCAGCGTTCGCAACGGATGGTCGGGAAGGCGCGCCAGGTCGAGCGATTGTCGATCAGCCTGTGGCCCTTGAGGTCGCCGGCGAAGATGCGCTCGCAGAAGGCGACGGTCTCCTTCTCGGTCGCGCGGTCCAGTCCGGCGCGGCGCCATGCGCCTTCGTCGCATTCGACGATCCAGGTCGAGAGGTTCTTCTCGAAGGGGTAGGCGTGGACCTGGAACAGTCCCCACTGCGTCTCCTTGAAGACGAACGTGAAAGCCGAGAGCGGCAGCGTCGTCCCGAGCCAGCAGAAGCGCGCCTTGCGCCAGTCGAAGCTCGGCTTGAAGTGCGCTTCGTACTTCTTGCGGATGATGCTGTTGATGCCGTCGACGGCCAGGATCAGGTCGTTCCCCGCGAGCTCGCTGTCGTCCTGGATCTCGTGCTGGAACTCGAGCTTCACGCCCAGGGCGCGGCAGCGCTCGTGGAAGATCTCGAGCAGCTTCTTGCGCGCGAGGCCGCAGAAGCCGTGGCCGGTCGAGCGCACACACGTGCCGGCGTGATAGGTCTCGATGTCGCCCCAGTAGGCGAAGTTGCGCCGGATCGCGGCGTAGCTCTCGGCGTCGGCGTTCTCGATGTTGCCCAGCGTCTCGTCGCTGAAGACGACGCCGAAGCCGAAGGTATCGTCGTGCTTGTTGCGCTCGTAGACGGTGATCTGCGTCTCCGGGAAGGCCCGCTTCATCAGGATCGAGAAGTACAGGCCCGCCGGCCCGCCACCGATGCTCGCGATGCGCATCCGCACATCCTATCCTTGTGCGCCGCGATGGTTCACGCACAGGACTGGATCGAAAAGCTCTCGGAGCTGCGCGCCGCGCGCCGCGCCTCGGCGATGGTGGTCGTGACCGATCTCGCCGGCAGCGGACCGCGCGAGGCCGGGGCGCGCATGCTCGTCGCGCTCGGCGCAGGCGGCGCGCCCGAGCTCGTGCACGGCACGATCGGCGGGGGCAACCTCGAGCTGCAGGCGCTGGCGCACGCCGGCGAGCTGCTGCGCGCGGGCAAGGCGCTCTCCGAATCCGTCGCCTATCCGCTGGCGGAGAAGACCGGGCAGTGTTGCGGCGGCAAGGTCACGCTGTTCTTCGAGACCTTCCCCTGGACGCGCCGGCGCATCGTGATCTTCGGCGCCGGACACGTGGCCCAGGCGATCGCGGGGCTGCAGGCCTACCTGAATGCCGACCTGCTCCTGATCGACGCCCGCGAAGAGCAGGAGATCGTGCCGGCGCTGCCGCGCGCGCGAGCCTACGAGCTGCTGTGTGTCGACCAGCCCGAGGCCGAGGTCGATTCGCTGCCGGGCGAGACGCTGGTCCTGGTGATGACGCACAGCCACGCGCTCGATCTCGAGATCCTCGCGCGCGCGATCCCGCGCGGGTTCGCCTACCTCGGCCTGATCGGCTCCGAGCGCAAGTGGGCTCGCTTCCGAGCACGTCTCGCGCAGCGCGGACTCTCGGAAGCGCAGATCGCCACGGTGCGCTGCCCGATCGGCCTCTCCAAGCACTCCAAGGAACCGAGTGCGATCGCGATCTCGGTCGCCGCGGAGCTGCTCGAGATCCTCGAGCGCGCGGAATCCGTCTGAGCGTCAGGCCGCCGCTGCCGCAGGCAGAGCCTTCTTCGCGTTGCCGTTGAGCGCGCGGCGATAGACCGCATAGGTGCTCCAGCACATCAGCGGCAGCATCAGCGCGCCCACGAGCGGGATCGGCTGCATCAGGATCAGGCCCCAGTGCACGAATCGCACCCAGATGCGAGCGAAGCAGCCCGAGACCGGCGGGATGTATCCGCGGAAGCCGGTCACGAGGTTGAGGCGGTAGTAGATCACGCCCGGGATCACGCCCACGACCGGGATGGCGCTGAAGCACAGGCATACGAGCAGCGTGGGCAGGAGGCGCGAGTCGATCTCCCTGCGGTACTCCTCGAACTCGCGCCAGCTCGTGAACGTGATCGTCTTGCAGGCCGGACAGGGCTGCTGCACCGCGCGCTTCACGAGGCGCGTCGCGCAGACCGGACAGCGCTTGCGCGCGATCAGCAGGAAACGGTGCCGCGCGAGGTCCTCGGCGGCCTTCGCCTTCGGCTGCCCGAAGACGCCCACCGCGCGCGGACTGGCGAGCTCCTTGCCGCAGGACTGGCAGCGCAACGCGTGCGGGTAGATCAACGTGGCGCAGCTCGCGCAGGGCACGCGCTTGCGCTCCTCCTCCTTCTTCGCCCAGCGCTGTGCCAGCCACAGGCCCGCGACCGCGAGCAGCGAGAGCACGAGCGCCAAGATCGGCGCGATCACGAAGAAGAACACACCCAGCACGACCCAGCTGTTCTCGGCCCAGCTCAACGCCGTCTGCAGGCCGATGTCGTCGTGGTCGTCGATCTCGTGCACGATCGCGAGCGCGCCCTGGCGCAGCTTGGAGGCGAACCACACGCAACCGGCGACGAGGACGCTCCAGACCTGGTCGAGGCCCAGGCCCTGGCGCTGGATCTTGTGGATCGTGTCTGCGTCAGAGCGATCGATGACCGCCAGCGCGACGAGCAAGGCGACCGCGGACTTGACCCAGGCGTCGATCTCCTCCATCACCGCGCGCACTTCGGCGTGCTTGGCGGAGAGCGCCTCGCCGATCGCGAGGATCCCGAGCACGAGCAGGCAGAGCGAGCTCTGGAACCACTCGGGGCTCTGCGAGAGGGCGATCACGACCTCCTTGTCCCCGAGCCAGGGGATGTGCGTGCCCCAGCGCGCGAGCAGCGCGGTCAGGAACGCCGCGAGGAACGGCCGCGAGGCGAAGAGCGGAACCGTCGCGAGGCTGTAGAGGATCGATTGCAGCATGAGGGGGGCGGCTACGCCGGCGGGCGCTCAGGCTTCGAGCTTTTTCCCCAGACTCCAGGCCAGGTGATCGAGCTGCCGGCGCAAGCGCGCGGACTGCTCCTCGAGCTCGGCGACGCGCTTCTCGAGCGCCGCCTGTTCCTCGCGCGCAGCCGGAGGCGCGGGTGGGGGAGTCGGAGCGAGCACGGAAGCTGCGCGCGCCTCGATCGGGTGGGCCGCCGGCGCGATCGTCTGCGCGTAGCGCTCGGCGCGCGATCCCGGCAGGGGCTCGAGCCGTCGCACGCGGCCGTTCGCGAGCAGCGGCGCCAGCGCGTCAGCGAGCGCCTGTTGCGTGTCCAGCGCATGCATGCGCGCGACGCGCGAGCGCAACTCGCCCGGCTGCTGCGGTCCGCGCAGGAGCAGCTCGCACACGACGGCCAGCTGGGGCGGCGGGAGGTCGTAGAGCAGCGCCGCGTTGTGGCGGAACTTCTCGACGCGCGCGCCGACCGGGTGCACCGAGCCGACGACCGCCTTCTTGACCAGCTTCTGCACCGCCGCGTAGACGTCGCCGTCGAAGAGCTCGAGCACGGGATCGCGGTTGTTCTTCTGGTTGCAACCGGCGACCAGCGCGTTGAGCGTCAGCGGGTAGGCCTCGGGCGTCGTGAGTTCCTTCTCGATCAGCACGCCCAGCACGCGTGCCTCGAGTGCGTCGAGTTCCTGATCGGGGGGCATGGGGCGGGATTCTAGCGAGAGCCGCACCGAAGCACGGCCCCGGCCTTCATACCGCCAGCAGCGCCTCTTCCTCGAACTCGCCGCCGATCAGTCTCCAGGAGCGCAGCTCGAGCACCCGGTCCGGCGCCGTGGCGACGAACACGTAGGACCAGCCCTCCCAGGCGAACGCGAGATCCGTGCGCGTCGGGCGCGCCTCGTCGGCCGGACGCGCGATCCAGATCCCGACCACCGAGAGGCCGAGCGCTTGCGCTTTGCGCTCGGCGCGGAACAGCGCCAGCGGGTCGAGCTCCCAGAGCTTCGATTCGCGCCGCAGCCCGAGGTTCTCGGAGTCCACCACGCGCAGCACGGTCACGAGCTCCTTGGTCGCCTCGCCGACGAGCACACCACAGCTCTGCAGCGGATGGCTGCGCTGGGCCGCGGATTCGATCCGCGCACGCATGGCAGACGGGATCCACAGGCTGGAACTCGTGCTGGTGGTGGGGTTCTGGATCATGGCGCTCGGCTTCGGTTCGGGGTCGAGGTGCGTGAGGGCCGAAAAAAACCCGCCCGGGTCTTCGTGACCCGGGCGGGATCTTGTTCGGCTGTTGCCGCGTCCGCCTAGGTCACGAGGGACTGCCACGTGCGCTTATGCGTACAGAGACAGCGATGGTTCGAGACAAGGCAGGGGGATGTGGGCGACATCGAGATGAACCTTACCCCGTCTGGGCAAAGCTGTCCATTCACCGAAGTGCGAAGTTCGATGAAACTTCGGTCAGAGCTTCCGGATCCAGATGTTGCGGAAGCGCATCGGATTGCCGTGGTCCTGCAGCCCGATTGGCAGCGCGGCTTCGTGCGGCGCGTACACGGCGACCGCGCGATGCTGCGTTGCGCCCAGGAATTCCTGTGCGTCCTGCATCAAGACGCCGTTCTGGAACACGGTCGCGCGCGCGGGCGCGACCAGCTTGCCGTTCTCGAAGCGTGGCGCGCGGAAGACGATGTCGAAGGTCTGCCAGTCGCCCGGCTTGCGACAGGCGTTCGCGAGCGGCGGATACTGTCCGTATAGCGCTGATGCTTGTCCGTCGGCATAGGTGCGATTCTCGTACGAGTCGAGGATCTGGATCTCGTAGCGGCCCATCATGAACACGCCGCTGTTGCCGCGGCCCTGCGATTCCGACTCGACCTTGGCCGGCGTGGCCCACTCCAGGTGCAGCTGGCAATCGCCGAAGCTCTCCTTGGTCTCGATCGAGCCCGTGCCGTTCACCTCCGCGAAGCCGTCGGCG
>Ga0315912_10002180_pt1 | contig 21539 bp, 12 predicted proteins | sample VfabasoilMG_FD_204469 | JGI IMG/M metagenome (GOLD analysis project Ga0315912, IMG submission 204469) | Garden soil microbial communities collected in Santa Monica, California, United States - V. faba soil | ecosystem: Environmental > Terrestrial > Soil > Garden | place: USA: California...
TTACCCCGGTCAGGGCGTCCTCGGTCTTGACGACCTTGAACTCGACGCGCCGGTTCTGTTCCCAGGAGGGCTCGTCGTGCCCTTCGGAGAGCGGGCAGTACTCGCCGTAGCCCTGCGATACCAGGCGAGACGAGTCGATGTGCCGGGCGACCAGCGCGGACACGACGGACGCCGCCCGGTCTTTGGTCAGCTTCAGGTTGTAGGCGTCGGAAGAGCGCTCGTCGGCGTGCCCGCCGATTTCGATCACCAGGAAGTCCGGATGGTGCTTGAGCGTGGCCGCCACCGCATCGAGCAGGGCGAACGACTCCGGCAGAATCTCCGCGCTGGCCGTGGCGAAGTGGATCTTCTCCAGGATCAGGATGTCGTCGCCTTCGATGATCACCTTGCCCTTGTCGGGGCAGCCGTCCTCATCCTCGAAGCCGTTGTAGGTCTCCGGCTCGTTCGGGCAGCGGTCGACCGCGTCCAGGATGCCGTCCAGATCGTTGTCGGGCTCGGGGCAGCCGTCCGCGTCCTCGAAGCCGTCCTTGTCCTCTGGATCGTTCGGACATTTGTCGTTCACGTCCAGGATGCCGTCCTTGTCGTTGTCGGGCTCGGGGCAACCATCCTGATCTTCGAAGCCGTCCTTGTCCTCCGGTACGTCGGGGCACTTGTCGCGCGAATCGAGGATGCCGTCCCCGTCGCGGTCGCCATCCGAGCCTTCGGGGCAGCCGTCCTCGTCCTGGTCGCCGTCGAAGTCTTCCGGGATGTCCGGGCAGGCGTCGTCGACATCCAGGATGCCGTCCTTGTCGTTGTCCGGGTCAGGACAGCCGTCCCCGTCCTCGAAGTTGTCGAAATCTTCCGGATCGTCGGGACACTCGTCCTGATCGTCTTGGTAGCCATCCCCGTCGCGATCGCCGATCGACGGCTCAAACACGAAGCCGAGCAGCAGGCGGGTGCTGGCCGCTTCAAAGCCCTTGGCGTAGATGCGGCTACCGGCGCCCATCATCAGGTAGCTGTTGCGCTCGACGAACAGCTTGAGGCCGCCGACGTACTCCTGCGAAAACTTCTGCCGATTGTCGGAGAAATCATCGAGCAGATAGCTGCCGTAGGTCTCGCCCACGAGATCGAGCGCTTCGAGCGCACGCCAGGCAAAGCCGAATTGCGCCGTCAGCAGGTTGCCGTAGCGGAACTGCCCCTCCACGAGCTGGCCCGCGGCAAACTGCGAATTGTCTCCGCCGTGCCAGCGGAAGCCCACGTTGGCGCCGATCTTGAAGCGCCCCGTGGCGCCAAACTGGTAGTCGACGAGCGCCTGGGGCCAGAGCCAGACGCCCGGCTCGCTCACCAGGTTGTGCGCGCGCGACCCGATCGGGATACCGCCTTGCAGCAGCACCGCGAGCCCGATCGTCTCTTCGAGCCGCGTCAGGCGCAGCTTGGCGTGGAGCGCGATCCAGGACAGCCCCTGACTGTCGAGTGCGTCCGTATCGTACAGGCTGCCCGGGGCCGGCCCGATGTTGTAGGCGGGGTCGCCGCTGGCCAACACGACGGGCAGGGAGATGCCGACCACGGCCTTGTTGGCGATGCCGTAGTTGAAGTTGAAGGTGCCCTGAAACGAGTTCTCCACCAGCGCCTTGACGCCGATGCAGTTCGGATCGTCGGGACACTCGCTGCCCGCGACGGGCGATTTTCGGGCGTCGGGCACACGCAAGATGCTGCGGCCGTAGTCGAGGACGAGCCCGAAGCTGATGTCGTTGGCACCCAGGATGCGTGTACCGTTGACGGAGAAAAAGCCCTTCGAGTCGACCGCGGGGCGAAACAGGTGGGTATCGGCGCCGTCCCCGTTCAGGCTCTCCGGCGCGCGGGGCTGAGCCTGCGCGAGCCTCGCACTCAGGCAGACGCCGAGGACGAGCAGCGCCCCCTGTAGGGCGCCGCGCCGAGCGGCGCGTACCGCGTGCGCCAGCTTCGAGCGAACATCGCTCGAGCGAACCCTGCCCGCTCGAAGCCGGTCCGAGCGACCACTGCTCGATCGACCTCTGCCCGATCGATTCGGAGCGAGCACTTCAGTATGAGATCCAGCAGCGCGCGCGCGTAGCATCGAGGTGATAAGCAAACACCGCTCCATCCAGCCCGGCAGGGGATTCTAGCCCCCGCGGGGACCAGGAAAAGAAATGCTCCAGTGGCGGTGCGACGCTAAACCGTGGATAGTCCCAGTGTCAAACTAGAGGCTAGTGAGAGAAACCGGAACCGACCTTCCGGCAGCGAGGCTGCTCTCGTGGCCTTGAACTGCCGCGGCTTGCTCGCCGCCCTCTGCTCGGGCCGTGGCGTGCCGCGCTGCGGTGTGCGGTCCCGTCGTCTGGTCCTGCTCGGCGTTTGGCTGCTGGGGAGCGGCATCCCGTTGGCGCCGGCGCAAGCGCAGTCGTCCGCGTCGCTGTCGGGGCGGTGGCAGGCCGACCCGATGACGGTACGCTGGGTGATCGGTGACTGGGGTGAGGCGTGTGGGCCGCGCCCGAGCGGCGGTGGCGACACGGGTGGCGTCGTCGAGATCGAGGTGAAGGGGGCGGAGCTCGTGATCTCCAGCCCGGAGCGCAGCTATTCCACGGCGCAATGTTGGGCGATGCATCCGGAGCTCGAGCGTCAGAGCCACGCCGCGGGCGGCCGGAGCTGGTCCACCACCTGCCGGACGCGCTCCAACGACGCGCGCCAGGAGGTTTTGCAAACCAACATCACGGCCACGGAGGACACCCTCTCGTTTCGGGAAAGCGGCCAGTATCAGTTTGCTCTGCAGGGTCAGACGTGTTCCGCCAGCTCGGGCCGCTGGCGTACGTATCGGCGCCTGGCGGAGGGGAGCGAGCCGCTGCCCGCTACTGGTCCTGCCACTGTTCCCCCCCCGGTCGAGCTCGTCCCCGAGCCGCGCGAAGTTCCGCGGCCCGAGGTTCCGCCGCCCGAGGCTCCGCGCCGACCCGCGGCGGCGAACCCCTGTCTCACCCCCGGGCCACCCGCGCGGATCGACGTGCGCCCGGCGCGCAAGCTGATGCGGGCAGGGGAGTCCTTCTTGTTTCGAGCCGTGGTCTTCGATGTGCGCGGCTGTGCGCTGCGCACGCCCGTCGCCTGGGCGCTCTCCCCGCCGGAGGCCACGGCGCAACTGGAAGACGGCGTGCTCGAGATCCCCGAGGGTGCGGCCGACGCGCAGCTCGGCGTCGTGGCCACGGCGGCGCACCAGTCCGTGCGCGTGACCGTGGACGTCGTCTCCAGCGACCGGTACTCCGCGCTGCTGGCCAGTGGCAATTTTACTGCCGATGGGGCCTCGATCGAAGCCGCCACCGCGACCATCACCGAGGGCTCGCTCGGCGCCCAGTCCGCCGTTTTGGAGGGGGCGGCGCCCGGCCGCAAGTGGACCTTCGTCGCCCTGGTCAGCGCCATCGCCGTCTGCTTCGGGATGCTCGGTGCATTTCTGCTCACCCGGGCCAACCGTCAGCGGCGGGCCGCGGCGGCCCCGAGGGCAGCCACCGTCGACGTCGGGACCGTGGTGTTCGCGGGCGAAGGGCAAGCGCCGCCGCCGGCCGCCCCGACGGGCGACGCCACCCGGTTCGATCCCCTGTCGCAGCGCGCCCCAGTGGTCGCCCCCGTCGTCTCGGCAGCGATGGTCTGCCCCATCTGTGGTACCTTGTATCCTTCGCGGGACCTGAAAACCTGTCCCAAAGACGGCGCCCAGCTCTTGCCGGTCAACGCCTGAACCGCCGGAACGGAGCAGGTCCACACAAACCGCACCGGAACGCTCAGGTTTGGCTGGCGCGAGCCGAGTTGCATGAGAGAGATGATGGTGCGTTGTCCCCGATGCTCGGCCGCCCGTGAGGTCGAGACTGAAAGCGCTGATGGCCGGTGTGCGGAGTGCGGCTACATGGCCAGCGCCCCCGTGGTGCTGACCGCGCCGGCGACCAAGCTCGAACACGCTCCGCGCCAGCCCATGGCGAGCATCGCCGGCGGCTACTCCAAGACCCGCGACCTCTTCCGCATGGCGGGCGGGCAGTCGATCCCCGTGGCGGCGCGCGTGCAGCCCGAGCCGAAGGCCAAGCCGAAGCAGGCCGCGCCCGCGCCCGCGCCGGTAGCTCCAGCGCCAGAGCCTCCCGCATCGTCGTCGGGGCGTAAGCCCGAGGCGTCCATCATGTTCTCGCTGGAAGAGCTGATGAAGTCGGCATCGGCGAACAGCAAGCCGGAGGCGGCTCCGGACGAGCAGCTCTGGAGCATGCAGACCCAGAGTCCGCTGTTCGGCACCTCGAATGACCAGGCTCTGCTGACGACCCCGCTCGAACCGGCGCCGGGCAGCACGTCGATGGAGTCGATGACGGTCTCGAGCCGTCGCCCGAGCGGCCTGCGCCTCGCGCCTTTGCTGATCGGCGTCGTGGGCGGCTGCACTTTGATCCTGGCCGGGGCGGGCTGGTGGATGTTCCGCGGTACCGCGGAGCCGCTGCCCGCCACCCAGGCGCTCGCGGCCCCGACCCCCGAGCCATCCAACGCGCCCGCCGAGGTTGCCAAGCCCGCCGCGGCGCCTCCTGCAGCTGCCGCCCCCCCGGTGGCGGCGGCGCCTGCCGCTGCTGCGGAGCCGGCAGCGGCGGAGCCGAGCGAACCCAACGCCGCGCTCGCCGCGGCAGCGACGCCGCCGAGCGACAAGCCCGCAGCGGCGTCCCGCGCGCCGAGCAGCGCCAAGAAGACGCCTCCGCGCGCGACCAAGCCGGTGGCGGCTCAGTTCGACAAGGCCGCGGCGAAAGAGGCGCTCAACTCGGCAGCCGCGAAGGCCGCGTCCTGCGGCTCCGGCGGCGGCGCAAAGGGCAAGGTGCAACTCACCTTTGCCAACAGCGGCAAGGTGTCGAGCGCCGAGATCACCGAGGGCCCGTTCGCGGGCACTGCCGCCGGCAAGTGCGCGCTGCGCCACTTCAAGGCGGCGCGCATCCCCGCGTTTTCCGGCCCACCCCAGACCGTCGCCAAGAGCTTCAAGATCCCCTGAGCGGGTGCCGACAGCGCCGCGCGCCACGCGCTGCTGCGCAATCCCGGGGCCGTTATCCTGGATGCGCGCGCGCCGTTTCCATCAGAGGCCAAGGGGCCGATGGTCGCCTTCGGTGCATTCGGAGGTGCGGAAAATGAGATGCTGGCGCGCAGGTCCCATTGATTGATCTCGGTTATGGCGATCAGAGTCTGACGCAGCTGCGGGGCGTGGAGCTGCGTTCGAGTCTGTCGCCGGACGTGCGCTATCAGCTCGAGCAAGCCCTCGGTGCGGGCAGCATGGCGGTGGCTTTTCGCGCCATCCGGCGCGCTCCCGATGGGCAGAGCTATGCCGTCGTGAAGATCATCCACCCCGACGTGCTGGTGGACTCTTCCGAGATCGCGCTGCTCACGATCCGCAAGGAGTCGGTGGCGCTCGGCCGCCTCAACGAGCAGATCCCGCCGACCCCGTTCGTGGTGCGGTTGCTCGAGACCAGCGAGATCACCGTGCGCTACCGGGGCAGCGAGGTCGAGTTGCCCTGGCTGGCCATGGAATACGTGCACGGCGGCACGCTGGAAGAGCGCATCATCGAGAGCGTGACGCGCTCGGGCTACGCCTTCGACCCGGAGCGCGCGGCCGTCTGCGTGGAGGCGTTGGCGAGCGGCCTGTCCGCGATCCACGAAGTGGGCGTGATCCATCGCGACATCAAGCCCAACAATATTCTGTGCTGCGGCACCGGTCGCGGTGAATTGTTCAAGATCGCGGACTTTGGCGTGTCTCGTTCGCGCGGGCTCAAGCAGACTTTCGCTCAGAATTCGCTCGGCACGCCGGGCTATGCCGCACCCGAGCAGATCCTGATGGAAGAGGACAAGCTCGGGCCGGCGACGGACGTCTTTGCCCTGGCGGCGACCACCTTTGCGCTGCTCACGGGCGAGGAGCTGTTCCTGGCGCGCTCGCTCACCGAGATCTTGAGCATCGTCCAGCAGAAGAAGCGCCGCAGCATCCGCGAGTGCGGCCGGCTCGCGCTCGATCTGCGCGATCGGCCCAGCGTTTGCGCGGCGATCGACAGCGCGATTGCTCACGCCACGACGCCCGACGCCGTCCTGCGGCCCCAGCTGGCGCAGGCGTTCGCCACCACCGTCACCGCGGCGCTGCGCGCCAGCTCGGTGCGGGCTCCGCTGTCGGTGGTTCGCCGCGGTCCGACCTCGATCGGTATCCATCAGGCGGGTGTCTCGCGCTGGAAGTTCCACGTGCGCCATGCGCTCGGTGATGAGCGAGCGATCTGGAGCGCGGCCTGGGACGGCGCGGGCTGCTGCCTGGCGGCGACTACGCGCGGTCTCGAGTTTTGGGGTGGCACGCGCTGGGTCACGGCACCGAGCGGCGACCTGAAGGCCCAGGAGATTCGCCTGGTGCACCATGAAGGCGCCGGCGAGTGGCTGCTCGGCGGGCAGAACGCGTTGCTCGCGTTCTATCGCGAAGCGACGGTGACGCGCATGCGGGGCCCGAGCCAGAACGCGCAATTGCACGCGATCAGCGGCGACTTCAAGGACCTGGCCGTGGTCAGCGGTCTACTCCCCAACGGCGCCGGCTACGCCCTGTTTGCGTGCGTGGGCCAGCGCTGGCTCAAGCCGCTCGAGCTGCCGGAGGTGGCGTCGCTGCCGGCGCTGGCGCGCGTCGACCAGGAGCGCTGGCTCGTGGCCGGGCGCGAGCGCTCCGGCAAAGCGGTGGTGGCCTTTTACTGGCCGCTCGAGTGGCGCCTCGAGCGGCTGACCGCCGATGAGGTGCGCGCCTATCTTGCCGGCTCGTCCGCTGCCGATGCCGGCATGGGGGTGGTGGTGGGTGCCGGAGGCCGCGTGCTGCGGGCGGAGGCAGGGGCGGTCACGCGCAGCGTCGTTCCCGACGGCGCCGACCTGTCGGCAACGGCTCTGGAGGAGAGCGGCCGGCTCTGGGTCGCCAGCCTCGGCAAGGTCTGGATGCAGTCCACGCCGAGCGGCAGCTGGGAGTGCGCCTGGAAGGAGCCGCGCTGGAACGTGCCGATCGTGAGCTTGTACGCCGATGGGCGGCGAGTGCTCGGGGTCGCCGCCGATGGTGGCATGCTCGAAGGCGTGCTCGCCTAGTCGCGGTCTCACCAGGCCCGCGCTCGAACAGTTCGTCGCAACCGCAGCGGCGCCCAGGTCAAGCTGGCGCCGATGAGTGACCGATAGCGCGTGCGCGCGCTGAGCGCCGACGCCGAGAACCCGAGCGCCTCCAGCACGTGCAAGAGCAGCGTGCTTTGCTCGAAGCAGTACCCCCCCCGGCGCCGATGCACGAGCTTCTCTTCGATCGCCAGCGGGTCGATCGAGATCGGCTGCCCCAGCAGGATCGCCAGGTTCTCGAAAGGGATGCTCTGCACGTGCCCCGCGATGATCGCGTTCAACGTCGCCAGCGACACCTGCCGAGACCCCGCGTAGCCAATGCGTGCGAAGTACGAATCGAGATCCACCAAGCGCGTCGTGGTCATGGGAGTAGCCTGCTCCTCATGGCCCCGGCCCCGCGCTGGACGGTAGCGAAGGGAGTGAGCCTGTCGCTCGGCCGTAGAATCTGCTACCGCTGGTCGTCTCCCAGGGCGGCGGCCCCCGACGCCGGCTCATCGGAGCCCTGGACGAACGGAGCCCACTCGAGGCAACAAGGCACGATGTTCCGACTCGCGAGCACAATCAAGGCACCGGTTTGATCGGGCTGGAGGTGCTTCAGCAGGTCGTGCTGCGGCTGGCCGTCGCGCTGTGTTTCGGCGCGTTCATCGGCCTCGAACGCAGTTATCACGGTCGTCCGGCAGGTTTTCGCACGCACGCGCTCGTCTGCCTCGCATCCGCGGCGTTGATGTTGGTCACCGTGTATGAGTCGGAATGGTTTCGGCCTGACGCGGAACACATCCGCGCAGCCATCGATCCCACACGCATGGCGCAAGGGATCATGACGGGCATCGGCTTCCTGGGCGCCGGCGTGATCATGAAGGACGGCCTGTCCGTGCGAGGGCTCACCACGGCGGCCTCCATCTGGACTACGGCGGGGATCGGCATCCTGGTGGGGATCGGCTTCTTCATCCCGGCCGGGTTGACGACCGCGTTTACCTTGAGCGCATTGGGTGGCTTCCGCTGGCTGGAGCGGCGCATGAAGACGGAGTCGTATGCACACTTCACGGTGCGCTTCGCGCCGGGCCGCGCAGAGTCGGAGGCGTCTCTCCTCCGCTTCGTGGCCCAGCACGGCTTCGGGACGGCCAACGTGACCCACTGGTACCGCCACGCCGACGGCATCGAATATCGCATGGTCGTGCACACGCTCGACCCCGCCGCCGTACCCCGCCTCTCCGAATCGTTGCGCCAGCGCGACGACGTCGCCGAGTATCGCATCTCGCCCACCGGCGATTGACCTCGCCGGCGCCCGGAGTGGCGCGGAGCCGCCGCCGGGCCCTGCCGCCTGCTCGCCGGCAGGCACTCTGCTGGTGCTAGGTCTAGGCTGCGCCCGTTACTGTGCCGCTTCGCAGGTGTAGCGCAGTTCCCAGTCGTGCAAGATCGGTGCGAACTGACCGCCTGTGGAGGGGACGAAGTTGATGGTGACGCGCAGGTGCTCGAGGCCGTTCGAGTGCGCGGCGTCCAGGACGGCTCCCACGTCCTGGAAGGCGGGCGTGGCCGGGCTCACGACATCCGCTGTCGACTGCCCGAGGCTGAGCAGCGGGGCGGTGTCCAGGGCGGCCACCGTGCGCGCCGTCTGCACGCTGAACTCGAGCCGGCTGTTGCCCTCCGTGGTCAGATAGTAGCTGAGCAGCTGCCAGTGCGGTTGGTACGAATCGGGGCACTCCGCGTCGTACTGGCGCTCGAATTCGGCCGCCTCGAACGTGGGCGGGGCGGCGCAGCTGAAGTCGACGCAGGGGGCAGCATTGCAGCAGTCGGCCGGCGAGCTACAGCTGGCCCCGGCGTTGCCGCAGGTGCCGCTCAGGGCGCGGCACGTCTTGGCAGGAGGGCCGCTCGCCGGGGTCCAACCGGACGGGGCGCGGCAGGCGGCCGTTGCCGGGCTGGCGTCGGCGCCGCAGCAATCGTCGTTGGTCGAGCAAGAGGCCCCGGTGTTCTTGCACACCGAGGGCACGAGGTAGCCGCGCTCGTTCACGTAGTGTTGCAGCGTGGTGATGGGCAGCACGTTCTGGCCCGGCAAGAAGAAGGCGGGGTGGCTGCGGTCCGCGGTGGGGGCCGAGGGGTTGAACGGGTCCAAGGCTGACACCCAGAGCATGGTGGCGCTGCAGCTGAAATGCGTGTTCTTGAAGTTGAACTGGTTGCCGTACGGGCGCGGGCTGGTGAAAATCACCCAGCGGTAGCCGCCCACCTCGAACGGCAAGACCGTCGGCTGGTAGGACTTGTCGGCGTCGGTCGCGTCGTCGACCCCCGCGTCATCGTCGCCGTCATTGAGCTTGGAGAGCTCCACGTCCGTGCTGGACGGGGTCGTGGCATTGGCATCGATCGAATAGATCCGGCCCGGCCAGAAGCCGCGGGTGGTCGGGGCCATGCTGCCGCGCGACCCTTCGAAGCACGCACGCTCGATGTTGGTGTCCACCGCCGAGCCGCCCGCCGTGCAGGTGGTGGTGGCGTAAGCGTCCGTGGCCGGGCCGCTGCACTGACCGCTGTTGGCGTTGGCGGGACAGTACTCGTTCGGGTCGGTGCGCACGTACAGCAGGCTGCGGTTGTCCGGTTCGAAGAACGGCCACTTGATCGGCATGCCGGGGGTGCCGCTCGAGGCCCAGGTGTTGATCAGTCGTCGCTTGTTGGTAACGGCGAGCGTCGTGGGGTTGAGGTCGAACACGGACAGGCCGCGGCGCCAGCCCGATGCTGCGAGCGAACCGCTCAGGTCTGCATCGGCGTTGACATAGGCCACCTTGGTGCCGTTCGGCGAGATGGCGGGCACCATCATCGCGGGCAAGGCGGTGGGCGAAAACGCGATCGGGGTGTTGAGCGCGGTCGTGAGCGTGATCACGCCCGAGCTGGGGTTCGAGATGAAGAAGACCTTGTTCGCGTTACTGCTGGCGTTGTTGGCGACGCGCACCTCCATGCCGGGCGTGAGGTCGCCCGTGACGTCGGCGTCGCTGGTGCGCGTGAGCTTCCATTTGGCGAGGGGCGCGACGGCGCTGCCCACCGCGCTGACGTAGTAGACGCCGTTCTTGGCGCTGGGCGAGCCTTCATCTTTGACCAGAATGCGATCATTTACCGCCACCGGCTGGCCATCGATCGTGAGCGCCAGGTTGGCAGACCCCGTCAGGGTAGCGGGCAGGGGTGTGAGGGTGGGGGTGTTCGCCGGCAGTGCCGCCGAAGTGGCGAACTTCACGTTGATGGGTGCAGCCGTGTAGGCGGGGGCCGGCAACACCACCTCCGCGACGTTGATGGCGCTCGAATTCAGCGTAAACGGGCTGCCGATGGACAGCTGGAAGGCCTTGCCCCGGTTCAGCGTGCCGTCGCTGACGCGCACCTGCATGCCGTTCACGATATCGGCCGACGCATCCGCGTCGCTGCGGCGCGTCAGCTTCCAGGCCGTGCTGCCCGAGCCCACCTGGGTCAATGTGTAGACGCCATTGTGGCTCGCGGTGGTCTCGTTCTTGACCAGCACGGATTCACCCGAGGCCAAAGCGCGGCTGTCCACGGTGAGCGCGCTGAGGGGGGCGCTGGCCGTCAACACGCTGCCGCTGATGCTGTGAGTGGGCAGGGCGGCCGTGGTGGCAAACTGCACACCTGCGCCCGGCTTGTCCGTGCTGGCGAAGAAGTAGGGCTTGGTATTGTTGGTCACGCCCTTCATCGTGGCGTCCTGGATGTTGTTGGACGCCGGGGTATCGAGCGTGCTGCCCCAGTAGGCGGGGCCTTGCAAGAGTTTCGAGCCGTCCGGCAGCAGCGCTCCGAAGGAGAAGCCGAAGCTCTCCTCGCCGTTCCCATCGGCCGAGGTCGAGACCCCCGAGTAGTTGGGCGCGGTCCCCACACCGGTGAACTTCGGGTCCCCTGCGACGTCGACCCCGATGTCGTTGATGCCCTTGCTCGTGCCGCCGCCGAGGGTCTGCGACGACTGATTGGCCGCAACGTGCCGCCGACCATCCGCGGAGATCGAGTGGCACACGGGGCAGCCCGCAGTGCCGGCATAGGGATCTTTGTTCGGTGCGGTGGGCTTGGACAGATCGATGGCCCGCGTGGTGGCACCGCCCGCAGCCAGGCTGCCGACGCAGAGACCAACCGGGCAAACGTTGGTTGCACTCGGAGTGTACGTGCTCGGGTTGAGGTCCGTCTGCCCGCTACAGATCGACGAGGAGCTGCTCGTCGTGTACAGCTGGCGCAGGTACTGCGTGTAGTAGACGGTGCCGCTCAGCGCCGCCGAGGCAAACTTGACCGGGATGGTCATGGCGGTGCGCGCCAAACCTCCATAGTACCTCTGGATGATGATCTCTCCGCCGATCGGGCTGCCCGCGGCGCTGCGGTCGAAGGCGCTCCAGATCTCTTGCGGGATCTGCCAGGCGGGCGCCGTGGGGGCGAGGGTCGTGCCTTCCTTGGGCTCGGTGTTGTAGATCTTCGAGTACGTGAAGCTCGGCGTGGCGGAGCCGGCGGGGAAGCGCAGCATCACCTGGACGGCCGTGGCCGCGGGGGTGCTGCCGATGCTCCACTGCACCAGGGGCGCCTTGAGATCGAGCGGGAACACGGTGTTCCTGTAGGGGTACAGGGTCTTGGACGCCGGGGTGGGGCTGTCGGCCACGCCGACGCCGTCGAGGGCCGTAGCCACGGCCGGAACGGTGCCGCGGTCTTCGATGTTGACGACGACGTCGACCAAGCGCGTGCTCGTGTCCGACGAACTCGAGGCGGTGACCAGGATCGGCGAGCCAATGCCCGAGAACACCGTGACGGCCCCGTTGCCGTCGATCACGGCACGGTCGTAAGCGTCGATGCTCCAGCTGGGTTGCACGGGCACCCCGCCCTCGCACAGGGCGGAGAGCGCCAGGGTGGAGGGCGAGGCGGTCACGCTGCCATTGGCTGCGATGTTGGTGATCGTGACGGTAGCGGTGGCCGGAGTGATCGAGAGGTCACTGCAGCTGCCGCCGCCCGAGCCTCCCGGCAACGTGAGTCCGCCCGGATCGGCCAGCAGATCGTCCGGCACGCTCAGACCGTCCGGTGTGTCCACCACCGCCAGGCAACGCGGATCGCACAGGTTGGCGCAGTCTTCGCTGGTCGACAGCGCCTGCAGGCGCAAGCCCCGATCTGGGGCGCTCTCCGTCGTGATCGATCGCTCCCCTACGCACTCTCCCCAGAGCCCATCGGCGCAGCTGCGGCTGCCCATCGAGCAGATCACGTAGTTGCCGCGTTGCTCGCTCACCGTGCCGCAGTCGATGCGCTGTCCCTCATCGCTACACGGGCAGCCCGCATTGGGCTCCTGGCAGGCGTCGACGGCCGTGCGCTGGAGCGTTGGGGGAGGGTCCGTGTCGTCGAGGTCCGCCGACGGGGACTCGTCGCGCTCGCCCGAGGAGCAAGCGACCAGGAGTGCCAGGGTCGACAGCGTTCGAGCCCAGTCCAGACGAGCGGTACGTGTAACGCGCATAGTTTCGGCGGATCGAGCCACCTCGCTCTCCGATCGGCAGTGCGCGCTCGACGATAAAGAGGTTTGTTAAGGTCGAGTTTCCAAACTAACTGAACGTGTTACCCCGGGATGCGCGGGCCGTACCGAGCTGAACCAGATCCGTTCGCATCTGGGCCGCTGCCGTCGGTAGCGGAGGCGGTGCAGGCGGGCATCGCACTCGGCATCCCGTCGGGCTCGCCCTTCGACGTTTGAGAGACGGAGTTCACAGACACGAGAGCTGCCGCTCACGAGCGCAGTCGCGCGCTCGAGCGCTGCAGACCGGGCAGCGGCGGATCCTGGCGGGCCCAACTACCCGATTCCCATCGGGTACCCGCACCACCAGCATAGATTTTGCCCCAAAAACAAGGCCGGCCGGAAGTTCTGTGGGGTTCCTGGCGGGTGCCGGTGGCAATGGGCGCTCTGGTGTATATGTACCGAGCGACGCATGGCTGGTGAGCACGATCTCGCGGTGAGCTTCTCCGTACCGTTTCGTTACTCGGTACATTTCACGACGGGCTCACTCCGTCCCGACAACCGGGTGCTGGTGGATGCCTTGCGCCGGCTGGAGCCGAACCGCCGCCATCGCGTGCTCGCGATCGTGGACGATGGGCTGGCGCGGGCGCATCCGAATCTGTGTGCGGAGCTCCGTCGCTACGCCGTGGCGCACGCGGGATCCATGCAATTGCTCGGCGAGCCGATCCTCGTCCCCGGCGGCGAGCGCGCCAAGAACGATCCGAAGCTGGTCACCGGCTTGCACGAGCAGCTGGCGGCCTTCGGTGTCGATCGGCAATCCTTTTGCCTGGTGTTCGGCGGGGGTGCCGTGCTCGACATGGCCGGTTTCGCTGCGGCCACCTGCCATCGCGGCGTGCGCATGGTGCGCCTGCCGACCACGGTGCTCGGCCAGAACGACTCGGGCATCGGCGTCAAAAATGGCGTGAACGCACTGGGGATGAAGAACTTCGTGGGCAGCTTCGCGGTGCCCTTCGCCGTGATCAACGATTTTGATTACCTGGCCACCTTGGACGTGCGCGATCGGGTCGCGGGCATGGCGGAAGCCGTGAAGGTGGCGCTGATCCGGGACGCGAGCTTCTTCGCCTGGATGTGTAGCCACGCGTCCGCGCTGGCCGCGCTGGAGCCGGCGGCCACAGCCCAGATGATCCAGCGCTGTGCACGTCTGCACGTGGAACACATCGCCAGCGGTGGCGACCCCTTCGAAATGGGCAGCGCGCGCCCGCTCGATTTCGGGCACTGGGCGGCACACAAGCTGGAGAGCCTCACCGACCACCGGCTGCGCCACGGCGAAGCGGTGGCGATCGGTATCGCGCTCGACAGCCGCTATGCCGTGGAGGCCGGGCTGCTCGACGTCGAGGTCGGGGAGCGCATCGTGCAGCTGCTCGTGGAGCTGGGTTTCCGATTGTATGATCCGGCGCTCGAGCTCACCGATCGCGATGGCAAACTGCGCGTGCTCGAGGGCCTGCGCGAGTTCCGCGAGCATCTGGGCGGAGAGCTCACCATCAGTCTGATCCGGGCGCCGGGCTCGGCGCTGAACGTTCACGAGATGGACGCGGCGCGCGTCACGCGGTCGATTCAGTGGCTCACCGAGCGCTATCGGGACGCCGCCTGAGCGCAGAGCGCGCGATGCAGATTTCAGGCGCCCACCTCACGTATTGCACCAACATCCACCCCGGCGAGAGCTGGGCGCAGGTGTTCGAAAACGTGCGCACGCATGTGCTCGCCGTGAAAGCGCGCATCGCTCCCGAGCAGCCCTTTGGTGTGGGGCTGCGGCTGTCGGCAGCGGCGGCTCGCAGCTTGCGCGAGCCCGCGCAGCTCGCCCGTTTCCAGGCATTTCTCGCGCAGCATCAGCTCTACGTGTTTACGATCAACGGCTTTCCGTATGGTCCGTTTCATGCCGAGCCGGTCAAGGCCGCCGTGTATCGCCCCGACTGGAGAGAAGACGAGCGGGCGCGCTACACGGGCGATCTGGCCTGGTTGCTGGCGGAGCTCTTGCCCGAGGGTCTGGCCGGCAGCATCAGCACCGTGCCCGGCGGGTTCAAGGCGGACGTGGCCGGGCAGGAGCAGGTGGCCAAGGTCGCGGCCCAGCTCGTCCGGCAAGCGCTCGAGCTGCATCGGCTGCGCGAGCGGACGGGGCGCGACATCTCCATCGCGCTCGAGCCGGAGCCGTGCTGCATGCTGGAGACCACCGAGGAAACGCTGGCGTTCTTCGAGCGCGAGCTGTTATCGCACGGCTCGCGCAGTTGGCTCGCCTGGCAAGCGCAGGTGAGCCTCGACCAGGCCGAGCGCATCTTGCGGCGGCACCTGGGGGTGTGCCTCGACACCTGTCATGCCGCGATCGAGTTTGAAAGCGCGGATGAGACGCTCGATCGTCTGGCCAGTGCCGGCATCAGCATCCAGAAGATTCAACTGAGCACCGGTCTGCGCCTGGCCCAGCCTTCTGTCGAGAGTCTGCGCGCCCTCCAGGCCTACGACGAGCCTGTGTATCTGCACCAGGTGGTCGCGCAAACCCGGGGCGGTCAGCTGCTGCGCTTCACGGACTTGCCCGAAGCGCTCGCGGACCAGGCAGCGCGTACCGCGGCGGAGTGGCGCGTCCATTTTCACGTGCCGCTGTACAGCGACAATCTCGGCAACTTCGGCAACACGCAAGCGTTCCTCGCGCGCGTGCTGGAACGCCAGCGGCAGGCCGCCGTCTCGCTGCAGTTGGAGGTCGAGACGTACACCTGGGACGTGTTGCCGCCCGAGCAGCGCACCGGCAGCGTGGTGGCCTCCATCAGCCGCGAGCTCGACTGGGTTCGAGAGCGCCTCGCGACCCCGAGCAGGTCCGTGTGACGATCGGCGTGTGGCTGCGGCTCGGCCGTGTTTCCAATCTGCCCACGGTGTGGACCAACGTGCTCGCCACGTTGGCCCTGTCCGGCGCGCTGTCGTTCTCCCTGCGCACCTTTGCCCTGTGGGGCATCTTCTCGCTCTATTACGTGGGCGGCATGTACCTGAACGACGCTTTCGATCGGCACATCGACGCCGCGCAGCGTCCGGATCGTCCCATCCCGTCCGGGCAGGTTTCGGCAGGGGTGGTGTTTGCCATCGGCTACGCGGCGCTCGGCCTCGCCACGCTGCTGCTCGGCCTGGTCGCGCAGAAAAGCGGTGTTTCGGTGACGCGAGCGGTGGCGAGCGGCGCCGGGCTGGCGCTCACCATCATCGGCTACGATCTGTATCACAAGCAGAACCCGCTCAGCCCGCTCGTGATGGGGCTGTGCCGCGTGTTCGTGTACATCGCGGGCGCGTTTGCAGTGAGCCAGGTGCTGGCTCCCGACGTGGCCTGGGGGGCAGCGGCCTTGCTCTGCCACCTGATCGGCCTCAGCTACGCCGCCAAGCAGGAGGCCTTCAATCGGCTGACGCGGGTCTGGCCGCTGGCGTTCTTGGCGGCACCCGCCGTCTACGGCGGGTACCTCTCGCTCGGCGAACCGTGGGTGCGGCCCTTCCTCGCCGTGCTCGTGCTCTGGGGCGTGTACGCGTTGCGCTTCCTGCGTCCGGGGCCGGGGCGTTCCGTGCCGGGGGCAGTGGTGCGGCTGATCGCGGGCATCGCTCTGCTCGACGCGATGCTGATCGCTTCCACGGGGGCGCTCGGTGGGGCGCTACTCGCGCTGCTCCTGGCGGGCCTGACGCGGCTACTTCAGCGCGTGATCCCCGGCACCTGAGTACAGGGCGGATGTCCAAGCATTACCTCGCCGCTCGTTGCATGCTGGCGCTCGCCGTGGCCGGCTGCGCCGGCGCTCAGCACCAGGAGAACTCGAACGTGACCACCGCCGTTGCCGCTTCCGCAGCCAACCCTTTGCTGCAACCTTGGACCGGGCCGTATGGCGGCGTGCCGGGCTTTGCCGGCGTGCGCGTGGAGCATTTTGAGCCGGGACTCGAGGCGGCCATGGCCCAAGCGCGGCAGGAGATCGAGGCCATCGCTGCCAGCTCCGAGCCTGCGACCTTCGAGAACACCATCGCTGCGTTCGAAGCTTCGGGGCGGACCCTGCGGCGTGCCCTCGCCGTGTTCGGCGTCTGGGAGTCGACGCTGAACGGTCCGGAGTTTCAGGTCGTGGAACGCACGATGGCGCCGAAGCTGGCCGCCTTCGACGATGAAATCGCGCAAAATGAGCGCTTGTTCCGCCGCGTCGCGGCGGTCTACGAGGCGGCGGACGAGAGCCGCTGGGACCCCGAGCAGCAGCGCTTGACCTGGTATCGCTACACACAGCTGGTCCGCGCGGGGGCCCAGGCCAGGCCGGCGGACAAAGCGCGCATCGCCGAGATCAATCAGCGTCTGGCGTCGCTCTACACGGCGTTCAGCCAGAACGTCTTGAGCGATGAGGAAACGTACACGGTCGTGCTCCACACACCCGCCGAGCTCGAGGGCTTGCCCGATTCCGTGCGCGCGGGCGCCGCGGCGGCTGCGGCAGAAGGTAAGCTCCCGGGCAAGTGGCTGATCACCAACACCCGCTCGTCGGTAGAGCCGTTCTTGACGTTCTCCGCGCGGCGAGATCTGCGCGAGAAGGTCTGGAAGAATTTCGTGAACCGCGGCGACAACGGCGACGCCCACGACAACAACGCCATCATCACCGAGGTCCTGCAACTCCGTGCGGAACGTGCCCGCCTGCTGGGCTACCCCACGCACGCGCACTGGCGCCTGCAGGACTCGATGGCCAAGACGCCCGAGGCCACGCTGCAGTTGATGGAGGCAGTCTGGAAGCCTGCCGCGGCCCGCGTGCACGAGGAGGTGGCGGACATGCAAGCTCTGGCCGACAAGGAGCGTGAAGCAAACGGAGCCGGCAAGGCCATCGTCATCGCCCCCTGGGACTATCGCTACTACGCCGAGAAAGTACGCAAGGCCAAGTACGACCTCGACGAGAACGAGATCAAGCCGTACCTGCAGCTGGACCAGCTGCGCGAAGCACTGTTCTGGGTCGCCGGCGAGCTGTTCGGCTTTGAATTTTCACCGGCCACGGGCTTGCCCGTCTATCACCCGGACGTGGCCGTCTGGGAAGTGAAGGACAAAGCCAGCGGCAAGCATATCGGGCTCTGGTACTTCGACCCCTATGCACGCCAGGGCAAACGCTCCGGCGCCTGGATGAGCGACTACCGCAACCAAGAGCGCTTCCGAGGCGAGGTCTCCGCGATCGTCTCGAACAACTCCAATTTCGTCAAGCCAGGGCCCGGAGAGCCGACGCTGCTGAGCTGGGATGACGCGATCACGATGTTCCACGAATTTGGCCACGCTCTGCACGGCCTGTCCTCGAACGTCACCTATCCCTCGCTATCGGGCACGTCCGTTCCCCCCGACTATGTCGAGTTTCCCTCCCAGCTGCTCGAGCGCTGGCTGTCGACCCCCGAAGTCCTGACCCGGTTTGCGCTGCACTACCAGACGGGCCGCCCCATCCCGGGGGAACTCGTGGCCAAGATCGAGCGAGCCAGCCGCTTCAATCAGGGCTTTGCCACCGTGGAGTACCTGTCCACCGCGCTCGTGGACATGAAGCTGCACCTGGCCGGCGCAACGCGCATCGACCCCGATACCTTCGAGCGCCAGACGCTCCTCGAGCTGCACATGCCGGAGCAGCTCGTGATGCGCCACCGCACTCCGCAGCTGAGTCACGTGTTCGCCGGCGACCAGTACTCTGCCGGCTACTACAGCTATTTGTGGGCGGACACGCTCACCGCTGACGCCTATGAGGCCTTCACCGAGGGCAGCGGCCCCTACGACCACGCGGTGGCTGCCCGGCTCTCGAAGTATGTCTTCCAGGCGGGCAACACCGTGGACCCCGCGACCGCCTACCGAGCCTTTCGCGGCAAGGACCCCGGCATTGCTGCGCTGATGCGCAAGCGCGGCTTCCCGGTGCCGGCGGGCGCGCGCTGAGCAGCGCCCCGACTCGGCCCGGCGCTGGCGGCCTCAGTCCGGGTGGCTTGGCCCCGCTCAACCAAACACGTGCTGGAGCAACAACCTTGCCACGTCGGTGGCGGCGAGCGGCCCTGACCCGCTCGAGCTCGGCTCGTCGCTGATGAAGAGCGGGCCCTGGCGTGGATCGTCGGTGATGCGACCGTGCGACCCCTTCACCAGCTCCGGCGCGTCGGCGGCGATCACGTCCATCAGGCCGCGAAAGCCGAGTTTCTTGCGCGCCAGGCGCCAGCCCAGCGAAAACGGAGGCCAGGCGAGCTTCGGATCCAGGAACAGCTCGACGGGGTCGTAGCCGGGCTTGCGATGGATATCCACGGTCGTGGCGAAGTCCGGTGCCCGCTCGGCATCCAGCCAGTAGTAGTAGGAAAACCAGCGATCGGCGCGCGAGATGGCCACGAGCTCGCCTGCGCGCGCATGGTCCAGACCGAGTGCGGCTTGCTCCTCGCGGCCCAGCACGCGCTCCACGCCGTCCAACGCGGCGAGACACGCCCGCACTTCCGCCACGAGCTCCGGCTTCTTCACGTACACGTGCGCCAGCTGATGATCTGCGACGGCGAACGCATCCGACGCCCCGGCGTCGAGCAGCTCCCGCCCGAGCTCCTCGCGCACCTGGAGCCAGCCCTGTGCCCGCAGCGCGCGATTCAGCGCCACGGCGCCGGACACCTTCGTGATGCCGTACTCCGAGAGCACGACCACGCGCCGGCCCGTCTTCTGCGCGGCCTCGGCGAGCTCGCCCACGAGCGCGTCGACCTCACGCAGATCCTGCCGCAGCCGGGGACTGGTCAGATCGGGCCCCAGGCGCTGCAGCCCGTAGTCGAGATGCGGCAGGTACACGAGCGTGAGCGTGGGGGAGCGCGTCTCCATCACGTGCAGTGCGGCCTGCGCGATCCAGCGGCTGGCGCGAATGTCCGCCGCCGGACCCCAGAAGTGAAAGAGCGGAAACTGCCCGAGCTTGTCCTGAAGCTCGCGGCGCAGCTCACCGGGCGAGGTGTGGATGTCGGGCAGCTTGCGACCATCGGCCGGATACATCGGGCGCGGCGTGACGGCCCAGTCCGCGCTCGAGTACATGTTGTACCACCAGAACAGGTTCGCGACCGTGAAGCTCGGGTCCCGCTCGCGCGCGATCTCCCAGAGCTTCTTGGCTTGCACCAGCTGATTGGATTGGCGCCAGAACCAGATCTCCGACAGCTCGCGAAAGTACCAGCCGTTGGCGACGATGCCGTGCTCGCTCGGCAGCTTGCCGGTGAGCAAGGTGGATTGCACGCTGCAGGTCACCGCGGGTGTGACGGTGACGAGCGGCCGCAGGGTGCCCTTCTGCACCAGGGCGTTGATGTGCGGCGTATCTTCGCCGAGCAGCTCCGGACTGAGCCCGACGACGTTGAGGACGAGGGTGGGTCGCATGGCAGCGAGCAGCGGCGGCGGGGAGCAGCGGCGGGCAGCCGCCTCAGCCCTGCACGACCGGGGTTTGCCCGCGCAGCACGGAGTTGCCTTCCCAGAGCTTGCGCTGATCGATCAGGCTGGGCGCGTCTATGCCGTCGAGGCGCCCGCTCTGCCCGAAAAACGCTGCCGGGTTGGTCCACACGATGGTCTCGATGCTGAGCTCACTGATGCCCGCCGCCCGCATCATCGCCACCGTCTTGGGCACCTTGAGCGGATCGCTGACGCCCCAGTCCGCGGCGCTGTTGATGATCATGCGTTCGCTACCGTAGCGCTTGACCAGCTCCACCATGCGGGCCTCGTCCATCTTGGTCGCGGGATAGATCGAATGGCCCGCCCAACAGCCGCTGTCGAGGGTCAGCGGCAAGGTCTCTTCGGTGTTGTGATCGATCAGCACCATCTCGGGAGCGGCACCCATCTCGCGCACGACCGCGATCGTGCGCTCGGTGCCGCGCTTCTTGTCGCGGTGGGGCGTGTGAATCAAGATCGGCAGGTGGGCGCCGATGGCCAGCTCGATCTGCCGGCGAAACACCCGATCTTCGGCCTCGGTCATGTCGTCGTAGCCGATCTCGCCCACCGCCACGACGCCGTCTTTCTCCAGGTACTTGGGCAAGAGCTCGAGCACGCCGTCCGATACGCCGGGCAGGTTGGCCTCCTTCGGGTTGAGCGCCATCGTGCAGAAATGCTTGATGCCGAACTGGCTGGCGCGAAAGCGTTCCCAGCCGATCAGCGACAGAAAATAGTCCTCGAACGTGCCCACGTGCGTGCGCGGTTGACCCACCCAGAACGCCGGCTCGACGATCGCCGCAATGCCGGCGTCCGCCATGGCCTGGTAGTCGTCGGTAGTTCGCGACGTCATGTGAATGTGCGGATCGAACATCTTCAGAGTCTTCATGACTTTGCTCCAGGCGCGCCGCGAGGGCGGGCGGCCTCGGGGGACGTGACGAAATCCAGATCGGCCGGCACGGGGCGGCCCGCCGCGCGCCGTTCGCTCGCGTAGGCGTCGGCCATGCGGATCAGCTCCGCCGTGCGCCGCTGCGTGAGCCCTTCGATGCGGCGCACGCTGACGCCGGTGAAGAACGCCTTCAGTACCAGCTGGTTGAAGTTGAGTTCGGGAAAAAATCGCGCCGCATAGGGGTTCTCGCAGGCGATGGCTTCGAACACGCTCTGCACGTGCGTGCGGCACGCCTCGATGGCCAGCTCGACGAAGCGCTCCGCCTGCGGCAGGAGCGGTAGGGCATGCAAGACGGCCTCTCGTTCGGCGTTATCTCCGGTCCGAAACTGCGCGACCACCGCCGCCACGTGCTCCTCCGGTGGCAGTAGCTCGCAGATGCGAGCCAAGAGCGCGGCGCGGCCCACGGCGGAGAGCGGCCAACCCTCGGGCAGCGGGAGCCCGGCAGCATCGAGGCGCGCCCGCTCTTCCGGCGTCGGCGCGTAGGGGGCCATGCCCAGGCGCCGCCCCGCGCCCGCATACGCCGCCTGCATGTCGATCGCCTGCGAGCGCCCGTAGCGTTCGAGAAACCAGCTCCGCCCCGGCTCCGCAGCGTGCCGTGCGAGCAGGTCTACATACGGCTGAAGTGTCCCGGCCATCTC
>Ga0315912_10002181_pt1 | contig 21538 bp, 19 predicted proteins | sample VfabasoilMG_FD_204469 | JGI IMG/M metagenome (GOLD analysis project Ga0315912, IMG submission 204469) | Garden soil microbial communities collected in Santa Monica, California, United States - V. faba soil | ecosystem: Environmental > Terrestrial > Soil > Garden | place: USA: California...
GAGCCCTCGGTATCGATGCGGGAGTTGACATAGGACACGTTGCCGGTCACCCCCAGCGGCGCGAAGGGCGCCCAGGCCGCGGCCACGCCCGGCGTCAGCGTCACGACGTTCTCCGACTCGAGGAGCTTGCCAAAGTCGAAGCTGCACTCGGTGAGACCCATCGCGCAGCTGTCGTAGGCCGCCTTGACAGCGGGGCCGAGCAGCAACCCGATGCGCGGCGCAGACGCTGCGTCAAAAACCGCCGACACGCGCAGCGAATCCCCGATGGTCAGGCCCCCCGTCAGCCCGAAGTCAGCGCCGAGGCGCGCGTTGGTGCCCACGACCGCCGCCGCAGCGCCGGTGGTGCCGGAGTAGAGCGTCTCGGAGAGCACGAGGCGCGCCGAGAAACCAGGCAGGAAGGCGTACTCGTAGCCGAAGATGCCGCCGATCACCGCGTAGCTCACTTCTCCGCTGAAGGTCTGCGGGGGGCGCGAGCTGCCGGGCACCTGCAGCGAGACGGAGCCATGTGTGCTGCCCGCGCCCACGGTCAGGAAGGTGCCAAAGCTGGTGGTGGCGAACGGCCCCACGATGCCGAGAACCGGCATGAACGTGTGGCCGGCGAGCTGCCTGCCGGTGGGGCCCTCGGAGCCCGAGGCAGACGCTGCCGTGGTGGCTGCGGCGGGCGATGCTCCAGCGCTGGACTCACCCGCTCCGGAAGCGGAGGGCTGCTCCTCTGCGAGCACCGGGAGCGCGAGCAGGCCCAACGTGACGTGGGCGAACAAAGGAATGCGAATTGAGTGTCTCATGCATCACCCCGGGGCAGGTAGCGCCAATCTCGCTCGCAAAGTTCGAGCCGCCAAGAGCTTTCTCTGGCTTTCCTGGGCCACCTGGTAGCGATGGGAGGATCATGAATCGTCGGCGCGGCGAGCATGAAACAGGAAATCGAGGTGCCCCGCGTAACGACTTCCGGGCTCCCCACGCTGGGGTGATTCGTTCTCGCGGGCGGTCGATGGAGACGGGACGAGGGTCGTGATGTCCGCCGCGGTCATCGGCGGCAGGCCGCTGCTCGGCGGTGGCAGGCTGCCGCGTACGCCCACGCGCACGATCGGCGAGGTTGCCCAGTGAAGGGGCACCACCAGACCCGCTGCGACGATGCCGAATTGGACCGGCTTGCTTTGCCTGACCATTCTCGCTCGCTGCCTTGACCTCTCTCTCGACCGAGCTAGCTACCGGTGAAGAGCCACCGGCATGGCTCGGGCTGGAGGAAAGCGTGATACTTGAAGTTTGCAGCGTCCATCTGCCGTTGCCGGCCTCGCTCCAGGAGTTCACGCGCCGCCGCCTGGCGCCGATTCTGCGGCCCTTTCTCGCGCAGATCGTCCACATCGAGGTGCTGCTCCGAGAGCAGCACGGGCAGGCCCCGTTCGATCGGCGCTGCAGTGTGATGGTCCACGCCGCAGGACCGCAGCCCACGCTCGTGGTGCACGGCACGGGCGCGGGCAGCCGCGCCGCGGTGCGAGCCGCAAGTCACGCGTTGAGCCATGCGTTGAGTCAGGCCTGGCCAGATTTGACCCAGATGCCGCTGCCGGCGGGCCAGTTTCGCCGCCTGCGGCCTGCCGCCGATCGCGCGTTGCTCGAGCCCGCGATTCGCGTCACCACGCTCGACAACGCGCGGTTGCGGCGCCTCGTGGCAGCGCGGCAGCGCCAGTCCGACCGCGAAGCCACGGCCGCGCTGCTGGACGAGCTGGATCGCGCCAAGATCGTGCCTCCGGAGCGGATCGAGCGCGACGTGGTCACGATGAACTCGCGCCTGCTGTTCCGCGATGAGGACACCGGGGAAACGCGCGAGGTCTCGCTCGTGTACCCGGCGGATGGCGTAGCGCAGCCGCACCGCGTTTCGGTGCTGGCGCCGATCGGTACCGCCCTGCTGGGCCTGACGGCTGGGCAGACCATCGACTGGCTCTTGCCGCACGGCTGGCGCAAGCGCCTGCGCGTCGTGCAGCTGCTCTACCAGCCGGAAGCGGCAGGGCATCTCCACCTGTAGTCGGCTCGCTCCCGCCGCGCACCGAGAGCACCAGCGCGCTCGTTCTGGAGGCACCGACCATCCCGCGCCACGGTTGCCGCGGGGGATCGACTTGCAACTGCTGCCAGCGCGGCAACCAGCCCCCCGGGGCGCGCGCGTGCCGCGCCCGACAACGACGACGGGCGCTCGTTTCTCATTGCGAACGATTGTCAATGACCGGCAGCGCGCATTGACAACGATAACCATTCTCGATTAGAGACCCGGCACAATCCGCAGCAGGGGCGGACAGTGCGGCCAGGTGCGCCGTCGCCGCGCTGCTGACTTTTACCCGGTGATGACAACTATGGACTCGATTTCGAACGACACGTGGGCAGGCTGGGCGGCGGCGCTGGTGTTGGCAGCCGCGGGCTGCAGCGAACAGGCAGCAGAATTATCGCCGCTAGGCGGGTCCACGCGCGAGGTGGAAGCACTCGAACCCGGTCCAGGGGCAGCAGCGGGCCCCGACGACGGCGTGGGCGAGGGCGCCGTCAGCGAGCCCGCCGCGGCGGTGCCGAGCGAAGCCTCGCCGAGCGAAGCCCCGCCGGTCGAGGCACCCGTCGCGATGCCCGCAGAGCCCAGCAGCGAGCCCGCCGCTTCCTTGTACGCCATGATGGTGCAGGTGATTGCGCCCGATGGGGAGGACCGCAGCGTCTACGCCGTGCTGAGCAACACGCTCGACATCAGCGAAGTGTCGCTGAGCGGCGCGCGCGAGTTCCGGGGCGTCGCCAACTTCGTTGCGCTGGGCGGCCGCCTGCTCGTCTCCGATGGGGAACAGCCGCGCATCGACAGCTTTCAGATCACGCCCGAGCTCGCCTGGGAACAGGGCCCGTCGGTCAGTTTCTCCAACTATCCGCTCGCCGGAGACGGCGCCAACCTGTTCTCTCAATGGTTCGTGGATGACCAGACGGCGTACCTGCCCTTCGAGGTGTCGAAGCGCATCCTCTGGAATCCAACGGACATGACGATCACGGGCGTGCGGGAGACATCGAACCTCGAGCTGACGCGCGAGGCCTTCACGCTCGAAAACGGTGGCAACCGCGCCAGCCTTCGCTACCCGGGCGCAGTGATGCAAGCGTACTTCTACCACGACGAGGATTGGTTCGAGTTTGCGCCCACCTCGCCGATCGCGGTCTACGATCCTGTCAGCCACGAAGAGGCGCGCATCATCGAGGCCCCCTGCCCCGGCCTGGCCGTGGCGACGCGGGACGAAGCAGGCAACACCTATTTCAGCAGCTGGGACTACAGCCCCGGGCAGGCCCTGTACGGGTTGGCCCCCGCCCCCTGCGTCGCCAAGGTCGGCCCCGATCTCGAGCTCGACGCGGCGTGGACCACCGACTTTACCGATCTGACGGACGGGCGCTACTCGATCAACTTCCGCTACGTGGGCGCTGGCAAGGGCCTGGCGCAGGTCCTGCATCAGGAGAACATCGACCTCGATTTCACGGCGGAGTACGATCCGCTGGTCGAGGACGAGATCTGGGGTGGTGCGCACTGGCGCCCCTGGTTGCTCGACCTCGAGGCGCGCACGGGCGCGCCGCTCGAAGGCATCGAGCCGGAGAGCACCGGCTACCAGCAGATCACGGTCGATGGCCGCAACTTCTTGTTCGTCACGTATGCCAGCGGCACGATCGCGTACGAACTCGGCGCCGACGGCGGTGTGAGCAAGCGCTTCCGTTCTCCGGGCGAAGTGTTCAAGTGGATCCGCGTCCGCTGACGCCGGCCTAAGAGACGGCCGCCATCCTCGATAGCCAAGGCGTGAAGACGAGGGACGCAGGCGGAACTCGCGGCTTCGACGTTGGCAAGAAGATCAACGGGTGTCGAACGCCAACGGCGGTGTGCGCGCTGAAGTAGGCCCACCAGCGTCAGAGTTGTCAAAGTCCGTTCGAGGCGCCGCCGATCGACGGCGAGGGTGCCGCCGCCCGAAGCTCCGCTGAAAAGCAGCGCCGTTCAGCCCGTCGAGTGCGTAACGGCGTGATTCGCAGCAGCGTGCTGCGCCGCTGCGCGCTCGGCGACACCACTGACGGGGCCGGCGTCGGAGAGCGCGGGCACCGGCACCGGAGTCACGTCCTGTGCCTGCGCGACCGGTGCTTCGGCAAGAGACGAGGGCGCCGCCGTGCCGTTCGACTCCAGGCGACGGATGCCGCCCTTGTCCACGATCACCCGGGCGTGTTCGATGCGCGCAGGAGAGCGCCCATCGAGCGCACGCAGCACGAAGACCACGTTGATGTGGTACACCTTGCCGCAGGAGATCTCCCGCACCCGGTGCAGCGCTTCGTCGAAGGCGAACAAGGAGCGGACCGGGTCGTCCATGCGCGTGGAAAAATGCGAGACGTTGAAGCGAATGATGTCGTTGATCTCGTCAGCGCGACCGTCCAGACCATTCAATCTGCGACCGTAGATGGTGATCCGCTTGCGGTAGTGCACGATGGTCTCGCGCTTGCTCTGCGCCTCGATGGTGTGCAAGCGCGGGCCGTGGCGTGCGCTCAGCACCTCCCCGGGCAGGTCTTGCTTGTCGCACATCGAGACTCGCTCGCGGCAGCTACCGACCACGGCGCTCTGTGTCGGGTCCATGACCTTGACCCGGTAGTCGGAGAGCCACGGCGCCATCTTGCTCGACAGGTACAGCTTGGCCCATTCCTTGACGCGATCTTTGGCGATGTATCCGAGCGTCAGCGCCGCCACGAAGGGCAGCGTGTTCACGGCGTAGATCGTATGCACAAAGATCGTAGCCACCGTGGCCAGCAGCATGGCCAGCCCGGCCGCCACCGCCGCGACGAAGTGCGCCGGGCCATGCCCGTCGCGATCGCGCGCAATCTCCAGGAACAGCACGCTCATCACGAACTTTTTGAGCAGACCGAGGCGATACACCAGCTTCTCGTTGCCGCCCTCGCCTTCGACCTCCGGTAGGCTCTCGTGGCCGCAGCCCCGCCGGTGGGCACGCTCGTCGAGGATGCTCTTGGCGAGGAGCTCTTTCTCGCCGGCCACGGGCCATCCCGGCGCCGCCGCATCCTCGAGAGCTTTGAGCAAGCGCGTCAAATGGCCTTCGATGGTGAGGCTCATGTACTCGTCCACCAGCTCGTAGGTCTCCGAGAGGCTGGCCTTGAACTTGGGCGGAGCGAAGCTGGTGCGCAGCAGGCGATACTTTGCCAGCACCGAGCGCGCTTCTTGAACCAGTGCCTGGATTTCGGAGCGCACGAGCTCGAGCTCGTGGCAGGCCCCGGCCTCGAACTGGGTGAGGCGCAAGCGCCGACAGATGCCGCGCACCCGGTCGCGCAGGTTGGCGCGCATCAGACATCCAACCAAACGTAGCTCTTGACTCAGCCGAGCCTGCTGGCTGACGCGTGCTGGGCCTCGGCACGGGCTGTCGAGCAGTCCCATGATGCGGCCGAGCGGCGATCCACCATCGTCGGTACGGGCGAGGTCTTTCAGCGACAGTCCCGGTGTCTTGAAGCGAATGTGCGCCTGAACGTCGCTATAGAACTGAGCCTTGGGATAGGTTTGCGCATCCACACCGAGGTTCTTCGGCAAGAAGAAGTACGCATTCACCTCGTAACGGTTCTCGGCTTTGGCGCGGTCGATCGTGTAGTCGAGCTTCACCTCGAACTGGTTCCGATCGTGCTGCTCGAGTCTGCCCTCGATCGGTCGAGCGACATCGTAGGCTTCCGTCTCCATTCGGAGCAGCTACGGCGCAGGAGATGGTCAGGGTGATGGTTTTGCGTGGAGATTCCGCCGCGTCCGCTCTGCAGCGCGAGCCCGCCGACCGCACACCACATGTGGGCGTCGCCCGCACCAGACACGACCAACCGGCGCTCGGTGCTCGAGGGCCGGTGCGAAAAACGACGCAAATTTGGAACCCTGGTGTTCACGGGCTGTCACACCTTTGTTTCGGCGTGGCCGTAGTGACGCCTGAGCTCATGAAACGAACGCATTTGCGGAGATGTGTGGTCGTGGTGCTGGCCATTGGGCTGCGCGGCGTGCGCCGCTGGCGGGCAAGCGGCGGACCGAAGCTGCGCGTGGTCGTCCAGGCGATCGTCAAGCTCGCGGGGGGCGACGGCGAGCACGCCCGGGTGTTGGCGGTCTACGTGCTGGTGGCCGCCGCGACCGAGCTGGCGTTTGCGTGCGCCGCGGCGCTGACCGGGGGACCCGCTTCCGAACTCCTGAAGCTGGCGAGCGGCCTCGCGATCGGTGCGGTGGCGGTGAGCGCGGCCGTGGTCCTGGTACGTCACGCTCGGGGACCGGCTCGGCTCGGAAAGATGCGCCCCCTGCTCCTGGCCACCGCTCGGCGAGTCGACACTTCTATGCTGCCGGCAGCGCACGCACTGCAGCTCGCGTGTGCTCCGCGGCAGCTGCTGCAGGACCCGAGCCCGCTGCGCTGGGCAGCGCAATACGCCGCTCGCCACGCTGTCACGCAGCTCGCCGCTCATCCCATGAGCCGCGTCTCGCGCCAGCTCGTGCCGGCGCTCGATCTGCTGGACGCCTGCCGCACCACGGTCGACAGCGCGCGCTTCGTGCGCCATTTTGCGCTCACGGCCGCAGAACTCAGCGGCCCCCCGAGCGCGTTCGCCCTGAGCGCCTGAGCCGAGCGGAGCTTGCGGCCCTGGGGTTGCGCCGCAGCCCGGCGAGGGATTGCGAAACCGGGGCAACTGTTGGCACCCTGCGGGGGTGTCCACGCCGTCCCTTCGAGATCTGAGAGCGCGTTTCCCGAGCCACGGGACGCTGCGCTGGATCGGTCTCCGACCAGCACAGGGGGCGGTGATGACCGTTCCCCAAGAGGTCGAGGTGCTCGCCCAGCGCGGGCTCAGCGGCGACCGCACCGCGCAGCGCAGCGGGGGCGAACGCCAGGTGACCTTGTTTCAGTTCGAGCACCTCGCCGTGATCGCGTCGCTGCTCGGCCGTGACCAGGTTCAGCCCGAGCAACTGCGGCGCAACCTGGCCGTGTCGGGCATCAACCTGCTCGCACTCCGTTCCGGCCGCTTCACGATCGGCGGCGTGACCTTCCAGGGCACGGGCCCCTGTGCACCCTGCCGGCGCCTCGAAGAGACGCTCGGGCCGGGCGGCTTCAACGCCAGCCGGGGCCACGGCGGGATCACCGCCCGCGTGCTCGGGGGTGGTTGGATCCGCCTCGGAGATGAGGTTGTGCCGACGGCGCCCAGCGAGGACACGGACGAGTAGTCGCTGGCTGAGGGGGGCGTAACCGGTGTCAGTACAACTTCTCGCGCCGCAGGTACTTGTCGACGTCGCGATAGGAGGAGGCGGCGCCCCCGTACTTGACCAGGGTGCGCGCCGTCTTGAGCCAGTCGAGCGTACTGGGCTCGACGTCGGCAATGGCCTGCTCGAAGTCGCGCTGCTCGAGGGCGCGCTCCGTCCCGCTCTCGAGCATCTCGAGCAGCGCCTTCTCTTTGGCACGGTCGATCACACCGTCGATGTCGGCGCCGGAGAAGCGTTCACTCCGTTGGCCGAGGCCGGCGTAGTCGAGGCTGTCGACCGGGACGTCTTGCAGCTTGAGGCGATACATCTCGGCGCGGGCCTCGCTATCCGGCGGCGGCACGAACACCTGCCGGTCGAAGCGCCCCGGTCGCTTCATGGCATCGTCCACGTCCCAGGGCATGTTGGTGGCGGCCAGTACCAGGAGCTTGTCATTTTTCCCCTGCATGCCGTCGAGCTGACTCAGGAACTCGTTGACCAGGGTGCGTGTGTGTTCGCTCCTGGCCTTGCTGCGAGAGAACGCCAGCGCATCCAGCTCGTCGAAGAACAGCACCGCGGGTGCTTCCTGGCGAGCTTTGTCGAAGATCGCGGCGAGGTTGCGTTCACTTTCCCCGATCCACATGTTCAAGATCTCGCTGATGCCGACCGCGGTAAACGCCGCTTTGCACTCGCTGGCGATGGCCTTGGCGATCATCGTTTTGCCACAGCCCGGAGGCCCGTAGAGCAATACGCCGCCGCCGCTTTTTTTCTTGAACCGCTGAAACAGGCCGGGGCTGAGGAACGGTTGAATGATCTGCAGCTTCAGCACCTGCTTCAGCTCGCTCATGCCGACCACATCCGAAAAGCGGACCAGCTCCGCTCGCGAGATCGACACCACGTCCGCCCCGCGCTCCGGGCGTTCGACGCGACCGCCGCTGATCGCCCGCAGCCGCGGCGGCGCGGGGCCCGGCGCAGGGGCCGCGCCGGGCTCGGGCAGCAGCCCTTCCACCTCGGCGATCGAGAGGGGCTCCTGGTCCGCAAAGTCCGGGCAGGCGCGCGAGCGCTCCAGGCTGGCCCGGGCCGCCACGGGGTCACCCAGCTCCCACCGACAGCGCGCGATCATCAACAGGGGGCGGGCCGTGTTCGGCGCCTGGTCGGACAGCAAAGACCATTGCTCCAGCGCTGCCGGCCAGTCCCTTTCGGCACCCAACACGCCCGCGTACCGAGCACGCAAGCCCACGTCGAAGGGCTTGCGCAAGAGTTGTGACTCGAGTTCGCTACGTTCACTCATGGCCTGTCCCTCGCTCGCTACACGCCTCTGGCGCGAATCCACCACGACAAGATCGCGTGGTGTGTCCACGAGTGCAACAGCCACACCAGGTAGCCGATCAGCGCGACAGTGCCCCAGAATAGGGAGGCCCGCAGCAGCACGGGCAGGCCGAATGCAGCCAGCACCCAGGCGGCCACCACCGCGGGCCAACCCCAGCGAAGCTGCGGGTACGCGGGCAGCGCCAGCCAGTGCGTGTGGGCGCGGAGCCGGATCACGAGTGCGATCAGCTCAGCGTTGGTCGGATCCTCGCGCAGGAGCTCCTGACCGATCAGCAATGCTTCCCGCAGCCGGCGTTGGGCCACCAGCACCTGCACGAGCACGAACGCCGTTTGAACTCCGCCGGTAGAGGCGGCGATCACCTCGCCGAGCTCGGCGGCGGCCACGTGGGTGCGGTTCTCCGTCACGCGCAGCAGAACGGACACGAGCCGCGCATCCGCGTGATCCGGCGCGATGCGCAGCGCCTCGGCCACCAGCGCGCGGGCCTTGTCGAGCTGCAGCGTACACAGCATCAAGCGCGCGTACGCCGCCAGGAAGTGCGGGTTGCCGGGCTGCTCGCGGATCAAGGCGAGGATCACGGACTCGGCGTCCGCGTATTGATTCAGATTGAAGTGCGCGAAGTGCAGCACGTAGCGGGTCGTGGGGTCGTCGGGCGACAGCGCCAGCGCCTCCTGCGCGGCCGTCACGCAGCCCGCATAGTCCTGCCGTGCCAGCGCCAGACGCGCGCGGAATTGGTGGGCGTCGGCGTCTCGAGGCTGTTGCCCGAGCCACGTCTGCAGCAGCCGTTCGAGCTCGGCGTAGCGCCCGACCTCCAGCAAGCGCTCGGCCTGGATCGGATACGCGTCCATTCCGCCCGCCAGACTCATAACCAGCGAACGATCCCGAGGACCAGCCCATCCGCCAGCAGCCCAACGGCGCAGGAGGCGAGCACGGCCTTCCAGGGACTGGCGGGCGACGTCCCCGCCACCTCCATGGCACGATGAAACGGGCGGTGCGGCAAGAGCGCCACGCCCGCGACCAAGACCGACGCCAGATGCGTCAGCGCGCGCCCGCTCCGCCCGGTGTTGCCCCAGCTGGCGCCGAAGGCCACGCCGTCGCGCGTGAGCAAGATCAGGTCCACGTGAAACGCCAGCCACAGGGCGCCGAGCAAGAGCAGATAGACCGCGTCCGTGCGCTGCCGATGCAAGCGCCGGGCGTTCAGATAGCTGAGCCAGAGCCCCGCCGCACCGCCAGCAAAAAACGCGGTGAGAAACAGCGCGCGCACCGAATACAGGGGCTGGATCACCGCGCTCGACAGGCTCGGTGTCAGCAGGGCAAGGATGGGGCTTTCCCCGCCCGTTTCGGGTGGCGGGCCCGCGTGCGTCCCTCGTTCTGTCCCCAGGCTCGACACCGGTGCCCTATAGCCCACCCGGCACGCCGCTTCCAGGCCCTGCCGCGGGCAGTTACGGGCGCGTACCGTCGACGTGGTAGCGAGCCAGATCGAAGTGGAAGTGATCGGCGTGCAGCTTGTCCCAGTAGGGTGTGAGCACCACGCTGAAGAGCCGTTCGTTGAAGGCCCGCGTGGCGAGGGAGCGGAGGAAGCGTGCTTCGGGGGTTCGCGGAGGGTCGTTCAGCATGCCAAAGTGCTGCCGCACGCTCAGGCGCTGCCCCCCCTCGAGCCAGAACTCCCGGATGTCGATGGCGTTGGCGTAGCTGTGCTCGCTGATGAAGTCGAAGCGCACCATCTTGCGGCAATTGTAGGTGCCCCCCTGCACGAGCCGCACGATACGGCGCTGCAGATGGCGCGCGGCTTCTTCCTGCGCGAGCTGTTCGAGCCGCCCCAGCGCCAGCGCCAGACGGCAGGTCACGAGCGGTGGGGCCGAGTAGCGAATCTTGGACGGGCCCGCCAGGTAGGTCACGACCTGCTCGGCCCCGCACGACAGCACGTCTTGCCGGCCCTGCACGCGCTCGGTCTTCAGCGGCAACACGGCGGGGCGAAAGGAGATGCCGGCGCGCGCCAAGCGCTCGGCGCACTCTGCGATGGGCAGCGGCGGCGCGACGACGTAGTCGTTGTCGGGGTCGAGGTCCGCTTGCTCGTAGTCGGGCGCGCGCGCAACGTCGGGCGGAGCGGCGCCGGCCGGAGCGCCGCCGAACCACAACGCCAACGCGAGCAGCGTGCCGCGGCAGGGGCGAGCGGCGCGACGGGAGCCTGCGCTGCGCGGTCGGTTCGGGGCGCCTGTGCTGAAACGGTGCATGCAGTGCGGGAGCCGGAGGATGGCCCAGGATACGCCGGCTCGAGCCAGATTTGACTCGCCTTTCGCGCAGCGTGTGCTCGGTGCCGTGGCTCTGGCAGAGGACCCAGACCCGCTCACCCGGCCACGTCAGAGATCACACACGAACACATCGACCGTGCCGGCAAGCCCAACGCTGGCGGCCTCGTCGCAGCTACCACTGTCGCAATCCGCGTCCGCGTAGCAGTACTGCCGGCAGGTCAGGGCGTTCAACTCGCAGGCATGACCCGGGGCGCACTCGAGGCTTTCGGTACAGCTGGCGCCGGATCGCAGCAGAGCACCCCGCGCACAGTGGCTCAGTCCGTTCGCGCCACCCGCTTGGCAGCGAAATCCACTGGGGCAGGAGGCCAGCGGAGCACGGGGGGCCTGCGGAGAGACGGGGTCACAGATCTCGGCGCACGAACCGACCGATCGGGCACCGGCGAATAGCGGCGGGCCGAACGGATTGCAGGCGCCGGTCGCGCAATCTTCATCGCCAAAACAGTACTGCACACACGAGTTGGAGTTGGTGTTGCAGACGTAGCCGGCGGCGCAGTCCACGTTCGTTGCGCAGGGGCTGTACAAGGTTCCAAAGCCCGCCCGCCGACAGTAGCTGCCGCCCGCGTCCGACGCATCGCAGGCGAGGCCCGCCTCGCAGCTGGTGAGGGGCGGCGTGGAAGCTTCCGCATGGACGGGATCGCAGACGCTGGCGCAGAACCCCAAGCGCAGCGTACCGGCGAACCTCGTCCCGGGGAACGGCTCACAGACCCCGCCGGACGGGCAATCCGCAGCCTCCAGGCAATAGCGATTGCAGGCACCGTCGCCGCAAAATAGCCCAGGAGCGCAGGAGTCCGCCGAGCACGGATCCTGGAACTGGCCGCTGCCCGCTGGCTCACAGTAGCTCTCGCCCATGTCGGGAGCCCGGCAGGCCTGACCCTCGGGGCACGCAGCAAGGGTCTCGCGTGGGCGCTGCGGGTTCGAGGGATCACAGGGACCCGTCGAACAGAACCCGACTTCCAGGTCACCGGCGAAGCGCGGCTCTCGAAACAGCCCGCACACCCCCACGCTGCAGTCCGCCGAGTCGATGCAATATTGCCGGCATTGTCCCGACTGTCCGCAGAACAGACCCGTGCCGCAATCTTCATCGCCGAGGCAGCTGGCGCCTGCAGCGGCCGCCGCATGGGCAGCCCGGCAACGGCTGCCCTCCGGTCCGGCGCTGCAGGCCAATCCCACGGCACACGCCTCCAGCGGGGCTCGCGGTGCTTGCGGGTGGATCGGATCGCAGGCCAGCCCGGGGAGGAAATGGATGGGCTGTCCCTCCGACAGCTCGGAGTTGGGCGCTCGTCCGCCCGATCCCGCCGCAGCCGAGGGGAACATGCCCGAACCGCCCCCGGCCGATCCCCCCTCGCCAGCGCCGTCCGCGACCGACGCCAGGCCCGGAGTACGATCATCCACCTGGCAGGCAAACGGGAGCAGCGCGGCCACCAGCAGGTAGCGCCAAGGCGAACACAGCCGAACCAAAGACACGCCGGCTACGAGCTTCACACGATCTGACCGGGCACGGGCTGCGGCGCCCCTTCCGTCATGTCCTGGAACGCGAGCGTGTAGAAGATGGCGCTCAGCGGCCCGACCAGCAAGGACGCGAGCACGAACGTCGCCGCCACACAGTTGACGACGATGACCAGCAGCAGCACCAAGAGGACCGAGACCGTCTGGGTCTTGAGCAGGTTCCACGAGCCCCCGAGCGCCTCGGACGCCGAGGCGCGATCCCTCGCGATGAAGAGGTATGCGAAGCCCCAGCCTGCAATCACGACCAGACCCGGCACGACCAGAAGAACCATGCCGATCGACGCGCAGACGAAGATAGAGAGCGTGACGAGCAGGGCCCCGGCAAAGCTGTCGAACCCGCTGAAGGCATCCTGAACGCTGATGCTTTCCCCCCGCTGCTGCTTCTCGATCATGCGCAGCTGGCCGACGTAGAGCGGGCCGAGCAACACGCCCAGCGTCAACGATCCGAGCACGACCACGATCAGACTCACCAGCACGTGTTCGACCGGCTTCTGGGCAAATAGCGCCCAACAGCGCTTGGACAGGTCCGCCACGTCCACCATTGCTTTGCCGTCACCGCGAATGTCTGGGTTCATGAGCTCGTCCTCCCGCCGTTCGCCTCGTCGCAGCATCCACCGGCGCCGCGCATGGCGCAAGGGCTCGCTGCGCCGGCGGGCGCGGCTCTCGCCTGTCATTCCGGGGGTGGCACGGCACGCTGGAGCCAGCGCGGCAGCGAGCTCGCCAAGCCGAGGGCCAGCACCAGCACGGTCGCGAGACGCAGGGGATCCAACCCCGCTTCGCTGATGAGCCGTTCGGGTCCGGTGATGGTGAGCTCGGCCTCGGGCAGCTCGGCCTTCACGTGCCACGCGACCGATTCGAGCGGGAGCACGCGGGCGAACGCGACGGGCGTCAGGCGCGGCGGTGGCTCGAGCAACAACGTCATGCGCGTCGTGTGGCCCTCATCGGCCACGTATTGCGCCAGCAGCCGGCCTGCCAGTCCCGCGTCGGCGAGCCAGGGCCCCGGCAGCGACGCGGGTCGGTCGAGCTGATACGCCGCTTCTCGCAGCAGCACGCCCGGCTCGAGCACGCCGAACGTGGGCAGGATGGCCTTCAGTCGCTGGGCGAGCCGCTGCAGGTGCGCCAGCCCGGCCTCGCTGAGCTGCGACTCCGGGGTCGTCAGCACGAGTTCGAGGCGGGTCAACGGCACGACGCTGTACGGCCGGGGGCCCTGCGACTCGTCCCAGGCAACGAACGCCTCCGGTCCGAGCCGCTCTGCGCTGCCCGGAGCGGCCGTGAGCCACGTGGGCATGGCGAGCGCATACAGCAGGACCAGACTCGACACATACACGTCGAGCACGCGCTGCAGCGGCTCGGGCACCCGAGCGGGGAGCTCGAGCGGCGAGCGGCGCTGCAGCCACCCCGGCGCACGCCGGAACGACACGATCGCCAGGGGCAAGCCGAAGAGCACGACGATGAAGCCAAGATAGGCGGGCCAGTTGAACTGGCCGTCGAAGCCCTGCGCGGCGGCTCGAAACGGCACGACGACCCACACGACGACCACGCCGACCCCGCCCAGCAACACCCAACGTTGCCAGCGCACGCCGCCCTTCGGAACGGTCGGGACCGTCCCGGGGAGCTTCTGCCGCGGCAAGAGGGCAGCCAACGTGGGCAAGAGCGAGCTCACCAGCGCCGCGCCGAGCAGCAGGCCCGCGGCGCTCTGCAGCGCGAAGCTGCGCAGGCCGGGGACGGGCAAGAGGGCGAAACTCGCACTGCCCAAGGCCAGCGCGCCCAGACCGAGCGCGGCACGCCCGGCGCCGACGTGCGCCGCGCGCCAGGGCTGCTCAGCCCCGCTCAGCCAGCGCACCGTGCGCTCCGTGTTCAGCACCTCGAGGGTTGCGCCGAGCACGAGCACGAAGATGACGAACTGGGCGCTCGGCTCGGCGATGCTGGCGGGCTGCCGAGTAGCGACCAGCAGCGCCTCCGAAGCGGCGGCGGCCAGAGCCGCCGTGACGACGGCAGCGAGCGCCAGGCGCCAGCAATGCCGGCGGAGCGCCAGCAGGCACGCAGCGCCGAAGAGCAAGGGCGCCCAGAGATGGGTCTCGAGCCAGGAGTGCGCACGCGGAAAAAAGGCCAGCTGCGGCGGCTCGCGCTCCTGCTCCTCCGCCTCCTCGTACTCGGACTCCGGGGGATCCAGCGCCTCGTAGCCCCAGGCACCGTCCAGCTGAGAACGAGCGAACACCGCCAGATGTGCGGTCTCGGTGTGGGGATCCAGCAGCCGTAGCTCGGCACTGAGCGGCCCCCGCAACGAGAGGACGCGCAGCCACGCCTCATACTCGAAGTCGTAGCAGCCACCGGGGGGGTTACACATTCTGTAGTCCGCCGTGGTGCGAGCGCGCCGGGAGGAAAAGCTCTCACTGGGGGTGACCACCTCGAGGACGCCGGGAGCTCCCCGCAGCACATCGGTCAGCCACGGAGACCTCTCCTGCAGCGTGCGCGAGGACAGGCGCAACACGCGCAGATCCGTGGCGGAGAAGCGCTCGCGCAAACGCTGATAGTCTGCCGCCGCGGCCGAGCTCGGGTCGAGCCAGAAGCGGGCGCGGTTTTGCTGCCGGGCGGCCCCGAGCGGGAGCAGGCCCCCGACCAGCACGACGCACGCGAGCGCCGCGAGGCCTCGCAGCGCGGGGCGCCCGCGTTGCCAGCGGAAGGCGCTGCGTATGTCCACCCTGCTTTCTTCCCCCCGCGCGCGCTGAATCCTGGTCGACGAGCGATCCTAGTGGGGGAGCGGCACTGCGGCCAGCGAGTGTCCTTGCGCGCTACGGGAAAGTGACACCTATGAGGGCCGCCGGGACTCTGGTTTGCGCTGACACGGCAATGCGAGCCCCTGCCTGTCGCTGCACGCCATGCCATGGGGCACGGGGCTCGATCTTGGCGCGGGCGCGGCGGTCCCCCCATCCGACTCCCGCTCGAAGCATCCCCGAAAAGACGAGCGCCCTAGAGCTCGCCCGATCGCGCGTCGCCGGCCGGGGGCTACACGGGCTGCCGTCCCGCTCGCGCTCCACCAGGAATCTTAATAGACATGCTCAAAAAACTATTCGCAGCAGCTCTGGTCGTCGTCGCGGTGGGCCTGGCGCGAGTCGTTCCGCTCACACCCTCGGGGGAGGCGCAAGCCGCCGCGGAGTGTAAGGACGATGCCGACTGTAAGGCGGGCACCTTCTGCATCCTGGCGCTGACGCCGCACGTCTGTAAGCCGCCGATGGAAGCGGGGGCATCGTGCAAGCGCGACGTCGTGTGCGCATCGAAGAAGTGCGACATCCCCGCCGGCAAGGAAGCCGGCGTGTGCAAGTGATCTAGGCTACTGCCCGCGCGCCGGCGACGCTGCCGAGCGCGCGGGCGCGACGGCGCCAGATCGGCCCCGAGCCCGTTCCGGCTCCGCCTCGCTTCGTGTACAAGCGCGGGGATGCTGTACGTTGCTCCACGGCTCAGCTCGGCGTCCGCCTGCCCCGCCCCGCGTTCCCACCTGCCCAGCGCCCCCCGTAGGCTGGCGCCCCGTCTGCTCGGCAGCGGCCTCGGCGCCTGGCTCGCCGCGGGCTGCGCGAGCTCACCCGCGGTCGCTCCGACGGAGCCGTCACGGGCCGCGGCTGCTCCCGCTTCGGAGCCTGCGCCGCCACCGGAGCCGGGTCGCGCCGCGCCGCCCTCGCCCAGCAGCGGCTGCGGCCGCTCCAGCAAGGCCGCTGGTTTGCTGGTGGCAAAGACCGGCAAGCTGAAGACGCCGTACTTACTCACGCTGCCGGAAGGGTACGACGGCAGCACGCCCGTGCCGTTGGTGTTTGCATTTCATGGTCGCACGCGCAGCCACCAGTCGATGCACGACACCGACGCCAGCCACCTCGCGGACGAACTCGGCAAGCGCTACGCCGTCGCGTACGTCAAGAGCGTCGGCGTGGGCTACGATCAGCCGCGCGAGCAGAGCGACAACCTGCAACTCTTCGACGCCTTGCATGCGCAGCCGCCCTCTGCGCGACGCTGAACAACGCGAGCGAGAACCCCTGGGACGCGCAGCTCCTGTCCTCGAGCGTGACGCTGGAACAGGGCCGGCAGTACGTGATCGACTATCGGCTCTGGACGTCGGCCCCGAGCGACGTGCGCGTCAAGCTCGGGCTGGATGCGGCACCGTACAGCGAGTACTGGCAGCAGAGCGTGGCGACCACGAGCGAGCCCCGGCGCGTGATCGACCACTTCGTGCTGGCCCAGCAGGCGCCGGGCACGGTCGCGCTGGGCTTTCAGTTCGCGGGGCCGTTTGCGCGAACGCTGCCGCTCACCCTGTGCATCGATGAGGTCAGCCTCACGCCGGCGCCGGGCGAGGCTCGGGCCGCTGCGCCCCGGTAGTCCCCGTCCGTCGCGCGAGGGACGCGCAGTTCACGCGTTGCACGGTGCATTGTGCGACGCATACCCGGCACAATCGGCGTTGCACGGTGCATTGTGCGACGCCTGCATGGCGCATGTCCGAGATCGCGGCTCAGACAAACGGCTGGCCTGTTGCCGTCGATTCTGGCTGACCAATGCAGCGGCAACAGCAGCGCAACACACGGGAAAGTCGCTCACGATCCGTAACGGTGACGCGATGATTGGTGAAGTCGATAGGTGCGATCTCTCAAATTCGGCCAAATTTCACGGTTGAGACTCAGTGCGTCACATGCTCTACGGGCGGCCATGAACGATATCGACACTGCTGTCACCCCCCGTGCACCGGTTGCGCGCGTTTCCCTCGCGCATCGGCGCGCCTCATATTTGGCTCTCGCCGCGATCGCCAACTGCATCGCGAGCGCCTGGGCCACGCCTTCCCGAGCCACCCCGACGCCGGAAGTGGTCCACGTCGCCCCGGGCTCGGACGCGGATCCGCTCGCTCTCGAGCAGGGCTGCGAGCGTGCCGACGCCGCGCAATGCAACGACCTGGGTGTCACCTATCTGCGTGGCTACGGCGTGCCGGTCGACGTCAGCATCGCGCTGCGCGCGTTCGAGCGAGCTTGCCTCGAAGGGAGCCCGGACGGCTGCGGCAATCTCGGCGCCTTGTACGAGAATGGCCTGGAGGTCGCGGTCGACCTGGCGGAGGCCGCTCGACGGTATGAGCAAGCCTGCAGCATGGGCAGCGCGCTGGGCTGCTCCAATCTCGGTGCGCTCTATGCCCGAGGCCGGGGTGTGGAACGCGACGCGGACGAAGCCCAGGGCTTGTTCACGCTCGCCTGCGAGACCGGCAGCGCCGCTGGCTGCAACAACCTGATCCAGTTCTCGATGCCGCGGCTCTGAAGCGGCGGCCGCCGGGGGGCTCGGTGATCTCTCCCTTGGCATCCGGGCCAGCGCTTCGTACTGTCGCGCCCCCCTGTGCCCCTGACACCGAGTTCCCCGCAGCTGACCCGTCCCCTACGACCCGCGCGGCAGCGCTCGATGCCCTCACCCGCGCGAGGCTGGGTAGCGCTGGCCCTGTCGTCGCTGGCCTGCATCGGCGGCAGTGAACTGTCGGGCAAGAGCGCCCGGCAAGAGCAGATCGCCGAGGCCGACACCGCGGACCCGGCTCCCGAGGCGCTGCCGCAGAGCTGGCGACCGGTGCGCGATCCCGCCTGGGGTGAACCGCCGGCGAATCGAGCCACGGAGAACCTGTTCGTGCAGCTCCTGGGCAAGACGCAGGCCGAGGTCGACGAGAAGGTGACCCAGGCCGTGAATCGCTTTTTTGCCATCGGCACAGACGAGCCCAACGCGCTGCTCCGCGACACGGGCTACCGCCTCTATTACGAGCTACCGCAGGATCCGAGCATGGCCTTCATCTGGGCCGCGGACTCGAACGATATCCGCAGTGAGGGCATGTCCTACGGGATGATGCTCGCCGTGCAGATGAACCATCGGGAGCACTTCGATCGGCTCTGGAAGTTTGCGCGCACCTTCATGCAATACCCGAGCGATTCGCCGCTCTCGGCGTGGCGCTACTATTTCCGCTGGCAAGGCAACGTGCGCCAGGAAAGCGCGGAACAGTGGGCGGTCAAATTCGGTCCGCAAACGACGCCCGCGCCGGACGGGGAGGAATACTTCGCGGCGGCGTTGTACCTGGCGCATCAGCGCTGGGGCAGCACAGGGGAGGTCTCCTACCGCGACGAGGCGGCCAAGATCACCTGGGCCATGCTGCACAACCGCCCTCACCGCGAGGGGCGCTTTCCGATCATCAATCGGCAGGCGGACATGGTCGTGTTCGTGCCGTACCAATCGTCCAACGATCACTCGGACCCGAGCTACCACCTGCCGGCATTCTACGAACTGTTCGCGGAGTACGGCCCCGGCGACGACGCGGGGCGCTGGCGCGAGATCGCGAAGAAGAGCCGAGACTTCCTCGTGCAGTCGGCACATCCGAGCACCGGCCTGCACCCCGACTACGCGACCTTCAACGGCACTCCCACGCAGGGCTATGCGGCCTCGCGCCACGACGAGTTTTACTATGACGCCTGGCGCGTGCCGATGAACATGGCCCTCGACCACGCCTGGTTCCAGGCCGACTCGCGCATGAAGGCCCAGGTCGAGAAGTACCACGCCTTCTTCACGCAACACCTGGGAGAGCACAACGTGTCCAACGCGCTGTTTGCGATCGACGGCAGCAAGCCGACGGGCGGCGGCTCCACGGCCCTCACCGCGACTCTCGCCTCCGGCGCGCTCGCCTCGGGCGCCCCCCACCGAAAGACGTTCGTGGAGAACCTCTGGTACGTGAGCCAGCAATCGGGGCAGTGGCGCTACTACCAGGAGTGCGTGTACCTGCTGGGCCTGCTGGCGACCGCCGGCCGTTACCAGTACGATTTTGCACCAGCAACAGCGCCCGCGGCCAGCCCCGGCAAGTAACACCACCGCGACACGGAGGGGCAGCTCTCCGCCCGCCCGCGAGCGGCCGGGCAATTCGCGGAAATCGACAGCTCATGCCGAGATTTGCTGCCATGGTGCGGCAGTGCTTTCCGCGTTTGCTGTGGAAAACAGGGGCGTGGATCGATACTACGCGTGCTGGCGATCCATTTTCTCGGGGCCGCCCATGCCGCCAGCCCGACGACGACGTCGGCGAGCTGCGCGGAGGGCGGACCATAACCTCAGGCGATGAGCGATGAAAAACTGTAATTCGACCGTGGTGTTTGCCTGTCTCGCGCTGCTCTGCTCGGGAGGCGCCGTCGGCTGTGGTGGAGAGGACGACGCGGGCGAGGAGACCGGCGAGATGCTCGCCAGCTCGCAGCAGGCACCCCTGTTCCGTTACGTCGACCCGTACGCGCCCGCCATGGCCGGAATGCCGAACCCGATCGGGGACGCGGCTCGCGCGGCAGCAGAGGCGTACGACGTGGGTGGCAAGCTGCGCATCGATCTGGTGGTCGAAGGTTTTCCCGCCGATCGCACGTTTGGCTCCCACTTGCATCGCCTGCCCTGCGATGACCCCAACAAGGCGGGCGGTCACTACCAGAACATGCCGTTCCCCGCGGACGGCATGGCGACCGATCCCACCTATGCCAACGCCACCAATGAGGCCTGGCTCGATTTCACGACCGACGCCGCCGGCGCTGGCGAGACGGTGCTGACCGTGAACTGGATCCCGCGTGCCGGCGAGGCCAAGGCCATCATCATTCACAACCAGGCGAGCGGCGTCGGTGGCGTGTCTGGCGCCAAGCTCGCGTGCCTTCCGATCACGGGCTTCTGATCTCCCCATTGCTGCTCGGGGGTCGTTGACGCCCCAGAACGGGACACTTACGCTCGCGCCCATGCGACGCGCGCCGCCTCCCCGGTTCTCCCAGCCGTTCGCCAACGACGCCGCCTGGCCACGCACGGGCGGCGCCGTCGCGCTGCTGCTGTTGGCGGCGGCGTCGGCCACGCAGGGCTGCGGCAGCAGTGGCCCCGGTCCCTCGCTGGGCGCGAGCACGAGTCGCTCCCTGACGAGCGCGGGGGACGCTGTTGCCCTCGACGCAGGTGCGGATGCTGCGGGCGATGCCGGCGTCCGCAGCTGCGCGCCGAGCAGTGACGCCGGGCTGCCCACGGCGGGGGACGTCAACATCGACCTCGCCGTCACGTTTCAGTCGATCAGCGGCTTTGGCGGCATCAACGTGCCGGGCTGGATCGACGATCTGACGCCCGAGCAGGTCGACACGGCCTTTGGCAACGGTCCCGGCCAGATCGGCATGTCGCTGCTCCGGGTGCGCATCCCGTACGACCCCGCCGAGTTCGCGCTCGAGGTCCCGACGGCCGTGCACGCCGCCAGGCTCGGCGCACGCGTGATCGCATCCCCCTGGACGCCGCCTCCCGAGCTGAAGACCAATGCCGACATCGTCGGGGGTGAACTCCGGGTCGACGCCTACGGCGCCTATGCCGAGCACCTGCTCGGCTTCCGCGACTACATGGCAGAGCGCGGGGTGGCGCTACACGCCATCTCCGTGCAAAACGAGCCGGACATCCGCGTCACCTACGAGTCTTGCAGCTGGACGCCGGCACAGTTCATCGACTGGTTGACGACCGAGGGCCCGAGGTTCGAGGGCACGCCGTTGATCGCGGCCGAGTCGTTCAACTTCAATCGAGCAATGACGGACCCGATCCTGAACGCCCCTCTGGCCTCCGCCTACGTCGGCATCATCGGAGGCCACATCTACGGCCGCGGCCTCGCGGACTACCCACTGGCGCGCAGCCTGGGAAAAGAAGTCTGGATGACGGAGCACTACACCGACAGCAGCAACCCGGCGAATGCCTGGCCGCTGGCGCTGAATGTGGGCAAGGAAATCCACGACTCGATGGCGGCCAACTTCAGCGCCTACATCTGGTGGTACATCCGCCGCAGCTATGGCCCCCTCACGGAGGACGGCCTGGTCAGCAAGCGCGGCTACATGATGGCCCAGTACGCCAAGTTCGTACGCCCCAGTTACGTCCGCGTCGCCGCCAGCCAGCCCGCCCAGAGCGGCATATTCGTGACCGCCTACGAGCACGCGGGCGATCCGCTCGTACTGGTGGCCGTCAACCAGAACCCGAGCGAGCAGACGCTCCAGCTCGCCGTCTACAACGGCTGCGCCGACGGCTTCGACCGGTTCACCACCTCCGCCACCAAGAACCTGAGTGACGACGGCCCGGTGAACCTGACCCAAAATCGCGGCTCGGTCACGCTCGACGCCCAGAGCGTCACCACGTTCGTGAGCCGCT
>Ga0315912_10002182_pt1 | contig 21536 bp, 15 predicted proteins | sample VfabasoilMG_FD_204469 | JGI IMG/M metagenome (GOLD analysis project Ga0315912, IMG submission 204469) | Garden soil microbial communities collected in Santa Monica, California, United States - V. faba soil | ecosystem: Environmental > Terrestrial > Soil > Garden | place: USA: California...
AGTACAGTCGCCTAGATCGACGCTGTTAGAAAGACCTTTTCTAACTGGCTAGCCAGGCTCATTTAATGCGTAATCACCGGTATGTCTATGATACTACTTTAATGAATGGTTCTCGTCTTTCTGTTCATATAGTCCATTAACAAGTACTGTCCAAGGTTCTGAGGAGATGCGAAATAGGCCTTTCCCTGGCACATCTCGGTGACTTGTTGAACGAACTGAATTAAGCCATAATCACTGGCGAGCATGAAGGTGTTAATTACAATTCCCTGACGGCGGCAACGGCTCACTTCTTCCAACGTTCTGGTGATTACGAGCGGGTCCAGTCCGAAGGCATTTCTGTAAAGACGACCATCGTCAAGTGTCAGGCAGCTTGGTTTGCCGTCGGTGATCATGACGATTTGCTTCATGTCTTTCTTTTCCTGATTGAGCAGTTTTTGCGCGAGAATCAGGCCGTCTCGCGTGTTGGTGTAGTAGGGTCCTACCTGTGCCTTGGCTAGTTCGCTCAGCCGCAGTTCTTCGGCGAAGTTGTGGAAAAGAACAATGCGAAGGCTATCGCCGGGGTATTGGGTACGAATGAGATGTGCCAGTGCCAAGGCCACGCGCTTGGCTGGAGTGAAGCGGTCTTCTCCATAGAGGATCATGCTGTGGCTGCAATCGAGCATGACTACTGTTGCGCAAGAGCTTTGGTATTCGGACTGATGAACGTGGAGGTCGGAATATTCGAGGTTGAGCGGGAGAGCCACGCCTTCGCGCTGCATGGCGGAGAATAGCGTTGCTCCGACGTCCAGGTTGAGGCTGTCGCCGAACTCGTACTGTTTGGCACCTCCGCTTGCGTCTACGCCGGTTGCCAGATCGCGTGTGTCGTGCGTTCCGAAACTGGATTTCCCTAGCGAGCCGAGCAGGTCTTTTAGGGTTTTGAAGCCGAGGAAGTCGACGGATTTGTCGGTGACTTCAAATCTGGAATCCTGCGGGTTGGTGGCGATGTAGCCGTCGTCGGCCAGCTTTTGCACCAGACGATTGATCAGCTCTTCTATTTCCTCTGGAGAGAGATTCCGCGCATCAGGTGGCAGGGCCTGTTCTATGGCGATGCGGAGGCTGTCCATGTCGCGCGGGTCCCACTCGGAGAAGCCGCTTTGAAGAAGATAGTCGGCGAGTGCCTGCATCAGGTCTTCCGAGCTGAGGTCGAAGTCGTCGCCGGTGTATTTGGAGTAGCGGACGGATTTCATTGGAAGTTCCGTTTGCGGCGTGGGTTTGGTGTTTCGTCCGGGAGTGACGCTTCGCGTTTTGATTCGTTGGCGGAGAATTTGCGTTCTTCGCTGCGGCTGATGCGGCGGTGTGCGACCAAGCCTTCGAGAATAAACTCACCTGCGGAGGCGCGTAAGGCGTCGGATTCGTTGGTACTGAGTCCGAGGCCGCGGGTCTTTTCCATCAGGCCCTGGATTTGTGAGAGTTGATTTAGCAGGGCTTCCGAGTCGATGGTGTCGCTGAGGTCTACGGTGCCACCGAGGTCGAACCACTGGATGATTTGGGAAAAGTTGATGCCTTCGAAATGATGCGTGAAGACGCGTCCTACTGCGCTGCGTACCAGTTCGCGCGCTACGGCGTCTCCTCCTTTGAGTTCGCCTTCGTATTCCAGTTCGATCTTTCCGGTGATGGACGACAGTGCGGCGTAGATGTCGACGACCCTCGGCGCGGCTTCGTCTTCCTTGGCAATAAGACTGCGACGTTCGGCGTTCGACACGACGTTCTCCAGAACCGTGATGGGCATGCGTTGCGAGACGCCGCTGCGTTTATCGATCTTCTTGTCGTCTCGCGCGATGAAGGCGATGTGTTCGATAACTTCGCGGATGTAAGCAGGGACGATCATTTTTACAGGCGCGGGTCTGGCGGTCCATGCTTCCTGCGTGGTGATTGCGATGCCTTGTTCGACGGTGGCCGGGTAGTGCGTGCGGATTTCGCTACCGATGCGGTCTTTGAGTGGCGTGATGATCTTGCCGCGTGCGGTGTAATCTTCCGGATTGGCTGTGAAGACCATCAGCAGGTCTAGCGGAATGCGAATCGGGTACCCCTTGATTTGCACGTCGCCCTCTTGCATGATGTTGAACAGGCCGACTTGGATTTTGCCGGCAAGATCGGGGAGTTCATTTACTGCGAAGATACCTCGATTGGCGCGTGGCAGAAGGCCGTAGTGGATGGTGAGTTCGTCGCCGATATCCTGGCCACGGCGAGCTGCTTTGATGGGATCGATGTCGCCGATCATGTCGGCGATGGTGACGTCGGGGGTTGCGAGTTTTTCCACGTAGCGCTGTTCGGGTGTGAGCCAGGCGATGGGGGTTTCGTCTCCCATTTGGTCGATGAGCAAACGAGCTTGGCGCGAGATGGGAGTGTAGGGATTATCGTGAACTTCGGTGCCCGCGACGTAAGGACACGTTGCGTCCATCAACGTGGTCAACATGCGGATCAGGCGGGTCTTGGCTTGCCCGCGCAGTCCGAGAAGGATGAAGTTGTGGCGGGAGAGAATGGCGTTGACTACTTGCGGAACAACGGTGTCTTCATAGCCGACCACTCCTGGGAATAATGGTTCCCCGGTTGTCAGTTTCGCGATGAGATTTTCGCGGAGTTCGTCTTTGACGCTGCGCTTGGAAAGGCGCAATTCAGAGAAGCGCTCGTCGCGCCGTAGCGCTCCCAAAGTGAGCGGCAAGGTCATGCCTGCAAGTATAATGGAGACCCTATGAGCATTGCTGTATCCTTACTACCTGAGTTAGATCATGAAATGGCCGGGACACGCTCCACGCTGGAACGTTTGCCTGCGGATAAGCTCGGCTGGAAGCCTCATCCGAAGTCGTTCAGCATGGGCGATCTTGCAACACATTTGGTGGAGCTGCCCGGTTGGGCTGTTGCTACGTTGAAGTTGGATCAATTGGATATCGCGCCTGTTGGTGGGCCTGCGTTTCAACGTGTGACGGTGATCTCGGCTGCGGAGGCTTTGGAGAAATTCGACAAGAGCCTGGCGGAGGCGCGAGGTTTGCTGGCGTCCGCTAGCGATGAGCACATGATGGGGAATTGGTCTTTGTTGATGGGTGGTCGGACGATTATGACTATGCCTCGGGTCGCTGTTCTGCGGAGTTTTGTTTTGAATCACAACGTGCATCATCGCGCGCAGCTTGGGGTGTATTATCGGATGAATGATGTTCCAGTGCCTGCGCTTTATGGGCCTTCTGCAGATGAAGGCAGTATGGGGATGGGGTGAGGCTACTCTTCGACAATCGCCGCGATCGTACTTGGTGAGTTTCCTTCAAAGCGGTTGTTCACGAAGATATACGCAGGCTGCTTGGTTTTGTCGGCTCTACCTATGATTTCCCGCAGTGCTGCTCTTCCGGCTTCATTCACATCCTGAATCTTTTCGTAGGGCTGAAATTTCTTTACGGCCTGTTCGTAGGGCCTGCCTTTGCGGAGGAGTGCCCTTGTCAGTGTGAAATCTGTCGTCACAATTTCTAGCTGTTCGCCAAGCTCCGGCATGCGTGTCCAGGCGTTGTAGATGTGCGCCGTCCGATTGGCTTTGAGGACTTGAAGGTATTCGGGCGAGAGCAGGTCCGGGTTTCTGATTTCTACTGCGTAGCGGAAGTCGGGTGGGAGTCTGCTTAGGAAGTTGTTCAGGTCATCGGTGAAGCCGTCGATTTCGCTGAACGCTCCGAACTCGAGGATTAACGCAACCACTCTGTCTTTGTATAGTTCCAGTGGTTCCAGGAACAATGCTTTCAGCATTTCAACGTCCAGGAAGGCTTTGTCCTTGTTCTTCGAGGTGATCTCTTCGGGCACCTTGAATGCGAACTTCAGATTTGGTGGTGCTCCCAGGAAGAACTTTTTCCAGAACGTCTCTGACGGGAATTGGTAGAACGTGAAGTCCCCACAAACGATGGGAAATGTTTCGGCGTACTCTTCGATGCAGGTTTGCTCAAACCTCGATTTCGAAAACTTACCGCGTGTGATGTAACGGTCGTTCGAGTAAATCTGCCCCAGCCAACCTTCGTATTTCCATGAGCTGGTCCCGATGAAGATCCCGCGTTGAGCCAAAAACTTCAGCCGTTCCGCGAGTTGTGCACGGAACGGCTGGGTGGGTTCTTCGAAAAGTCCGAACTGCTTCACTTCTACTTCTTGGCGGGAACGGTGGCTCTTGTTGAGCCGGTGGTGATGCCTCCGTCTACGATCAATGTTTGACCGGTGACGTAACGGCTGCTCTCGGAGGCAAGAAATACAACTGCGCCGTCCAGATCGTTTGGTGCTCCCGGACGCTTGACGGGAATGCGATCACAAATATAGGCGAGCCATTCTTCGTTGTCGTAGAGGACCGCGTTCTGTTTGGTTTTGAACCAGCCTGGTGCCAAGCAGTTTACAGTAACGCCGTGAACGCCCCAATCGTCGGCGAGACTTGCCGTCATCTGTTTGACGCCGCCTCGGCTGGCGCAATACGGAGTCAATCCAGCGTAACCAAATACGGACGTGACAGAACCGATATTGATGATGCGCCCGTATTTTTGGGGGATCATCGTGTCACGTGCAATGGCTTGACAGACGAAAAAGGAACCGCGGAGGTTCGTTTCCAGAATGAGATTGTACTCATCCCAGGTCACATCCAGTGCGGGCTTTCTGACGTTGCAACCGGCGTTGTTGACCAGGATGTCGATCTTGCCGTAGTGTTCGACGGCAGCTTTCGACATGGCCTGGATGCTGTCGTAGTTGCGCACATCCAGCGCCACCGGGAATGCCTTGCGGCCCATGGCTTCAATCTCGGCCTGGAATGGCTTGAGAGTTTCTATTTCGCGGCTGGTGATGACAAGGTCGGCACCGGCGCGTGCAAGGGCTCGGCCCATGTATTGGCCCAGACCACGGCTGGTGCCAGTGATGAGGGCGACGTAACCTGTCAGGTCAGATGGTGTTGAGTTCACGGAACAAGAATCACTTTCATAAGATTGGGCTCGTGGCGGTAAAGACGATCAAACCAGGCCGGACCATCCACAAGCGGCGCAACCGCTGAAATCAGCGGCTCAACCTTTATGATGCCTTTGGCCATGAGGTCGATGCAAACGGGGTACTCGCCGCTGGAGGCGCAGGAGCCTTGCACGCGAATCTGTCTGGTGACCACCGCTTGCAGCGGGAAATCGATGGACTGAGAAAGGTTGCCGACCAGGGTGGCGGCTCCACCTTTGCGGAGACACTTGATGAGACCTTGCACGCAATCGGTGATGCCGACGCATTCAATGCCGACGTCGGCACCACGTCCGTTGGTGAGCGCTTGAATAATCGGCAGCGGATCGGTTGTCTTGGAATTGATGGTGTGCGTCGCGCCGAGTTCTTTCGCAAGCGCGAGCTTGGCGTCGTCAACGTCAATTGCGATCACCGTGGAACAGCCGGCGTTGCGCATGGCTTGTACAGTCAAAAGCCCGATCATCCCGGCACCGTAGCAAATGCCTGTGTCTCCGAATTGAATCGGTGTGATGCGCACAGCATGAACCGCGATGGAAACGGCTTCAATCATGGCTGCGTGCTCGAATTTGAAATTGTCGGGGAGCTTGTAGATGATATGGCTCGGGACGGAAACGAATTCCGCAAAAGCGCCGTGACGGCGGTATTCGGGAGGGGATACGCCGAGCACCTGACGGTCATCACAAAGGTTCAACTCGCCGCGCACGCAGTGGAAACATTTGCCGCAGTAGACGGTGGAGTCGAACGTGACGCGGTCGCCTTCTTTAAGATTTTTCACGTCTGCGCCAACGAGTGTGATTTCTCCTGATGCCTCGTGGCCCATGACGATAGGCGGGATGCGACGGCCCGTGCGGCCATCCATGCCGTGTACGTCGCTGCCGCAGATGCCACAGGCTTTGACGCGAACCAGGACGTCGTTGGGGCCAATTTCAGGAACCGGCATTTGGTCCAGTTCGAACTTCATGTATTCTTTGAGAACTAGTGCGTTCATAGATATTCCTTGATTACGATAGCAGGCGGGATGTGGTGGCCGTCACCTAACTTTCGTTGGTTGGAGCTTCCGATTCCTGCGTACGATCCATATCGCAACGGGTGGTCCAAATGGCCCCAATACAAAACCCAAGACAAACCACGGCCACTCTGTCTTACTCCATTTCTGCACCACCAGCATCTTCTGCACCACCAGCATCGTCGTTGTACCAGAGGCAATTAAAGGGAGGAGCACCAAAAAGATGGTCAGCAGTTCTCGCAATCCCATAGGCCTATGGTATCTGCTGCCAACGTCCGAGAATTATTTGCGTTTCAAAAACCTGCGAACATCCATGAACTCAATAAACCGTATAAACCGTGTTGGCCAATATTTGAGAACAATGCCAGCGACCCCACTTTCTCGCCGCTTGGCTGAACTGTGATTTTCTCTTCGCTGGTCTTGCCTTCTGAGCTGGGAGCTCCATTGGGCCAGAGAGTCACGACAGTCAAGTCCGCTCCCACAGCGGACGGCGCGCAAATGAGTGAAGAAAGGGTAGCTTAAGTTTCACTCGAAATCTCCGTCGAAGCATATCTTCGGGTTGGTATCCGTGTCACCTAACTTTGATTAGGGAAGGAAGCAGCTGCGCCTAAAGCTCAATAATTCCGCGCTGGAGTGCTGCCACTGCTGCTTGTGTACGGTCACTTACATGCAGCCGTCCCAGAATAATATTGATATGCCATTTTACAGTTCCTTCCGTGATTCCGAGGACCGTGGCGATTTCCTTGTTGCTCATTCCTTTAACGATGAGTCTGAGAATCCCGATTTCTCTGGCGCTGAGTTCTGACCCTGGGGGACGATCTGCCAGACTCTTCAGTACCGGTGGCGGCAAGTAGCGGAGTCCGCTGTGAACGGTTCGGATCGCGCTCAAGAGTTCGCCGTGGGGCATTCCTTTTAGCAGGTAGGCTTGGGCACCGGCGGTCAGGGCTTTGTGAATGTCTTCGTCGCCCTGATAGGTTGTCAGGACGATGAAACCGGCGTTTGGGAATTCGTCCCGGATCGTGCGGATGGCTTCTACACCACCCAGTTCCGGCATTCTAAGATCCATGAGAGTAACGTCTGGCTTGTGCTCCCTGTATCTCTCCACTGCTTCGCGCCCATTGGATGCTTGCGCGACAACATTCATATCTTTTTGAGTGCTGATGATTGCGGTGAGTCCGTGGCACACCACGGGATGGTCGTCCACCACCAGCACTCGTATGGATTCAGTTTGTCTCTTTTGCATCGTAATTAACGTCAGACAGCCCGCAGCGGAAGTCTGGCGACTACCGATGTTCCTTCTCCCGGCTTGCTTCGCACGAGGAAGCTTCCGCCGAATTGTTCAATTCTTTCGCGCATGCCCAGCAGGCCGTAGTGTCCCGTTGCTTCAGAGTTTTCAGCGGACACGGTGAAGCCGCAACCATCGTCGACCACTTCCAGGCGGACCTCGCGTGGTTCGAAGTACATGCGCATCGTGATGTGACGGGGGAGCGCGTGATTGGCCGCGTTGCGGATGGCTTCGCGTGCCACAAGCAACATGCTGCGCGCCGACATCTGGTCCATTTCGCATGGCGAACCCATGAACTGCACTTCAATCGGAATACCTTTTTCCGCGCTCAACTGGCGACCCAAATCCCGCAAAGTTTCCGCGATATTGCCGTCAAGCCGGTCATGGCGGAGATCCCAGACAGCTTGCCTTGCTTCATCCAGTGTTGACCGGACTTGCACTCGGGCCTGATCGACCAATCCCAACGCTCTCTCGGCGTCCTCTTCCTGAAAACCGGAGGCTGCTTCCAGCAGTGTGGAGACGCCTACACAACCCTGAATCACCGTATCGTGCATTTCACGCGCAAGGCGTGTACGTTCGGCAAGCAGTAAGGCATAGCGGGCCTTTGCCTGTTGCACATAGAAACGGAAGACAGCCCACGCGCACAAGGCCACCAAGGCCGCGCACAGAGCGTAGAACCAGTAGGTCTCGTAGAAGTGCGGTTCCCATATGAATGGGAAACTTGCTTCGGATACGCCCTGCGAACTGGCGCTATCGCGGGCGACGACACGAAATTTATATCTTCCTGGCGGCAGGTTTGTGTAATAGGCGATGCGTTGGTTGGAGGCCGGGGTCCAGGCGTCGTCGAATCCTTCCAGCTTGTATTCAAAACTGACACGTTCTGGAGAGATCAGGCTAGAGGCGGTGTATTCGATTTTCAGTTTGCCATGGCCCGGCGGGATAGTCGCGTCTTTGGTTAACGCAACCGCTTTGTCATCGGCGCTGATGTTTTCGATCAAGACGGAGGAAGGCTGCGTGAGGCGCGCCTCCGACGGATTGATTCTTACTAGGCCTTTGACGCTGGGGAACCAGAGTTCGCCCGAGGAGGTGCGGGCAGCCGAGTCGCCCAAGCCGCCATTCATTTGGGCCGAGTCTAAGCCGTCGGATGTTCCGTAGGGAACAATCGCGATGCGAGCGGCTCTCTTTTCTGCGACGCGGTCCAGCTCGCGGCGTGGGACCGAGAAAACTCCTCCTGGGGTGCTGATCCAAAAGGTGCCACGACCGTCGTCGACAATCGAGTAGATGGCGTTGCTAAGAAGACCCTCTGCCGTTGTCAGGGCGGCCATTTTCCCATTTTTATAGCGGAAGAGGCCAGCGCCGCGGGTGCCGATCCACATGGTGCCGTCGCTGTCCTGGTGCATGGTCCAGACACGGAGCCCATTCAATTGATCGAAGGCTGGGTCTTTTACGAATTTGCCGTTATGAATGCGATTCAGTCCGCGTTCGGAGCCTACGAGAATGTCGCCATTGCGGTCTTCCCGCACCAGCCGGACGCTGCCGTAAGCCAAGCCATCCTGTGTGTAGTAATTCTGAAATTGCTTGCCATCCCAACGGCTAAGGCCACTGCCCAACGCAATCCAAAGGTCCCCGCGGCTATCTTCAAAAATCTGACGCGTAACGTTGGTCCGCAAGCCTTGTTTCATCGCCAAGTTGGTGGTTTTGCCATTTTCCACACGGAAAAGACCCCTGTCGTTGGTGCCAAACCACAGAACATTCTTACTGTCGCGGAAGACCAACCGGGGACGTGAGCCGTCGAGGGCGGCAAGATGATATCGCTGAATCTTTCCGTTGATATGCCGATAGATCTCGCCGGTGACGGTGACAATCCAGAGTGACTCATCACGATCTTTATAGACAGTGGAAATGTTTTGGTCGGCGATGCCATCTATTGCAGAAAACGTGCGGATGGGAGTCCTATTGAGACGCAACAGGCCGTCTTGCGTACCTACCCAAAGATTTCCTTCGCGGTCGGCCAGCGTGCAAAAGACGCTGTTGTCGGGAAGCATGTCGGGATGACGGAAAGGGACGGAATCGCCTTTCGCATCGATCCGAAGGAGCCCTGCGCCGAGCGTGCCTACCCAAAGATTTCCTTCTCGATCCTCGGTCAGGTTAAGGGGGATCATGTCCCCCAGGACTCGATGCTGCCGAAACTTACCGTTCTCTAATCGCCAAATGCCAGTCTGATTGAGGAGCAGCCGATTGCCGTCTCGTGTTTCGAGAACTCCACCTACTCCTTCCACCAGTTCGCTTTCCGGCCGAGCCAGCCGCAGCACTCCGCCCTCGAAAACAAGCAAACCAATTCCACCGACTGCCCACACTCGTTTCTGACTGTCTTCATACAAATTGGTGATAGCGGTTATCGGAATGTTTCCGCGGTCATCCAGACGCTCAATCTTTCCGCGTATGCGGCGAAAGAATCCGCGGTCGGTTCCAATCCATAAAGCGCCCGTGGTGTCCTCATGCAGTGCGCGCACAAAGCTGTTGGTTAGACCGTGCGCCTCATCGAAGACTTCAAATTTTCCGCCACGGTAATGCAGCATCCCACCGCCTTCGGTTCCAATCCAAAGGGAACCATCGTGGGAAACTTCTATAGCCAGAATGCTGTCGTCACGGAACTCGGGAGTGTTAGATCGATCATAAACAAAGAACCGAGCGCCGTCGTAGCGGGCGAGTCCGCCTGAGGTGCCGATCCACAGATAGCCGTCAGGTGTCTGGGCTAGCGCCTGAATGCGGTTTTGAGGCAATCCATCCTGCACGCGCCAGACACGGTGGCTATACTCGCGAGTGGTGGGAAGGGGCGCTGCTGTGCCTGTGTCGGCAGCAAAGCCGACAAGCAGGCACGACAGCAATACCTTCCAATGCATCCGACGCCTATTTTACGCCTATGACGGCCACTTTGCGCGGGTTCTTATCGAAGAATTCGAAAACCAGCGGTTCGGCGATGGCGACGATGGTGCCGTGTGTGGCACCTTTTACCTCGTGATAGATGGGATCGAAACCACGCTCCTTGAGTGCGGCGACCATGTTGCGAGAACGGGCGATGGGGACCTCGTTGTCTTCCGAGCCGTGGAATACCATCATCGGGATTCCCTTCAGCCGTTCGAACGGAAAGCCAACCGAGTTAGTCGCGGCGGCGCTGGCTCCAATGGCCACCCATTTTTCGGGGTACTTCTGAGCCATATACCAAGTGCCAGCTGCGCCTGCGGAGTGTCCAAACAGATAGATGCGTGAGGTGTCCACTCCGTACTCCTTGGTCACCATGTCGAGAACGTTGAGCGCGTCTTTTTCGCTGAGCTCTGCGGTGCGTTGTTGCGCGGCTGTCATGGGCGGAGCGTTGGCGGCGCGGAGAGTTGACGAACCCCAACCGGCGCTGGGACGATAGCCCATCGGCGTGGCTACCAGATAGCCGTGCTTTTCGGCAAGTTTGGCGAGGATGTTGTCGTCACGGTCGAAATAGTAGTCCTGATCGCGGGAGTTCCCGTGAAGCACGAGCACCATCGGTAGCTTGGATTTTCCATCCCACTTCATGGGGGCGTAAACGCGGTATGCCATGGGTTCCTTGGCGTCTTCGAACCAGTAGTGGCGGACGTGGTCACCTTTGGCGCGGGTGAGCGGATCTTTACCTGCTTCGAGGGCTTTGAGGACATCTGCGGACATCTTCATGCTTTGGGCGAAGTCGAATGGCAGGCGCTTCGTGTCCCAATGCCCACCAAAATCACCAGCGGTCATGGCGCGCTGGCCAACGTTTACCACGCGTGCCATTTGGTAGGGGTAGAGAACGCTGGCTTTTGCGCCGTCGCGTCCTTTGATCTTGGCTAGCTTGGCCTCAACGGCAGCGGCGCTGGTTTCGATGCCTCGTGCCAGTTGAATGGGACGTTCGATGGCGACGCTCGTGCCGTCGGGGTCCATAATCTGTGCTCGGAGCTGGTAAGCGCCATCGGCTGCGGTGGTGGTTCCATCAAAAGAGAACGGCTTATCAATAAGATCACGCGCGGGAATCTCAAATGTCCCCAACGGGATCGGTACAGCGGCCTCGCCCGCAGGAACAAGACTGGCCATGATGCGGATCGTTCCGGTTGGGCGGTAAGTTGTCGGGTAGAATTGCGTCAGCGTCGCAAGCAGGGGAAGGGCAGAGTCGTAGACAATTTTGGTGGGCCGCAAGGCGATTGACCAAACGAACTCCTGTTTGGCATCCCAAGGCTTACCGGCGAGAATGGTCAGAGCACCCGCCATCTTCCGGCGCTGTTCACCGATCGGGGCGTTGGCGCTATCGGCAATCAGCTTGTCCGCCTGGGCAAGAAGATCGGCGGAAAGAGCGGTGGCAGTGCGTCGGGCAGCCCGGGCGGCATTGCCCATCGCCTGAACTTCCGGTTGGGAAGTGATGGTGACCGGAGCCGGTGCTGGGCCCTGTGCCAGTAGACTGGCTGCGAGTGCAGAAAGAATCAAAAGTCGTTTCATTGTGTGGTTCCTTTGGTGCCGGGAAATACAACCTCCAATAGATACAACACTTTGCGCATGACAAGGAGGCTCCCAGTGAGTATATCGAGCCATGGGCCCCGCATCACCTATCGAAAGGTGGGAAAACCCGCCAATCGTTAATTCCTACGCCAATCCTACCCTTAGATAGGTGGATTCGCGCCCAAACTTGCATACAATCGGACGCTAGCAGTGGGGTTTGTGAGGGGAAATCTACGTCTCCCCCAAAACATAGAATTTGAGACACCTTAGGAGGGTGCATGAGGAAATTAGCTTTAATAGTGTTGTTGTTGGTCATAGCTATGACCGCGTTCGCTCAGGGCGACCGCGGCACGCTGACCGGTATCGTCGCCGATCCGGCCAACGCAATGATCCCGGCGGCAAAAATAACCGCCAAGAATACCGAGACCGGTGCTGTGTTCGAAGGGCAAAGTACCCAAACGGGCGACTTTACCATACCAGCACTTCCTGCTGGTATTTATGACGTGACCATTGAGGCTCCTGGTTTCAGTAAAAAGGTGCTGCAAGGTGTGCGTATTCAAGTGGCGCAGGGAACTCGTGTTGACGTTTCTCTCGCCGTTGGCGCTACGACGGATAGCGTAACGGTTACTGGTGAAACTGCGCAATTGAAAACCCAAAACGCTGAGATCAGCACCAACATCAGTGGTGAGAAGTTTGTTACTCTGCCGCTGACCATGTCCGGTGCCGTTCGCAACTGGCTCTCATTTGCAACGCTGGCTCCTGGCGTCAATGGCGATTTCGGTGCCAACAACAGCACCAGTGTCAACGGCCTGCCCGGTGGACGTTTCAAGATCCTTGTCGAAGGCATGGACGTTACCAGCTCCAACGACATCACATGGACCAGTACGGTGGCCGCTTCGTCCGTCGAAGCGATTGCCGAGTTCTCTCTCCAGACCAGCAACTTCTCCGCGCAATACAACGGCGGATTAGGCGCACAGTTCAACTTCACCACTAAGAGCGGTGCCAACAAAGTTCACGGCAGCCTCTACAACTACATGACGAACGAGACCATGCTCAATGCGCATCGTCACTTCCAGGCCAGCCGACGTGACCGTGATCGTAAAACCGATCTCGGCGGTACTGTCGGTGGTCCTATCTGGATTCCCAAGCTTTATAACGGTAAAGACAAGACGTTCTTCTTTGTTGGCTTTGAGCGCTTCAGCAACAAGACGGTGACCTACGGAAATCTCGGTACTGTACCGACTGCTGCTTTTCTCACCGGCGATTTCAGCAGGGCTTTGACCACCACTCAGGTTGGAACCTATACCCCTGCTGGTGGTTCCCCGCAGGCGATCATTCAAAACACCATCTATGATCCAAGAACTCAGACTAGCGTGAACGGAGTTCAGACCCGCACGCCATTCGCAGGTAATATCATTCCTGCCAGCCTGCTGGATCCAGTTGCGCTCAAGATGCAGGCACTGTTCCCGAAGGCCACCAACAACGATCAGATTAACAACTACCTCTATGATCAGCCAAACCCGCGCGATCAGATTCTCCCCAGCATCAAGCTGGATCACAACATCAATGACAATACGAAGGCTTCGTTCTACTGGTCTTATCAAACCACGCACGATGTTCCTGGCAACGATCCGCTGCCCTATCCAATCAGCGCTAAGCGCGACAAGACCGCTAGAGGTCATACGTATCGGCTCAATTTGGATCGCACCATTTCTCCCACATTTGTCCTCCACCTTGGTGCCGGATTCCTTCGCTTCAGCAACCCCGATAGTTCTACCATCGACAGCTTGGGTTACGACGCGGTCGCCGGATTGGGCCTCAAAGGCGCTACCGTCGATCCCTCGGGTTTCCCCCGCGTAACCGGCCTCAACACTGGTAACTACGGCGGCATGGGTTTCAATATGGGACCAACGAATGCCAATGACTATTGGAATGACAAGTTGAACTTTGTTGCGGATGCGACCTACATTCGCGGCAGCCATACCTACAAAGTTGGTGGATTGTTCAACAACGAAATGTGGTCCGACAGAAACACTCGCGGAGCACAAGGCACGTACGCCTTCAGCAACAACCAAACCAGCAACCCGGCATTTCAAGGCCTCACCTACACGGGTGGTACTCCCGGCTTCAACTACGCCAGCTTCCTGCTCGGTATGACCGACAATTCCCAGGTCAATGCCGTGCAAGATCCGCAATGGCGCAAGAACAACTTCGGCTTCTACGCCGAAGACAACTGGAAGGCTTCTCGCAAGCTCACCCTCCAGTTAGGTGTGCGATGGGAATTTGGTGGCGCGGGCCACGAAATTCACTATCGGAACAGCATGTTTGGTCCGAACACTCCCAATCCAACCGCAGGCAACCTGCGCGGTGCAATTGTTTATGAAGGTTACGGACCCGGGCGCTGCGATTGTTCGTTCACCGATAACTACAACAAAGCCGTTTCGCCCAGGCTTTCCGGTTCCTATCAACTGGACGAAAAGACAGTTATCCGCGCTGGTTGGGGCCTTTCTTATGGACCCGGCCCCACGTGGGCTTACCTCACCAATCGCACACAATACGGTGTTGGATTTGATGTTTTCAGCGTAGCCCGCCCTGCGGAATCACAGGCTGCCACGTTCCTGAAGGATGGCTTGGTTTATGATAGAGCCAAGTTATACACGCCGACTCTGAATCCTGGCCTTGGGTTCTCATCTCCAGATCAGACGCCTGCCAATCTCGGCAATTACTACGACCGAGGCGGTGGTCGGCCGGAACGCATCAATCAATGGAACATCTCCATTGAGCGAGAGATCTTCAAGAATATGACTATCGATCTCGCATACGTCGGCAACCGTGGCGTCTGGGAGACGCAGCCCAACTTGTCGCCGCTGAACGCGAACACTCCGCAGAGGCTGGCTCAATTCGGATTGAGTTTAGACAATGCCGCTGATCGTGCTCTGTTGATACAGAATATCAGCACGACGGCAGTACTTTCCCGCTTCCCGAACATCCGGCCCTACGCCGCCTATCCAACTGCCCGAACGCTGGCCCAAGTCCTGCGTCCGTACCCATTCCTGACTGGCGGAATCACTCCCCAGTGGGCACCCTTGGGCAGCAGTTGGTATGATTCACTACAAGTCAAGTTCACCAAGCGTTATGCCAATGGTCTGGACTTGACGTCCTCCTTCACTTGGGGCAAAGCGCTCCGAACTGGTGAAAACGTCAACGACGCCTTCAATCGCGTCAACCAAAAGGCCATGGCAAACGACAACCGTCCTTTGACATTAGTCGTTGCCTTCAACTACCGCACGCCGCTCGTGTCCAGCAATAAGCTGGTACGTCAGGCACTCGGCAACTGGATTGTCGGTGGTATCTTGAGATACACCAGCGGCACTATGATCCAGGTTCCTGGTTCCAACACTTCGAACCTCGGGAATTATATTTTCCAGAACACCCGCTACAATCGGGTTAACGGCGTAAGTCCGATCAGGATCGATCCAGGCTGCCATTGCATCGATCCCAACAAGGATACGGCACTGCTGGATCCGGCCGCGTGGTCTGACCCGGCTCAGGGACAATGGGGTTTCTCTTCTCCCACCTACTCTGACTATCGCTGGGTCCGCTCTGCCAACGAGCAGATGACCATTGGTCGTACCTTCCCGCTCCAGAAGGACGGCAAGCTGGCGTTTGAGTTCCGCATTGAAATGTTCAACGCATTCAATCGTGTAACCCTTCCGGCACCAACTTCGGGTAACCCGACGCAGGCTCCCACCTTCAGCACCGCCACAGCAACACTCGGCATGCAAAACGGTGGCTATGGCTTCATCAATACCTTAACCGGTATCAACGGAGCTCGCACCGGTCAAATGGTAGGACGCATCACGTTCTAAGCTGTTATTCATTGCAGCCATCCCAGAGGGGGAGGAGATCCGTTCGCGGGTCTCCTCCCCCTCTCTCACTTTGTACAGTACTCTGGTGTTTGAACCGATGCTTTCCCGACTTCTAGTGCTTGCGCTGATCGCCTGGTACCCTTGCTTGGGTGCCATGAACGCCGAATGTGCTGGCTGCCACAAGTCTATTTTCGAAAGCTACAGCCGCACTGCGATGGCCAACAGCAGTGGCACCACCAGCCAGTCTCCAGCAACCGAGTCCTTCCAAAATGCCGAGTTCACCAACCGCACCTCCGGGTTTCGCTACCGCGTCTCCCGCAACCCTACCGAACTTTTCTTCGAGTTTCTGAACTCAAAGGGAGTCGCTGGCCGCAAGGCTCTTCCATTTTTCATCGGATCAGGGGCGGCCGCCCGCAGCTATCTGATTGCTGACGACGGCTATCTGTTTCAAGCTCCTGTCACTTATTACAAGGCCGGAGCAAAATGGGAACTGGCACCGAGCTATGGCCAATACGCCTATCCATATGTCACGCGGCCTGCCGCCGGAAGCTGTATGACTTGCCACGCTTCTTCTCTGAAACCTATCCCAGGAACGCAGAACCGCTATGAACCAACACCATTCCTCCAAGGCGGAATCTCCTGCGAGCGCTGCCACGGCTCTGGTGATACACACATTGCCAACATGAAATCAGGCCGAGGCGAAATCGCTATCATCAATCCGGCATCGCTTCCACCAGATCGCCGCGACAGCATCTGCGCGCAGTGCCATCTCTCTGGAGAAGTCCGCGTCATGAAAGCAGGCGCGACCTGGGACACTTACCGTCCCGGCGACCGCCTGTCGGATTCCGTTACTGTTCTATCGCGCCAAGGCGGTGCGCGTAACACGGTCACCAGCCACGGCGAAGACCTGGAACAAAGCGCCTGCAAGCGCCAATCCGGCGGCAGGCTTTGGTGTGCTTCTTGCCACGATCCTCATAAGGAACCAACTGTTCAGGAGAGTCCTGCTTGGTTCCGTGCGAAGTGTCTGAACTGCCATCAGACCTCAACTTGTAAGGCATCCGCAGCAGCCCGAACCGCACGTCGGGATAATTGCATCGCCTGCCATATGCCCAAGGCCAGTGTCACAGATGCCCAGCATATTGTGTTCACCAACCATTCCATTCCCAGATTCGCCGGGTCCGCGCCTGTCATACCCAAAGGCATCCTGCGAGCCATAGCCGGACCCCCAGCCATACCAAGGGACCTCGCACTGGGCCTAGCAACCATCGCCACCCGAGAAGGCACCAACTACGATGTGACGTTACTGGAACAAGCCGTCTCAACCACGCCCAACGACGTAGAAGCACTGGTAACACTTGCCGAACACTACCGCCTCGCAGGACAAGACAACCAAGCCACGCACTTCTACCGCCAAGTACTGGCCCTCGACCCCAAACAACTAACCGCCCACGTAGGCCTCGCAAGCGTCCTATTCCAACAAGGCAACTATGACGAAAGCATCCAACTCTGGAAAGCCGCCCTGGAAATGAACCAAGGCCTGGAACTGGTACGCACTAACCTTTCGCTGGCCCTATGGCGTAAGGGCGATGTCGCCGGGGCAGAAGCGAATTTGAAGAAGGGGCTGGAAATCAGCCCGGCGTTCCAACCTGCTGCGGATCTTCTTAGGAGTATTCAAGTAACGCAAATAAGCCGATAATAGAATCGGAGTACAAATATGCAAACACTTCTGCGCACCCTTCTCATAGCCGCCGTCAGTACCAGCCTGTGGGCGGATTTCAGCTATCAGGAAAGCACCCAGATGACTGGGGGCATCGCGTTCAACGCGCTAAAGCTGGGTGGTCCGCTCACGCGCGGAGCCAGAGAAGCTCAAATCTCTACCGTGTCGGTGAAAGGCAACCGAATGCTCACCACGCGCAAGGATGCTGCGACAGTGATTGACCTCGACAAGGAATCCATTACGGAAATCAATCTGGCGAAGAAGACGTATACAGTGGTCACTTTCGCGCAGATGAAAGAGGCTATGGAAAAGGCCATCGCCGAAGCGCAGAAAGACAAGAAGAACGGTAAACCCGCGAACGTCGACGCCAAGTTCAAGATCTCGGTCAATGCAACCGGCAAAACTAAAACCATTGGAGAATTCAACACCAAAGAACTTCTGGTGACGATGGAAGTAGAAGGCAAGGACAAAGACTCCGGCCAGACCGGTGCCATGAATGTCCTTACCGATGCCTGGATGGCCCCGGTGGCAGGCTATGACGAGGTCAAGGCGTTCGAAATGAAAATGGCGCAAAAGATGGGCGCAATCTTCCGGCCCGGTATGGAGCAGCAGGCCATGGCGCAGCCGGAGATGATCCAGGGATTGGCGCAGGCTGCCAAAGAAATGGCAAAAGTGGAGGGAGTGCCCATCCAGAATGTGGTGCGAGTCGGTGGTTCCATAGAGGAACTCAAGGCCGTTGGCGACGCCCCGGCCGAAGCGGACAAACCAAAGGAAAAAACCTCTGTGGCTTCCGCCGTCGGAGCACTTGGCGGACGCTTTGGCGGTTTTGGCCGCAAAAAAGCCGAAGACAAACCAGCCGAAGCAGATCAAAAACAACCTCAACCAGGAGCAGGCATGCTCGTCGAGATGACTTCGGAGCGAAGTATGTTTTCCACCGCGGCTGTGGATGCCTCGAAGTTTGAAGTTCCCACCGGTTTTAAGGAAGTTCAGTCCGACATCACCAAGCGCGGGCGCTAAAAAGCACGTGGCGGAGAGAGAGGGATTCGAACCCTCGATAGAATTTCTCCTATACACGCTTTCCAAGCGTGCGCCTTCAACCACTCGGCCATCTCTCCGGGAACTTTTTCAGTTTAGCAGGCTCACCATGGGATTGCTTGTTGACGATCCCATGATGCCAAAGCAGTATCCTAGTAAGGATGCGGTGGATACCCTTGTTTGGTGTGATATGCGCGGCTGTGGCCCTTGGGCAGACGAATGTTCCTAAGACTCCAGAGCCGAAGCTGGAAGCAGAGTCCGAAGATCGGACTACGCTGAATCTGCTTGGTAAGGAGGACAGCTCCACTGGCGAGGCCAAGCGCAACGAGAACGTCAGTCTTGTTCTGATCGATAACAACGTGCTGAAGGAGTTGAATCAGCGCATGGGGACAACGGCAACCATTGTCGAGGCGTTTTCCGTGGAACGGAGTTACTTTGGAAAAGAATATGGCGGAGCGTTAGCTTCATCGTTTCATCTCTCCTCCGCGCCTGCCCGTGCTCCGCATGGGGAGGTGAACTGGTCTCACACAAACAGCGTGTTCAATGCGCGGTCGTTTTTTCAGGTTGGTCCGGTGCAGCCTGCGCGGTCTAATGACTACGGGGTCGTATTTTCTACCAAGCTCTGGAGCGGTGGCAGCATCAGCTTGAACGCTGGTCAGCGCAAACTGCGTGGGATGGTGAACGGCAACGTGCTTGTGCCCGCAGCCAATGAGAGGACACCGACCACTACTGATCCGGCCACGCGAATCGCAGTGCTGCGGCTTCTGTCGGCGTATCCAGCGCAGTTGCCGAACCGTACCGACATCAATCCGCGCGCACTGAATCTGAGCGCGCCGCAGAACATCAACGACAATCGGGCTTCCGGAACACTGGATCAAAGCATCGGATCCAGCGACCGGGTTACCATGCGCTACAACCTGACTCTGCAGCACGTGGAGGCGTTTCAGTTGATTGGCGGACAGAACCCGGACACCGACACGAAAAACCACGATGCCCGGGTGACTTGGACGCGATCCTGGAACTCAGCCACCACGTCGGAATTCTCGGCTGGCTTCAGCCGTATCCGGTCTTTGCTGCTTCCCGAAGACACGGCGATTGACCATGTCTATTTGTTTCAACGCATCATTGAAACGATAGGACCGGGCAGTAATATTCCGGTGAACCGTGCCATCAATACTTCGCGGCTCGCCGGGCGGGTGCGGCATCATACAGGATCGCATTCGTTCACGTTTGGCGGCGAGTTGGGGCGCAAGCAGGTCAACGGCTCGGACAGCAACGATCATCGCGGTGCCTTTCAGTTCCGGCGCGATTTTGGTCGTGAGATGAGCGCGAATATTCTGGCCGGGACTCCGAGTTTCTACCGGCAATCGATTGGAAGCGCGCATAGAGGGTTCCGCCAGTGGGCTCCGATCTTGTTCTTTGGTGACGATTGGAAAGCGGCAGCGAATCTGACGGTGAACTTTGGCGTGCGGTATGAGCCTGGTCCGCGGCCTGTGGAAGTGAACCATCTGACGGAGTTGCCCTATAATTGCGATTGCAACAATCTGGCTCCGACCTTTGGTTTCGCATACAAGTTGAAGGATAAGTGGGGACTGGTGCGGGGAGCCTATGCAGCCCACTATGGTGAGATCTTCGCGGTAACGTATACACAGGCTCGCTTCAACGCACCGCGGGTGATCAACGTCAATATTCCGACCCCTTTATTTACTGACCCGCTACGCGGGGTGACGATTGACTCCAGCTATCGTGGGGATGCATTTCGGATTGATCCCGAACTGACAACACCGTACTCGCACCAATACAACTTCAATTGGGAGTTGCGGCCGTTTGGGTCGTGGGTGTTGGATCTTGGTTATGTGGGAAGCCGGACGCACAAGCTATTTAGCGGGTGGTTCACGAATCGCGCGCAGTTGGTGGCGGGGATTTCTCCGACGACTGGAAACATCAATGCGCGCCGGCCTGATTCGAAGTACACGGAGGTTTTGTACATTCACAATCCGTCCAATGGCTGGTATGACGCAGGGAAAGTGACACTGCGAATGCCGCGGTATTTCGGCCTCAATATGGATACTTCATATTGGTGGAGCAAGGCGCTGGATCAGGGCGGTGACTATACGAACACCGCTTACGGTCAGGATGCACGTCAGAACCGCGCGCCGACGGAATTTCATGTGTTGCAGAGGATGAAGGGCTGGAGTAATTTCGATCAGCCGCATGCGCTGATGGTGAACGTGGTTTATGAGACTCCGCATGTGACTAAGGGGTCGCGTGCGATGCGGCGGTTGTTTGGTTCTTGGCAGTTTGCCGCAGTCGCTTTGTGGAAGGTGGGGACTCCGTTCAATGTCGAGACGGGGTCGGATTCCCCGGGGTTTGGGAATGTGGACGGGATACCGGATGATCGGCCGAATGTTGTGAACCCTGCAGTGCTAGGTATGACAGTGGATCATCCGGATAAGTCGCGCGCACAGTTGCCGAAGTCGGCGTTTGCGTTTCCCTCGCTGAGCGACGCGAGCGGGAACTTGGGGCGGAATACGTTTCGCAAGGATGGGATAGGGAATGTGAACGCGAGCTTGTCGCGGACATTTGCGCTGCATAATGGCACGACAGCGGTGCATTTCCGGGCGGAATCGTTGAACCTGACGAATCACGCTCAGTTTGAAGAGCCGGGGAGCAGGTTAAGCGAGGAGAACTTTGCGCAGATTACGAACACTCTGAATGATGGAAGAGCGTTTCGTTTTGCGCTGCGATTGACGTTTTAGTCAGGGAGTTCAGGCGGTCCGCTACAATTAAATACAGTGAATCCGCCGCACACAGCCCTTCGGAAGCCCTCTGAAGGCGTGGCTGTGCCTTTGCTTCGCCAACTTGGCGTCGTCAGCGCCTCCGCCATCGTAGTCTCCAACATGATTGGAACAGGAATCTTCGGGACAACCGGATTCCTGGCGGGCGATCTGGGCAGCCCTGGGCTTGTTCTATCGATCTGGATGATCGGCGCGATTGCGGCGCTTGCAGGAGCGTACTGCTATTCCGAACTCGGGATCAACTTCCCCAGCTCTGGAGGAGAGTATGTGTATCTCACCAAGGCGTTCGGCCCAACTTGGGGATTCATGACAGGCTGGGTCAGTTTCTTTGCCGGCTTCTCTG
>Ga0315912_10002183_pt1 | contig 21525 bp, 21 predicted proteins | sample VfabasoilMG_FD_204469 | JGI IMG/M metagenome (GOLD analysis project Ga0315912, IMG submission 204469) | Garden soil microbial communities collected in Santa Monica, California, United States - V. faba soil | ecosystem: Environmental > Terrestrial > Soil > Garden | place: USA: California...
GTATTCTCAATCTTGCTCTTAACAAATCCCTCAACTACTGGTAGAAAAGGGATATGCAGTCAGTGCGCTTGCTCTTCCTCACGCCCCAATTACCTTATCCGGCTCGGCAAGGCACCGCCATTCGGAATTGGGGGCTCATCTCCCATCTCGCGGCGCGGGGTCATGCCATTACACTTCTCTCGTTCGCCGAGGCAGGGCAAACTACCGACCCGCCAGAGTTACGCGCCGCTTGCCCCATCTGCCTCACCCAGCCTGTGCCACGCCGTTCGCTGATGGCACGCCTGCAAACTCTCTTTTCACCACAGGCCGATCTGACGCGCCGTTTGTGGTCACCGGCCTTCGCCCAAACACTCCATCGCCTCGTCCGCGAACAATCGTTTGATTTTATACACATTGAGGGGCTAGAGATGGCCCCATATTTAGAAACCGCCTCTGATGCACCGCCCACAATCTACGACGCGCATAATGCCGAGTATGTCATCCAACAACGGGCTCTGCTCAATGATGCTCGCCACACGCGGCGGTGGCCGGCAGCGATCTATTCTTGGCTGCAAATCCCGCGCCTAAAGACTGTTGAGCGCCAAGTCTGTCAGCGGGTTCACGCCGTCACATGTGTTTCCCCCGAAGACGCGCGGGCCTTGCGTGCGCTCACCCCTGCGCTTAACCCGTTCCTCGTTCCCAATGGCATAGACGTTGAGGCGTATGCGCCCTTTCGCGCCGAACCAACAACCACGCCACCGCACATCGTCTTCACAGGCAAAATGGATTATCGTCCGAATGTGGATGCCGCGCTGTGGTTTATTGAAGCCATTTGGCCGCGTGTGCGCGCGGCCTGCCCCGCCGCAACTTTCGTCGTCGTGGGGCAGAAGCCACCGACTAAGCTTTTAGCCCAACATGGAGTGAACGGCATCACGATCACTGGGGCAGTGGAGGATATACGCCCGTTCATCGCGCGCGCGGCGGTGTATGTTGCGCCGCTTCGCATGGGTGGCGGCACGCGTTTCAAATTATTGGAAGCGATGGCCTCAGCGCGCCCGATTGTGTCAACGACCATCGGGGCCGAGGGCTTCGCCGTACAATCAGGGCGTGAGCTATTATTCGCCAACACCCCCGCCGATTTCGCGCAAGCGATCTTGACGCTCCTCGCCGAGCCTCAGCGCGCCACTGCCATCGGGCAACGCGGCTTGGCATTCGTGCGCGCAGGTTACGACTGGCAAACGATAGTGCCGCGCCTCGAAAGCCTCTATGCCGCCGGATAGAGGCGCAAGCAATCTGGCGCTCATCCAACAGCGCCGAAAAAAAAGCGCCCGCGAAAAAATCCGGCGCGGGCTGTTGCAAGTTGCGGCGCGCTTGATTACTACGCCGCCGCTTACTCATCCGCCACGCAAACTCCTACTCATCCGTCCCGATCACTTGGGTGATGTGCTTTTTATCACGCCCACTTTAAGCTGGCTCAAAACACAATGGCCGCATGCGCACCTCACCCCGTTGGTCGGCCCATGGAGTACGGCCGTCTTGCGCCACAACCCGGCGGTGGATGACCTCCGCGAGTTGCCTTTCCCCGGCTTCACCCGTGCCAACAAACCTTCAGTGTGGCAACCCTATCAACTGCTCTTTGAGTGGGCACAGCGGCTGCGCCGCGAACAATTTGATGCGGCGCTGATCTTGCGGAGCGACCATTGGTGGGGGGCGTGGTTGGCGGCCCAGGCAGGCATCCCACGTCGCATTGGCTATGCTTGGCCAGAAGTAACGCCTTTTCTCACCGAGGCCTTGCCATTTGATCCGAATCAACACGAAGCCGCGCGCAACTTAACATTGGCGGCGCGCTTGCTGGGAAGCGACTCTTTACCCACGAGCGCCCCTCTCCAGTTTTTTCCGACTAAGGCCGATTACGAATTCGCCAAAACTTGGGCCGAGCGGCGTGTCATCGCGGTGCATCCGGGCGCAGGCGCGGCGGTGAAGTTATGGCAACCGCACAAATGGATGGGGGTAATGAACCAATTGGCTGAGGCGTTTAAGGCCGAGGTCATCTTGACTGGCGCTAAAGCCGAAGAGCCACTGTGCCAAGCTATCGCGGCGGGCCTCACTATGCGCCATCAAGTGTTAGCGGGGCAAACGACCCTGGGGCAATTGGCGGCGGTGTTTCAATGCTGTCAATGCGTATTAGGCCCTGACTCTGGGCCATTGCATCTCGCAGTGGCGATGGGTACGCCGACCATCCACCTCTATGGCCCAGCGGCGGTCAACAATTTCGGCCCGTGGGGCAACGCGCAACGCCAGCGCGCGATCATGAGCGCGTGGGCTTGTGCGCCGTGTGGCATCCTCGATTGGACAGATTTAGCCGAGCATCCGTGCGTGCGGGAGATTGAAGAAGCAGAGGTGGTGGAGGCGGCCCGGCAGATTAGAGCGACTCAATGATTCATAGACCCCATGAAAAGTGAACCGGTGACAAGGTGAAGGGGTGAGGCGCGCTTCTAATGCTTTTCAGTAATTTATAACAAACTGCTAATCAGTTGATGGTTCACATTATCACCGCCAAGAACGCCAAGGGCGCAAAGTTGGCTTCTTTGCGTTCTTGGCGCCCTTAGCGGTTAAAAACCACCCATCAATGCGATTGCAATTTGCTATATAGCGGTCTCCTATTGCATCAACAACGTTCGCCCTGAGCACGCTGCACAGTCGAAGGGGTGTTGTAAATCGAAAAGGAGACGGCGATAGTAATTCGAAATTCATCGCTCAGCGTGCCAAGTTCACAAACACGGCCGCGGCGCGTGCGATGGTAGGCAACAGCCATTGCGGGGCAAGCCCCAAACTTAAGATCACGGTAAACCCAACACTATATGCGCCTACGGCGAGGCGCTGTTCTAAAAAGCCTACGGCCTGCTCAGGTCGCGGTTGCAAGAGGCGTGCTAAACCACGCGCGCATACAAAGGCCACACTGACCATGCCTACCAACAAGAAGATCGCGCCGGTTGGGTGAATCTCCGCGAGCAGGCTCAACAATGCCCAGCGCGCGGGGAAGCCAGCCGTTAAGGGAAAGCCGACTAAAGACAATAAACCCGTGACCACTGCTACTGACGCCATTGGATATTGACGCGCTACACCCTGAACTGCATCAAAGTCGTCGCTCCCGGAAGCCTGACGCAAGTGCGCTAGCCCCACTGCCCATAATGGAAGAGCTAGGCCGCGCATCGCCAAAGTCGAAAGCGCGGCCTCCACGCCGGCCGCAGTGTTCAACCCCAAAGCTAACAAGAGCGCGCCAATATCAATCAACATGGCATAGCCCATGCTCCGCCCAAAGTTGCGTTGGCTAAACACGAGGAGCGCGCCGAGTAATGCCATTCCCCCACCGGCAAGCGTGAGCGCATAAGCAAAATCTTCATTGAGCCGCAACCAGTCATAGGTGTTCAAAAAATTTAAATAGAGAAACACAATGACATAGCGGTGGACTGTAAACACAAAGGCGGCGGCGAGCGGCGCGGAATTTTCAGCAACTTCGGGCACCCATGAATGAAAGGGCGCGACCGCCATCAACACGGCAAAGCCAATGCCCAACAACACGGTAGCACGCGGGATGAAGTCACTCGCGTTGCCCGTGTTCTCCAAAACCCATCCGGTCACCAAGATGAACGGCATCCCCATTGTGGCAAACACCAAATGCCGGAAGGCCCCGCGCAAGGTTGGATGCCCTTCATCGGCCAACATGAAGACCGAAAGGGCCGTCGCCATTTGAAGAAACAATGCCGCAAACAAAAACGGGCGCACGAACAACGCCGCCGCCAACAAGCCGAGAACGGCCGTCCCAGCCGGCAAATAGAAACGCCCTGACGGAGCGAGATATGTCGCGGCGCAGAGCACTGTGGCTTGCGAAAACACAAAGGCCAGCGCCAAACGGTTAACCGCGTCAATCGCAAACACGCGCCCCAAAAGAGTGAAGGTGCTCTCTAATTGCACCCCACCGAATAGGGCGAGTGGCTGATCAAGTGGCAAACCGAGGATGAGGATCAACAATAGCAACGGTGTCGCCGTCGCGAGGCCAAGCGCGATATTTCGTCGCGCTTGCAGAAAATAGATGACCGGGGCCAAGGCCAACGGCAAAAACATGAAGAGCACTGGCACTGGCATCAGGCGTTGGTCTCCGTTGAATTTGTTGTGGGCGAGACGGGATAACGTAGTAAAGCCAAATGGCTCACGGCCAGCGCCACGCTGAAATCCACCGCAACTAACAAGGCTACCACCGCCAATGAAGTTTCGAGCGCCGGATAAAACAAATTGAACCCCGTGAGGGCCGTCAACAACCCTAAGCCTGCGTTCATGGGTTCTTCGGTGAAGCCTAAGTTGAGCAAGCCCAAGGCAATGAGTGCGAAGCTCGCGATGTTGAGGGTAAGCGGCAAATTGGGCAAGGCAAGTTCGGGCAAACTAGCGGCATACCCGGCGACGGCGGCGATCATGATCGTCGCCATTAAGCGAAAGGCAAAACTAGTGGGGAAGATGAGCGCGGGCAAATTGGTCAACCCGGGCAACGGTGAGGCGGCTTGTCGCCCATAGTTAACCTGTCGCCCGGTGAAGACAAAGATGCCAATGACACACCCACCAGCGATCAGGCGCGCCCCCATCACCGGCCAAGTGACCAACGGCGCAATGAGGAGTGCCGCCCCTACATATTGCACCGCGAGTGTAATGAAGTTCAAGCGCCAATCATTCGTGATCACTAACAGCGAGGCGGTGATAAGCACGACGACTAACACTGGCGTGGCGAGGGTAAGTAAAAGTTCGTTCATGATCGGAACAAAAGCCACAGCAATAACGCCCCCACCAACGTCCACAATACAGCCCCCTCACCTTCAAGAATTTCCGCAAGGCCGAATACCAAACGCCCCACCCCGTGCGCTACCTGCCAGATCAAGCGGTACAACCAATCGAGGCGGGTGAAGGCGGATAAGGGGTTATTGAGATGTTCGGTTTGAGCGAGGATGAGTCCTTCAAAACGCCACAGCGCAAAGCCTAAACCCAGCGAGAGCAACACTAAGCCCAGTGGTGCTAAGTCTTGTGACCCGGCAAAACTAGCGAAACTGCTCACTGACAAGCCGAGGGCGCGGTTCACCACACCGCTTGCCAAACCCACCATCACTAACACCACGGTTGGCAACCCTAAGCCCACTCCATACGCAGTGATCGTGATCGGGTCGTCGTCAATTGGCTCACTGGGCAGAAAGACAACGCGCAACAACCCGGCAAAGAGCAGGCTTTGAGCGATGAAAACGCCAATGATCACCAGCCAGTTACCAGAGGCGATAAGGCCGCCATACAAACCGCTCGCCGCCGGAAAGCCCGCTGTGAACGGCAGGCCTACCATTCCACTCGCACCTAGCAGTGGCAAAAGCGCCAGCCAACGTTGACGACCTTCAGAGGCAAAGCCGTTATATAAATAGAGCGTAGCACATCCAACCACCAGCGCCACCACTTGGGCCAAGATGGCTGGCAAAGCCAACTCTCCCCCGGCTAACCCCGCGATCAATGCCACGCCCGATTGTTGAATAATGACATAGGTGATACCGAGGCGCGGGTCATCCAAATTCCAAAGTTGAGTCGCGCCCACCAACGTGGCGGCGAGGGCAAACACCATCAGCCACGGCCGAGCGGCCTCGGCGAACCCAAATACCGCGAGGCGGCTCATCATCTCCAATGCGACCACTGCCGGCAACACACGCAACACGGTGCCGAGGCCGCGCCGGATACTCACTTCGGCCGGCAAGCCTAAATGCAATGGAAACAAGCCTAAGCGAAACATGGCCGCTAAGGTGATGAGGAGGGTGGATTGCGATGTCAGCGCGGCGTCGCGCAACGATAGTTCAGGGCTGGTGCGGCTGATGAGCAGGGCCGCACCCACCGCCAGCAACGTGCCAGCGGAATTGAAGCTGAGGTTCAACACGGCTTGCGGCTCTAAGCCCTCACCCCGCGCCAAGAACAAGAGGGCGAGGAAATAAATTAAATCGAGCCCCGCCCACGCTAAGACGCGTGTGAGCAAGTTACCAGCGAACAAGGCGCTAAGGGCCGCGGCCGTGAGCAACAAAATTGCGCCGCGTACGAGGAGGCGCCGCCCACCTGGTCGCGCAACGCCCGTGAGAAAAGTCGCCAACGTGACGCTCAACACCGCTAAGGCCAACAGCCAACTCAGCGGGTCGGCATCTAAGATGAGCCCTAACGGCAGGAGCGAAGTTGGCCCCCATTCTGAGAAGATGGCTTGAGCCGGCACCCAAAAGAGGAGGATGAGATGCGCCAACCAGGCCAGCGCCGAGGTCACTAACGCCGCCAGACCCACCTGGGGAAACCGTGGTGAGAGGCCAAAGAGCAGCACGAGCGCGCCGAGACACAGGAGGAAGATTGGGAGAAGAGGAGACACAATAAATTTTAGAATTCAAAAATTATAAGCCCAGTACTCAGCCCCCCAAATCCGCCAGCACGTGCTTTGCTACGTCCAGCCCAGAGAGATACGCGCCATGCACAGTCGAGGGATGATAGGTAGTAGCCGCTTCGCCTGCGAAGAACACGCGCCCTACCAGTGGCTCGGCCAATGCTTCGCGGTCAGCTAAAGTAGCGCCGGTTGGCAAATATGAATATGAGCCACCCGCAAATGGGTCCAAATTCCAGCGCGTCACCGTATGCGCGATGGGGTCAGGGATCGTCGCGCCATACATCCGCCGCAAGATCGTCATCATGTTCGCCACAATCGCTATATCGCTCTGTCCCTCAAAGGCGCGCGCCTCATGCGCAGCATTGAAGCACAACAATAAGGGCACACCTAAGTGTTTATACAGGTTCAGCGCCTCCGTCCAAGCGCGCGGCGTATCGGTGATGAAGCGTAAGAGATCAGGTTCGGTCGGCCAAAAAGCACGCTCAAAGCGCAGATACAATTTATTCAACACGCCCATCTTTAATCGTGCGATGGCCTGTTGCTTACGCACAGGTAGCGCTGGATGAAAAACCACGCTCCCGCTTTTCAAAACGCCCAATGGCAAAGTGACAATTACTGCGTCGGCTGTAAACGCCTCGTGTTCAGTCTGCACCTGCACCTCGGTTTCGGTGTAACTGATGCGCCTCACGATCTGTTTCAGGCGAATGTCCAGTCCGGCGGCCAGACTCTGCACGATCTGGATGTATCCACCGGGGAAGATCACATCGCCGCCCTGCAATTCGTAGGGCTCGTCCCAGCGATACCACGAGAGTTCATCGGCGGCGGCGGCGTATTCGTAATCAATCTCGGCGATCAGGTGATTTTCTAAAGCGCGTTGCTCCCGCGCAGGGAGATGAAGTTCGCGCACTAAGCTTTGCAACACGTCACTCAGTGGGCGATCAGGTTCGCCGCGCGCCAGTGGTGCCACGCGCCGCACGGCGGTTTGCGCCAACACTTCATCAAAGCGCACTTGTGCCGTCGCCATCTCGGCTTCAGTGAGAAGCTCGCCCGCGAGGTCATGCACGATGTATGAATAATTGGTCGGCACAAGCGTCGCGTTCAGATCGCGCGCCAAGGCCGTAATAGGGTTGCCCTCCACCCCATGGATCCACGACGCACCCATATCAAGCGGTAAGCCCAAGGTAGTGTCCGTCCACGTCCGCCCGCCGATCCGATCGCGCGCTTCCAAGAGGGTGACACGCTGACCCGCCTGTTGCAACGCGCGGGCGGCGGCGAGCCCCGCCATGCCCGCGCCAATGACTAAGATTGAGCGCATACAATAGGGCGTCCTTCGCGCGCCGATTGCAAAAGACACTGGATGACGTGGATGTTGCCTCGGCTAAACGCTAGGCTCACCCGCGAGGGCGCGCCAGACAAGATCGCATCCGCTATGTTTTCGACTTCGCCTACATATAATGGCTCGCCGGAGAGCGTGATCATCTCGGTCTGCTCACCGCGCGTGAGCCGCAGCTGTTCATCTATCCCCGGTCGAAACGGCACCGGGACGGCGAGTGCGCCTTGTTCGCCCACCACTTCAAAATGCGTACGATATTGCGCGCGGAAGCCACAATCAAACTGCGCCAAGACAGCATTGGGGAAGCGTAACTGCGCAGTGAAGATCACATCCACCCCCGACGGCCCCAGCGTCTGCCAGCCAAAGACTTCCTCTGGTTCGCCCAACAGATAGCGCAGGTAACTGAGTGGATAACAGCCCACATCCCACACCGCACCCCCCCCCATCGCCGGGTCCCAGCGCACATCTTGTTCATGGTTGAGGTTGAACGAAAACGTGCCATGTGCCAGCCGCACTGGGCCAAGCGCGCCGCTCGTCACCAACTCTTTGACTTTGATCGTCTGGGGATGATGTAAATACATGAAGGCTTCGGCGATGATCACCTGATTAGCCCGTGCGGCAGCGATCAGCGCGTCTACCTCAGCCGTGGTCAACGCTAGCGGCTTTTCGCAGAGCACATGCTTGCCCGCTTGGGCGGCCTTGAGCGTCCATTCGGCGTGCAAATGGTTGGGCAACGGGTTATAGATAACATGAATCTCCGGGTCGGCGAGCAAGGCTTCATAACTGCCATAGGCGCGTTCGATGCCCCACTCACGAGCGTAGGCGTCGGCCTTATCTTGGGCACGGCTCGCCACCGCCACCAAACGATTGCGCTGTGAGGTACGCAACGGCGGGATGACAGCGCGGTTGATACGGGCCGTGCTGAGGAGACCCCAATTGAGGAGTGGCATGAGTGATTCCTAACTGAAGGTAGAGAGAAGTGATTGTAACTCAACTTGTAGCGCGCATTTTATTTTGAGCAACTTTCGGCGCTCTGCATTAAACTCGCTTGCACTCTCTTTAATCCTCTTTTAAACTTCATGACATATCTTAAAGTCCAATGTCCAAGATTCTGATCATCGAAGACGAAGCTACCTTGCGCGAAACGTTGGCGCTCAACCTCCGCAACGAAGGCCACGAAACACTCAGCGCCGAGACTGGCCCGGCGGGCTTGCACTTGGCGCGCGCCGAGGCACCCGATTTGGTGATCCTCGACTTGATGCTCCCCGAACTGGACGGCCTCTCGGTGTGCCGGATGTTGCGCCGCGACTCGGACGTGCCGATCATCATGCTCACCGCGCGCGGCACGGAGATGGATCGTATCACCGGCTTAGAAACCGGCGCGGACGATTATGTGGTCAAGCCGTTCAGCCTCGGCGAATTGCTGGCCCGGGTGCGTGCTAATTTGCGCCGCGCGCAGAGCGAAACAACCCGTGCCCGCGCCGCCCGCTTGCAAGCGGCTGACCTCTCGCTCGACCTGTTAACGCGCAAAGCCGTGTTAGGTGAGCAGGAACTCAAACTCACGCATCTGGAATTTGAACTCCTCGCTGAACTCATGCGAAACCAAGGCGCAGTCCTATCGCGCGACCTCCTGCTCAATCGCGTGTGGGGCTATGACTATGTCGGCGGGAGTCATACCGTAGATGTCCACATCCGCTGGTTGCGCGAAAAAATTGAAAGCGACCCCTCCGCGCCAAAGCGCATCACCACCGTGCGCGGCGTGGGTTATCGGTTTGAAGGCGAATGAACTGGGTCGTCCTTGCCCTCCTCGCCGCCCTGGCTCTCGCGCTCTTCCTCTTCATCCTCTGGCGGCGAGCCCTGACCGCGCAAACGCACGCCGAGCGCGCCCATGCCCAACTGCTCCGCACTATCGTCTCGGCCGACGAGACCTGTCAACAGAATCTCGCACAACTGACTACCCTACAACTCGCCGAAACTGATCCCATCCTGCTCATCGCGCCTGATCAGACGGTGAGCGCCCTCAACCCAGCCGCGCAAACTTTGTTGGGCCTGCGCGCGACCGTTGGGCAAACGCTCATGTTGGCGGCGCGCTCGGTGGAACTCGATACCCTGACGCGACAGGCCTTCGCCGCTGGTGTAGATAGCGACCAACAACTCACGCTGAACGCGGTTCCCTATCGCGTGCGGATTGCTTTAAGCGGCGAACAGGGGCGTTGGGGCGCGGTGATCGTGTTTAAAGATTTAAGCGAACTGCAACGCTTAGGGCGCGCCCGCCGCGACTTTGTGGCTAACATCTCTCACGAACTCCGCACCCCGATCACGTCTATTCGGTTAGTCGTAGACACCTTGCGCAGTAGCCCGCTCTTAGAAGACACCACCCGCCAAAATTTGCTGGAAAAAATTTCGATTGAAACTGAGACGTTGGGGCAATTAGCCCAAGAACTGTTAGACCTGTCCCAAATCGAATCGGGGCAAACGGTGTTGCGGCTTATCCCACTCCCGGTGCAACAATTGCTCGAAACCGCCGTGGCGCGTTTGGACGAGCAACGCGCCCGCAAACAACAAACGGTGACCATCAGCGGCGAGACGACGATTATGATCTTGGCCGATCCGGATCTATTAGCACGTGCCATCGTCAATTTGTTGCACAACGCGATTAAGTACACGCCATCCGGCGGGCAGATTCAGCTGAGCGTCGAGCGCGAAGCCGACCAAGCGCGCCTCAAACTCCAGGATACCGGCGATGGGATTTTAGCCGCTGACCTGCCGCGCATCTTCGAGCGCTTCTATCGCGCTGACCGCGCCCGCGCCAAAGGTGGCACCGGGCTGGGGTTGGCGATCGCCAAACATGTGGTGGAAGCGCATGGCGGGCGCTTGTGGGCCGAGAGCGAGGGCCTCCCCGGCCGCGGCGCGACATTTTATTTGACCTTGCCGTTGGACAAATAAATCGTGTTTCGATAATCAGTACATCACGAAAAGGCGGGTTGAGCGTGTCGAAACCCGCGCCCTTCGACACGCTCAGGGCGCTTTCGTGATGTACTGATAAGAGTCGTCTACCCCATTTAAAACTCACTTCCCAACTCAAATTAAAACCTCAGCCAAACTAGGTCAACGTGCTTCGCGTGGATTGACCCTAGTTTGGCTTATTTCGATCCCTTTTTAGTTTAAGCCTATAATCATGGATGATTGCGTTCTTGTTTGACGCTGCGGTTATTATGAGGGTTCTCACCATGTTTATCGCGGCTGGTAGGAATAAAATATGAACCGACGCTTTTCCCTCCTCACCGCGCGGTTAAAAGGGTTGCGCCGTTTAGAAATTTTGATTGGCTCCTACCTAGTGGTGGCCGGCCTAATTCTCATCCCGGCGCTACTGTGGGTCGAGAACTCGCTCGCGGACTCCCTCATCGCGCAAAAAATCTCCGAAATCAAAACCACCGATCAAATCGTCATCCGCCAATTAAGCACGCGCATTGCTACCGCGGAGGGCAGTATCCAACGCTTCGGGCAATTGCTGTCCACTGCCATTCAACCCCGCCAACCTGATCATCTAGAAGAATTTGAACGCGTGGTTAAACAAGACCCGGATGGCGCGTGGCGCTCAGACCGCGCGACGTTTCAGCCGAACGTAGAAGCTGGCATCTGGATTCCCCGCATCGGCGCACTCAATGATGACCTAAAAAGTTTTTATATTCAGGCCAAACACCTCACCGAGCAATTCGGCAGTGGGGCGCTTAACCCGACTTTTATTGATACCTGGGTGTTGCCCGCTACCAACGGCGAGGTTATTTTCTGGCCCGACCTCCCGGACTTTATTTATTCAGCCCACGCCGATTTCGATTACACCAACACCGATTGGGTTAACTTAGTCCGGCCGGAAGTGAATCCTTCTGGTCAACCCGCTTGGACACCCACCGCTTTTGACCAGTGCCGTCGGTGTGGATGATCAGTGTGATCGCCCAGTACACTTATCAGGGGCAATGGGCGGGGTCGGTGGGTCATGATATGCCGGTCGTGAATTTGTTTCGATCATCGGGCGAGTTGAGTCAATTATCAGGGAGCCGCTTCTTCCTGGCCACGCGCGAGGGCACGGTGTTAGTTTCCGACCGCTACCTAGCCGATATTGAACGTCTCCAAGGGACTTTGCAGATCACCGACACGCCTGAAAAAGAGTTGATCCAAATTTGGCCCCGCTTGATACAACAGGTCGAGAGCGCCCCATCAGGCGAGACGCTCCAATTAGAAACGGACACCGATTTGCTGATCGTGAGCCAAGTCAAAGGCCCGGGTTGGATTGTAGTGAACGCGCTCCCACGCGCCACCATCGTTGAGTTGATCCGACAACCCTTCAGCCTGCTCCGTTGGATCGTCTTACTCGCCCTGGGGGGATGTTCATCGCGTCCGTGTTCTCTATTTCGCAGGCCGGGTTGCGGCGGCGGCAACGCGAACAAGAAATCCAACAAATGAACGTGGCGTTGGAACAGCGCGTCACTGAGCGCACGGCTGAATTATCGATCCTGCTCGATACCACCCGACTTGTTTCATCTATTTTAGATTTAGAAACGGTACTTAGAGCCATCGCGCCCCAAATCACCACCGTGGCGCGGGTGACTGGCTGTACCATTTATCGTTGGCATATATCCGCCCATACCATTGAAACGTGGCTGTCATGGAGTCCACGACCGTTAGAGGGTTACGCTGATGCCCCCGGCACACTTTATCACCTGACCGACTATCCCACCACTATCGCAGTGTTGAGGGAACGGCAGACAAAAGTCTTGCGCCTCTCCGATGACCAGATAGAACCGGCCGAGCGGCGTCTGATGCGCCAGACAGGGATCAGCACGTTAATGATGTTGCCCTTGATGGCGAAAGAACAGGTGATTGGTCTCATTGAATTATTTGACACCACCCCGACACGGGTCTTCACTGTGGCCGAAACACAATTGTATGAGGCGCTCGCCAGTCAGGTGGCGGTGGCGCTCACCAACGCCCGCCTCTTTGAAGAAACCCAACTCCGTGCCGCTGAATTAGAAGCGGTGCAACAAGCCAGCCTGAGTGTCACCTCGAGCCTGACCCTGTCCGATGTCTTAGACGCCATTTTATCCAGTGCCTTTAAGCTCTCCACGGAAATTCGCGATGTGTATATGTATCTCTACGAAAATGAGTGCCTGAGCTTCCGTGGCGCGCGCTGGTTTGATGGGCGCACCCCAGTTTTTATTGAACCACGCCGTGAGGGAGGTTCATATCAGGTGGCGCACAGTGGCGAGCGGATCATCATCTCAGATATGCGGACTGATCCGCTTTACGCGGCGATGCGCGATCGTCCAGATTGGCAGGAGTACCTTCAGGGTGCCATCGTCTACCTCCCGCTCAAAATTGGGCGGTTGGTGGTCGGCGTTATGACGGTTGCCTATCACCAACCGCGCGCCTTCACTGACGCGGACTGGCGTGGTCTACAACTTCTGGTAGACCATGCCGCTATTGCGATTGAAAACGCGCGTTTGTTTGCTGAGGCCCAAGAAGCCCGCGCGACCGCCGAAGCCGCTACTCGCGCCAAGAGCGATTTTCTCGCCACCATGAGCCACGAAATCCGCACCCCGATGAGTGGCGTCATCGGCATGAGCGATTTGCTCCTCGACACCCCGCCCCTCTCACCCGAACAACGCTACTTCGCCGAGACCATCCGCAGTAGCGGGCAGTCCTTGTTAGCGATCATCAACGACATCCTCGACTTCTCTAAGATCGAAGCCGGTAAACTGGAACTGGAACGCCAACCGCTCGTGATTCAAACTTGCGTGACTTCCGCCGTAGACTTACTCACGGTGAAGGCCAATGAAAAAGGTCTCAGCCTAAGCTGTCAGTTTGACCCGCACTTGCCACCCGCCATCCTCGGTGATCCCACCCGCTTGCGCCAAATCCTGCTCAACCTTGTGGGCAATGCGCTGAAGTTTACTGAGAAAGGGAAAGTGATGGTGACAGTGGAACTAGCAGGCAGTCGGCACGCGGAGCGGGCAGAAAGTAGTGAAGCCGCGTCATTACTGCCTTCGGCTCGCTCCGCGTGCCTTCTGCTGTCTGTGCGCGACTCCGGCCTCGGCATCCCACCCGACCAGCAAACGCGCTTGTTTCAGTCGTTTTCACAGGCCGATGCTTCTACGACACGCCGCTATGGCGGCACCGGTCTCGGCCTGTCCATTTCCAAGCGGTTGGTAGAACTGATGGGCGGCACCATCGGCGTGGAAAGTTCCGGTGTGCCGGGGGAAGGCTCGACGTTCTTCTTTACGCTCCCAGCGATTGCCGTCGAACCACCGCCGCCCGAGCCAACCTTCAGCGAGAGCGCCGCATCCTTGAGTGAACGCTTACCCTTGCACATCCTCATCGCCGAAGATTTGATCGTAAACCAAACCTTTGCTTTGAAAGCTTTAGGGCGGATGGGCTATCAAGCGCAAGTGGCGAATAATGGGCGGCGGGCGCTGGAAGCCGTGCAACGCGAACGCTTTGACGTGGTGCTGATGGATATGCAGATGCCGGAGATGGATGGTTTGGAGGCGACGCGCCACATCCGCGCTGAGTTGTCGGTTGAGCAACAACCCTACATCATCGCTATGACCGCCAACGCGACCCCCGAAGATCGCGCCCATTGTCTGACCGCCGGGATGAACGACTTTTTGAGTAAACCGGTGCAAGCGCGCGAACTGCGCAAAGTTTTGGAAAAGCTTTTGCCAGTCAACGAGTCACCCTTGCCGCCATTACCACCGCCAGCAGTTTCACTGCCCACTCTGAATTTAGGTGATCTCGATCCGAGTTTACTTCCAGTATTTATCGAAGAGCTTCGCGGGTTATTGACTCAACTCCATACGGCGCTTGCCCAGAGCAACGCGCGTGCAATACGCGAAGCGGCCCATGCCATTAAAGGCAGTGCTGGATATTTGGGCGCGGCGACGCTGGAGCGGCTCGCCGGACAATTGGAGAACGCTGGCAAACAAGGCGACCTAGCCAGCGCGCCAGAGCAACTGGCACAGTTGGAGAAAACTTGGGAACAAGTTGAACTTGCTTGCCGTGCCCTGTTTGCGTCAAAATAACTCCAGGTTCGATCAGTAAGTTTTTTCCATCACCCTAGCGCCACCATTGCCAGAACCACCAACCTCCTAACGCAACTCCCACCACCCATAACCCTATCACTAGCGCCCCACCCCAACCGATGACCGGTTTGTGCGTGGGGCGTTCAGTTTCTGCGCGGGCGCGCATCTCTTGCATGACATCGGCCGGGATGAGACGGATGGTCAGCCATAACCCAAACGGCACGATTAATACATCATCTACATAACCTAAGATTGGCACAAAGTCCGGGATGAGATCGAACGGGCTAAATAAATAGGCCACCACCAGTGCGCCTAAGATGCGCGCGGCCCAAGGGGTGCGTGGATCGCGCAGAGCTAAATAAACGGCCCACGCTTCTTGCTTAACTTGACGTGCCCAAACGCGGAGTTTAGTCAACCGCATAACGTTAAAACCTTTGCGGATAGCCTCTTGCGTTTCAAAAACTATTCGCCATCACTCATGTCCTTAGTGGCTATGCGCTTAATGAGTTTCAAGAAAATTTAATCTTAACTTGTCACCGCTTTAAACTCCGCCCGCTAACATTGACTGTGATAACCGAAACTTTATTTCACAGGAGAAGGAAATGAGTAAATTATCTACTGGGGTGTGGCGATTGTTATCGCTGAGTGTGATGTTGACTTTGGTGCTCAGCGCGTGCGCCGCCCCGGCGGCCACCTCGGCCCCCACCACCGCCCCACAAGCGACGCAGGCTGCCCCCACCAGTGCGCCGGCTATGGCCTTATCGGGCGCGGTCGCGATTGATGGTTCTTCCACCGTTTATCCTATCACGGAGGCCGTCGCTGAAGAATTCGGAAATGCTCACAAGGATGTTAAAGTGACGGTCGGGATCGCCGGCACCGGCGGCGGGTTCAAAAAGTTCTGCAATGACGAAACCGACATCTCTAACGCCTCCCGCCCGATTAAAGACTCGGAGAAAGATGAGTGCAAGGCGAAGGGCATTGAGTACGAAGAGTTCAAGATCGGGTTAGATGGCTTGACCGTGGTCGTGAATCCCAAGAACACCGCCGTCACCTGCTTAACCAAAGATCAGCTCAAGCTCATCTGGGACAAAGATAGCACGGTGAAAAACTGGAAAGATGTTGACCCGGCCTTCCCGGATGCGCCGCTCACCCTGTATGGCCCCGGCACCGACTCTGGCACGTTCGACTTCTTCACCGAGGTCATCAATGGCAAGGCCAAGCAATCGCGGGCTGACTTCACCGCCAGCGAAGACGACAACGTGCTGGTGCAAGGGGTGGAAGGCGACACGCATGCGCTTGGCTACTTCGGCATGGCCTACTATCTGGAAAACAAAGACAAACTGACCGCGTTGCAAATTGACGGCGGCAAGGGGTGTGTCGCCCCATCATACGACACGGTGCTAAATGGCACGTACGCCCCGCTCTCACGTCCGTTGTTCTTCTACGTCAAGAAAGCTTCACTGACCCGCCCCGAAGTGTTGGAGTTCGTCAAGTTTTATCTGATTAGCGCCAAACAAATCGTGGATGAAGTGGGGTATGTGGAAGCGCCGCAGGCGACCTATGACGAGAACTTGAGTCGGTTGGCGCACTACAGCAACTAAGACCTAATTGATCGGAGCGAGACGTGCCTTAGCGGGTCTCGCTCCCCTTTTATCTAAAACCTCGGAGCGCCCCTCCGAGGTTTAGCACATTCTATGACCGAAGCGAAACCTATCTTGCACATGACGGCCCCCTCTTTATCCACCCGGTCGCGCCTCGCCGGATCGCGCACACGACGCTTTACTGAAGGCGTCATTGCGACGGCACTATTTATCTGCGCCGCCTTTTCTATTTTAACCACCCTCGGCATCATCAGCGAACTCATTTACGAAACCCTGGAATTTTTCCGAGAGGTCCCCCTGCTCTCTTTCTTGTTTGGCACACAATGGACGCCGTTGTTTGACCCGCCGCAATTCGGCGTATTGCCGCTGGTAGCGGGCACGGTGGTCATCGCCCTCATCGCCCTCAGCCTGGCCCTGCCCATTGGGTTGCTCTCCGCCATCTATCTCAGCGAATACGCTTCGCCGCGCGCGCGGCGCGTCCTCAAGCCTTTGCTCGAAATCCTGGCGGGCATCCCGACTGTCGTCTATGGTTACTTTGCGCTCACCTTCGTCACGCCCTGGCTACGGAGTCTGCTTCCGGACATGCAGGTGTTTAACGCGCTCAGTGCTGGCTTGGTGATGGGGATCATGATCATCCCGCTCGTTTCGTCCTTAAGTGAAGATGCGCTGAACGCTGTGCCATTGGCCTTGCGCGAAGCCGCCTATGGCCTCGGCGCGACGAAGATGGAAGTGATCCTCCGCACGGTGGTGCCGGCGGCGCTCTCCGGGATCGTGGCGGCCTTCATCCTTGCCGCCTCGCGTGCCATCGGCGAAACGATGATCGTGTTGATCGCCTCGGGTCAAAGCACGGTAGTGCAATTCAATCCGCTGAAAGCCATGGAGACTATGACGGGTTATATCGCCCGCGTCAGTCTGGGCGATAACCCGCAACAGAGTCTCGAATTCAAAACTATCTTCGCGGTGGGAATGTTGCTCTTTGCGATGACCTTCATGCTGAACTTGATCAGCCAACGCGTGTTGGCGAAGTATCGGCAGGTTTATCAATAGGTTGATCCACGAAACCCATTCGCGGACAAAATTTTTAGTATATGCAAAACTTTTCCACCACTGAATTTCGACAGCAACTCCAGCACCGCAAACGCCTTGGACGTATTTTTGCCGGCATTGGATTAGCCGCGACGGTCGTGGGGTTGTTGGTGCTGGCCGTCTTACTCATAGATGTTTTGCGGCAGAGCTTCGGTTGGCTCGATTGGCAATTCATCACCAGTTTCCCCTCGCGCACGCCCGAGAAGGCCGGCATTTATTCACCACTCTTCGGCTCGATCTGGCTGGTGGTGTTGACGGCGCTCTTTTCATTCCCCATTGGGGTGGGCGCGGCGATCTATCTGGAAGAATACGCGCCGCAACACTGGATCACGGAACTCATTCAGACCAACATCGCCAACTTGGCGGGCGTGCCCTCGATTGTCTATGGGTTGTTGGGCTTGGGGATCTTCGTCCGCACGCTGGGGTTGGGGCGCAGTCTATTGGCGGGCGCGCTCACCATGAGCCTGCTGATCCTGCCCACCATCATCATCGCGGCACGTGAGGCCATCCGCGGGGTGCCGCCCTCACTGCGCCAAGCCTCGTTTGGGTTGGGCGCGACCCGTTGGCAAACGGTGTCCCGGGTGGTCTTGCCGCAAGCCTTCTCTGGCATCCTCACGGGCACCATCCTCGGCCTCTCACGCGCCATTGGCGAGACGGCTCCGCTCATCACCATTGGCGCGCTCACCTACATCGCCTTCGTGCCCGAAGGCCCGTTGAGCGCCTTCACCGTTTTGCCCATTCAAGTTTTCAATTGGACTTCTCGCCCACAAGCCGATTTTCGCCATCTCGCGGCGGCGGGGATCATCGTCTTGCTAGTGGTCTTGCTCTCAGCCAACGCGTTCGCCATCATCCTGCGCGATCGTTCTCAGAAACGTTTTTAACTCATGTTGACTTCTCCTGCTCCCTCTCTAGCCCGTTCGATGCCTCAGCCGGTCTTTGAAGTCCACGACCTTAATTTTTGGTACGGCCCTGCCCTAGCCCTGAGTGCAGTTTCGCTCAATATCGCCTATCGGCAAATCACCGCCATCATCGGCCCCTCCGGCTGTGGCAAAAGCACACTCCTGCGGTGTTTCAATCGCATGAACGAATTGGTCGCGCGCACACTCGTCACCGGCAAAGTTTTGTTTCACGGGGAAAATCTCTATGCGCCCGAAGTAGACCCAGTCGAGGTGCGGCGGCGTGTGGGAATGGTGTTTCAAAAGCCGAACCCTTTCCCCCAGTCCATCTATGACAATATTGCCTATGGTCCGCGCTTATACGGCTATGCGGGCAACCTCGACGAACTCGTCGAGCAATCGCTCCGCAAGGCGGCCTTGTGGGATGAAGTCAAGGATAAGCTCAAGCAGAGCGCCTATGCCTTGTCAGGAGGGCAACAACAACGCTTGTGCATCGCGCGCGCGCTCGCCATCGAACCGGAAGTGATCTTGATGGATGAGCCGTGCTCGGCCCTCGACCCCATTGCTACCTTGAAGATCGAAGACCTAATGCGCGAATTGACGGAGACCTACTCGATCATCATCGTGACCCACAACATGCAACAGGCGGCGCGCGTCTCAGACGTGACCGCCATGATGATGCTGACCGATGACCGCAAAGCGGGCACGGTGATCGAAATGGGCGAGACTAATACGATCTTCACCCGCCCCACCGACAAGCGCACTGAAGATTATGTGACCGGGAGATTTGGATAAGATGACTTCTTTAACCCGCTCGACCCTCGAACGTGATTTGCGCGAGGTGCAAGACGATCTGCTCCGGATGGGCAGTTTGCTGGATAATGCCATCGCGTTGGCGTTGCAGGCGCTCAGTGAACGTAACCGCCCGTTAGCCCGCCAGATCGTGCAAGGCGACGCCCTGATCAATGCGTTGCGCTTTAAAGTGGAGGAAGCCTGTGTCGTGTTGATCGCTACCCAACAGCCCGCCGCCCGCGATCTGCGCGCGGCCATCGCGACGATGATCATCGCCGGGGAATTAGAGCGCATCGCCGATTATGCCGCGGGGGTTGCCAAGACCGTGTTGCGAATGGACGATGAACCTTTGCTCAAGCCGTTGGTGGATCTGCCGCGCATGGCGGACAAATGCCGCACGATGGTGCGGCTCGCGTTGGATGCGTATGTCAATCGGGATGATGCCTTGGCCCGCCGCGTCGCGGCGCAAGACGACGACCTCGACGCGCTTTATAACCAGATCTTCCGCGAACTCTTGTCGTTCATCATCGAAGATCCCCGCACGACCAGCCGCGCCCTCTATCTGCTGTTTTCGGCGCACAACATGGAGCGCATCGGCGACCGCGCCGTCAATGTCGCCGAGCGAGTCATCTTTTTAACGAGCGGCGAGATGAAAGAACTCAACGCGGGGGCCGCCGCGCCGTTGGGTTAATTAAATTTTATTAATCGCTGATTGACCCCCCGCTAAAGTTCACTGCTTAACATGTGGGCATCTATAGGAGATGTCCACATGTTGACGAATGTCTTTCCCGTCTCAGACTCGTGGGAATTTTTGCAACAACCCATGCCGCCAACCCTCACCCACGCGGGTTGTCTGCGTTTGCTCGCCGCGCTAGATCTCGGCTGGCAGATTGAAGCCCCCGTTTACCTCCGCCCGCGCGGGGACAAAGCGGGCGAGCGTGTTTATCACTTCATCTTACGGCAACCATCCACCTCAGCCTTGCGCCTGATGACTTTACCGCCCAGCCCTACTCTCGAAAAATTGATCCGCGCGGAAAAATTGCAAGTGGTGGCGAGCAACTAAAACGCAGGTTGCCCTAACAACTCCCTCAACTTCGGATGCTCGGTATACACGCCACGATATTGCGTTGGAAGCAAGGCCGCGATGTGGCACATGATGATGTCCGTGTATTCATCTAACACTGCGCCCTTAGCACGCCCGTTTTGGGGGAGGTGAAACGACTTGCCCACTACACACTGTATTCGGGAACGACGCAAACGTTTCAAATTCCCCGCAATCGTTTCTCCGCCAAACACCGCCACAGGCAAGATCGGCACGCCGGTGCGGTCGGCCAAGTAAGCCGCGCCCACCTTCCCTTTTTCCAATCCCCCCGTCTTGCTCCGCGTGCCTTCGGGCGCCAAGCCAATGCCTCGCCCAGACTTTAGCAAACCGATGGCCGCTTTGATCGCATCTGGGTCAGCCATCTCGCGGTTCACCCAAATCGTGCCGATCACTTGCCCCAACTGCGCAACGCCGGGCATCGTGCGGTATTTATCCGCCATCATCACCACAAACTGGCCGGGGAATTGCATGAAGATCACCGGCGGCTCGAAAATGCTTAAGTGGTTGACCACGATGATGAACGCCCCCGAAGCGGGCACATTCTCCAGCCCACTGACGTCTTGATGCGCGATAGGCCAGGCAATCGCCTTCATCGTCAAGCGGATGGTTTCATACAACCAACTGGGTGGCACATAAACAGATTGAGTCATGGATAACCCTCAGCCAAAATAGAATAATGATGCACGGCCTCGCCGAGTGAGGCGAGTGCGATGGAAAAAGGTTGTGTCTCCCCCATCGCCAAACCTGCCGCGAGGGGGAGTTTGCGATAGCCCACGATGGTCCCGTGCGCGGTGTAGAGCGTAATGACGATTGCGCCGCGCGTCACCGGTGTGGCAGTGGAATTGTGGAGCCGCCCGATCACCTGCCATTGCCCATTGAAAAGCGCGCCCGAATGTTCCACCACTTCCAACGTCACCGTGCGCGGCGCGGCACTTTGGGCCGGGCTGGCCGAAAGCAATTGCGCGCCCGTCGCCGCGATGGCGGCTGGGTTCAGCGCAGTAAACCACGCGCCCAACGGCGACTTGACCCCAGGCGCGATCACCTCCAATGCTGAATAGGCGATCACATCCGCCAGCGGCATCCCTAGGCTATCGGCTAAGACGATGCGCGCGGAGACGTTTTCAATCGGGCTGGAGCCAGTGTTAGACACTTCGGCTAAGCAATAGAGGGCGCTCGTTGGCAATGGGTAACACACGGGCGCGCTGACTTGCGCGGCGGCGG
>Ga0315912_10002184_pt1 | contig 21504 bp, 20 predicted proteins | sample VfabasoilMG_FD_204469 | JGI IMG/M metagenome (GOLD analysis project Ga0315912, IMG submission 204469) | Garden soil microbial communities collected in Santa Monica, California, United States - V. faba soil | ecosystem: Environmental > Terrestrial > Soil > Garden | place: USA: California...
CCGAGAGGGGACTGGTGGGCGGTGCAGGTTTCGAACCTGCGACCCCTGCCGTGTGAAAGCAGTGCTCTACCGCTGAGCTAACCGCCCGCCGAAAGACCGCGGAGTTTACGGAGGCCGTGGGCGCGGGTCAATCGGGTGCGGCAGCCGGGCCCGTCCACGACCTCACGACACGACGATCGCGCGCAACTCCTTGGGCAACGCGAACACCATGTTCTCGGGCTCGCCGACCAGCTCGCGCGCCTCGTCCGCACCCCACAGGCGCAGGCGGTCGACGACGTCCTGGACCAGCTGCTCGGGCGCGGAGGCGCCGGCCGTCACGCCGATGCGCGACCGGCCTTCCAGCCACTCTCGCCGGATGTCGTCCGCGCCGTCGATCAGGTAGGACGGCACGCCATGCTTTTCCGCCAGTTCGCGCAGGCGGTTGGAATTGGAACTGTTCGGCGAACCGATCACGAGCACGAGGTCGCATTCCTGCCCGAGCCGGCGGACGGCGTCCTGCCGGTTCTGGGTGGCGTAGCAGATGTCGTCGCGGCGCGGCCCCTCGATGGCGGGGAAGCGCTCGCGCAGGGCGGCGATGATCTCGCGCGTCTCGTCCACCGACAGCGTGGTCTGGGTGACGAACGCCACGGCCCCGGGATCGGTGACCTTCAGGGTTGCCACGTCGGCGACCGATTCCACCAGGTGGATGGCGCCCCTGGCGCCGGCACGGTTCCACTGGCCCATGGTGCCTTCCACCTCCGGGTGACCGGCGTGGCCGATCAGCACCAGGTCGCGGCCCGCCTTGCACAATCGCGCCACCTCGATGTGCACCTTGGTGACCAGCGGGCAGGTGGCATCGAACACGTTCAGGCCGCGCTCGCGCGCCTCGCTGCGCACGGCCTGCGAGACGCCGTGCGCGCTGAAGATCACGGTGGCGCCGTTGGGCACCTCGACCAGTTCGTCGACGAACACCGCGCCCTTCGCGCGCAGGTTCTCCACCACGTAGCGGTTGTGCACGATCTCGTGGCGCACGTAGATGGGCGCGCCGAACGCCTCGAGCGCGCGCTCGACGATCTCGATCGCGCGATCGACGCCGGCGCAGAAGCCGCGGGGGTTCGCGAGCAGGACTTTCATGGTCGGGATGGATCTGGCCGAGGAAGGAGGGCCGGCACGCCGCGCCAGCCGATGCACGCGATTGTAGCGTGCACGGCACGGGCGTCCCGCGCGCGCGACACCGGCACCTCAGGCGCCGAACGCGTGCTCGCCGCGCCAGCCGGCGATCATCAGCAGCCCCGCGCCGACCACGATGCAGGAATCGGCCAGGTTGAACGCGGGCCAGTAGTAGCTGCCCGCGTACCACTCGACGAAGTCCACGACATAGCCCAGGCGCAGCCGGTCGATCACGTTGCCGAGCGCGCCCCCGATGATCAGGGACAGCGACACGGCGGAGATGCGTTCGTGCGCCGCGAGCTTGTGCAGCCAGCGCACGAGCACGGCCGAGATCACGATCGCGAATCCCGACAGGCCCCAGCGCTGCCAGCCGGCGCCGTCGTTGAACAGGCTGAAGGCGATGCCGAGGTTGTGCGCGAGCATCCAGTTGAAGCCGGGCATGACGGGCACGGGCTCGTGCAGGACCAGGGTCGCGGTCGCCACCGCCTTCGTCGCCTGGTCGAGCACGATCACCAGCGCCGACAGCCACAGCCAGCGCAACGGGCTCGGTTGGCCGACCTCGGCTGCCGTCGCCGCGGTCAAAACCAGGACCTCGCCTCGCCCACGCCCGCGACGTTCTCGACGCAGCGGCCGCACAGCTCGGGATGGTCCGCGTGGGATCCCACGTCGGGCCGCAGGTGCCAGCAGCGCACGCACTTGGGGTCGTGCACGGGCGTCACCCGGATCGCGTAGTCGCCTGCGGCGACGAAAGCCTGCCCATCGACTTCCGCGGTTGCCCCTGCAGCGTCGAGCGTCGCCCCCGAGGTGATCAGGTAGAAGCGCAACTCGTCCGCGACGCGCGCGAGCGCGGCGTGGCGGCCCGCGTCGCCGCTGCGAACCTGCACCGATGCCTCGAGCGAACCGCCCACCTTGCCGTCGTTGCGCAACTGCTCGATCTCCTTGTTCACCGCGCCGCGCAAAGTGGCGAGATCGGCAAGCAATGCGCGCTCCTCGCGCGCGACCGGGTGCAGGTCGGCGATGGCGTCGAGGTCGGACCAGGTCGCGAAGAAGACCGAGTCGTGCTTCCGCGCCGGCATCAGCGCCCAGATTTCCTCGGCGGTGAAGGACAGGATGGGTGCGAAGGCGCGCACCAGGATCTCCAGGATCGCGTACATCGCGCTCTGTGCCGATCGACGCGCCGGGTGCCCCTTGGGCAGCGTGTAGAGCCGGTCCTTGGTCTGGTCGAGGTAGGCCGCGCCCATGTCCACGGTGCAGAAGCGCATCAGCTCCTGGGTGAGTGCCTGGTAGCGGTAGGTGTCGGGACCCGATTCGTCCGGCGCGTTCGCCTCGCGGCCGTAGACGCGGCGCGCGAGCCGCATCAGTTCCAGTCCGTTCGCGAGCGCGTCGCGGTCGAGCAGCAGCATGTCCTGCGGTGGCACGCGATCGCGTTCCGGATCGAACCCGTCGAGGTTGCCGAGCAGGAAGCGCGCGGTGTTGCGCAGGCGACGGTAGCTGTCGGCGACGCGCTTGAGGATCTCGTCGGAGACCGCGATCTCGCCCGCGTAGTCGGTGGCGGCCACCCACAGGCGCAGGATGTCGGCACCGAGCGACTTCATCACGGTCTGTGGCGCCACCACGTTGCCGAGCGACTTCGACATCTTGCGGCCCTGCGCATCCACCGTGAAGCCGTGCGTCAGCACTTCCTGGTAGGGCGCGTGGCCGCTCAGCGCGACCGAGGTGAGCAGCGAGGAATGGAACCAGCCGCGATGCTGGTCCGACCCTTCGAGGTAGATCACGCCGCGCGTGTCGTGCTTCGCCGGGTCGAGGTCGTCGCGTCCGTGGATGACGCAGTGGTGGGTCACGCCCGAGTCGAACCAGACGTCGAGGATGTCGGTCACCTTCACGTAGCGGTCGGCTTCGTCGCCCAGCAGTTCGCGCGGATCGAGGTCGAACCAGGCGTCGGCACCCGCCTGCTCCACCCGCCGCGCCACTTGTTCGAGCAGTTCGCCGGTGCGCGGGTGCGGATCGCCGGTCGCCTGGTCGACGAACAGCGCGATCGGCACGCCCCACGTGCGCTGGCGCGAGATGCACCAGTCGGGACGGTTCGCGATCATGCCGGCGATGCGCTCCTCGCCCCACCCGGGGAACCAGCGCGTCTTACGGATGGCATCGAGCGCGTGTTCGCGCAGCTTCGCCTGCTCCATGCTGATGAACCACTGGGGCGTGGCGCGGAACGCGACCGGCGTCTTGTGGCGCCAGCAGTGCGGATAGCTGTGCACGAGCTTCTCGTCGGCCAGCAGCACGCCGTTCTTGCGCACCTGATCGGCGATCGTCTCGTTCGCCTTCCACACGTGCTGGCCGGCGAAGATCTCGGTATCGGGCAGGAACACGCCGTTGCCGCCGACCGGGTTGTACACGCCGATGCCGTACTTCTGGCCGACCGCGAAGTCCTCCTGGCCGTGGCCGGGCGCCGTGTGCACGGCACCCGTGCCGGCCTCGGCGGTCACGTGCTCGCCGAGCACGATGGGGACTTCGCGCGCGTAGAACGGATGGCGCAGCCGCTGGTTCTCCAGGCGCGCGCCCTTCGCCGTGCCGAGCACGCGGAGGGCCGGTACGCCGTAGCGCGCCAGGGCGGCACCGGCGAGCGCCTCGGCCAGCACGAGCAGCGTCGGACGATCGCCGCGCGCGGGGCCTTCCACCAGCACGTAGTCGAATTCCGGATGCAGCGAGACCGCGAGGCTGGCCGGCAGCGTCCACGGCGTGGTGGTCCAGATCGGGACCGAGACGATCGCGTTGCCGGGCTCGATGCCGAATGCGGCCGCGACGCCATGGGCATCCACCGCGTCGTACGCCACGTCGATCGCCGGCGACTGCTTGTCCTGGTACTCGATCTCCGCCTCGGCCAGCGCAGAACCGCAGTCGAAGCACCAGTGCACGGGCTTCACGCCGCGCGAAAGGTGCCCGTTCGCGATGATGCGGCCGAGCGCACGCAGCATGTTCGCCTCGAACGCGAAATCCATGGTGCGGTAGGGGTTGTCCCAGTCGCCCATCACGCCCAGGCGCTTGAAGTCCTCGCGCTGCACGTCGATCTGCCTGGTGGCGTACTCGCGGCACTTGGCGCGGAACGTGCGCGCGTCGACCTTCTGGCCGACCTTGCCGATGTCCTTCTCCACCGCGATCTCGATCGGCAGGCCGTGGCAGTCCCAGCCCGGCACGTACGGCGAGCGGTAGCCGGCCATCAGCTTGGACTTGACCACCACGTCCTTGAGGATCTTGTTGACCGCGTGCCCGATGTGGATCACGCCATTCGCGTACGGCGGGCCGTCGTGCAGGATGAAGCTCGGGCGACCCTGCGCCTCGCAGTGCGCGAGCACGCGCTGGTAGAGCCTCGATTCCGCCCAGGCCGCGAGTTGCTTCGGCTCGCGCTGCGCGAGGTCGGCCTTCATCGCGAACGCGGTGTTCGGGAGGTTGATGGTGGCTTTGTAGTCTTGGGTCACGGGTGTTCGGTCCAAAAGTCCGTCTGTCAGGAATGGCGGAGAACTGTAGGAGCGCGCTTCAGCGCGCGATCTTTTCCCGGTCGCGGTAGCGAAAAGATCGCGCGCTGAAGCGCGCTCCTACAACGCACACCTAGCTCGAAAGTATCGCACGCGCCTCGGCCGCGTCCCGGTGGATCTGGGCGACCATCGCGTCGAGCGAATCGAAACGCGCCTCGTCGCGCAGCTTCTTCACGAACTCGACCTCCAGCCGATGGCCGTACAGGTCACCGTCGAAGTCGAACAGATGCGCCTCGAGCAGGGGCTCGACGCCCCCGATCGTCGGCCGCGTGCCCAGGCTGGCCACCGAGGGCCAGTCGCGCATGCCCGCGCCGGTCACGCGCACGGCGAGCACGCCCTCGACCGGCGGCGCGCCCCAGGGCACCCGCAGGTTCGCGGTGGGGTAGCCGAGCGTGCGGCCGAGCTTCTGGCCGTGCACCACGTGGCCGCCCATGGTGTAGCGCCGGCCGAGCAGGCGCGCGGCCTCGTCGAACCGGCCGCCCAGCAGCGCCTCGCGGATGCGCGAGCTGCTGATGCGGTCGCCTTCGGTGTCGATGCGTTCGAATTCGTTCGCCACGAAGCCGTGGCGCGCGCCCAGGTCGCGCAGCAGCGCGATGTCGCCACGGCGCGCGTGCCCGAAGCGGAATCCCGGGCCCACCCAGAGCTCGCGTACCGCGATGCGTCCCACCAGCACCCGTTCGACGAACGCCTCGGCCGACATCACGGACAGCGCGGCATCGAAATGCAGCAGGCCCAGGCCGTCGACGAACTCGCCCAGGCGGCGGCACTTCTCGCCCGGCGAGCACAGGCGACGGAAGCTCGCGCGCCCCTGGAAGAACTGGCGCGGCACGGGCTCGAAGGTGAGCGCGATGGCCGGCAATCCCAGGGCATCGGCACGCTCGCGCACCCGGCCCAGCAGCGCGCGGTGGCCCAGATGCACGCCGTCGAATGCGCCGATGCAGGCCACCGAGCCTTGCGGCGCGAGACAGGGGCCTTCGGTGTTGCGGAAGCGGATCATCATGGGGGGCGAGAGTATAGCCGTGCGCCGTCAGGGCGCTTCGCGAAAGTGGCGATACCGCAGGCCACCCGCATACAGCGCCATCGCGTAGGTGATCGCCGCCGCAGGAACCACCCACGCCAAGTGGATGAGCCGCCATTGCGCGGTCAACGGCTGCCATGGACCCACCCAGACACGGGCGGCGACCAGCAAGGCCACCATCGCCAGGCACGCCAGGCCGAGCCGAACGAGAAACCGCGCCCAGCCCGGCTGTGCCTGGAAGAGGCCCTGGCGCCGGAGGTGGCGCCACAACAGCACCGCGTTGAGCGATCCGGCGATGGCCGTGCAGAGCGCGATGCCGGCGTGTCCGCCCTCGACCTGGTACCACCACAGCGGCACCACGACTGCGGTCATCAGCACCACGTTGAACACCACCGTGGCGACGGCCGCCCGCATCGGCGTACGGGTGTCCTGGCGCGCGAAGAACGCCGGCGCGAGCACCTTGGCGAGCATGAAGCCCGGCAGGCCCAGGGCGAGCGCGCCCAGGCTCAGCCCCGCCATGCGCGTGTCGAAGTCGGTGAACTTGCCGTACTGGTACAACGTGGCCGTGATCGGTTCGGCCATCACGGCGAGGCCGAGCGTCGCGGGGAGTGCCACCAGCAGCGCCATGCGCAGGCCCCAGTCCAGCGTCGCCGAATACCCGGCCGCGTCGGTCGCCGCGTGCTTGCGCGACAGCTGCGGCAGGATCACGGTGCCCAGGGCGACGCCGAACATGCCCTGCGGGAACTCCAGCAGGCGATCGGTGAGGTACAGCCAGGTCTGGCTGCCCGTGGCGAGCAGCGAGGCGTAGAGCGTCGCGGCCAGCAGGTTGATCTGCGCCACCGACGAGCCGAAGATGGTCGGCAGCATCAGCCGCAGCACGTGGCGCACGCCCGGATCCGAGAAGTCCATGCGCGGCCTGGGCACCATCCCCAGCCTCGCGAGCGCGAGCCACTGCACGGCGCACTGGACCACGCCCGCGGCCAGCACGCCCCAGGCGAGCGCCTTCACCGGCACGTCCATCAGGGGCGCCAGCCAGATCGCCGCCGCGATCACGGCCAGGTTGTGCAGCACCGGCGTCAGTGCAGGCAGCGCGAATCGCCCGTGGCTGTTCAGGACGCCGGCCGCGAGCGCCGTCAGCGAGATGAGCGCGAGGTACGGAAACGTGATGCGCAGCATGTCGCTGGTCAACTCGAACTTCGCCGGATCGGCGAGCGCGCCCGGCGCGAACACCGCCGTGATCAGCGGCGCGCACAACATGCCCAACGCCGTCACCACGAGCACCACCGCGGCCAGTGCACCGGCCACGTGGTCGATCAGGTGACGCTGCGCGGCCGCGTCGCCCCCCTGCCGGACCTTCGTGAACACCGGCACGAAGGCCTGCTGGAACGAGCCCTCGGCGAAGATGCGGCGCAGGAAATTCGGTATCCGGTACGCGATCAGGAACGCATCCATCGCCACCGAGGCCCCGAACAGCCGCGCCAGCAGCAGGTCACGCACGTACCCCGCGATACGCGAGAGGAACGTGATGGCGCTGAAGGTGAGCGTGGAGCGGAGGAGCTTCATCGGAAGGTCCGGATCCGGGACGTCGGACGGCTTGGAGGCGCGCGCATGATAGTGGCGTCAGCGGGCTCGCATTTGAGGGCGAATCCATGGCGCAGCCTCCCCCGCTCCCCTCAGTTGGTCTCCTCTCCCCCGTGGGGAGAGGGCTAGGGTGAGGGGGTGGCGACGACGCTGCTTCGGACTCGTGAAGGCGTTGCAGGACCGAGGCCACCCCCTCACCCCACCCGCTCCCCGCAGGGGAGAGGGGGTCGTTTGAGGGAGATCGGGGCTTCCATACCGCGGCATGGGTTCAACTGTAATGATTCCCAAGCCAAACAATTGACTCGCCGCCGCCCAACCCTCAAAATGCGCGGTCTATCCCGACCCGTCCCATTCCGGAGCTTTCCCTTGGCCAATATCAAATCCGCAAAGAAGCGCGCGAAGCAGGCTGTCGTGCGCAATGCCCGCAACGGCAGCCAGCGCTCGATGATGCGCACGGCGCTGAAGAAGGTGATCAAGGCGCTCGAGTCCAACGACCGCGCCGGCGCCGAATCCGCCTACAAGACCGCCGAGCCGATCCTCGATCGCTACGCCACGCGCGGCCTGATCCACAAGAACAAGGCGAACCGCCACAAGTCCCGCCTGACCGCGCGTATCCGCGCGCTGGCAGCGGCCTGATCTTCGGATCGGGCAAACGGGTCGATAGGGAAAAGGCCGGCGCAAGCCGGCCTTTTTCTTTGGGGCAAGGCGCACCACAACATTGCCGGCTGGCCGGATGTCCGTAGGAGCGCGCGCCAGCGCGCGATGGATCCGCGAGGACCTGCCGATGGTGCGAATACGGGCCTCACGGACATCGCGCGCTGACGCGCACTCCTACGGCAGCGTCTCGGACTGCTCCTGCGCCGCCGCGCGCTGCTCGTCCAGGAACTGCATGACGTGCTGGCACACGCCCAGCGTGCCGTCGCCGGTCGCGGCCGAGACCATGAACCAGGGGCCTTTCCATCGCAGCTTGCGGATGATCGCTTTCGCCGCCGGCAGGCGCTCGGCCTCCGGCAGCAGGTCGCACTTGTTCAGCACCAGCCAGCGCGGGCGCGTCGCCAACTCCGCGTCGAAGCGCTTCAGTTCCTTCGCGATCGTGCGCACCTGCGCCACGGGATCGATGGCCTCGTCCATGGGCGCCATGTCCACGAGTTGCAGCAGCACGCGCGTGCGCATCACGTGCTTGAGGAATCGGATGCCGAGCCCCGCTCCTTCCGCCGCGCCCTCGATGATGCCGGGGATGTCGGCAATCACGAAGCTGTGGTCGCGCTCGATGCGCACCACGCCCAGGTTCGGATGCAGCGTGGTGAACGGATAGTCCGCGACCTTGGGCCGCGCGGCGGACACCGCCCGGATGAAGGTGCTCTTGCCCGCATTCGGGAAGCCCACGAGGCCCACGTCCGCGAGCAGCTTCAATTCCAGCCGCAGGTCGCGCTCGTCGCCGGGCGTTCCGGGCGTGGTGCGCCTCGGTGCGCGGTTCACCGAACTCTTGAAGTGAATGTTGCCCTTGCCGCCAATGCCGCCCTGCGCCACCTTCAGGCGCATGCCGTGCGCGGTGAGGTCGCCGATCTCTTCGTCGGTCTCGATCGCGACCACCGAGGTGCCGACCGGCACGCGGATCACCACGTCCTCACCGTCGCGTCCGGTCATCTGCCGGCCCATCCCGTTCTCGCCGCGCTCGGCGCGAAACGCGCGCTGGTGCCGGAAGTCGACCAGCGTGTTGAGGTTCTCGTCGGCCTCCAGGAACACCGAACCGCCGGCGCCACCGTCGCCACCATCCGGGCCGCCGAGCGGAATGAACTTCTCGCGCCGGAAGCTCACGCAGCCGTTGCCGCCGTTGCCGGCCGTCACCTTGATATCTGCTTCGTCGACGAATTTCATGACTGGCGATCTTGCCTATGGCCTAAACAAAAGGCCCCGCACGAGGCGGGGCCTTGGAATGCAACCGCGCGCGCGTGACGCTCAGGCGGTCTTGACGCTGACCGTACGCTGGCGCTTCGCACCCTTGACCGAGAACTCCACGGTGCCGTCCGCGAGCGCGAACAGCGTGTGGTCGCGGCCGAGGCCGACATTGGTGCCCGGATGGAACTGGGTGCCGCGCTGGCGAACGATGATGTTGCCCGCGTCCACGGCCTGTCCGCCGTAGATCTTCACGCCCAGGTACTTCGGGTTGGAATCGCGACCGTTGCGGGTTGAACCGCCTGCCTTTTTATGTGCCATGACGTCTGCTCCTCGCTACGGCTCAACCGGCGTTGATGCCGGTGATCTCGATTTCGGTGTAGTACTGCCGATGCCCCATCTGCTTGCGATGGTGCTTGCGGCGGCGGAATTTGACGATGCGGACCTTGTCCGCGCGGCCGTGCTCGCGCACTTTCGCGGCCACGCTGGCACCGGCGACCTTGGGGGTGCCGATGGTGATCGTCTCGCCGTTGCCGATCATGAGCACGTCGGCGATCTCGATCGTGCTGCCGGCCTCTGCTTCCAGTTTTTCGACGCGCAAGACTTCGCCCGCCATGGCGCGATACTGCTTGCCGCCGGTGATGAACACTGCGTACATGGGATGCCTCTGTAGTTCTTCTGGGTTGCTCACGCGCATGCAAACACGCGAAAGGTCGGCGATCATAGCCGGCTAATGCGTGCCCCGTCAACGCGTTACAGTCCGACCCGACCCCGATTTGCCGATGCCGGACGGCGTCGGTGGCCGATGAGGGTTCAACCCGAGGCACCGATTCCCGCCCGCGGGCGCCTCGAACCGGCGAAAATGGCGATCCTGCCAGCACGGTGGCCGGACTTCGAGCGCGAGCGTCACGTCGTGCCCACGCCCGGTCGCTATATTGCCTCGTTCCCCAACGGTTCTCCGCATCCATGGACATGATCCGCCTTCGCGGCGCGCGCACGCACAACCTCAAGAACGTCGACCTCGACCTGCCGCGCGACCAGTTGATCGTGATCACGGGCCTGTCGGGCTCGGGCAAGTCCTCGCTCGCGTTCGACACCATCTACGCCGAGGGCCAGCGCCGCTACGTGGAGTCGCTGTCCTCCTACGCGCGCCAGTTCCTCTCGATGATGGAGAAGCCCGACCTCGACCACATCGAAGGGCTTTCGCCGGCGATCTCGATCGAACAGAAATCGACCTCGCACAACCCGCGCTCCACGGTGGGCACGATCACCGAGATCCACGACTACCTGCGCCTGCTCTATGCGCGCGTGGGCACGCCGCGCTGTCCCGACCACGGCCTGCCGCTCGAGGCGCAGACCGTGAGCCAGATGGTGGATGCCTCGCTCGCGCTCGATCCCGAGCGCCGCTACATGCTGCTCGCGCCCATCATCCGCGAGCGCAAGGGCGAGCACGCGCAGGTGTTCGAGAACCTCAAGGCACAGGGCTTCGTGCGCGTGCGGGTGAACGGCACCCTGCACGAACTCGACGAGGTGCCGGCGCTGACCCTGCGCCAGAAGCACACGATCGAGGCCGTGGTGGATCGTTTCAAGCCGCGGCCGGACCTCAAGCAGCGCCTGGCGGAATCGTTCGAGACGGCGCTCCGCCTGGGCGCAGGGCTCGCGATCGTGGCGGACTATGACCAGCCCGACAGGCAGACGATGTACTCGTCCCGCTACGCCTGCCCGGTCTGCGACTACTCGCTTTCCGAACTCGAGCCGCGGCTGTTCTCGTTCAACTCGCCCATGGGCGCCTGCCCGGCCTGCGACGGCCTGGGGACGCGCCAGGTGTTCGATCCGGCGCGCGTGGTCGCGCATCCCGAACGTTCGCTCGCCGAGGGCGCGGTGCGCGGCTGGGACCGGCGCAACGCGTACTACTTCCAGATGATCCTCTCGCTTGCGAAGCACTATGGCGTCGACGTCGAGACGCCGTACGAGAAGCTGCCGGCCAGGGTGCGCAACGCCATCCTGCACGGCAGTGGCGAGGAGCAGATCGGCTTCCGCTACTCCTCCGAATCCGGCGGCCAGGTCACGCGCAAGCATCGCTTCGAGGGCATCCTGCCGAACCTCGAGCGGCGCTACAAGGAAACCGAGTCGGCCCTGGTGCGCGAGGAACTGTCCAAGTTCATCAGCGACCAGCCGTGTTCGGAGTGCGGCGGCGAGCGCCTGGGGCGCTCGGCGCGCCACGTTTTCGTCGCGGACCTGAACCTGCCCACGGTCAGCCGCATGCCGGTCGACGGCGCGCTGCGCCACTTCGAGCACCTGCAGCTCGCCGGCTGGCGGGGCGAGATCGCGGTGAAGATCGTCAAGGAGATCCGCGAGCGGCTGCGCTTCCTCGCCGACGTGGGACTCGAATACCTGACGCTGGAACGCGCCGCGAATTCGCTGTCCGGCGGCGAGGCGCAGCGCATCCGGCTCGCGAGCCAGATCGGCGCGGGCCTGGTGGGCGTCATGTACGTGCTGGACGAGCCCAGCATCGGGCTGCACCAGCGCGACAACGAGCGCCTGCTCGGCACGCTCGTGCGCCTGCGCGACCTCGGCAATACCGTGATCGTGGTGGAGCACGACGAGGAGGCGATCCGCGCCGCGGACCACCTGGTCGACATCGGACCCGGTGCCGGTGTCCATGGCGGGCGCATCGTGGCGCAGGGATCGGTGGCCGACATCAAGCGCGCGCGGGAATCGATCACGGGACGATACCTGTCGGGCGAGCTCGCGATCGAGGTACCCACGGAACGCCGCGCGCCCGATCCGAAGAAGATGCTGCGCCTGCTCGGTGCGACCGGCAACAACCTCAAGGATGTCGATCTCGAGATCCCCGCGGGCCTGTTCGTGTGCGTGACCGGCGTCTCGGGCTCGGGCAAGTCGACGCTGATCAACGACACCCTGTACCGGCTCGCCGTGCAGCGCCTCAACGGCGCGAGCGAGACGCCCTCCGCGTTCCGCGAGGTCAAGGGCATCGACCTGTTCGACAAGATCGTGGACATCGACCAGTCCCCGATCGGGCGCACGCCGCGCTCGAATCCCGCGACGTACACCGGCATGTTCACCCCGCTGCGCGACCTGTTCGCGGCCGTGCCCGAATCACGTTCGCGTGGCTACGGCCCGGGTCGCTTCAGCTTCAACGTGAAGGGCGGACGGTGCGAGGCCTGCGAGGGCGACGGCCTGATCAAGGTCGAGATGCATTTCCTGCCCGATGTGTACGTGCCCTGCGACCTGTGCCACGGCCAGCGCTACAACCGCGAGACGCTGGAGGTGCGCTACAAGGGCCTGAACATCCACGAGGTGCTGGAACTCACGGTCGAGGACGCGCTGCGCGTGTTCGAGCCGGTGCCCGCCATCGCGCGCAAGCTCGAGACGCTGAACTCGGTGGGCCTGAGCTACATCAAGCTCGGCCAGGCCGCGACCACGCTCAGCGGCGGCGAGGCGCAGCGCGTGAAGCTCTCCAAGGAACTGTCTCGGCGCGATACCGGACAGACGCTCTACATCCTCGACGAGCCCACCACGGGCCTGCATTTCCACGACGTGGCGCAGCTGCTCGCCGTGCTGCACCGGTTGCGCGACGAGGGCAACACGGTGGTCGTGATCGAGCACAACCTCGACGTGATCAAGACCGCGGACTGGGTGATCGATCTCGGCCCCGAAGGCGGCGAGCGCGGCGGCCGCATCCTCGCGCAAGGAACGCCCGAGCAGATCGCGGCCGTGGAGGCTTCGCACACCGGCCGGTTCCTGCAGCGCGTGTTGCCGGTCGCGGTGAAGAAGACCCGGCGCAAGGTCGCAGCCTGAGTCAACCCGGACACGACCAGGGGATCGTATCCTTCGCGTTCCCCATTTCGAGTTCCCAGAGCCCGTGACCGACGCGACCCCTGCCCTGCTGATCTCCATCCCCATGACCGTGCGCTGGGGCGACATGGATGCCTTCGACCACGTCAACAACAGCGTATTCGCGACCTACGTGGAGGAGGCGCGCATGCGCTGGTTCACCACGATCGAAGGCGAGTGGCGAAACGACGAGATCTCGCCCATCCTCGCTGCGCAACACATCAACTACCGGATTCCGATCGAGTGGCCGGCGGAGGTCGAGGTGTCGCTGTTCCTGGTGAAGACGGGCAACACGAGCATCACCATGGGGTTCCGGATCGTGGACCGCCGCGATGCCACGCGCTGCTATGCGGATGGGGACAATGTGCTGGTGTGGACGTCCAAGGCCACGGGACGGTCGATACCCATGCCGGAGGTTGCGAGGCGTGCGTTGGCGCGGAGTGCATAGGAGTTGGGGGCGCGCGCTGGCGCGAACCAAGAGATCGCGCGCTGAAGCGCGCTCCTACAAAGGTTGGCGACGTCCGGCAAGGTCTGGTCGCCCTGGCGAAGCGCCACCTACCTTAGTAGGAGCGCGCTTCAGCGCGCGAAACGCATCCGGGCCGTCCTCGCGACAAGATCCCTCGCGACCCCCTAGTCGCGCCGCACGACCTCCAGGCGCACGTCGATCCCTGCCTGATCCGGCGTTCGCAAGCGCACGACGCTCGAGTCCCCAGCCCGCAGCGGCCGCTTCGGCGCGAACAGCATCAGGTGCGTCGCACCTGGCTTGAACTCGAACGTCTCGCCGGGTTTCACGATGACCTGCTCGAGCGCGCGCATCTTCATCACGCCGGCGTCCATCGACATCTCGTGGATCTCGACGCGATCGAAATCCTCGCCGCTGGCGCCGACGATGACGAGCGGCGTCGAACCCGCATTCGCCAATCGACCATAGCCCGCCAGGACGCGCGCATTCGGCGGCGCCTCGCGGATCCAACCGTCCTCGAAGCGGATGCCGGCGTCGGCCCACGCGAGCCCGGCCGCGAGCATCGATGCGACACACAAAGTCAGCCACCTGCGCACGCGCGACACCTCGGGGCGATTGGTCAGCCGCGTATGATACGGGGTGACGCCGGACGCGGTTCCGGCACGCCCTTCGGAGCCCACCATGCTCGAGTCCATCCGCCACGACCAGATCCTCGAACTGCGCCTGAGCCGCCCGCCGGTGAACGCGCTTGATCCCACGCTGGTCGCCGCCCTACGCGAGGCGTTCCTGAACGCGCCGGCGCAAGGCGCGCGCGCGATCGTCCTGTCGGGTCGTCCGGGGCTGTACTCCGCGGGTCTCGACGTTCCCACCCTGCTCACGCTCGATCACGCCGGCATGGGGCGCTTCTGGCAATCGTTCATGTGCCTGCTCCGGACGATCGGGCGCAGCCCGATACCGACCGTGGCCGCGATCACCGGCCACGCGCCCGCCGGCGGCGCCGTGCTCTCGATCTTCTGCGACTACCGCGTGATGGCGCGCGGTCCGTTCCGCATCGGACTCAACGAGGTCCAGGTGGGGCTCGCGGTGCCCGAAATCATCCAGGTCGCGTTGCGCCGGCTCGTGGGCCCGCACCGCATGGAGCGGCTCACCGTGGCGGGCGCCATGATCGAATCCGAGGAAGCATTGCGCGTGGGGTTCGTCGATGAACTCGCCGAGACCGACCAGGTGGTCGAACGCGCGCTCGCCTGGTGCCGCACGCACCTGGCGCTGCCACCCGAATCGATGTCCGAGACGCGCCGCACGGCCCGCGCGGACCTGCACGCCGCACTCGACGATGCGCAGCGCATGTCGCTGGATGGATTCATCGAACGGTGGTTCAGCGACGAAAGCCAGACCACGCTGCGCGCGCTGGTGGCGAAACTGAAGTCGAAGGCCGCCTAGCGACTGCTCACGGACCGGTCGCGACCGGCCGCGATGGATCACTGATCCACCCGCTCCACGAGCCCTCGAAGATGCGCGCACCGGGCAGGTCCGCATGCGCCATCGCCAGCAGGTTGTGGCAAGCGGTGACGCCCGAGCCGCACATCAGCACCACGTCGGCGGGTCCACGTGCCCCGAGCAGCGCCTGGAACTCCTGGCGCAGCTGCTGGGGCGTCTTGAAGCGCCCGTCGGTACCCAGGTTCGACGTGAAGGGCCGGTTGTGCGCGCCGGGAACATGGCCCGCGACGCGATCGATGGGCTCCTCCTCGCCGCGAAAGCGCGTGGCACCGCGCGCGTCGATCAGCATGCCCGAGTCCTTCGCCAGCATCTCCTGCACCGCATCGGCATCGCGGTACTGGTCGCGCTGGAAGCGCACGCGATAGTCGGTCGGCTTGGGCTGCGGAACCGCCGTGGTGACGGGCAGTCCCGCGGCGACCCAGGCCGCATAGCCGCCGTCCAGCACGGCGACGCGCTCGTGTCCGCACAGTCGCAACAGCCACCACAGCCGGGCCGCGTACGCGCCGTTGTTGTCGTCGTAGGCGATCACGTCGGTATCCGGCGTGATGCCCCAGCGCGAGAGCGTGCCCGCGAACGCCTGTTCCGTCGGGAGGGGGTGGCGTCCCATGCCGCGGCGCGAGAGGTCGGCGAGGTCGAAGTCCAGGTTCGCGTACAGCGCACCGGGCAGGTGGCCGGCCCGGTACGCGCGCTCGCCGTAGTCGCGGTCGGTCAGCTGCCAGCGGCAGTCGATCGCACGCGCGCCGCGGTCCTCGATGCGCAGCGCGGCGCGGTTGACGCCGATCACGGTTCGTTCGGGCATCATGGTCGTGCACTCCCATCCGCGGCCTGCACCAGCCGCTCGCGCAGGTTCAACAGCATCGATGCCGTGGCGCCCCAGATCTCGCGCCCCTGCCACGGGATCACATGGTAATGGCGGTTGCGGCCGCGGAACACGCGCTCGCGCGTCTCCATGCGCGAGGGGTCCAGCAGGTGCATCAGCGGCGCCTCGAACACCTCCTCCACCTCGTGCGGGTCGGGCAGGTACCGCTCGGGCGGTACCACGCGCGCGACCACGGGGATCACGCGGAAGCCGGTGATGGTCACGTAGGGATCGAGGAAACCCAGCGGTTGCACCGCATCGGCGCCCAGGCCGATCTCCTCGTGCGCCTCGCGCAGCGCGGTGGACACGGCATCCCGATCGCCCGGATCGACGCGTCCGCCGGGGAAACTGATCTGGCCCGCGTGGTTCGACAGCCGCATGGTGCGGCGCGTGAACACCACGGCAGGTTCGTCGCGCATCACGATGCCGATGAGCACGGCGGCCGGCACGAGGTTGCCGGGCAGCAGGTCCGAGAGTTCAGGAAGGTTCCACGGCGTACCCGTGGGCACGTCGTCCAGCGCATGCAGGGCGCTGGGCAATCGGGCGATGATCGCGTTCGCAGGCATGGCTCAGCCGCGTTTCGCTTCTCGTTCGGGAAGCACCTCGAGCATGATCCTCAGGCGCTCGGGGTCGCCCAGTTGCGACCAGCGCCCGATCTCCTCGGTGCTGCGATGGCAGCCATCGCAATAGCCGTCGGCGCCGAGCACGCAGATCCCGACGCAGGGCGTCAGGATCGGTTTCGGTGGCGCGGTCCAGGACATCATCGGAGGTGCCGCATCGGGTCGGCGGCGACTGCCCCAGGGGTTCGAACCGGCGATGCCCGGCGGTTCCGGGCATCGGGTCCAGCGCCGCAACCGTTGCGGCCGCGGCAGCAGGCCAGCAGGACGGCGCTTACTTGATATCGACCAGCTTGATGTCGAACACCAGCGCCTCGTTCGGGCCGATCGGTCCCTGGCCGCGCAGGCCATAGGCCATGTCGGGCGGCAGGAACACCTGCCAATGGTCGCCGGTCTTCATCAGCGGCAGCACTTCCTGCCAGCCCTTGAGCACGGAATCGACCTTGAACGAGGCCGGCACGCCGCGCGCGAAGGAGCTGTCGAACTCCAGGCCGCTGGTGAGCGAGCCGCGGTAGTGCACGGTGACTTCGCTGGTCGGGGTCGGGCGACGGCCGTTGCCCTCCTCGATCACGCGGTACTGCACGCCGTTGGGCAGCACGACGATGCCCTTCTTGGTCTTGTTGTCGGCCAGGAACTTGTCGCTCTTGTCCTTGTTCTCCTTGGCCAGCGTCTCGAACTTGGACTTGGCCTCGGTCATCAGCTTCTCGCGCATCTTGCCCAGCGCGTCCTTCATCTGGTCTTCCGGCACCACCGCGGCACGCTTGGCGAAGCCGTCCTGGATACCCTTGATCACCGTGTTCACGTCGACGTCCATCTTGCGCTCGTTGAAGTCGCGCCCGATCTCGTAGCCGACGGCGTAGCTCAACTTGCCCTTGTCCGACGAGGTTTCCTGCGCCAGCGCGGGGACGGCGGCGACGAGCGCGAAGCAGACGAGGACCGAGCGCAAGCTCATGCGTATCTCTCCAAACGGGTGGGCGGCCGGTGCAGCGCCGCAAAAAAGGTCGCGCATTCTACCCAAGGCAGGCGAGGCCCGCCATGTGTCCGCGTCCTGCTGAGAACGCGCCAGGGGCCGAAAGTTCAACACGGCGCCCGTTAGAATCCCGTTTTTCCCGCCCACGGAGCGCGTCATGGCCTACCGAAACCTGTTGATCGAGCAAGCCGATGCGGTGTGCACGATCACGATCAATCGACCCGACAAGCTCAACGCGCTCAATCGCGAGACGATCTCGGAACTGCACGTGGCCTTCGAGGCCGCGCGCCAGGACGACGCCGTGCGTTGCATCGTGCTCAAGGGCGCGGGCCAGAAGGCCTTCGTCGCAGGTGCGGACATCTCCGAGCTGAACCGAGCGACGCCGGTGCAGGCACTGGCGTTCTCGCGCCAGGGCCAGCGCATGATGCTGGGCGTGGAACGGCTGGGCAAACCGGTCGTGTGCCAGATCAACGGGTTCGCGCTCGGCGGTGGCCTGGAGCTCGCCATGGCCTGCTCCCTGCGCATCGCCAGTGACACGGCGCGCGTGGGACAGCCCGAGATCAACCTGGGCATCCTGCCGGGCTTCGCGGGCACGCAGCGACTGCTGCGCCTGGCCGGTCGCGCCGCGACGCTGGAACTGTGCCTGCTCGGCCATCCGATCGGCGCCCAGCGCGCGTATGAACTGGGCATCGTGAACCGCGTGGTGCCGGCCGACCAGCTCGAGGCGGAAGTGCAGAAGATCGCGGCGCAACTGGCTGCCTCGGCGCCGCACGCGATCCGGGGCATCCTCGACGCGGTGCTGATCGGCGGCGAAGCGGGCCTCGAGGCGGGCATGGACTACGAGGCGCAGGCCTTCGCCGTGTGCACGAGCACCCAGGACATGCACGAAGGCACGACGGCGTTCCTGGAGAAGCGCAAGGCCGTGTTCACGGGCACCTGAGGGGTAAGCGTGCCTTCGTAGGAGCGCGCGCAGGCGCGCGATCTCTTCGGGCACCGGACGCGAACCGGTCGACGAAAGAATCGCGCGCTAGCGCGCGCTCCTACGAACAGCAGGGAGATCGCGGCGCCGGCGCGCAACGGCTCAGTGGGTCATGCCGCGGTACTTGCGCTCGCCCACCGTCACCGCGAGGTCCAGCCGGTTCTCCGGCGGCGGCAACGGGCAGGTTGCGTAGGGCGTGAACACGCAGGGCGGGTTGTAGCTGCGGTTGAAGTCGATCGACACGCGATCGCTGCCGGCGACCGGCGGCGCGGCATACAGGAACCGGCCGGCGCCGTACGTGTCCTTGCCGTTCGTGCGATCGGAGTAGATCAGGAACAGCTGGCCGTCGCCTTCGTCCACGGCTTCGAGCCGGTGGGTCTTGCCGTTTCGCTCGAAGCTGACCACGCCCGGGTTCGCCATCGGCTCGAGGTACCCGAGCACGTTCGTGATCTCGATCGTGCTGCCCGGTGCGTGGGCTTCGTAGCGTCCCTCGACGCGCCAGGCCGGATCGTAATCGTAGTAGTCGATGCCGACGAAGCCCCTGCGCGTCGGCGCCTCGGCATCCTTCACGCGCAGCGCGTAGCGGTCGTTGCGCGCGATCACGGTGAAGTTCGCGGTTCCGAAGCGGACGACCGTGGGCGCGCCCGTGGCATCGGCGGCGAGTTCGGCCGTGCGCGCGGTGCCGGCCCCTATCGTCGCGTCCACGCCCTCGGCCAGCGTGAGCGTGACGACATCACCGGCCAGCGCGATGCGACCCAGCCGCTCGGGTCCCACGGCGAGCACGATGTCGTTGTCCTTCGCGCGACCGATGCTGTGGTCGCCCGCCTCGAGCCAGTGCAAGCCGACCAGGCTCAGCCAGCCCTCGGGGCGCTGCAACCGCTCGAGCCTGCCCGAGCGCCAGGCGTCGTACTCGGCGCGCGCGTCGGGCTTCGCGGGGGAAGCGTCCTCGGCGCATGCCAGCGCAGGCACGCACATCGCCGCGAACAGGGTAGCCATGACCTTCATCGACATCTCCTCGGGGACCACGCACCTTTCATCGAGTGGAACTGGGGCCTGCGTTCGGCGGATTCAACGCCCGCGCAGGAACATCCGGTCCAGTTCGGCCGTACTCAACTCGACCCAGGTCGGGCGCCCATGATTGCATTGGCCTGATCGTTCCGTCGCTTCCATCTCGCGCAGCAGCGCGTTCATCTCGTGGATGGTCAGGCGGCGGTTCGCGCGCACCGAGGCGCGGCAGGCGACGTCGGCGAGCAGTTCGTTCTCGAACTCGGTGAGCCGCGCCGCGTCGGCGCGCGAGACCAGGTCGGACAGCAGGTCGCGCGCCAGCGTCTCCACGTCGGTGCCGCCGATCGCGCTCGGCACGCGCTTGAGCGTGACCGCGTCGGGGCCCGTGCGGACGAGTTCGAAGCCCAGTGCGCGCAGGCGCTCGCCGTGGCGCTCGGCGGCATCGGCTTCGCGCGCGGAAACGCGCAGCACGTGCGGCACGAGCAGCATCTGGCTCGCGACCGCTCCGGCCTCGCGCTCGCCCTTCATGCGCTCGTAGTTGATGCGCTCGTGCGCCGCGTGCATGTCCACGAGCACGAGGCCGCGTGCGCTCTCGGCGAGGATGAAGGTGCCATGCACCTGCGCGAGCGCGTAGCCCAGCGGCGGCACCTCCGCGGGTCCGTCCGCGGGCGCGCCCGACCCGGATCCCGGGGACGGCTCGGACATCGCCGATGGCGATCCCTGCGACCAGTTCGGCGCGGCGGATCCGGTGCCGTACAGGCTGCGATAGGCACCGATCACCTCGCGCACCTGGAGCAGGCCCTGTGTCGGTTCGGACGAGAGCATGGAGGGCGCGTAGCGCGCCGGCGCACTGGGAACCGCGCCCGCGCGCGTTTCGGCGAGGCGCCCGGCGACGGCATGCATCACGAACTGGTGCACCAGCCTGGACTCGCGCAGGCGCACTTCGGACTTCGCCGGGTGCACGTTCACGTCGACCGCGTCGGTCGGCAGTTCGAGGTGCAGCACGTACGCCGGGTGGCGCCCGTGGAAGAGCACGTCGGCGTAGGCCTGGCGCACGGCGTGCGCGATGGTGCGGTCGCGCACCGGGCGCTGGTTCACGCTCAGCACCTGGCGATCGGCCTGGGCGCGCGAGAGCGTGGGCGGCGCGATCCAGCCGTGCACGCGCATGCCAGCCTGCGCGACGTCCACGAGCATCGCCTGCGCGCCGAACTCGGCGTCGAGCGCGGCGGACAGGCGCGGGCGCGGATCGCCGTCGGCGGCGAGCGCGCCCAGGCGCAGGGCCGCCCGTCCGTTGTGGACCAGCGTGATCGCCAGGCCCGGATGCACGAGCGAGAGCGCGCGCACCAGTTCCTCGACGTGGCCGAACTCCGTGCGCTCGGCGCGCAGGAACTTGCGTCGTGCCGGCACGTTGAAGAACAACTCGCGCACTTCGACCTCGGTACCCGGGGCGCACGCGGACGGGCGCAGCTCTCCCAACCGTCCGTCCTCGGCCTGCACCTCGTAGCCGTGCGCGGCGCCGGGCTGGCGCGAGGCGATGCGGAAGCGGCTGACCGAGGCGATGCTCGGCAGCGCCTCGCCGCGGAAGCCGAGGGTGGACACCGATTCGAGGTCGCCCAGGCTCGCGATCTTGCTCGTCGCATGGCGCGAGAGCGCGAGCACGAGCTCGTCGCCGGGGATGCCTGCGCCGTCGTCGCGCACCCGGATCAGGCGCGCGCCGCCCGCATCGAGTTCGATCTCGATCCGGCGCGCACCGGCATCGATGCTGTTCTCCAGCAGTTCCTTCACCACGGACGCCGGACGCTCCACGACCTCGCCCGCGGCGATCTGGTTGATGAGCTGTTCGGGGAGCTGGCGGATCGGCACGGAACGCGTCCTGGACGGGCAGGCGCGAGATGGTAGCGGGGCGAGGCGCCCGGCGCCTCCGCCACGGGTATTCCCAAGGACGATCGCACACCCGTGCTTGCGCCCACGACCCCATTCCCGCGAGGTGTCGCGGGACATTTGTAGGAGCGCGCTTCAGCGCGCGATCTTTTCAGTTCACCGGTCGCGACCGAAACCCGAAAGGATCGCGCGCTGAAG
>Ga0315912_10002185_pt1 | contig 21497 bp, 19 predicted proteins | sample VfabasoilMG_FD_204469 | JGI IMG/M metagenome (GOLD analysis project Ga0315912, IMG submission 204469) | Garden soil microbial communities collected in Santa Monica, California, United States - V. faba soil | ecosystem: Environmental > Terrestrial > Soil > Garden | place: USA: California...
TCCGACTCAAGGCGCTCCGCGCACGACACTCAACCCTCATCACGGAGACCCCCGATCATGCACCTTCTAATTCGTTCAGCATACTCGAACGACTCCTCCACGCTTTGATTCCCATACGACAGCGGGATCATCTTTGCCTGATTCAGGTCATACACCTTGTACCTTGCCATCCGTCGGGCTCCTGAAGCTGCGTCGATGGCTCTTCTATCCATCCCCCCAGTTTCCAAGCCCCCCAAAGGTTTTTCTACACATCAACGTATCGGGTTTCAGCTGCGCCGGCCGAGCGGGAGCGAGGGCGGCGTCTGCTGCAAACCGTTGTTGGGCGGCACCGTGCGACGTGTCACGGTTGAGCTTGCGACCGAGTGGACTGTAGCAACCGTACCTCCTCGACCGTGGGCAGGCATCTACACTCATCACGAGGACAAGTCGTCCAGCGCTCGGTTCCCGTGACCTCGTCCACCAGCGCTTCAAGACGCGTGAGACGCGGTCCGTAGAACCGCGGACCGTAGTGCCACGCCAGTCGTCGCGCGCCTGCAATTTCCACGATGGTGACGACTGTGTCCTGGTCGGTAACCAGGGGTCCCTGGGTCGGCTCGACTAGATTGGTTGTTAGAAATGCTTCCGCTTGGAACGTGCGGACGAGGCGCTCGCGCTCCGCCGGGGACGTTCGCGCGACCCGTCGGCCGCAAACGCCAACATGGTCAAGCCCTTCGTACTCGACCCGGCCATCAGGGTAGAGGGAGACCCGATACTCTGGACAAGCGCCGTAACACCGTCGGCGCTCCAGGCGGAAAATGGCTCCGGACCAGTCAGGGTTAGCGTCAAGCGACAGTGGCCGGGTGACGTCGCCGTCGCACTCATCCGACTCACAGATGTACCAGGATTCTGGTGAGCGCCAGGGCTGCTCGCGGGGAACGTCGCGAAGCGGAGGGTCACCCTGTGTTGGTGAAGCACAGCACAAGGTACCTGCCGAGAATAGCGCGACCGTCACGCAGTCTCCGACCCGTGTCCTCCAGAACGTTCCCATTGCTGTCGTACCCGAGTCGACACGCCAGCGGACGCGACCTTGGCGTGTCCGCCCAACTAGTAATTCACTAGCAGCTTGCCGTGTTTCCGCATCCCCGTCCACGGGGCAACCCAAGCGCACGAGCGCGCCGGGAACGGTTCGCAGACGGGGCGACGCGACGCGACGCGGAAGCTGGGTTCCTGGCAGGGCGAAGTCCTGCAGCCTTCGGCACGCGCATTAGCTCGGTCTGCGATAAGGACCGTTTCAGGGGGAAAGGCAGCAGGCTGGCCGCCGGTGGTGTCGCGCAGTGGCGGCCATGAGGGTTGAGCCCCGGGGAGCGACCGGGAGGCGCGGCACGAGGTTTGCGACGGGCGGCATCGATGGGCAAGTTGACGCTGCTCGGCCGCATGCGAGAGGCGCTGGACCTTGGGCACTACAGCACGCGTACCGCGGAGGCGTACGTCGGTTGGGCTCGGCGGTTCATTCTTTTTCACCACAAGCGGCACCCCAAGGAGATGGGCGCCGCCGAGGTCGCTGCCTTCCTTTCGAGCCTCTCAACCGATCGCTCTGTCAGTGCATCGACACAGAATCAGGCGCTTGCCGCGCTCCTGTTTCTCTATCGAAATGTGCTGGGGCTCGCGCTCGACGCCCTCCCGCATTTCGTCCACGCGCGGCAGCCGTCGAGGCTACCCGTCGTGCTCACGCGGGCTGAGGTGTCCGCAGTGTTGTCCGAGCTCGATGCCGTGCCGCGACTGATGGCATCGTTGCTCTACGGAGCGGGGCTTCGAGTGCTCGAATGCGCACGCTTGCGTGTCAAGGACATCGACTTCGCCAATCGACAGCTGGTCGTACGACGAGGAAAGGGACAAGACGACCGCGCCACGCTGCTTCCGCGAGGGTTGGCTTCTGAGCTGGAGCGACACCTCGTTACGGTGCGACAGCAGCACGGGCGTGACCTGGAAGACGGCGCGGGGTGCGTCGAATTGCCGTATGCGCTTCGCGCGAAATATCCCAACGCGCCGCGCGAATGGCCCTGGCAGTGGGTGTTTCCCGCCACCCGGACCTACGTGGACGAACCAACGGGAGAGCGTAGGCGCCACCATCTGCATGAGACCGTGCTTCAGCGCGCGGTGCACGAGGCGGTGCGCCGGGCAGGGCTCACGAAACCTGCAAGCTGCCACTCGCTTCGGCATTCGTTCGCAACGCACCTGCTCGAAGCGGGGTACGACGTGCGGACCATCCAGAAGTTGCTCGGCCACCGCGACTTGCGCACGACCATGATCTACACGCACGTCGCCAATCGCGGACCGTTCGGCGTGACGAGTCCGCTCGATGTCGTGCTCAGCGCAGTGTCGGACGGAGACCGGCGGTCCTGACAGCGAAACGCGCTATCGAACGGCTCGCCCACCCCCCTCACCTGTGGTTCCGGCGCATGGATTCGAACCACGATTCAGGGATTCAAAGTCCCTTGTCCTGCCCTTAGACGACGCCGGAAGGGGCGCGGATGGTAGCAGAGACCGACCGGCTAGCGAGAGGTCGTCGCGCGGTGGACGTGCTCGGCGACGAAGCGGACGGCGTCGGGGTTCGTCTCGGGGAGGATGCCGTGGCCGAGGTTGAACACGTGGCCGGGGCGGGGGCCGGCGCTGGCGAGCACCTCGTCGACGCGGGCCTTCAAGAGGTCGCGAGGGGCGAAAAGCAGGATCGGATCGAGGTTGCCTTGGACCGCCACGTCGTCGCCGAGGCGGGTGCGGGCCTGGTCGAGCGGGGTGCGCCAGTCGACGCCGATGACGGTGCCGCCCGCTTCGCGCTGGAGCTCGAGCAGGGTGCCCGTGTCGGTCCCGAAGTGGATGACAGGGACGCCCGTTTTGGCGACGGAAGAGAGAATGTGGCGGACGTGCTGCAGGACGAACTGGCGGTAGTCGCGGGGGGAGAGGCAGCCGACCCAGGAGTCGAAGAGCTGCACGGCCTGCGCGCCGGCCGCGATCTGCGCGTGCAGGTAGGTGCGCACGACCTCGGAGAGCTTGCCCATGAGCGTCGAGAAGAGCTCGGGCTCGTCGTACATGAAGCGCTTCACGCGCGCGAAGTTCGCGCTCTTGCCGCCCTCGATGAGGTAGCTCGCGAGGGTGAAGGGCGCGCCCGCAAAGCCGATGAGCGGCGTCTTGCCGTCGAGCTCACGCCGGAGGAGGCGAATCGCCTGCAGCACGTGAGGCAGGCCCTCTTCCGGTTCGAAGAGGCGGAGACGCTCGACCCCGTTCTTGTCGCGCACGGGCGCGTGAATCACGGGGCCCTCGCCGGCCGCGAACTCGAACGGCGCGCCCATGGGCTCGAGCGGTAGGAGGATGTCGGCGAAGAGGATCGCGGCGTCGACCTCGAAGGCGCGGAGCGGCTGGAGCGTTACCTCGAGCGCGAGCTCGGGCGTGCGGCAGATGTCGAGCAGCGTGTGCTTCTCGCGCACCTTGCGGTACTCGGCCATGTAGCGGCCGGCCTGGCGCATGAACCAAACCGGCGTCGCGTCCACGGGCTCGCGACGACAGGCGCGGAGAAAGCGGTCCCACATGCGGGCTGACGTTAGCGCAGAACGCGGCTCAGAGCGCCGAGGTCGGTCCGAGTGCCTGGTGCGGAGCCTGCTCGCCCTTGCCGGCGCGCTCCTTCATTTCGTACTTCGACGGGCACTTGGCGATGATGCTCGTCGCCTCGAAGTGACCGGCCGGGTCGAGGCTGCCCTGGGCCGTGACCATCGTGTCCATCCCGGGCACGTCGCGGAAGGTGTCTGGCACGGTGCAGCGCGGGTAGCGGACGGCTAGCTCCTGGCTGCCACCCTTGATGGTGAAGCGGTACTCGCAGGGGTCGTCGCGCCGGACGAGCGTGCCGCGCTTGAGCGTGCCCTCGACGAGCACGTTGCGGCCCGCGAGCTTCTCGCGCTCGCTGATGAGCTGATCGACCTTGCGCGAGTAGATGGCGGAGCCCTCGAAGCTCGTGAAGACGAGCGTGAGGATGGCGCCGCCCATGACCAGGAGCGAACCGAGCAGAACGAGGCTCCGCTTCGGCTTCGGCGCCGGGAGCCCGGTGGGCACGGCCACCGGAGCCGGTTGCGCGTCGGCGACCGCCTCCGACTCCCGCACCGCCTGGGCGAGCTCGTCGTCGATGTTGCTCATGGCTCGAAGCCTAATGCCCGCGATTGGATTGGTCCAGCGGCCGAAAAATGGGGGCGTGACGGATCGCGCGGGGGCGCGGGCCTCGGGCCACGCAACCCGTGCACTCGCGGACCGAACCACGAGCATGCCCGGCCTATTCCTCGCCTGGCTCGGACTCGCCACGGCGCTCGCCGGGCCCCCACCGCTGCGCGATGACGAGCCGCTACCGTGGCCGCGCGCCCCCGAGCTCGCGCGCAGCCCCGTCGAGCTGCTGCCCGCCTTTCGCGTCGCACTCCCCTTTTGTAGCAGCGGGTCGGCGCGCGACAGCTGCGCGGCGCTCGGCCCCGCCCTCGGCGGCGAGCTTTCCACGCTCTATCGGCCGACGCCCTACTTTGCATTCGGCGCCAGCGCCTCGTACGCCGTCGCCCACGGTGCGCTCTCGGGCGCGCGCCTCTCCGCGAAATCCCTCGCCCTCGGCATCTCGGCGCGCGTGTACCTGCTCGAAGCGGGCGAGCTCGATCCGTACCTCGAAGCGCTGCTCGGCTGGGGCTCACTCACGACGACGCTCACCCCGCCCGGCGGCCTCGCCCAGAGCGAAAGCGCCTTCGGCCCGCTCGGTCGCAGCGGAGGCGGCATCGATTGGCTGGTCTCGCCCCGCGTGAAGGTCGGCATCACGGCGGGCCTCGGCGTGCTCCTGCTCGAGCACCGACCCGTGAGCGCAAGCCTCAGCGCAGGGCTCGAAGTCGGCCTGCTGCTCGGCGACAGCCTGTAGCTGCTAACGTCCTCGTCGTGCTCGACGATCCGCTCCGCATCGACCGCGACGTGCGCGACGTCGCGCGCTCGCTCGGGAGCTTTCGCGCCGCGCTGCGCGAAGGTCGCGGGAACGACCACGCCTTCGACCTCGCGGGCCGCAAGATCTCGCACGAGCTCCTGCAAACGCTCGCCGAAGCGGCGAACGACCCGCTCGCCCCCGCGCTCCTGCGTGCTGCCCATCGCCTCTACGAAGCGCGCACCCTCGCCGGGCTCGAGCACGAGCATGCGGCGGCCGTGCGCCTCGAGCGCCACGCCCTCGACGAGCCCGAGCGCGGCCGCTTCACCCTCGCCGCGCTGCTCGCCCGAGCCCTCGGCGATTCGACGGGGCGGCGCTCGGCCTTCCTCCGCGTGCTCGCCGAGCGCGCCACGCACGCGAGCGATCTCGTCCTCCGCCGCGCCGAACGCCACGCCGAGCTCCGCGCGTCGCTCGGCACGCTCATCCCCGAGGCGATCGATCTCCCGGGCGTCGACGTGCTCGAGCTCGCGCCGACCCTGCTCGCCCGGACGAGCGACGCGTATCGCGCGCTCGCCCCGGAGTCGCTCGCCGACGTGCTCGAGCTCGGCCTCGGGCGCGATTCCCGCGCGGGCTGGCCCGGGCGCCTCACCTCGCGCACCATCGCCGAGCTCTTCGACGACGCCCCGTGGCTCGCGCACGTCACGCCCGAGCCGTTCGCCGTGCCGCCGGCGCTCGGCGCGTCGAGCTTCCTGCGCGCCCTCTTCGGCTTCGGCGCCTCCCTGCGCGGCGCGCTCGCCTCGCCCACGCACCCCTTCGTGCTAGGCCGCGATCCCTACGGCCTCGAGCGCGCGACGTTCGGGGCCCTGCTTGCGCTCCTCCCCATGAAGGAGAGCTTCGCGCGCCGCCGTCTAGCGATCAATCAATCTGGCCTGAGCGACCACCGCCGCTCGCTCGCGCACGTCCTGCTCATCACCCTCCGCACGTCGGCTCTCCGCGTCTCTCTCCGCGCCCCTGCCCTCAGCGGCGGCAGCACGCTCCTGCGCGCCTACCCCGAGCTCGCCGAGCAGGCGTTCGGCATCGAGCTTCACCCTTCCCTGCTCGGCGTTCTCTTCACGCCGCGCCCGGGCGACGCCCAACGTCTCGCCGCCCTCCCCCTCGCCGCCGCGCTCGACCACCGCCTCACCGAATCGCATGACGACGACTGGTTCCGAAATCCTCGGGCTCTGGATGAGCTCCGGGAGTCGGCGCGAGGCCCCGCCGAGACGGTCGCGGAGAGGGCGGATCTGGAGCGAGGCATGGAGTTGCTCATGACCTGGCTGGAGGATTCACTGTAGAGTCGGTGTCGGGGAGCTGACGAATGAGACGCGTTGACCTACCGGTGCTGGTTCTCGTTGCGTTCGCGGCGTCGTGCGGGTCCTCGAGCCGCAACGACACCTCGGCTCGCCGCGGCGCGGCTGGGACGAGCGCAGGCACCACGCTGCAAGGTCCCGGCGGGGACTCCGGGGACGCCGGGGCTGGGGCGGGTGCGGACGGTCTCGGTGGCGGGCGAAGTGGTGGGAGCAGCGCCGGGAGCAGCGGTCACCCGGGCGGAGCGGCGGGCGAGTCGAGTGCCGGGGAAAGCAGCGCGGGAAGCGACGGGTCCGAACCGACGCTCGCGACCGTGCTCTTCCCTCCGCCCGTCTCGTACACCGACGCGACGGAGCTGAGCGTTCGAGGGACGACACCCAAGGACTTTGGCGCGTCGGCCGTCTCGGTCGACGGCGTTACCGCGTCGAGCGCGGATGGCTTCGCTCACTGGTCGGCGACCGTTGCGGTCCCGGTCGGCGAGCGCACGTACAACGTTTCGGTGACCGACGAGCTCGGGCAGACGCACGCGGGCCCCCGCTTCGTGGTGCGCAATCAGGGCACCGTGCTCAGCAGCATTCAGGGCATGGAATTCGATGCGACGGCCAACGCGTTGATCGTAGCCGACCGGGGCCTCGGAGCGTTGCTCGAGGTCGACCTCGCGAACCAGCACGCAGCGATCCTCGCCGATGAGGAGCACGGCGAAGGGGAGAGCTACCTTCCCTCCACCGGGGCAATTGCCATGGATGCGGCCGGGCAACGCCTGCTCGCGCTCGACTGGGGGGAGGACGTGCTCCTGAGCGTCGATCCAGCGACGGGGGACCGAACTGTCGTCTCTCCCGAAGGCGACGCCGCCACGTCGCTGAAATACGGGCGCGGGCTCTGCATCGATGCCTCGCACGGCATGGCTTATGCCATCGCGGACTCGTTGGTGATCGAAGTGGATCTCGCGTCCGGTGCGCGCAGGCTCGTGACGGATGCCGACGAGAACAACGGTGAGGAGATCGCGAAGCTCGGTGATATTGCCTGCGACGACGTCACCCAACCCGCGAGCCCCCGTCTCTTGCTGAGCGACGTCGAGTCCGGGGCCATCCTCGTCGTTGACATCGAGACCGGCGAGCGCAGCGTGCTCTCGGGGCCGGACGTCGGCGCGGGAGAGTACTTCGCTGCGCCCAACCGCATGAAGCTCGACCCGGACGGCCGCCGCTTGCTCGTCGTGGACGGGGCGAAGACGGCGCAGAGCGGCTCGAGCAACCGCACCAACCGCGCCGCGCTGGTTGCCGTGGACCTCGACACGGGTGCTCGCGAAACGCTCAGCGATCGCGACCACGGCACGGGTCCGCTGCCCGAAGCGCCCTACGGGCTCGCCTTCGACCCGGCGACCGGACGCGCGTACGTCGCCGGGGATTGGGACGGCATCATCGTGGAGGTGGATCTCGCGAGCGGCAATCGCTCGTCCGTCATCGACTCGAGCGTGGGCGGCGGTGAGAAATTCCTTTTTCCGGGTGGATTTGCGCTCTCGACGGGCGGCTCCGGACGAGGGCAGCTTTTCGTAGCGGGCGGATTGCGCCCCCAGGTCATCAGTGTCGACCTCGCGACCGGGTCGCGCACGGTCGCCTCGGGGCCCGAGCGGGGGAGTGGGTCGAGCTTGCTCCTGCCGGGGGACGTGGCGCTCGAGCCATCCGGCGGGACCTCGGCGAGCGCGCTCGTGCTCGATGGCTCGGGCCATGCCGTCGTGCGCGTCGAGCTCTCGTCCGGGAACCGACAGGTCCTTTCGGGACCCGACGTGGGGAGCGGTCCGCCGCTCGGCGAGGAGCTCGGGTACGTGAGCCTCGCGCGCCTGGCGCTCGACGACTCGCGCGGCGACCTCTTCGTCACCGACACCCAAGGCTCCCTTTACGGGGTCAAATTGGGAAACGGGGAGCGCACGCTCGTCAGTGGAGAAACGCGCGGTACCGGGGCTAGCCTCGTGGGACCGTCCGGCACCGTCATCGACCAGACTTCGTCAGGGGCCGAGCGACGCGCGATCGTGACGAGTCAGGAGAAGCTCATCGGCGTCAAGCTCGAGAGCGGGGACCGCAGCGATCTCATTGCCTCTTTCGAGGGGCTCGGCACGGGTAGCATCGTCGCCGGCCCCGGAGGCCTCGCCCAGGATCCGACGGACGGTACGCTCCTCGTCACCGGATATCCGGACACGTTGTGGCGCGTGAATCTCACGACCAAGCAGTGCTCGGTCATTTCAGGCTCCGACTACGCCACGTCCGAGCTCACGGGGAGCGGGCCCAGCCTGCCGTCCGGGGGGGCGCTCCAGGTGGACTTCACGCGTCAGCTTGCCTACGCCAGCGCCGACGCCAGCGGCGCGCTCCTGGTCGTGGATCTGGTCTCCGGCGAGCGAGTCGTTGCGTCACGCTGAGCAGGGGTCCCCCTTCGGCTCAAGCCGCCCGCCGCTCCCCGCGCGGCTGCACCTCGAGGTTCTGACGGCGCCCGGCGCGCGAGACCTCCAGCGTGAGATCCGCGCCCGCCGACAGGACCAGCCGGCGCACGAGATCATCGACGCTGCCCACCGCGTCGCCGTTGGCGGAGAGGACCAGGTCGCCCACTTTGAGCCCCGCGCGCTCCGCCGGCTCGCCCGTCACGACCTCGAGTACCTCGATGGCACGCGCTTGCCCGAGCTCGGCGCTCTTTTTCGGCGAGAGCTCGACTCCGCGCGCTGCCACGCCGATGCGCGGCCGCTCGATACGCCCCTCCTTGAGGAGCATCGCCGTCACCCAGCTCACGGTGTGCGTGGGGATGGCGAAGCCGAGGCCACGCGCCATCGGAATCACCGCCGTGGTGACGCCCACCGCCACGCCGGAAGCGTCGAGCAGCGGCCCGCCCGAGCTACCGGGATTGATCGCCGCATCCGTCTGCACGAGGCCCTCGAGCCCGCGCCCGCGGCCCGCGGGCAGGGTGCGATCCACCGCACTCACGACGCCCAGGCTGACCGAGCGATCGAAGTGGAGCGGGTTGCCGATGGCGAGCACGAGCTGCCCCACGCGCGGGCGCCGCTCCTCGAGCAGAGCGAGAGCGGGGAGCCCGTTCTGCGCCACGCGCAGCACGGCGAGGTCGCTCGCCGGGTCGTCGCCGACGAGCGCGGCGTGGACGCGCTCACCGGGGCCAAGGCCCACCGCGAGGTCACGCGCGCCGTGCACCACGTGCGAGTTGGTCACCACGTAGCCGTCGGACGCCACGACGAGCCCGCTGCCGTGGCCGCGCCCATGCTCGACGGACACCACGCTCGGCGAGGTGTCGCGCACCACGCGCTCGATCGATTCGGACAGCTCCGCGAGCGCCGTCATCGAGCCTCCGGCTTCACGCTGAGCGTCTGCTCGCTACCGGCGCGCAGGATCTCGAGCGCCAGCGCCTGCCCGATCTTGCCCTCGTCGAGCGCGCTCGAGAGCTCGTCCACTCGCTCGACCGCCTGCCCGCCGAGCGTCAGGATCACGTCGCCGAGCAAGAGGCCGCCCTGCTCTGCGGGGCCACCCTTGGCCACGCCGAGCACGATGAGCCCGCGCCGGGCGCCCCGCCGCTCCGCCACCGCTTCCGGCAGCTCGACACGTTCGACCGCGACCCCGAGCTTGGCGCGTCGGACGTGCCCGTGGGCGGTGATGGCGTCGACCACGCGCGAGACGGCGCTGCCCGGCAGCGCCACGAGCACCCCACGCATGACGCCCGTAGCGTTCACACCGATGAGCGCGCCGCTTGCGTCCACGAGCGCGCTGCCGGCGAGGCCTGGCGCCGGCCCGATGTCGCTCTCGACGTAGCGCTCGACGCGCACGCTCGGACCGAGCCGCCACTCGCCGCTCACGCGGCTGACGATGCCGACCCTCGCCCGGAGCCCGCGCGAGCTCCTCGACAGCGCGAGCGCGAGCTCGCCGACGCGAAGGGCCTGCGCGTCCACACGGGGGAAAAGGTCAAGCTTTCGCTCCACGCGCAAGACGGCGAGGTCGCTGCCTTGATCGGCGCCCACCAGCGTGGCCGGCACGCGCTCGTCGCCGATCGTGACTTCGAGTTCCGTTTCGCGCTCGAGGGCATGCGCGGCGGTGACGATGTGGTTGTCGGTCCAGGCGACCCCGCTCGCCGTTTCGCAGCGCCCGCCGTGAACGGCCACGACGCTCGTGGCCGCCTTCGCGACCGCGTCGCCGAGGTCGCGTGAAAAATCCGTGATGGTGCTCATGCTTCTGGGTTCCCTTCGGAGTGTTCCGAGAACGTAAGAACCTCGCGCTGCCCGCGTAACTCGCCGTTCGGTGCCGGGGGCCTGCCCGATCGGCGAGGTGCGGGCGCCCTTTACAGGAGCAAGAGCGGCCTTAAGTTGTAGGGACATGCTGGGCCTCTTGTTTGCCGCGGCCGTCGTGGCTGACTCGGCGGTCGTCCGCCGTGGCCTCTCGGAGATCCTGGGCGCTTCCGCGGAGCTCCGGGTCGTCGGCAGCGCGGCGCCCGCGGACGCGCGCGCCCTCGACGCCGAGCGCGTGGACGTCGTGGTCGAGGACGTGCCCGACGACGCGCCCGTCGAAGCCGTGCTTGCGGGCGTCCCGCCGGGGGTGCCTCTGCTCGTGCTCGTGGGTCGGCCGGAGCGGGCGCGGGAGCTCGTGCGCGGCGGCGCCCAGGGCGCGCTCCGGCGCGATGCCTCGGGCGAGCGGCTCACCGCGGCGTCGCTGGCTGTCGCGGCCGGCCTCTACGCTTTCGAGCCGGAAACGTTCGCGCCGTTCCTCACGCTCGGCGCCGTGAATCCCGACGCCGGGCCGCTCACGGCGCGCGAGCACGAAGTGCTCGAGCTCGTGGCCAACGGCCTTTCGAATCGTTCGATCGGCAAAGCGCTCGGGGTGAGCGAGCACACCGTGAAATTCCACGTGGGCTCGCTGCTGGAGAAGCTCGGCGCGGACACGCGGGCCGACGCAGTAGCGCGCGCCGCCCGCCGCGGCCTGCTCACGCTCTGACGCTCAAAACCCATCCCCAGCGCTCGGCGTCAGCCCCGTCGCCTCCAGGTGATACGAGAAGCCGAACACGATCGCCGTCACGCCGGGGCCCGAGACGGAGCGATGCAGGCTCGCGTCGATGTCGAACGCCTTGTCGACGTAGCCCGCGCCGATCGCGAGCGTGTGGTTGTCCGCACCGGCGTCGTACTTGTAGCCGACGCGCGCGGCGACGTGGTCGACGAACAGTCCTTCGAGCCCGACCATCGGACGCAGGGAGGTCTCGTTCCAGCTCGTGAAGTCGGCGACGAGATCCGCTTCACCCCCGAAGTCGCCGAAGGAGACCCCCACGCCTCCGCCGATGGTCGTCGGCTGGTAGCCGTGGTCGGGGTTGTTCAGGTTGGTGCCGACGAGCGACATCGAGAGGTTCTTCGACGCCTTGAGCGTGATGCCCGCGTCGAAAGCGACGCCGCGCACGATCTTTTTGTCCTGAAGGCCGCTGGAGGCGAGGCTCGTACCGAGCGGGCCCTCGCCGTCTTCGCTGAGCCACATGTAACGACCGCCAACCCCCATGAAGAACTGGTCCGAGATCGGGTAGGCGAGCCCGAAGCGCAGGTCGGTCCACTTGCGATTCACGCCGTCGAGATCCTGGAAGTTCCAGGTGGCGCCGACGCCGCCCGCCACGCGCGCGCTCGACACGATCGAGTCCACGGCGCCCACGCCGTAGCTTTGCCGCGACGCTTCCGGCCAAATCTGAGCGAAAGCACCCAGATGGTAAACGCGTGCCGCGGCCAGGTTCGCTGGGTTCACGAACAGCGCCGTGAGCGAGTTGCTGGACGTACGCACGGCACCCGCGGTGCCCGCGATGCGCGCCGTCTCGATCTCACCGTAGTTATATCCGTAGTCGGGCGGCAGCGCGCTCGGATCGGCGAAGGCACGCCCGCTCAGCGTGAGCACCGCGCCACAGAACGCCGCGCTCGCGACCGCACGGCGCGCTCCGATCGCGTGCGTTTCGCGCGCAGGTTTCGACACGTGACGACGGCTACTCCCTTGGATCCATCTGGGCAAGAAATCAGCGCTGCTACTTTCGTCCGATGTACGGCCGTTCGGCCAGGCAAGTTTTCGACATCGATCTCTTGACTCCATGATCGACGGATCCAAAGCCGAACGCGAACGACGCTCGCCGCGCGACTTCGAATAGACAACTGACTCTGCGAGGTTAGTGACGAGCGCGCGAGGGCCGCGTTCGCGAAAGCGTGCGGCACTCGATCACACGCGTCACGATCCTGCGTCATTCGTGCCGCATCGCCGGCACGCGCACGGTGACCATTGAACTTCGAACGAGGTCGGTGGTAGGCGCGGTACCTGTCGTCGACGGCACCCTCCCGTGGTCCCTTCGACGACAGGTTTCGGATCGTCTGAGGTGCCCACCTTCGGGTCTCTCGAATGTGGCATCCTTCCCGATAACTTTTGCGCGTCCACAGGCCTGTGGACAATATGGGGACCTATTGAGCGTGACGAGCGATACCCCGAAGATCCCAGTGGCACCCTGGCAACAAGCGACCGAGGCATTCCGCCTGGCGGCCGAATCGACGCGACTACGCTCACCCGCGTCGTTCGATCAGTGGTTCTCCGGCGTTCAGCTCGACGGCATCGACGGCCGCGTGCTTTCGCTCGCTGCTCGCGACGAGTTCGTCCGCGATTGGGTGAAGGATCACTTCCTCCCCGACCTGCTCGACGCCATGCGTGGCCACCTCGGCGGCGACACGACCCCGGCCCTCGAGGTGCGCTGGCGCATCAGCGGCGACCTGCCAGCGCCCGTCAGCGACCACCGCCGCAGCACCCCCCCGCCCAGCCGCTCCCGCCCCCCGGAGGCGCCCAGCATGCCCCGCCCCCGCATCGTGAGCCCTCTGCGCGCCGCGTTCATGGATGTGCTGAACCCCAAGCACACCTTCTCGAACTTCGTGGTCGGCCCGTCGAACGAGCTTGCCTACGCGGCGGCGCTCGCGTCGGCTGCGGGCGGTCGCCCCCGCTACAACCCCCTCTTCATCGCCGGCGGCACGGGTCTCGGCAAGACGCACCTGATGCACGCCATTGCCCACCAGGTGCTGGCTGACCGGCCGGAGACGCGCATCGTCTACGTGTCCGCGGAGCAGTTCACCAACGCCTTCATCGAGGCGCTGCAGCACCACAAGATGGACGAGTTCCGCGCTCGCTACCGCGCGCAGTGCGACCTCCTGCTCGTGGACGACATCCAGTTCCTGGCCGGGCGCGAGCAGACCCAGGAAGAGTTCTTCCATACGTTCAACGCCCTGCACGACGCCGACCGTCTGATCGTGGTGACCAGCGACAAGTACCCCCAGCAGCTCCAGCGCATGCCGGAACGCCTGGTCTCCCGCTTCGGCTCCGGCCTCGTCGCCGACATCCAGACGCCGCAGCTCGAGACGCGCGTCGCCATCGTCCGCAAGAAGGCCGCGCTCGAAGGCATCGGCCTGAGCGACGAGGTGGCGGTCCTGCTCGCGCAAGGCGTGCACAGCAACGTGCGCGAGCTCGAGGGCGCGCTCATTCGCCTCGCCGCCAAGGCGTCCCTCACCCATCGCCCCATCGACATCGAGTTCGTGCGCAGCGAGATGGCGCTCGTCAGCCCGGCACACCCGGACGTGATGAGTGTCGAGGACATCCAGCGCGCCGTCTGCAGCCACTTCCGCCTCTCGAACTCGGAGCTCCTCAGCAAGGATCGCCACAAGAGCGTCGCCTTCGCGCGCCAGGTCGCGATGTACGTCTGCCGTCAGCGACTCAAGTGCAGCTTCCCCGAGCTCGGCCGTGCCTTCGGCAACCGCGACCACACGACGGTGATGAGCGCCGTCCGCCGCGTCGAGACGTTGCGACAGAAGGACCCGCAGGTGAACGCGCACTTGGAAGCGATCGAGCAGAAGCTCGCGAGCTCCGAAGAATAGCGTTGGCGCGGGGAGCTTCTGGCTCTCCCGCTCACCGCATCAGGGCGTCGCCCACGCAGGGGAGCTCACCCACGCGGGGCCGGCGGCCTGCGCTCCGCCCGGACCCGAGAGAGTGCCGTGATTGCCCTCGCCGGTGGCGTCTTCCGTCGTGGTGCCGCTCCCCTCCTCCATACGCAGATAGACGACGAGCCCGCTTTCGTCGCCCGCCAGGCGCTGGCTCATGTCGCGCGCGATCTCGGTTTGGGTGCGCGCGAGGTTCCAGATGCGAAGCTCGTCGATCATCCCGTCGAAGTAGCTGGGGATGATCACGGAGCCGCCGACGGCGACCTCCGTCGCGAGCGTGTCGAGCGGTGCCGACGGAGTCAGGGTCCCGCGCGGCTCACCGTTGATGAAGATGCGAGCGACGCTGCCGTCATAGCTCGCAGCGACGTGGAACCAGCCTTCGTTCGGGAGTCCCGTATCGAAGACGAGATCGTCGCCCCAGGTGACGAGCTGCATGTTCGGGTATTGATCCATGTCGATCTCGAAGGCTCGGTGGAGCGTGTTCGCTCCGTAGTCGAAGACTGTATTCGTATCGACGGTCCAGCTCGTCACGCGCGCGTAGACCCAGAGCTCCACGGTGCGCGGAGCGTTGCCCGTCGGAATCGTGAGGGACGCGGCAATCGAAACGTGATCGTCTTCGCCATCGAGGGCGAGGGCCTGCTGCGAGGCTGGCTCCCTCTCGCCGCCTGCTCCGCCCGCTCCCGCACCCCCCGAATCCTCCCCGCCTTGCCCGCCCGGCGCGGCGCCGCCCGTTCCCGCGTGGCCAGCGGAGTTTTCACCCGCTTGCGAGCTTCCACTCGACCCCCCGGTGTCCCCTCCGGCCAGGCCGCCTTGCCCTGCTTCCGTGCCGGCGTTCCCGCCGCGGCCTCCGGTGCGCCCACCGGCCTTGCCGGCCGTGCCCCCACGAGAGCCAGCCATGCCGGCGGTCCCGCTAGCCCAATGCCCGCGGAATCGCGGCCCCATCTGGTCTCGGTTTGGTTGCTATCGGAGCACGCCGTCTGCTTGGCTGCTCGCGTCGAGCGCTATCCGCCGGCGTCCGGTTGCCCGCCGTAAAGCGCTTCGGCCAGCTCGAAGGTCGAGGCTTCGAGGTCCGCGTGGGCGGAGCGCAGGGCGTCGAGGGGCGCGCCGCTCTTCAAGAGGTCGCGCAGGTGGATGACTCTAGCGCGCACCTCGTCGAGCTTCGCGGCTTCGATCAGATCGGCGTAGCCGTCGAGGGCTTGCTCCGTCGTGTAGGCGAGCGTCTCGGCCTGGTTGCGCATCTCGGCGAGATCGCGCCGGAGCTCGTCCGATTCCTTGTAGCGTTCGCCCTCCTGGATGAGCTTCTCGATCTCGGCCTGCGCGAGGCCGCTCGTCGGAGTCACGCTGACGGCGTGCGCGCGCCCGGTCCCGAGATCCTTGGCTTCGACCGCGAGGATGCCGTTGGCGTCGATGCGGAAGCTCACCTGGATCTTGGGGATGCCGCGCGGCGCGGGCGGAATGCCCGTGAGCTCGAAGCGGGCGAGGCTGCGGTTGTCGGCGGCCATCTCGCGCTCGCCTTGCAGCACGTGCACCGGCACGAACGACTGATTGTCGACGCTGGTCGTGAAGACCTCGCTGCGCTCGGTCGGCACCGTCGTGTTGCGCGGGATGAGGCGAGTGAACACGCCGCCGCCCGTCTCCACGCCGATCGAGAGCGGCGTCACGTCGAGCAACAGCACCTCGTCGATCGCACCGCCGAGGGCCGCGCCCTGAATCGCGGCGCCTGCGGCCACGACCTCGTCCGGGTTCACGCCCTTGTGCGGGTCGCGTTCGAAGAATTCCTTGACCGCCTTTTGCACGGCCGGCATGCGCGTCATGCCCCCGACCAGCACCACCTGCCCCACCTGCTTCGCCGTGAGCTTCGCGTCGGCGAGCACGCTGCGGCAGGCCGCAATCGTCCGCTCGATGAGATCACCCGTGATGATGTCGAGCTCGCTGCGCTTGAGCGTGCGCTCGAGGTGCTGCGGGCCGCTCGGACCGGTCGCGATGAACGGCACGTTGATGCCGGTCTCGAGCGACGACGAGAGCTCGTGCTTGGCCTTTTCGGCGGCCTCCTTCAGGCGCTGCAGCGCCATCCGGTCCTTCCGGAGGTCGGAGCCGTACTGCTTGTGAAACTCCTCGGCCAGCTTGTCGATGATGCGCTGGTCGAAGTCCTCGCCGCCGAGGTGCGTGTCGCCGCCCGTCGCCTTCACGCTGAAGACGCCACCCTGGAGCTCGAGGATCGAGATATCGAACGTGCCGCCGCCGAGGTCGTAGACGGCGATGACCTCGTGCTCTTGCCGGTCGAGGCCGTACGCGAGTGCCGCGGCCGTCGGCTCGTTCAAGATGCGCTTCACCTCGAGGCCCGCGATGCGACCGGCGTCTTTCGTCGCCTGGCGCTGGGCGTCGTCGAAGTAAGCGGGGACGGTGATGACGGCTTCGGTCACCGGTTCGCCGAGGTAGGTCTCGGCGATCTGCTTCATCGTCGTGAGCACGTGGCTCGAAACCTCGGGTGGCGAGACTTGCTTGCCCTGCACCTCGACCCACGCGTCGCCGTTCTCGTGCCGGACCACCGCGTACGGGACGGCAGACGCTTGCCGCTTGCCCGCCTCGGAGTCGAAGCGCTGGCCCATCAAGCGCTTCACCGAGTACACGGTGTGCTGCGGATTGGCGGACGCTTGCCGGCGCGCTACCTGGCCGACCAGACGCTCTCCCGACGCCGCGAAGCCCACGACGGAAGGCGTGGTGCGTGCGCCCTCGGTGTTCGGAATCACCTTCACCTCGGGGGTTCCGCTCGCGCTCACCCCTTCGACCACGGCGACGCACGAGTTCGTCGTGCCCAGATCGATGCCGATGATTCTGCCCATCTTCCTCAGCCTGGCGGCGGCTTGGCAACGACCACCATGGCCGGCCGCAGGACCCGATCTCCCGCACGGTAACCTGCCTGGAGCTCGACGGCCACGAACCCCGGCGGGTGCTCGCTCGTCTCGAGGTGCTGGACCGCCTCGTGCACGGCGGGATCGAACGGCGTGCCGAGCGACGGAATGCGCTCGATCCCGAGCTTGCCGAGCGTATCGGTGAACTGCCGCATGACCATCCCGATGCCCTCGCTCAACGCCGTGACGTCGTTCGCCTGTGTCGCGTGTGCCGTTGCCCGCTCCAGGTTGTCGAACACGGGCAAGAGCTCGCGCAGCACCTCTTCCCGCGCGAGCTTGCGGACGTCCTCGAGCTCGCGCCGCGAGCGCTTCTTGAAGTTGTCGAAATCGGCCGCCAGCCGCAATAGCTGATCCTTGAGGCGCGCGGCCTCGGCCTGCGCGCGGTCGACCGGGTTTTCCGGGGGCAAGGTGCTTTCGGGACGCGGCGCCTCGTCGGCGCTGGTCGGCGCGCTGTTCGGCGCGGCATCCTCCGTACCGTTCTGGGTATCCGTGCTCACCCCCTCGGGGGTTTTGGGCTCGCTCATCGGGACGCGCAGTATAATCGGAGCATGGGGCTTGCCAACGTGGGTCGAGCCGCCGCTAGAGATCCGCGCCGCACGGCGCCTGGCGAAGGACGGTCACCGCACCCCCCGTGAGCCGCGATTCGGCGCGCGCCTGCTCGGGAACCGGCCGGAAGAACCCGCCGAGATCGCTCGGCAGGACCCAGAAGTGGGCGGCGCCGTCGAGTGTCTCGCGCTCGGGATCGCTCGCCCGCCCGCGCCCGTACTCCGCCGACTCGAGCCAGAAGCAATAGCCCTCGCTGCCCGGGGCGAACAGGTGCGGGTGCCCACCCTGGATGCGCACGCGAGCGCGCTCGACGACGCGACCGCTCGCGGTGCGCGCTACGAGCTCGTGCTCGCCAGCCGTGATGCGCACGTCGGCACCCGCGGAGGCGCTCTCGACGCTGGTCGGCTCGACGCCCGCGACGCGGCGCCCGTCCACCTCGACGCCGATGCGCTCGGGGCCGAGATTCACGATGCGCACGAGCGGGGAGCTGACGACGAGCGTTGCGACGCCGAGAGCGAGGCAGAGCGGCGGCGGCACGAAGAGCCAGCTGCTCGCGCGACGCTCGCGGAACTCTGCCAGGCGTTGCTTGCCGCCGTTGGCGCGCGCAAGCTCCGTCGCAAAGCGATCGTTGGCGCACAAGACCTCTCCCTCGCCGAGAAAGCGCACGGCGGGACCCTCGGAGCTGTGCCCGGGTGCCGCCCGCCGCGGCCAGAGCACGACGACGGCCACCGGGACGAACGCAGCGACCAGGACGGCGATCGCCAGCACGACGATCGACGGCGGCCGATCCGAGAACGGCAGCGCGAGCGCGAGACCGCCACCGAGCAAGCTCGAGGCCACGCCGCCGGCGAGCCGGCGCGTGCCGTCGCGGCCCACATGCGCGGCGCAGTCGTCGCAATACCCCACGATCAGGCCGGAACCGGCGCGCCCGCGCGCGAGCGAGCCGTGCGCAGCCGGTTCTCCGCAGCAGGCGCAGCTCGAGGGCATGAGCGCGCCCTCCGTCACGAGCGAGACGATCGCGCCGGAGCGTCGCGCGCGGGAGGAGCCGTCGCGGCGTGGAGCGGTAGACGGGCGCGCGGTCAAGAGCCCGAGCTTAGCAAACGGCGGAAACCCCCGCGCCTCCGAGCGAGACCGCACGAGCCTATCGTGCTAGTCCGCGAGTTTCCCGTGACCGAGCTCAACGAGCCGCAGCAACGCGCCGTCGCGCACACCGAAGGCCCGCTTCTGGTCTTCGCCGGCGCGGGCAGCGGCAAGACGCGCGCCATCACCTACCGCGTTGCAAACCTGCTCGCGACCCGTCGCGTCCCGCCCTTCCGGATCCTCGCCGTCACCTTCACGAACAAGGCCGCAGGGGAAATGCGCGAGCGCCTGCGCGGCCTCGCGGGCGACGACGTCGTGCGCGACCTCTGGGTCGGCACGTTCCACTCGGTATGTGCTCGGCTGCTGCGCCGGTATCACGAGAGCGTCGGGCTCGGCCGCGACTTCGTCATCTACGACGACTCCGACCAGAAAGCCGTGATGACGCGCGTCCTCCGCGACCTCGGCTTCGACGAGGAAGCGCTGCCACCGAAGCTCGTGCTCTCGCTCCTGAGCCGCGAAAAACGCGAAGGGCGCCTGCCCGGGCACCCGAAGAGCGAGCTCACCGCCTCGGCGCGCCAGGCGTACGAGGCCTATCAGAAGGCGCTTTTACGGTCGAACGCCGTCGATTTCGACGATCTCCTGCTCTACGTCCTACAGGTGGCCGAGGACGAGACGAGCGTCGCCGGCGACGAGCTCCGGAGTCGCTTCTCGTACGTCCTGGTCGACGAGTTCCAGGACACGAACCTCGTGCAGTATCGCCTGGTGCGCGCGCTCTCCTCGCGCACGCGGAATCTGTGCGTCGTCGGCGACGACGATCAATCGATCTATCGCTGGCGGGGCGCCGACGTGCGACTCATCCGGAGCTTCCAGCACGACTTCCCCGACGCGACCATCGTCAAGCTCGAGCAGAACTACCGCTCGAGCGCCAATATCGTGCAGGCAGCGCTCGGAGTCATCGAGAAGGCCGACACGCGCGTCGAGAAGAAGCTCTGGACGGCCGCGGAGTCCGGCGAAAAAGTCGTGATCCGCGGCGTGCGCGACGAGCGCGAGGAGGCGCATCACGTCGTCCACACCATCAAGCGCCTCGGCGGGCGCGGCGTGAGCGCCGACCAGGTCGCCATTTTCTACCGCGTGCACGCCCAGTCGCGAGCGCTGGAAGAGGCGCTGCGCGCGGCCGACATGCCCTACCAGGTGCTCGGCGGCCTGCGCTTCTTCGAGCGCGCCGAGGTCAAGAACCTCGTCGCGTACTTGCGGCTCGCGCAGAACCCGAAGAGCGACGCCGATCTCGAGCGCATCATCAACGTGCCGACACGCGGCATCGGCGACAAGACGGTCGACCGCTTGAAGGATCTCGCCGGCGAGCACACGGTGTGCCTGTTCGACGCGGTCGACGTGGCGATCAAGGGCGACCACGTCCCCACGGCCGCGAAGAAGAAGCTCGAGACGTTCCAGAAGCTGATGCACGACCTGCGCGAGGAATCGACGAAGCTCGCCCCGAGCCAGCTGGCCGAAGAGGTCCTCGAGCGCACGGGCTACAAGGAGCTGCTCGTCAAAGCCGATGACGCCGAGAGCGACGCCCGGCTCGGTAACCTCGAGGAGCTCGTGGGAGCGATCGCCGACTACGAGACCGAGTGCGAAGAGCAAGGCGAGCCGGCGACGCTCGGCGGCTGGCTCGAGCGCATCACCCTGGCCGCAGCCGTCGACGCCATGAAGGACGCGCCGAAGGTGTCGCTCATGACGGTGCACACGGCCAAGGGGCTCGAATTTCGCGCGGTATTCATCACGGGCATGGAGGAAGAGATCTTTCCATACCGCGGCGTGAGCGGGCGCGAGCCGGAGGAGCTCGACGAGGAGCGCCGCCTCGCCTACGTCGCGATCACGCGCGCGCGCGAGCATCTGACGATCACCTACGCGGGCATGCGCTCACTCTTCGGAATGACGCGCTACCTCGAGCCGAGCCGCTTCCTGGGTGACATCCCCGAAGCCGTCGCGTTGCACCAGGGCTCGATCGAACGGGCGTTGCCCGAGCACCCGAGCGCGCGTTACCGCGGGCACGCTGGTTACGGCAACCCCGGTAGCTACGGCGGCGCCCCGTCGAGCGCGCCGCGGCTCGCCCCCGGCACGCGCGTCGTCGAGCGCGAGTACGTTCCGTCCGACGACGACGAGGAGGGGATCCGCCCCGGCGACCGGGTGCGACACCAGCGCTACGGCCAGGGCGTGGTCGAGCGCATCGAGATCGGCGCCGCGCCCATGGTCATCGCGCGGTTTGGCGTCCACGGCACGAAACGCATCCTCGCCTCGTACGTGACCCTGGATCGCCGCGCGCGCGGCAACGCGTTTTGACCTAGGATAGAGCACGATGAACAAGCGACTCGCCTTCCTCGAACAGACGACCCAAGCCGGCAACGCCGACTCGTTCGCCTGGTACGGGCTCGCGCTCGAGTACCGGAAGGAAGGCCGTTTCGACGACGCCATCGGAGCTTTCCGCTCGCTCCGCGCCAAGGACCCGAGCTACCTCGCGCTCTACCTGATGGCGGGGCAAACCCTCGTGGAAGCAGGCCGCGGCGCCGACGCGAAGGAATGGCTCGAGGCCGGCATTGCCCTGGCCCGCGAGCGCGGCGACGGGAAGACGCTTGGCGAGCTCGAGTCGGCGCTCGCCGAGATTGATTGACGCGTCCCCGAAACGTCCAGCCTCCCTGAGGCCATCGCCAACCGGTCGCGTCGACGCGACAAA
>Ga0315912_10002186_pt1 | contig 21480 bp, 12 predicted proteins | sample VfabasoilMG_FD_204469 | JGI IMG/M metagenome (GOLD analysis project Ga0315912, IMG submission 204469) | Garden soil microbial communities collected in Santa Monica, California, United States - V. faba soil | ecosystem: Environmental > Terrestrial > Soil > Garden | place: USA: California...
CAAGCTAGTTGGCAGACGCTGAAAAACCAGCAACCGGTTTTTCTCTACGAAGCTTGGGGGGACAATCGGGGTGATGAACAGGAGAACGATCTCCGTTACGACAAAACCATTCGCTCCAATGGTTGGCGTCTTGGAATTGACAGAGAAGCTTTACGAGCCTTTCTCAACAAGTCCCATTTTGATTTAATCGTTGAAGTTGAGATTACACGAAAGAACGAAGGTTATTATGACTACTCCTACAATGATAAGGAAAAAACCAAGGAGGTTCGATTCGACCGAGTCCTCCTCTTCCGCCGAGACGGCACCCTCGAAGCCGCCGAAGGATGTATTGGAACTTGGACAACATCTCGTCCGAGAATTGGGTTTTGAGGAGGGCGTTGATACGCTGGGCCGTTGGATGTCCCATCATGTCGCGGAGCTTATTGATCAAGCTGAAAATGGGCATACTAAAACTGAGCGGTTGAACGCACGCAAAAAAGCCACTGAAACAATTCTCAAAATCTGGCGCTATCGAGACACGTTGCCTGGCAACGCGAATCCGTTAACTCCGTATAAGGAGATTTTGCCGATTCTCAAGCGCTTACGACCAGATAATAATCCGTTCAAGCGGTTTGGATATGACGCGAATACTAAGAAGGAACAGTTGGCCGCAGTTCTTTTTGATAATCTCTCCCGTCTTGTTATCGCGCTTCTATTGATGCGATTGTCCATTCCTTCAAAGCTAGCCGATGTAGATGGAGTTGCTGTCCATGCGCTTAGTAAAGCTGAACAACAGGTATTGAGCATTTTGCAAGAGTGGGTTGAACTTTTAGATTTGACCCCCTCAGCCCCGAAACGCAAGTTAAAGCCAGCAAAAAACACAGATTCTGACAAAGTCAACCTGAATAAATTAGCCCTTCAACTAATTGATAATGTGTCGGACACACTGGTTGAATTAAAGACGGAACTTCAAATGTCTGCTGACAAACCATAGGGTTACCTTTTGAGTAATGTATTGTCTGAAGCATTATCACACACACTCTATTTGATGACCCCTGCCGCTCTCCACTTTGGCATTTCGTACACCCGATGCGCTCAAGCGACAAATTGTAGTATTTCACGCCACCTATCAGGCTTACCGGAACGCTTCAGCCCAGGTCAATGGAACACCCCGCGTTGGCTACCCTACACTTAGTCTATCTATGGGCCAAAACGGTATAATTTGCGGGGTTTAATGCCATTGCAAAGTATCACCACAAAAATTGCAAACGAAAGTCAGCGTTTACTGTTGGGAATCAAAACCTCCGGATACAAACTGCTAGAGCAATTTTTGTACCCGGAGGGAGTAAAGTCGTCAAGTTGCAGGAAACAACTTTATTATAAAGGAAACGACTTTATTATGAAGGAAACAACTTTATTATCAGAAAACATCTATTCGAACTCGCACTCCCCGCTTATTCCACCGTCACACTCTTCGCCAGATTCCTCGGCTGATCCACATCGCACCCGCGCAGGACGGCTATGTGATAAGCCAGCATTTGCAGGGGTAACACCGTCAGTACCGGGCTGAGCAACCACGCCACTTTCGGCACATACAACACATAATCCGCCTTGGCCTTGATCTGTTCGTCGCCGTCGGTGGCGATGGCGATCACGATGCCGTTGCGCGCTTTGGCCTGCTCGATCTGGCTGATCATCTTCTCGTACCAGCGGTCTTGCGTGGCGATCACCACCACGGGCATCTCACGGTCAATCAGCGCGATGGGGCCGTGTTTCATCTCGCCCGCCGGGTAGCCCTCGGCGTGGATGTACGAAATCTCTTTGAGCTTGAGCGCGCCTTCATAGGCGATGGGCATGTTGATGCCGCGCCCCAAGTACAGACAGTCGCGGGTTTGGCTGAGCGCCTGCGCCACCTTCTCCACTTCAGCTTCGCGTTTAAGCGTTTGTTCCACGAGGGCGGGCAAATGCGAGAGGTCATCCGCCAGTTGCTTGAGTTGCTCTGGCTTCAGCGTGCCGCGCAATTCCCCTAGAAGCATCGCCAACAGATACAAGTCCACCAGCGGCGCGGTGAAGGCCTTGGTGGAGGCCACACCGATCTCCGGGCCGGACTGCATGGTGACATAACCGTGCGCGGCGCGCATGGCCTGCGAGCCGATCACGTTGACGATGCTCCACAGCGTCGCGCCACGCGCCCGCCCTTCTTCCATCGCCGCCAACGTGTCTGCCGTCTCACCCGACTGGCTGATCGCCAAGACAACGGTGCGGTCATTCACCACTGGGTCGCGGTAGCGAAACTCGGAAGCGATGTCCACTTCAACCGGCAGGCGCGCGAGGGTTTCGATCAACACCTTGCCGACCATGCCCGCGTGCGCCGCTGTGCCGCAGGCCACGATGATGATCTTTTCGAGACGCTGGGCGAATTCCGGCGTGAGGTTGAGGTCGCCCAGCGTCACCTGCCCGGTGGTGAAATCAATCCGCCCGCCAATAGTGTCACCGATGGAGCGCACTTGTTCGTGAATCTCTTTTTGCATGAAGTGGCGATACTCGCCCTTTTCGGCGGAGAGCATGTCCCACGCGATGTGGTTCACTTCAGGAGTAAGGCGCTGACCCGCGAAGGTGGTCACTTCATAGCCATCGCGTGTGATCATCACCATCTGCCCCGCGTCGAGGAAGACGATGTTGCGCGTATGCTCCAAGATCGCGGGCATATCGGAGGCGAGGAACATCTCCCCTTCCCCCAACCCGACCGCCACGCCGCCCGCGTTGCCGAGGCGCGCCGCGACCAGTTTATTCGGCTCGCGTTTGGAGAGCGCGACGATCACGTTCGCGCCTTTGAGTTGACGCAATGTCTGCCGCAGGGCCTCTTCGAGCGGGATGCCGGAACTGTAATAGCGTTCGAGCAGGTTGGCGATCACTTCGGTGTCGGTGTCGGACTTAAACGTCGCGCCCTCGGCTTGCAGTTCGGCTTTGAGCGAGACAAAGTTTTCGACGATGCCGTTTTGCACGACCACCACCGAGCCACCATCGCTGAGATGCGGGTGCGCGTTGCGCTCGGCGGGCGCGCCGTGCGTTGCCCAGCGGGTATGCCCAATGCCGATCTGCCCGGTGACCGGGTCGCGCTGATACTTGGTGATGAGGTTGTGCAACTTGCCGACATCGCGCCGGATGTTGATCTCCCCCTCATGCCACACGGCCAACCCGGCCGAGTCGTAGCCGCGATATTCGAGGCGTTTCAAGCCATCTAAGATGATCGGCGCCGCGTCGCGCGGGCCGAGGTAACCCACAATGCCACACATAAATGGAGTCTCCTTAAGCCGTGTCAAGGGACAAGCGGCAGTAGCCCCGTGTCCTTTGAACACTAAATTTGTTATCGAAAACAAGTTAAAGAGTTGGATGATCCACGAATGGACACGAATTTTCACGAATGATTCGCGCACAGCGATTCGTGGATCAACTCTTATTCCCGATAAGTCTATTGAATTGATAGGTTGTCGAGCGCCACGCGCCAAGCCATTGAGCGCGCCGTTGCCGGGCGTTTATCGGGTTGGCTTCTTAAAAAGGGGGGAGATGATGGGGATCGTGACTGACCCCGGCGGCATCCGCTGATACCTCGCTGTTTTGCCGAGCGATTGCTCGGCATTAGCACTGCCCTACGGCAGGAACCGCCACTTCGTCACCCGTTGCGTGGAGTGTGCAACGGGCCTTGCGCTAATCATTCCCAAAAGATAAACGTACGCGATAAAGCCTCCTTTCCAAAAACAAACCCTAAATCTTTAGGGGTCTGTGCATTGTACCTAAGTCACAGGGGGCGTCAACTAGGCAATGAGTACGGGGAGTGGCAACGGATGGCTACGCCTAACGGATGTAACGGATGGGGCGCATGGGGAGTAGGTGCTGGGTAGTAGCGCGATTTCCAACTGACTGAATGCCGAGCATCCTGAGCGAAGCGCGGTGCAATTCCGCGCGCAGTCGAAGGGTGCAGGAGTTGGCGTGAGCGTAAATCAAAACAACGGCATGCTTACAAATACTTCTCCACCGCCCAGCCGCCGGCCTTCATTACTTCTAAGGGGATCACGTTATCAGTAGGGTCAATGTGCAAGGGGTTCGCGCCGGTAAAGGCGTCTAGCACGTCGCCCATGGCGTCGGCGAGGAAGAGCGGGCGGCCCAGCGCCTGCGCGATTTGTAAGGGCATTACATCATCCAAAGCGATGCCTTGAGGATGATCAAACATCACGCGTGGCAACACCACAAAGTCGCCGAGGTCGCGGTCGCGCAATTGGGCGATCACATCTTGCCCCATCAACAACCCGGCGACCGTGATCGTGTGGCCGAGCCGTTCATTCAACACGCCCACTACCTCCAATTGTGTCCCCGCCAAAGCATCAAACTCTGCCGCTGTTTTGCGCAATACACCCTCAAACAGAGTCCCGGTCACCAACGTCGCCTTCTGCCTTCTGCTTTCCGCCTTCTGCCTTCTGCCTTCCGCCTTCCAACCTCCAACCTCTTTCTTCACCTTCCGCCAGTCCTCCAAAAAATCCCGCACTTGGCCGAGGCCGTTTTCTTGTAGAGCCAATCCGGCGTAATACTTCTTCGGTGGGATAGCCTGCTCGGTGACGATGAACCACTCATCGGTGGGGTAGACGAACCGCGCGCCGAGTTTATCCAAGCAGTGCGTTTGCCAGTGCGCCACACGCTCCAGCGTTTGCTCGGCTTCGGCGCGAGTATGGATGCGTTGCTTGTATTTGTGGTGTTTGGTGAGGCCTACCGGCACGACGCTCACCGTCTGCACCGCCGGATAGAGCTTCATCAGATCGCGGATGGCTTTGTCCATCCAGCGCCCATCGTTGAGGTCGGGGGTGATGACCAATTGCGTGTGCATCTCAATCCCACGCTTCGCCAGCCAACGCAATTGCGGCAAGATGGCCGGCGCGGTGGGGTTGGCCAGGCACGCGCGACGGTTGGCGAGGTCGGTGGAGTGAACGGAGATATAGAGCGGCGAGAGATGTTGGTGCTCGATGCGCCACCAATCATGCTCGGCGAGGTTGGTCAACGTCACATAATGCCCGAACAAAAACGAGTAGCGATAATCATCGTCTTTGATGTAGAGCGCGCGCCGCATCCGCGGCGCAGTCTGCAACACAAAACAAAACGGGCAGAGATTGTTGCACCGCCGAATATCAATATCAAAGGTGGGGTGGGTAAAGGTGATCCCCAAAATTTGCCCAGCGGCGCGTTCGCCGGAGGCGGCGCGCAACACGCCCGCCCGCCGAAACGTGATCGCCACCTGCTCTTCGGCGGCATAAAACTGCGCGTCAATCACATCTTCAATCGGATGTTCGTTGACGGTCAACACCTCATCGCCGGGGAGCAAGCCGAGCGTGGCGGCGAATGAACCCGGGTCTATCGTTTGAACGACGCCGCCTTGATCAGGCTGAACTACTGACACCTTTGCTCCAACCACTTGCGCCAGCCGGTGTCAAATTCTTTGTAAGTGATACCGAACGCCTGCGGGATGGCCTTTTCCAAGTTCGACACTTTATCCACCTCCGCCGCCAGTTTCCAAAAGGCCTCTACCCCGCCATGCTCGTCGGCGATGTAGGCCACGACCGAGTTCCCTAAGCTGTACGCTGTCCACACCTCATCCGCTTCAAGCCGATCAAAATGCCCCAAGTCGCGCTTCTTCACCACGCTACTCTCGGTGTCCACAATCGGGATCACGCGGTCGGCCTGCCAAGCGTCACACGCCCCCTCCAACGACCCGCCCGACACATATTCGGCGAGGCCTTCCACCATCCAATCGTTGAGCGAACCAGAGTCGTCAAAACTGCGTTGATGCGTGGCGTGGGTGAACTCATGCACCAGCGTCCGCCGAAGTTCGACCTGCCAACCATCGGCTTCGAGGTAATAGCCAAACGCCAACGAATGCGGCGCGAAAATTTCGATGCGGTCGGGTTGAGTAGAGGTGCCCGCGATGAAGAACGCGATGGAGTTAGGGTCTTCGAAGGGCGTCACGCTATAGGCCGGGCGGATGTTGACGACAAAGGTCTCAGTTGGAACTTTGCCTAACACCTTGAGCACCGCCGCGCGCGCCTCCACCATCAGCTCCATAATTTCGGGGTTCACTTCATCGGCCCAAGCGTAAGTCCGAAACTGAAATTGGTCAGTGGTCGTCTCTTCGGGTTCGCCCAATTGCTCACGGGTTGGCTCGGCGATCACCCAGCGCCCCTCCACCAGCCGGAACTGCCAATCCATCGCCCAATCATCGGCAATGCGCAGATGAGCCTGCACCAAACCAAGTTCGCGCGGGGTGAGGTACTCCACGACTAGGTCTGGGAAGCTCCCCCCTCCGTCGGTTAGATAGCGTGTCTTGACGAAACGCCGGAAAGCCAGATTGTCCGGATCAAGCGTGGCGATGAATGATTCTTCATTGGACGTTTCAATAGCGCGCACAAATTTGTCGAGCGTGGTCTGGATGCCCTCCATGATCTCCACTTCACTCTGCCCGTAACTTTCCCATACGGAGGGCTCGACCGTAGGCGGGGCCACAGTCGCGGGGATGGGTGGCGTGGGTGCTACGCGCGTCGGTTGCCCCGGGAGCGGCGTGATAGCCGGAGCGCCCATGAGCGTGGTGCAAGCGAGGGAAGCGAGGAGGAGGGCGAGGAGAGAGAGGCGAGGAAAAGTTTTCATGTTAACCTACCTCAATCGTCTCCATCGTCAGCTTCGACAGATCCGCATAATAGCCGCGCCGCTGTTCGGGCAACATCTGCGCCAGTTGATACATGGCCTCGTCGGTCATCAGGCGCAGGCGTTCGCGCTTCAAGCGCCCAGTAGTGGGCTTGAAGCGGAACGGGCGGCCCAATTTGAACCACGCCCCCGGACGGTGGGCGTTCCACGGCCCCACCAGCGTTGGGTAGCCGGGCGTGTCCTCCACCATCGTCGGGATGATGGGCGCGCCACTCTTGTGCGCGATATAGGCGATGCCCTCCCGCGCCTGTCCCAACGCTGGGTGGCGATGCGCTTCAGGGGCGATGAGGATGACCTCACCCGCCTTCAACACCGCCAACGCCTGTTCCAACGCGCGGCGATCCAATTCTTCACGGTGAACCGAGATGACGTTCCACAGTTGTGGGAAGATGCCCCAGACCGGGATGCGGCTAGCTTCGGCCTTGGCGAGCGGCACGATATTGCGCGGCAAGTTACCCAAGACCACGATGGGGTCAATAAACGCGATGTGGTTGATCATGATGATCGCTGAGCCCGTGCGCGGCAAGTTCTCCAACCCACTGATCCGGTTGCGATCCATCCGCGCAAATACATTGAAGCCAATATGGGTGATCGCCCAACGCAATACGCGGCGCATTGGCTCATGGCGGGCGTGGTCATACGCCGGGCGCGTTTCGGTTTTCGGAGGCTGAAGGGCGGCTTCGTCGTGGGTCATAGTGTGGGTTGGTTGAGCAACTGCTCAATCGCCTGCACCACCCCCGGCAGGTCGAGGTCGGTGGTGTCAAGCAACACGGCATCGGAGGCTTGGCGCAAGGGCGCTAAAGCGCGCGACGAATCAATCCGATCGCGTTCGCGCAAGTTGGTGAGGATGTCGTCATAAGTGCGGCTCTCGCCGCGCTGTGACACTTCGGTATAGCGACGGCGGGCGCGGGCTTCTACCGAGGCGGTGAGGAAAATTTTCAGATCGGCTTCGGGCAAGATCACCGTGCCAACATCGCGCCCCACCATCACCACCGTGCCGCGCAGGCCGATGCGGCGCATCTGTTCGGTGAGCACTTGCCGCACTTCGGGGATGGCGGCGACCAGCGACACATTGTTCTCGACATCTTGCCCGCGAATGGCCCAAGTAATATCTACCTCATCCGCCAGCACCGTGCTATCCCGGCCATCGTTGATAGTGGTGGGCTGAACGTCAATGTGAACGCGGCGCGCTAAGGCGGCCACCGCCGCGGGCTGATCCGCCGCGCCTAAATCGTGCAACGACAAACACGTCACGGCGCGATACATCACGCCGGTATCGAAAAACAAATAGCCGAGATGCGCCGCGAGCCGCTTGCCCACCGTAGATTTGCCCGAAGCCACTGGGCCGTCAATGGCGATGATGGAGGGAGTCATATCAGTAGCCAGAAATCAGTCGTCAGAGATCAGTGGCCAAAGGTTTTTCTGGCGACTGACGACTGGCGACTGATTACTCAGCGCGAGCTTTGGAGTTGTTGCACATCCTGCCGCACCCAGAGCACCAGCTTTTGGGTGTGCGGGTCGCCGCGCCGGAAAGCGAGCCATTGCATCCACTGTCCCCAGTTAAGCTCTTCTAAAGCCCAAGCCGAGTGGGCGCTAAAGCTTTGCCCGACATAGGTCGAGCCGAGCGTGGGGTTCTGTTCTTCTTCGGGCGCGATAACGATCGGCGTCTTCACTTGTAGCTGTGGGTCGAGTTCTGTCACGAACTGTGCATGGACGAAATCGCGCAACGCCCATGCAAGCGCGCCGTTGGGCGGGGCCTGCGCGATCAATTCAATATCGGTCTCATTGCCGACGGTGTAGTTAGAAACATTGTGGAGGGTATGGAGCATCTGGTTCACATCATCTGCGACAGGGCGCGACCACCACAACTCAACCGGAAGGGTGGGACGCAATTGGTTCAAGCCCCAACCGGCGCTGATGCTCAATCCCAAGCCGAGCAACACAAAACTCGTCGTCAGGCCAAAGCGCGCCATCCGCATCGTCCAACCCAAGCCAAACAGCCCCGCCACCACCAGCGCCAGCACGACCGAGACCACCGTCATCCCCAACGGCAGACCCAAGCCCTGAGTGAGTCTTTCGGTCGTTACTTCGGCCATTGATTTAGTTTGTTCAGCGAAACTGGCGAAGTTGAGCAAGGCAAAACCGAGCAAGACCGACATCACGCCGATTTGCGCGACCACCACGCCCCGCTCCTCGCCAACGGGCAGGTCGCGCCACAAGCCAACGATGGCCGAGGCGGCCAACGCCGTGAGCGGGATGATGACCCAAGTGAGATCAAATAACGTCCGTCCGTTATACACTGCCGTGAACACCAAACCGATGAGCGCAAACCACGCCAGCCATTGCGCGAAGCGTTCGCCTTGTCGAAAGGCGCGCACTACCCCGACGAGACCGAACCCGACGATCAGCGGCTCATAAACGACGAGGAAGGTCAGGAGCGTGGTGGGTGGCCGCCCGACATTTGCACCTGATAAGCCATTGGCCCACGCCAGCCAACTGCCGGTGAGCGCGCCCAGCCCCGAAGGATAAAGCGCAAAGGCGGTAACCATCACGCCGACCGTCAAGCCGAAGGCCACCAAGAAAATCGAGCGTTGCGCGTTCAGGCGGCCCCACGCCTCTGCAAAGCGCTCCTTCTCCTCGCCATTAATCCAAGTGATGACAAACAAGGTCAGTGCGCCCAGGATGCCCCCAGTGATCACCGCCGCACCACTCGCGAAAGCCATGCCCACCGCCACCGCACCCCCCACTAAGTCGGGCCACGCCCCACTCGCCAGATACCGCCGCAACCAACCCAGGCCCGCCAGCAAGCCGAGCGCCGCCAGCAATGTGCCATCGGCACTGCGCGAAGCCGCAGTGAGGCCCGCCGAAAGTGCCAGCAGAGCCGCCGTAAGCAAGGCTTCCCACCGCCCCAACCAATCGCGATAAAACAAGGGCGTCAACACCAACAACGAACCCGCCAGAGCCGGGGCCAACCGCGCCGCAAAATCGGTGGCATCGAACACGAGAAAACTGAGCAAAGTGAAGAAGAAGTACGCTGGGCTGTTGGGCAAAGCATCACTGGCGATGCCGTGCAACAAGCGATAGACCGCCAACGCATTGCCGGCTTCGGCGTCGTTGAGGGGATGCGCGCCCAAGAGATACAGTCGTAGGAACAGCGCCAGCGCCAAGCATACAGCGTATAAAAAGTGTTCGAGAGTAAAACGTTTCATAAGGGATGAGGGATAAAGGATAAGGGATGAACGATGAGTGGAAAAGCCACTCAGCATTCACCATTTATTTGATGCGCGCGTAACGATAAATCACCACATCGCCCGCTTCAAAAACTTTCGTTAGGCCATTTTCAAACTTGGGCTGAAACACCGGCTTATACCACTCGCGCTCTTGATTGCTCAACACCACATAGTCTACCGCATACTTGTCCAAAATGGCTTTCGCCGCGACCCAATCGCGGGTCTGGTAAAGCGTGCGGAGATCGCCTTCCCGGTCGCCTACTTGGGCAAAATACTTGCCACGCCATTGCCCCTCGTGGTTCACCCAACCGATCACGGTGGGTAGGCCAGTGCTCATCGCGATCCGCGATGACCGCCCTTCGATCCAATACGCCCCCTTCGTGCCTTCGGCCACTACCACATCGCCGCTCACATGATCGCGCAACCATTCAATAGCCTTCCAATCGTCAGGATAGGAATTCTGAAAATAGGCCATACCGTTGAGCGTGGGTTGTTCGGCTTTGAAATGGTCGGCCTTGCTGTAGACACCGCTCACGGTGTAAACCAGACCCAAAGCGACCGCGACTGCCATCACGCCTGCCCCACCCCATTTAAATTTCGGGCCGGAATGTTCAAAAAGATACCACGCGCCAAAGGCGGCGGCCAGCCCCCACATCACCCACACCTGAAAATAAAACTTGAAGATCGTGTTCATCCGCACGCCAAAGTTATCACGCAGATAAACGAACTCAGGCCCGACGAGGAGCAATGCCCCCGTGACGATCAGGGTTAAAGATAAAACCAACGCGGGCGAACGGAAGTCTACCGCGGGAGCGGGTGCGTAGAGTGGCCGCGATCTCCGCTTGATGCCGGGTTCTAGGGGGGGCTGTTCTGCTGCAGGGACATTTTCGGGGATGACGCGTCTGATTGCCCCGACCACAAAGCCCACCGCCAAACCGATGAACGCCGCTGGGAAGAGCGTCGTCAGACCATCCAACACGCGCCGTTGGATCAACAACCCCCACGCCTGATCGCGCGTCAGCGGCGCAATCGCCTGATCCACATAACCCATCAGTTCCGGGTTTTGCGTCGCGCCCAGCGTCAACGCCACTAAGCCCAGCGCCAACAGCACCACCAATCCGCCACCCGCCCATAGCGTCGCTTCCCAATCCACCAGCATGCGACCCTTGCGTGTCAACCACGCCATCCACAACGTCGCGCCGACCCACACCGGGCCGAAGAACACGATGATCTGCTGAAAGCGCGTCGGGTAGATCAGGTTGGGCAAGATGCCGCCCGCCTGAGTTTGGAGGGTCAAGTAGAACGGCAAATAGAGCGCCACACTGCCCACCGCCAAGGCCACCACGATAAGGCCAATGGATTGCCAGCGTTTGAGCAGGCGCTCCCAACCCAAGTTCAGCCCCAAACCAGCCACGAACGTCGCCGCCCACAAGAACCAATACATCGGGAAATCCCACGTATTGAGGAAGCCGAGACTGCCGAGAAGCAGGCCCGTGATGAGGCCGTGATCGAAAGGGATGAACCCAAATGGATGTTGTGCGAGCGTCTTAAAATCAAGTGGGCAGTGTTGGCCCTCGGCCAGCGCAAACAATAACCACTCCAACGCCACCGCGACGGCGAGGATGACAAAGGGCAAGGCCAAGACGTGCGGGTGCATATCGCCGAGGATGAAGGAGAAGATCGGCATCTCGTCAATCGGTTGCACATCACTACTGTTGCCCGTGAGGGTGCGGTCTTGCAACACCCGTGCCCCAGCGAACCACCACCAATAGCCCGGGTCGGCATTGAACGTGGTGGGCGGCGGGTTCGCCGAGGCAGGCAGGCCTTTCACATCCACCCAATCCCAAAAACTGATGACGCCAAACCGCAGGCCGGGCTCGGTATCAAGCGCGGCCGGTGGGGGCTCGTTCGGTTCGGGCGTGTTCACCGGGTCGCCGGTGCCATAGTGATACCGCACGACCGGCACTTGCCAGCCTTCCCCCCACCCGTTGGCGCGCGCGACAGCCAGCACACCGTAGAAGTTTCCGGCGATCACGATGAGCAGAGGGGCGAGCAAGGCCGGTAAGGCAAAAGGTAGAAGACGGTACGTCGCGGGGCGCTCTTGTTGTTTGGTAAGCGCGATGAGGTTGAGCGTCACGCCGAACGAGCCGACGATGGCCAACGCAAACAGCATGGCCAAGCCGAGGTTGAACGCCACCGCCGAATCGACGCTCGTAACGCGGGTGAGGGCGGCGATGAGGACATAGCCGAAATAATAGTAACTAATGGCATGCCCCGACAACCACGCATCGTGGGGCGGGAAGGTCGGGCTTTGCAAAATGGAGTTGATGAACATGAACTCCATCGGCTTCTCGGTGGAGACGATGTCGGGGTTGTAGGCGCGCACCCATGCGCCCACTGCGAGGGCAACAAAGAACAGCACTTCGACCGCGAGGACATAGCGGGCTTGTTCGCGCACCCACGCGCGTAATTCATCCAACCCTTCACGCCGCAAACGCCACAGACCGAGGCCCGCTACTGCGAGGCCGCACAACAACAAACTGCCCGCTTCATTGCGGAGCAGGCCCAAACTGCTCAACAGCCAAAACACATAGCCGATGGCGATCAGTCCGACGGCCCGCGCGAGGGTGTAGCCGCGGTCAGGCAAACGGCGGAAGAAATAAAACGTGAGCGGCAAGGCCAACACGCCACACGCTGTGATGGCGAGATACCAGCGGAGGAAAGAGGAGAGGTCAGAAGACATGAGAGATCAAGACACAAGCGGTTAAGACACAAGCGACAAGAAAAGGGCAGAAACTATTCCAAGTCTTACAAAGCCGCTTCTCTTCAAGGCACTCTCCCTAAATCGCGCTTTGTGCGATTTGGGGAGAGCTGGAGAGGGGTTGCACTGCGAACGTACAAACACCTGTTACTGCAACTTCACCACGGCCTTCACCCGCCCCGCCCGTGGCTGATAAGCGGTGATGGTCACTTCGCTCCCCGGCGCGGCGCGCACCACCCATTCCGCTTTGGCGCGGTCATCGGTAGGGTCAGAGTTCCAGAAGATCGTGTGCTTGGTGGAGCGCCCCTCTAATTGCCCGGCTTCAACTTTAAGTTCGCCCGTCATCAATGTCGCGCCTTCGGGCAGGCTGAGGTCAAATTCCAAGCCGCGCGCCAATTTCTTGTCTTTGGCTTGGGCGGTGATGTACGTCGGGAGCCAACCGCTGTTCTGCACCACGGTGCGCACCCGGAACACGCCCTCCCCTAACGCGGTCGCGGTCACTTCCCGGAATTCCAGTTGCGGCGAGATGAGCGACTGCCACACGATCAGGTCGGCGTGGGGTGCGATCTCTTTTTCTAGCAAGTGCGGCGGTGGGTTGCGCCAGATCAATTCCCAATCCCAGCCGCCCAATTCCACCTCACCCAACTGCGGATGCTGGAAGGTATACCAATTCACATAGCCCTTGCCACCCGTGTTCTCATCCACCCATTTCAACAGTTGTACATCTTCTTCAATCGGATGGTCGCGATACCAATCAATATAGCGTGAACCACTGCCACTGCTCCCCTCCGGGCGTTTGGAGAGGTCAATGCCCGCCGCGCGTTGCGGACTCCATAACTCACACGTCCACGAGTACACGCCGATATGGTCATACATCCAATCATCAAACACGCCCTTGATGGCTTGCTTAGGATGATATTTAAAGTCGTGATAGAGCGGCACGGCGGGGTAGCCTGTCAGCCGCTTCACATGCTCGCCGAGTTTCTGATACGTCCACAAATCTTGGGAGGGCAGATCGCTGTCGGGGCGCGTGCTGGAAGGGCGGAGATAAACCGCGCTATAGGTGTGAAACGTGATCGCGCCGGTGATGTTCGGATGATCTACAATGAATTGCACCAAGGCCCGCACTTCCGGTTCGCTGGTGGGGTACGGCCCCGCGCCGGGTTGTTCGGCGTTCGTCACCCATTCCACCGGGAAGTTGCGGTTCATGTCCAAGCCTTCCACGGCGGGCGCTTCTTTGATCAACAGCCCATCATAATTTTGAATCGCGCCTTCGGTGAACAACCGGTAAAACGGCCCACTGTCCGAGCCATCCAGTGCGCGCGGGATGAGCAGGCGGGGCTCGTCGGGGTGCGCCTTCCATGCGCCATTCGGGTCTTTAAGGCGCATGAACAAAATGCGTTGGTCGCCGTCAATATCATGCTCGTGCAGCCCGTCGCGCGGCTCGGTGAAGGGATAGGGGCGCGTGCTAGAGCGGACGCGGCGATGACCCTCCGGCTGTAAATACAGTTCCGCCCCGTCGGGGTTCACGCGCGGCACGATGTAGAGCGCGCGCGTGTCGAGCAAGCGCGTGATCTGCGGGTCGGTGCCGTAGCCATTTAAAATTTTATTAATGGCATACAACGCGCATATCGAAGGCGCGACTTCGGTGGCGTGGATGTTGGCATCCACCCAAAACGCGGGCTTATCGGTGTCGGGGCCGGTGTCGGTGTTGGTGAGGGTGAGCAACCAGATGGCGCGGCCTTCATAGCTCTTGCCGATCTCCGTTACGCGGCATAACTGTGGAAAACGCGCGGCGAAGTCTTGGATGAAGGCGGTCAGTTCAGCGTAGCGGTAGTAAGTGTTGAAGAGGAGAGGAGACATAAGCGAAGTATAAGGTAGTAGAGTATTGGTTATATTCTGATAGTTATTTTAAAAAGGTATAGATCCACTTCTTCGAGAATTAGTCAGCTGTCGCGCCTTATAATCTAGCTCATAAAGATAGTTAAGGATGTCTTCACAAATTTCTAACGCTAGGCGAAGTTCATCAATTTTTGGTGCAGTAAGTTCATGAGCAGCGTCATTTCCGATAAAACGCAAACTATGAAGATTCGTTACGATATTCGGAGGAAGGATGCTAACCATCCCATTAATTTTGCGCTCTAAAGTCCGTCCATCTATGTCTCTGTCATTACATATGCCTTCGATAAGTGCGCGAATGCCAACAGCACAAAGCACGACAAGATCAGAGTTAAAAGCCAGCAATGTTTCGCGGTAAATTTTGTCAAGTTTTTCAGGCAATTCCTTAAATCGTTTTCCATCAACTTCGTGTTCTGCTCGTTTTGGAAAAAATCCTACTGTCGTATAAATTTGTTTACCGTCTTTGTCTATTGAATCACTTTCCGTATATGTTTTCTGTAGAGTAGCGCTATCACAACCTGCACAAACCCATAAGACAAACACTATTTCGCCCCATTCACCACTTTCTTCATCATGGTAATCTAGTTTGGTGTGCGTTGTGTGTAACTTGTGATTAGTTTCAATTCGGCATGTGTTACAGAAAATTCGCTTTTTAGAAGGAAAAGGATGTTTTGCTTTAGCCATGGCTTAAATTCCTATGATGAAAATAGATTCATACAAATTCTAAGGTGAGACCCTATTCAAAAATCTGGCTCTGATAAATTTTCACGCCCGGGTTTTCATAGGCGAGGCGCAATTGCCCGCCCTGCACCATCTCGTCAAATTTGGTGAGGGCCTGAGGCGGATAATAAGCACGTTCCATCGGGCCAACGATGATAAATTCCACATCGTATTTGCGGATGAAATCCACCGCCTGATCGAGCGCGAGCGTGTTGTAGAAGTCCGTCACTTCCTGTCCGCGCCGCGTGATAAATTCGGTGGGCGCGGCGGCGCGTTGTTGGCGTTGATGCCAATCCCAGCCCACCACATCGGGCAGGCCGGTGTTCCAAGTGTAGCGGCTCGACATCTTATACAAATCAAACGACTGCGCTTCGACGATCACCGGCGAGCCGGCGACGTTCTTCTGCATCCAGCGGATCGCATCATAATCGTATTTGAGCGGCAAGAAATACGTGTGATCACAATAGGCACTGTATTGCATGTAATCAATGCCATCTAAGGTATAGGGTTGGTCTTCGGGCTTGGTCGCTTCCTCGTAGGGCAACACCATCGCCGGGATGGGCTGACAACCCGAATTGGGAATGGCGGACACAAATGGGAAGCGGTCTGACATTTTCGCTTGCGCCGCCGTCACGCTATAGAGCGCAGCACAGGCGACCAACACCGCCAGCACCACCGTCCACCCGTCGCGCCACGCGGGGCGCCACTCATCATTTAACGCCGTCCAGACCCACGCCAACGAGGCCGCCGCCGCGATGCTAAATAGCGTCCACACTTGCAGATAGAATTTGAAGACCGTGTTCATCCGCGAGATGTCGCCCTTCAACACCACGAGTTCAACAGTGAGGGTGAGCGCCAAGCCCGTGCCGAAGAGCATGAGGATCACGCGCTTCTCAATGGGCATTTGGTCAGGCGAACGGAGGATGAGCAGGCCGGCCCACACCATCAACGGCAACGCAATGAGGCCGATGAGGATGTCACTCGACCACAAATAGAGCAAGGCGAGCGCCAACATCGCGCCCGCGCCGCCGAGCGGCCACTGCCATGCACGCAGTTGGTTCCAAGCCTCGCTGGAGAGGCTCAAGAACCAGAGCCGGGTTTCACAGAGCAGGAAGGTGACGATAATGAAGAAGAAGAGACCGTGAATGTAGAGATAGCTTTCGAGCGTGGAGGCCGAACCTTTCCAACGCTCCACTTCTTCATAGCCGCTGGCATACCACTGACCATAGGGCGCATAGAGCAGGTATGCGAGGCCACCGAGCAAGGCCACGCGCACGCCTGCCCCGATCAGATTTTCGCGACTGAATTGAAAGTCACGCCACCACTGCCCCACGGCCACGGCGATCACGCCCAACGCTAAGTACACTGGGAAGTCCCAAGTGTTCGTGGGGCGCGTCACGCCAAAGGCCAGGCCACCGACGAACCACAGCGCACCTAGTTCGAGCCAACCCCGCTTTTTGTTCACGCCTTGCAAATAAGCCACCGCCCACGCCAATGCCAACACCGTGAACGGCAGATCGATCATGTGCGCGTGCAGATCGGCATATAAGAAAGTGAACAACGGGAACTCGGTGATCGGGCCGGCTTCACCTTCGGCAGGCGGGATGATGCGCGTCGCGTTCCAATACCAGGCATCCGTGCCCATCGGGATCGTCGCTTCACCGGAGAACACGCGCGACATGCCGTTCATGATCGCGCCTAAATTCAATTCGCCCGGCACGATCTCGCCCACTACCGAACGATCCGCCGCGAGTTGAAAACCTTCAATAAACGTCTTCACCTGCCCCAAGTTGCCGAGGACGATGATGAACAAAGCGGCGGCGAGGCCGGCGAGGTAGGCGTTGGGTGAGAGAGGATTGGAGATGGGAGAATGAGAGATTACAGCAGACGCGGCGAGAGGCGGAACAGGCGCTTCATCTGAATCCCCTCCCCCTGCATCAACAACGGCTTGGGCTCCGCCTGACTCCTGACTCCTGGCTCCTGACTTCAATAGATTGAATCCCACCCCAAACGCATTCACGCCCAAGAGCGCAAACAGCGTCGGCAAGATCAAGTTATAGGCGATGGTCGGGGCGATGCCGAGTAACTTGACGATGATGCCCACGATGACAAAGCCGTAGTAGTAATAGTTAATGTAGCCACCCGCCAACCAGGGGTCATAGGGCGGGAAGGAAGTGCTCTTAAGAATGGCGTTGAAGTACGAGAAGTCCATCGGCTTCTCGCCACCCTTGGAGGGATGCCAGAGATCGGGGTTTTGGTAGCGGATAAACAGATCGAGCGCGAAGAGCGCCAACGTCACGCCCTCGACGATCAGGATGTAGCGCCAGTTTGCTTTAAGATACGCGAAAAGTTCTACATGGTGCACGCGCACGATCACCACCGCAATCGCCAGCATCACCCCTAAGCACAGCCCGATGGTAAAGCGGGAGTAGGACAAAATCTGATAACTCCCCAAGACCCACACCATCCATGTCACCACCAAAAGAGCCACCGACTTGGCGAGGGGATAGCCGCGATCTGCAAGGCCACCAAACGCGAGGAAGGTGATAGGAAAAGCAAGCCAACCCAGCGCAAGTACCGTCAGCCACCATGCTAGCACCGCGAGAGGTTGATTTTGGTTGAGCAGACTCTCCAGATCAAACATTTCGCTCCACGTGCCACCCGCGCGTTGTTCTTGCAGGCGGTCGGCGGGCAACATGATGAGCGAGGGCGCGGAGGTGGCTTCACGCGGGCCTTGATTGATCACTTTGCTCAGATCAATCGCGCCTAAAATCTCGCGTGCTTGGTCAAGGCTAAAGTCAGCGCGCTTCTTGAAAATCCACACCGGCGCATGGTCATAGACGCTGAAGGCTTCCTCGGCGGCGAGTGGGTTAAAGTTGAAAGGCTTGTCTTGCGGGCGCGAGAGGTCTGGCGCGCGCCCCCAGGCCCAAGTGCCGCCAATGTCCGAGAGTTGCAACGGGCCAAGCGTGATCGGGTTTTGAAATTGCGCCACCAACTCAAAGCCCATCCGCCCATCAAACAAGGCGCGGTAATACTCCATCGTCATCGGGTAAGTGGCGGGCAAACGCGAGGCGCTCCAAATGGCGCGTTGGCTGGGCAGGATGATGTAATCCACTTGCGCCAAGTTTTCTAAGAACATTTGCCGTTTGTTTTCGGCGTCGAGCCAGCGCACTTCCATCGTCAGCCCGCGATACAAACCGCCAAACGGATTGCGCCCATCGAGCGGCATAGGCAGGCCTTCGTCCCAACTCTCGTTGGCGAGGGTTGAGCCGTTCACTTCGACCGGGTTGCCGGGTTGCGCCGTCACGCGCAAGTAGTAAGTGTTTTGGGTATTGACCAGAACGGGTGGCATCGCCACCACCGCCAAATCGCCGCGGGGATCAATGGTGGGCGTTTGAAGAGTGAGGTCGGCTGAGGCGAGTACTTGTCGCCCGTCAGGGTCGGCGGCGAGGTCGAAATGCAAAGCGGCCGGTTGCGGCCCGAGCAAACTCCGCGCATGACCCAGCGCGATGGCCGAAACTGTGCCGGTGACTTGCGACCTAAATTGCAAGACCATCGGGCTTTCGGTGATCTGCGCGGGGAAATTAGTCTGCACAGGCTCGTTATAAACCTGTCCATCCGTTTGGATGATCTGCACATTGAACGGCGCTGGCACATTTTGGAAGATCCAATGCGCGGCTTGAATGCGGGTGTTATCGCTCCGATAAACGTTGGTGAAGCCCCAAGCCCAAGCGAGCGTGCCGAGGGTGATGAGGAGACAGAAAGCAGTCGGCACTAGGCGGAAAGCAGTGGAGGGTTGACTGCCTTCTGCCCGCCCTGCGTGCTCACTTCGCGTACTTTCCGCCCACCGCCACACCTCCCAAATCAGCCACGCCGCAAAGAGCGCCATAAAGGGATAGATGGGTAAGAAGTAGCGGATGGACTTGACCCAGCGCGTGCCCATGAAGAGGAAATAACCGACCGCCCACGAGAAGGGCAAGAGCTGGATGCGCCAGCTATCGCGGTCTTGATACATGCGCCACGCGGCTAAGGTGATGCCCGCCCACGCCGCCAAACCGAGCGGCAAGCCCATGCCCCACCACACCATGTTGACAAACGGAAACACCAATGCGGTGCGATTCGTCCATTGCTCGCCGGGCGGCCCGCCGCCGATGCCGCTCGATTCGCTCTGCGCGACCGCCATGCTCTCCGTCCAATCAAAGTTGGGTTCGAGCGTAAAGAAGGAGGTGTCGCCCGTCTCGGCGCGGAAGGCCATCGGGTGTGTCACGCGGAAAGCGAGGAAGGCCATCACCAACGCTAAGGCCAAGCGCATCCCAGCTTCCCATGCGATCTTGAACGGGTCTTGGCGGGTGTCTAACCACTGATCAAAATAAGCGATAAACGCGGCGGCGAAAATTTCGGCGATGAGCGGCAGGAGGTTGATGCGCGAGGCGAGCGCCATTCCAAACGCCACGCCAAAGCCCGCGTACCATTTCCAATCGTCGCCCTGGGCCACGCGCACCGCGCAATACATCGCCATGGCCGTGAACAACACGCCAAAGTTATCGGCGGTCATAAAGTGTGATTGTTGAATCTGCATCACTGCTAGGGCGCTGAGCGCCGCCGCCAGCAAGCCCACCCGCCGATTGAACAGGCGCGTGCCGATCAAAAAGATGAAGAACAAGGCCAACGTATCGGCCAGCGCCGACATACGCCGCCCCATGAGCCGCAGGTTTTCGTAATCGGTGTTGTCGGTGATCTCCGCCGTGAAGCGCAAGATGATGATCGGCCACTGCCCCCAACGCATCCGGTTATCTGGGCCGCCCTGTGTAGGCTGACCGTTTTCATCATATTTTTGGTAGGGGCTGATCGAGGAGAGGCGGGTATTGAAATAATCGCCCAGTGATTTCGGAATTTCGAGTTGAGTCAGCGTGCTGGTCAGGCCGTATTCGTCAGGGTGCAGGTTGGTGCTTTGATTCCAATTGACCCAACTAAACCGAAAGAAAATACCGATGGCAATCAGCGCCAAGAAAAAAGCGTTCACTGCTACGCCTTGCCAACCACCTTCGGCCTTCGGGGATAGACCGAGGCTAGTTAAGACCGGCATCGCTTGCAGTGCTTCAACGACAGTGGGCGCAGGGGGGACAGTTGCCTGAGTTGCCGGAGGTGTAGCAGGTTCACTAGGCGCGGGTGGCTCTGCCACAGGCGGCTCGGCTTCAACCGTGCTAGCAGTGAGAGGGGCGACAGGTTCAGCAGGCGGTTGAGCCGCAACGATAGCGGGCGTTGGTTCAACCGGGTTCGTTTCAGCGGGCGCGCTAGGGGGTAAGTTGTTCGGCCCCGCGTCAGGGGACTCGGATTCGGAAAGCGGATTCAGATCAAGCATGATGGGAAAGACCTGTTAGCACTGTTCATTAAACCTCACCTATCTTCGTGAAGGCGACGGGTGAGGTTTGGCTGGTTTCTGGGAAGTCCTCGAATGATACACTGAAAGTGGTATTCAAAACGAATTTATAAAAATTCACACGGTTATTTCAAAGTGATCTCCACGATCACACTTCCCCCGTTATCATTCATGCACGCCTCAGCGTCATTCATCCGTAGAAACAAGAAGCCCTCGTTTACCGCAGTAAATGACGATTGATTGCCAATATGAAAGGCGGGCGCATCGCCAATCCGTCCGATCAACGCGCCGTTCCTTTCATCGGGCAATGGTGCCTGACCACACAGCCCGGGCACATCCCGTGGGTAGAGATCGGCATAGCCTTCTGCATCTACAAACTCCCCAGCCACATTGTTCGTCCACTTGCCATAGGCATACACAATCGTCACCACAGTCTTCAGCGGCAAATTAATCCCAGTGTTTTGCCAACCGCGTGTCCCATCTACGGCGACTTGGATAGAAGGCGGAATGCGAGTTTCGGTTGGCGTTGAAGTCTGAGTTGAGGTTGGGGTTAACGTTGGCGTGGGCGTTGAGGTTAGCGTTGGGGTTAACGTCGAAGTAGGAGTAGCCGTGGGGATAGGTGTCAACGTTGGCGCGACAGTCACTAATGAACACGCTAAACTCCACAGGCCTAGCCCTAGCACCCATAGCCAACGGCGGGTCATGTTCATTTAATCCGCCTCGCGATAAAAAACAAATAGGCCCCTTTGTCTGGCAAGGGTTCTTCA
>Ga0315912_10002187_pt1 | contig 21474 bp, 17 predicted proteins | sample VfabasoilMG_FD_204469 | JGI IMG/M metagenome (GOLD analysis project Ga0315912, IMG submission 204469) | Garden soil microbial communities collected in Santa Monica, California, United States - V. faba soil | ecosystem: Environmental > Terrestrial > Soil > Garden | place: USA: California...
TCGCTCGCTCTTCACCATGCGGCAATACGAGGCGTAGTCGCCGACCGTCGAGAAACGTCCGATCGCGCCAGTCTCGAGCAAGATCGTCAAACCCAGGATCAGACCGATCCCGGGCACCGAACGGGGGAGCAACGGGGTCAGGTCTAGCTTCATAGCATCCCGCGCGCTAGTCTCGCACTATGGCCCGACCGATCCGACTCGAATTCTCAGGCGCCGTGTACCACGTCACCTCGTGGAGGCTACGGGGTCAGGTCTAGCTTCATAGCATCCCGCGCGCTAGTCTCGCCCTATGGCCCGACCGATCCGACTCGAGTTCGCTGGCGCGGTGTACCACGTGACGTCGCGAGGGGACCGTCGCGAGGTGATTTACGAGGATGACGCGGATCGGGAGCGGTTCCTCGAGGTGCTCGGGGAGACCGTGTCCGATTTCAACTGGCTATGCTACGCCTATGTGCTGATGGGAAACCACTACCATCTGGTGATCGAGACGCCGGATGGAAACCTGTCGAAGGGGATGCGCCAGCTCAATGGCGTGTTCACGCAGTGGTCGAATCGACGGCATGGGCGGACAGGACACCTGTTCCAAGGTCGCTACAAGGCGATCCTGGTGGATTCCGACAGTTACCTGCTCGAACTCACACGATACGTCGTGCTGAATCCGGTGCGTGCCGGGCTGGCGAGAAGACCCGACGCTTGGCCCTGGAGCAGCTACAGAGCCATGATCGAGCCCGCGCTTGCGCCGCCGTGGCTGGCGGTCGATGGATTACTGGCGCAATTCGGCGCCAGGCGCTCCCGTGCGGCGCAGCAATACGTCCGGTTCGTGGCGGAGGGCATGTCGGCCCGTCCGATCTGGGAGCACCTCAATCGACAGGTGTATCTGGGGGACGAGCGATTCGTGGCGACCGCCCAGAAGCGGTCGCTGCGCTGGTCGAGCGAGGACGTCAACATTCCCCGATCCCAGCGCCGGCCACCGGCCGCACCGCTGGACGTCATCGCCTCGAAGCATGCCAGCCGGGATGCCGCGATGGTGGCCGCGCACGCGACCGGGCAGTACAGCTACCAGCAGATCGCCGATCACTTCGGCGTGCATTTCACGACGGTGGGGCGGGTCGTTCGGGCGGTGGCGAGAGGCGCGGCGGGATGACACCATGCCGCAGCTGATTCCACATGGACTCGTACCTTGAAGCACCGGGTAGCACTTGCATGACTCGCTCCGTATTCAAATCGCGGTCCGCGTGCATTGCAATCGTGCGCTCAGCGTGCGCGTTCGCCCTTTTCCTGAACGTGGCAGTAAGTGCGAAAGCCGACGCGAACCCGCTTTCCAGCGATGAGGTCGTCTACCGCACCGGCTTCGAACCGACGATCTGCGGCGACGGCGTCGTGGAGGATTACGAGACCTGCGACGACTCGGGCGGCAATGCCGGGGATGGCTGCGGCGCCGGTTGCCTGATCGAACGCGGATTCTTCTGCGCGGGCGAACCGAGCGTTTGCGTGACGGCTTGCGGGGACGGCGTGATCGCGGGAGCGGAAGCGTGCGACGACGGCAACGCCAACGACGGCGATGGCTGCGATTCGACCTGCGCGGTGCAATCGGGATTCGAGTGTGGCGGTGAGCCGAGCGCGTGCGTGACCGAGTGCGGCGACGGGATCGTCGCGGGCGCGGAGACGTGCGACGACGCAAATGGCGTGAACCGGGACGGCTGTTCGTCCACCTGCGCGGTGGAGCTGGGCTACGCGTGCAGCGGCAATCCCAGTACCTGCGCCGCGCCGGTCGTGGGTGGATGCGAGTCGGTGCCGACGCCTGCGGCTGCCGGGTTCACGCAGTCGCCGGTGCCGCGTGAATGGCGCCAGTTGGCTGGTGCGCCGCTGTTCCCCGACTATGACCTCAGCAACCCCGACCGCATCGTTCCCGCCTACCTTCCGGCGGGGCTGACGTTCCTGGGCGCGTCACGCAAGCAGTGGACCTCGATGGCGTTTACCACCAAGGAGGTCCCGACCCAAGCCACGGGTCGGCTCGCCTTCGACCCCAGCCAGATTCCGGGAACGTTTCCGGCGTCGACCAACGTTCGCGCTTCCATCACCCGATGCCCGGGCGACTTCCGCCTGGTCGTCGACGATCCGAAGGATCCGACCGATTACCCGGCGTGCCGCACGTATCAATGCACGGGCGATCCCTTGTCCTGCATTCCCCGAAGGACCATCCAGTACAACTACACGGGCCTCGGTTCGCCCGAGGGTACGTCGTGCGGCCTGTTGCCGGGGCACACGTACTACCTCAACTACATCAACGCGACCGTCGGCCTTGATGGTCACGTCGTACTCCAGCACACCTGCCCCAACGACGTGGATACCTGCGGCGTGCAGCTTTCCAACTGACCGAGCGGCCGGCAGGTGCCGGTCGAGCGTCGTGCAGTCCGCTTCCGTCCGCGTTCCGCGGGCCCAGCCTCGCGGGAAACGTCGGGGTTTTCCCGATCCTCACTCGAACGTATCGACGAAGATGATTTCGTCCGCAATGACATCCGCCGGCGCCAGGAAGTTGCGGCCGCCGTCGCCCAGGGTTCCGTACTGGTCCAGGCCGAAGCACCGGGCGGGTTCACCGGCTCCGAGGGCGCAGGTGAAGGAGTGTCCGGCATGGACGCTGGTGGCGTTGACCAGGCCCGGGACCAGCACCTGGGGTGCCCCCGTTCCCTCGCCCAGTTCGCCGAAGAAGTTCGTGCCCCAGCAGTAGGCCGCACCATTGGACAGCACGACGCAGGTGTGGAATCCGCCGGCCGAGACGCTCACGGCGGTGCTGAATCCGAGCAGAGGCGTCACCGGTGCGAGCCTCGGTTCCGAGGTGCCATCGCCGAGTTGTCCGTTGCTGTTCAGGCCCCAGCATTTCAAGGCGCCTCCGTCGACGATCACGCACGCGTGCCAGGGGCCGATCGACATGGCGGTCGCGCTGGAGATGCCCGAGACCAGGCGTGGAATGGCGCTGTAGGGGTCCGTGGTGCCGTCGCCGAGCACGTTGAAGGCATTCGTGCCCCAGCACCACACGGTTCCGTTCGATTTCAGTGCGCACGCGTGGGTGTTGCCCGCCCCGATCGCGATGACGCCGCTGGCCAGTCCCGAGGCGTCAACGGGCAGGTCGCTGGCTGCCATCGTGCCGTCGCCGAGCTGTCCCGAGTTGTTCTCTCCCCAACACTGCACGCCGCCACCCACGCGCAAGGCACACGCATGGCTGCCGCCGACGGCCAATGCCATCGTTCCCGTTTCCAGTCCGGGCACGGGTGCAGCGAGGCGCTCGATGGTGCTTCCGGTACGTCCCCAGCAATAGGCCGCGCCGTTCTTGATGGCGCAGGTGCGGGAGAATCCGGCCGAGACGTCGACGACGCCGCTGGTCATGCCGGCCACATCCACCGGCGCCGTGCGCAAGGTCGTGCTTCCGTCCCCGACCTCGCCCCAGGTGTTCGCGCCCCAGCACTTCAATCCCCCGGTATTGCCCAGCGCGCAGGCATGGCGGTCGCCGGTGCTGAGCCGTATCGCGGTGGTCATCGGGCCGGCGACCGCGGTGGCGGTGACGAAGGCGGAACGGCTCCGGTCCCCCAGTTGGCCATGCCAGTTCGCACCCCAGCACGACACGGTGCCATCCGTGCGCGCGGCGCAGGTCGACCAGATGCCGGGTGCCGCGTGGCGCGCACCGGCCTCGAAGCCGGGGATTCGACGAGGCGTGAGCACGTCGTTGACGCCGCCGGTACCCTGCTGGCCGAGGTCGTTGCCGCCCCAGCAGCGGAGGCTGTCGTCGCTCCCGATGGCGCACGTGGTGCTTCCGCCTACCTGCAGGCGTAGGGGTGCACTGGCGAACTGGGGCCCCTGGATCGGGGTCGGACTCGAACTGCGCGAACCATTTCCGATCTGTCCCTGGGATCCGTCACCCCAGCACTTGACCTTGCCCGCCAGCAGCAGGGCGCAACTGTGCACGGTGCCCGCCACGATATCGATGGCGACATCCCCCAGGTCCTGCACGAGCACGGGTGTCGGGCGGTTCTCGGTGGTGCCGTCGCCTAGCTGTCCGGCGAAATTCGCTCCCCAACACTTCACCTGCCCGATCGCGGTGAGTACACAGGCATGCATGCCCGTCGCCGTGATCGCGGTGACGCCTGATCCGAGCCCGACCACGGCGGTCGGTAGCGTGCGATCCGTGGTCGATCCGTCGCCCAGTTCGCCGTACGAGTTGCGACCCCAGCATTTGACCGCGCCATCGTCGAGCAATGCGCATGCCATGCGTGGCCCGGCGACCACGTCGGCGACGCCAGTGGCGAGATCGGGGACGAGGGTCGCTGTCGTTCGATAGGCGGACGCCTGTCCGTCCCCGAGCAGCCCGTCGTAGTTCGAACCCCAGCATTGCAGGCTCCCCTCGACGACCGCGCAACTGGCGTCCAGGCCCGCGGCAATCCGGGTTGCCCCACGCCGCACGGCGATGCCGTCGTCCGGCAGGCCTATCCAACTGCCGTACCCGTTGCCGAGCGCGCCGAAGTCGTTGCGTCCCCAGCAACGCACGGCGCCGCCCCAGGACAGGGCGCAGGCGTGGTTCGGGCCGGTCGCGACCCGCGTCACGCCGGTCATCGGACCCAGTTCGGCGCGTGCTGCGGCGGGAAGGACCAGGATCGAGCATGCGATCGCGAGTCCGATCGCGACGCTGGTCCAATCGGCGAGGCGCGAAGATTCCATCTCGGTGTTCCCTGGTCGGTGCGATGCCCGCGGAGGTCGGCGTGCCCGCATGGTCACCGTGCGCGGAGTGGAGCCATGCAGTCGCGGCGACCAGGTTGTCGCGCGCGTGTGCATGGAAACGACACCGGGCGTGGGCTGCAGGTCGCGGAAGCGCAGGCATTCTCTCTGCAACCTCGAACAAATGCGAGTTCCGGGCGCGGAAGTGCGATCACCACTCGTGCGGGGCTGTCGATACGGAGCCGTGCCGAACAGTGGCGTCATGGCGGCCCGCACGGCGATGCCGCATCATCGGTGGCGGAACCGCACGCCATGCCCGATCGCCCACGAATCGAACCAGGCAACACCATCCTGCTGCTCGCCGGGCTCCCGGCGACCGGCAAGAGTTCGTTCGCGCGCTGGCTGGTGCAGGAACACGGATTCCTGCATGTGGACGTCGAGGCGCCGGGCCGGTTGGCAGAGCTGGGGTTGGAGGCAGCGTGGCGTCGTTGCTTCGACACCGGCAACGGTACGGCGCTGGTCCGCGGCCTGCGTGCGATCGCGCCGCGCGTGGTGGTGGATTGGGGATTCCCGCCGGGCTGCGTACCCGTCGTGCGCATGCTCGGCAATGCGGGCGTGCACCTGTTCTGGCTGGATGGCGATCCGGGTGCCGTCCGGGAATCCTTCGTCCGGCGGGGAACCGTACCGATCTCGGCGTTCGAGACGCAGACTGCGCGGATCGGGCAACGTCGTGCGGAACTGGATGACCTGTTCGGCTCGCGCAGGTTGTCGGTGCTCGATCGAGCCGGGCGCTACCTGCCTCCCGACGCGATCTGGGCGTGGACGCAGCAGCAGATGCTCGTGTCCGTCGAACGGTCGGCAACCCTACCTGACGGAGCGCCGTAGCGCGGAGTGCGCCGCAGGCGCTCTCCGCGGGTTTCGGGCGGTTCTGGTTGGAATCCAAGTGCGCCGGAGAGCGCCGTTGGCGCACTCCGGCCTACGGGGGTGGGTCAGTAGCGGGAGGGCACGGCGATGGACGGTCCGCGAACGCGCTCCTTGGCGGGCTTGCCCTTCAGCGGCGCGAGTTCCAGGGGTTCGAGCGGGATCTTGCGGTCGGGCAGGGCGTCGAGCAGGTGCTGGATCATGTTCAGGCGCGCGCGGCGCTGGTCGTTCGCATTGACCACGTGCCACGGGGCCTCGGGGATGTGGGTGGCGCGGAACATGGCGTCGCGCGCCTTCGCGTAGTCCTGGTACTTCTCGCGCGCGGCGAGGTCGATGGGGGAGATCTTCCAGCGCTTCACCGGATCGTCCACGCGCTCGGCGAAGCGTTCCTCCTGCAGCTGCTGGTCCACCGAGAACCAGTACTTGTAGAGCAGCACGCCGTCGCCCACGAGCATGCACTCGAAGGTGGGGCAGTCGACCAGGAAGCGGCGGTACTCGGCTTCCGTGCAGAAGCCCATGACGTGCTCGACGCCGGCGCGGTTGTACCAGCTGCGGTCGAACAGGGTGATCTCGCCGGCGGCGGGCAGGTGCTCCACGTAGCGCTGGAAATACCACTGGCTGCGCTCGCGCTCGCTCGGCTTGGGCAGCGCGGCGACGCGGCAGTAGCGCGGGTTCAGCACCTGGGTGAAGCAGTTGATGGCGCCGCCCTTGCCCGCCGTGTCGCGACCCTCGAACAGCACCACCAGTCGCTGGCCGGTGGCCTGCAGCCAGCGCTGCATCTCGCACAGCTGGATTTGCAGGGGTTCGAGGGCTTCGAGGTACTTTTTCTTCTTGATCGGCTTCATGGCGGGTCCTGGGTTGCTGTCGTGGAAGCGCGCGTCAGCGCGGGATGCCCGTGCGGGGTGGTGGCGTGGGTCGAAAAGATCGCGCGCTGAAGCGCGCTCCTACAAAGTGGCCCGGCGATCGGGGCACTGTGGCGATTGCGCATGTGGGGGAGGCGCGATCCGTCGCGGTGGGCGTGCGTCATGATTCGTGCAGCCTGGGTTTCAGGGACGCGAGATTGCACGGCCGCGTCCGCGCGTCGAGCTGGTCCCTGAGGATGCGCTCCCAGGCGGTCCGGCAGGCGGACGTGGAGCCGGGCAGGCAGAACACGAACGTGCCGTTCGCGAGTCCGGCGAAGGCGCGCGATTGCAGGCTCGAGGTGCCGATCTCCTCGAACGAGACGGCGCGGAACAGTTCGCCGAAGCCGGGCATCTCCTTGTCGAGCAGCGGGGCCACGGCCTCGGGCGTGGAGTCGCGCCCGGTGAAGCCGGTGCCGCCGGTGATCAGCACGCCGTCCACGCCTGCGTCCGCGATCCAGGCGGCGACCAGCGCGCGTACCTGGTAGCGGTCGTCTCGCAGCAGCGCGCGCGCGTGCAGCACGTGGCCGGCGGCGACGAGGGTCTCGGCGAGGTAGTGGCCGGAATCGTCGGTGTCGAGCGTACGCGTATCGGACACGGTCAGCACGGCGATCGACAGCGGTTGGAAGGCGGCGGTGGGTTTCATGGTTCGATTCTGCACGCGTTGCGCGGGCATTTCAGCCCGGGGCGCGCGGCGCCGTCGCCGGCGGCGACCCGTCGGGACCGCAGTCCGCCTGATGCGTCGCACACGCCTCGCGCAGGCGCCGGTCGCGGATGCCCAGCGCATGCGCGCGCTGCGCCAGGCGCGCGCCCGATTCGACGTTGCCGCCCGCGAGCGCGAAGCGCGCGGCCAGCGCGAGCGCGCGGCCGTCGCGCGTCGACTCCAGGTCCGCGCCCAGCGCCGCCGCGCCGACCGCGCGCGCCGCCTCCATCTGCGCCGTGTCGCGCGCGCGTTGCGCGCACTCGAGCCAGTCGCCGGCGGCTTCCGACAGCTGCAGCGCGGGCCGGGCGCCCGCACTGGCCGGACTCACCTCGGCCAGCGCGCGCACCGCGGGCCCGATGCGCGCGCAGCGCGTGTCCTCGGCCCGCGCGTCGTCGATCGCCGCCTGCGTGGCGGCCACGACGAGTGCGCCGCGTCGCCATTCCATGCCGTCGGGTTCGCGCGCCAGCAGGGCGTCGAAGTGCGCGCGCGCCGCGACGAGGTCGGACACGGCCTCGGGCATGCGGTCCTGCGCGAGGGCCAGGCGCGCACGTCGGCCGAGCAGGACGGCCTGCGTTCGCAAGTACTCGGGACGTTCGGGATCCCGCGCCAGCAGCGTGCCGGTCAACAGGATGGATTCGTCGAGTTCGGCGCGCGCGGCCTCGAACTGGCCGAGCGCGGTCGACAGTTCCGCCGCGTAGTTCAGCGCCACGACCAGGTCGTAGACCATCAGGGCGTCCTGGGGCTGCGCGGCGTGGAGCCGGCGCAGCCGCGTCGTCTGTGCGCGCCGCTGCGCCAAGGCCTCGTCCAGCGCACCCAGGGATTCGTGCGCGGTGCTGAGCCAGCCTTCGGTGCTCGCGATCTCGGCATCGACGCGGACGCGCCGGGCGGGCGTCAATCGGGGCAGCAGGGCGGTGCGCAACGCGAGCGAATGCCCGAGGTCGCGCACGGCGGCCTCGTACAGGCCCGCGGCGCACTCGGACGCGCCGATGTTGTGGTAGCCGGTGGCGACGCGCGCCTGCGCTTCGACCTCGTCCGGCGCTAGCGCCAGCTGGCGCTCGTTGATCGCCACGGCCGCGCGCATGGCGGCGAGCGATTCGCCCGCGGGCCGGTTCAGTTCCATGGCGAGCGCGCCCTTCCAGTACAGCGCCTCGGCGCGCTGGATCTGCCAGGCCTCGTCGTCGGGGAAGCGCGCCGCCACCGTCTCGGCCAGCGCCACCGCTTCCTCGAACGCGCGCGCGCCGGCTTCGGGCTTGCCCAGCTGCACGAGCACTTCGGCCACGTGCTGCGCATGGCGCACGCGCGTCGCGAGCTCCGCGGGACCGAGGCGCTCGATCGGGATCGCGGCGAAGTACTGCGAGGCGCGTGCGTTCACGCTCTCCAGCAGGTCCAGCCGGCCCACGGCGCCGAGCTGGCCCTGCAGTTCGCCCACCATGAATCCGATCAGTGACTCGGCCTGCGCGCGGCGCCGGTCGGCTTCCTCGCGCGCGACCTGCGCGCGCCAGGCGAGCGTGGCGAGCGTGGCGGCGACGAGCACGAGCGCGATCGCGCCGGCGAGCGCGGCGATCCGCCGCACGCGCCGGCGCCGCAGCCGCGCCGGCCGGTCGATCGCGAGCTTCAACGCCGCGAGCACCGCGCCCGCGTCGGGGCGCCGGGCGGGCTCGAACGCGGTCATGCGGGAGATCAGCGCCTCGAGCTCGGGTTCCGGCCCGGGCGCCTCGCGGCGCCCCAATGCGTCGCGCGCGCCGCGCACGGCCGCGTGCATCTCGCCCAGCATCACGCCGAACGCGTAGATGTCGGTGCCGGTGCCGATCACGCCGCCCGATGCCTGTTCGGGACTCATGTAGCGGTGCGTGCCGAGGACTTCGCCGGCGGTGGTGAGGTGCTCGGCGTCGCTGTCGGCGGACGAGTCGGCCGCCGGTGGGCCCTCGACTCGAACCGTCGAGGCCTGCGCGTCGTCGCGCAGGCCCGCGCTCGGCTGGTCGCCGGATCCGACGCGCACCGTTGCCACGCCGTCGCCGCCCAACCGCTCGTTCGAGGCACGCTGTTCGGCCACCAGCCGCGCGATCGCGATGCGCGCAGGTTCGGTGTCCGGGACGCGTTGGTACAGGGTCCGCTCGGGATCCGTATCGAGGTCCTCGCCGGTGCCGCCCACGCCCGGGCCCGTCGCCTCGCGCCCGACGCCGCTCGCCGTGCGCGCGATGCCGAAGTCGAGGATCTTCACCGCGCCCTCGCGCGTGAGCATGACGTTGTCGGGCTTGAGGTCGCGGTGCACGATGCGCTCGCGGTGCGCGACGGCGAGCGCGCGCGCCACGTCGGAGGCGATGCGCAGCAGTTCGGCCCGGCCGAGGCGACCGTGGCGCACCAGCTCGCGCAGGGTGATGCCGTCGACGTACTCGAGCACGAGGAAATCGGCCTCGGCGGTCTCGATCAGGTCGTGCACCTGGCAGATGCCGGGATGGCCGAGCTTGGACAGGATGCGGGCCTCGCGCCGGAAGCGCGCCTTGAGGTCCTCGCTGAGGCGGCGTTCGCGCCGGATGGTCTTGAGCGCGACGACGCGCTCGAGCTTGAGGTCGAAGCCGCGGAACACTTCGCCCATGCCGCCCACGCCGAGCCGCTCGTCGATGCGGATCGATCCGACACGGCGTCCGATCAGGTCGGGATGCTCGGCCTGCATGGCGGCATTGTGCGCCAACGGCATCCCGGGGTGCGGCGCGGGCGCGCGCGCGGCGTCATCGGGCGCGGCCGGCGACTGGCATGGGGCATTCGCCTTCGGGATGGCGTTCCAGCCAGGCGGCCATGCGCCGGCGCGTGTCGGCGGAGAGTTCCGCATCGGCGCCGCGCGCGAGCCTGGCGAGCGGGCCGAGGTCGCCGTCGAGCATCTCGCGGCGATCGAGGATGTCGACGCAGAAGCGCGCGAAGCCACCGGCGAGCAGCAGCTGCGCGAGGCGCTCGCGGCACTCCACGTTCGCGCACAGCGCGAAGCTCGATCCCAGCGTGCCCGGCGCCGCGTCCTCGTACAGGATGCGCGCCGAGATCGCCGCGGCGCATTCGGGGCAGTCCTTGGGACGCCCCTGCGCGGCGAGCTGGCGCAGCAGGCCCAGTGCCTCCTCGTCGTACACGGCCCGGGGCACGAGCAGCGAGGAATTGCGGTGCACGTACTCGACCAGGAACGCATCGCCGCGGTCGACCGCATCGAAGCGCGCGAGGTGGCGCACGAGGTCCTTCGGGTTGCCCGACAGGGCCGACTCGACCACGTCCTGGTCCACGAGCTTCGAGGCCGTCACCGCGACGGCCTGCGAACGCGAGCCCGGGTACAGGGCCCACACCAGGGCCACGCTCACGATCATCGTGAGCGTGGTGGCCGCCAGGGTCACCGCCGGACGGTCGCTCCTGCTCGCGAGCGCGCGGCCGATCGCGAGCAGCGCCATGATCGGCAGGCCGAACTTCACCCACATGTCCATCAGGCCCGGGCGACCCGATTCGCTCGCCGTGGTGGCAAGGTCGATCGGCCCGAACATCGCGGTAATGCCGAACCCGAGCGCGGAGCCGATCACGAACACGCCGAGCGCGCGCACGAAGCCCCCGGTCCAGTTCGGCGCGTCGGCGCTCTGCATCAGGATCGAGGCCATGGCCTCGGGTGGGACGGGAGCGGACGGACGCGACGGCGGTACGGGTGAGGTCATCGATGCAGTCTAGCGGCAGCATCACGTGGTCGTAGGAGCGCGCGTGAGCGCGCGATGCGAAGGCATGTCACGGACGACGGCGCCCCGTCGACCTCGGGCCATCGTGGCCCCATGGCCGGCATCACCGCGAAGGCCGCGAAGGGGCTTCGCATCGCGCGCTCACGCGCGCTCCTACGAAGGCAAGGTGAACGATTCCGGAGGGAGGCCTCGCCGCGAGCGGTCCGCCATCGTCGCCAGCGCGCGGGCGAAGTCCGCTGCGAAGCGCGTCATGTCGAACAGCGCGGACCGGCGCGCGGGGTCGGCGAGTTTCGCGCGCAGCAGGCGTCGTGCCTCCACATCCCGCGCGAGGCCGATGGCGCGCTGCACGTAGTCGTCGGCGTCGCGCGCGATCAGCTCGGGCAGGTCGAGCGTCGAGAGCAGCGAGGTCGCGACGCGCGAGGCGAACGTCTCGCCGGGCAGGGTGAGCACCGGGCAGCCCGCGTACAGCGCGTCGGACGCCGTGGTGTGCGCGCCGTACGGCCAGGTGTCGAGGAACAGGTCGACGAGCGCGTAGCGCGCGAGATAGTCGGCGTGCGGCGCCTTGTCCATCAGCACCAGGCGCGCGCCGTCGATGCCTCTTGCCTGCGCCTGCGCGCGCAGATGGCGCGCGGCGCTGCCGTCGTCGCCGGGATCGAGCAGCCACAGCGTGGCCTCGGGCACGGCGCGTAGGATCTCCATCCAGCGTCCGAACACCTCCGGGCCGATCTTGTAGCTGTTGTTGAAGCTCGCCAGCACGGGGCCGGACGCGGGCAGGCCGCAGTCGATGCGCGCGGGCGGCGGCAGCAGCACGCGCGTGGCGTCGCAGGGCTGGAAGCTGCGCGGCAGCTGCACGACGTGCTCGCTGTAGTGCGCGCGCTGCGAGGGCGGGACCACGTGCCGGTCCGCGATCAGGTAATCCATCCACGGTGCGCCGGTGGTGCCGGGATAGGCGAGCCAGTTCACCTGCACGGGCGCGGGCCGGCGCGCGAACACGTCGGCGACGTGGCCGCCGCCGTAGCCGCGCAGGTCCACGAGCACGTCGACGCCGCTCGCGGCGATGCGGCGCGCGATCTCGACCGGCGCGAGCGCATGCACGTCATGGAACTCGACGAACGCGCGCGACAGTCGGTCGCGCAACGCACCACCGTCGCCCGCGGAAGTCGCGAACGCGAGGGTTTCGATGTCGCTGTCGCGCAGGCGTTCGATCAACTCGACGACGAGCAGGCCGGTGGGATGGTTGTTGAATCCATTGGAGACGAATCCGACGCGCACGCGCGCATTGGTCGTCGCCCGGGATGTGCGCGGGATGGCGGCAGACGTGCCGCCGATTTCGGCCAGGATCTGCGCGGCTTGCGTGCGCGCGCAGCGCAGTTGTTCGGCCGGCGTGGCGGGTTCGGACAGGAATCCGAACGGCGCGATGCCCGGCTCGCCGGCGGCGACGGCGCGCCGGAGGGCGGCGGAATGCGCGTCGAGGTGTCGCCAGTCGCAGCGGCGCCGTTCGAGCCAGAGCAACTGCGAGAGCGCGGGCCAGAGCGTGGGCGCGCACGCCAGCGCGCGCTCGTAGGCCGATTGCGCCGCGGTCGCCTGCCGCGATTCGTCCCGCGCATGGCCCAGGTTGTGCCAGCCCTGGGCGTCGTCAGGCACTTGTTCGAGATGGCGCTCGAACGCCTGCATCGCTTCCGCGAAATCGCGCGTCGCCAGCGCCGCCTCGCCATGCAGTCGCCAGGCCGGCGCAGGTGCGTGGGCCTGGCCGGTGAGGGCGCGCGCGCGCTCCAGCGCGTCGCCCGCGCGGTCGCCCGCGAGCAGGGCGGCGATGCGGCCCAGTTGCGCGCGCAGCCGGGTCGGATCGCGTTGCAGGCAGCGCTCGTACGCGGCGAGCGCCGCGACGGCATCGCCGCAGGCATCGTGCGTGACGCCGGCGAGTTCGAGCACGCCCGCATCGTCCGATGACAGCGCCAGCGCCCGCTGCACGGCGGCGCGCGCCTCGCCCGGTTGCTCGAGCGCGAGGTAGAGCTCGGCCAGGGCGCACCAGGGCCCGGTCGTACGCGGATTCGCCGACACCGCATCGCGCACCAGGGCGAATGCCGCCTGCGGATTGCCCGCGGCGAGCGCGGCGTGCAGCCTGCGGTTCAGCTCACCCGGCATCGGACAGCAGCTGCAGCTGGTCCGCCTGGTATTCGCGTGCGAGCACGTCGAGCACGGGGTCGAGGTTGCCCTCCACGATGTCCTCGAGCGAATACAGGGTCAGGCCGATGCGATGGTCGGTGAGCCGGCCCTGGGGGAAGTTGTAGGTGCGGATGCGCTGCGAGCGGTCGCCGCTGCCGACCTGCAGGCGGCGCGCCTCGCTCTGCTGGCTGGTCTGCTTCTCGCGTTCCGCATCGAGCAGGCGCGCCTTCAGCAGCGCCATCGCGCGCGCCCGGTTCTTGTGCTGGCTGCGCTCGTCCTGGCACTCCACCACGATGCCGCTGGGCAGGTGCGTGATGCGGATCGCCGAGTCGGTCTTGTTGACGTGCTGGCCGCCGGCGCCCGAGGCGCGGAACGTGTCCACCTTGAGCTCGGCCGGATTGAGCGCGATGTCCTCGACCTCGTCCAGTTCGGGCAGGATCGCCACGGTCGCGGCCGAGGTGTGGATGCGGCCCTGCGATTCGGTCGCCGGCACGCGCTGCACGCGGTGCGTGCCGGACTCGAACTTCAGGCGCGCGTACACGTCGGGGCCGGCGACGCGCGCGATCACCTCCTTGTAGCCGCCGTGCTCGCCGGCGCTCGCGGAGAGCACCTCGACCTGCCAGCGGCGACGCTCGGCGTAGCGCTGGTACATGCGGAACAGGTCGCCGGCGAACAGCGCGGCCTCGTCGCCGCCAGTGCCGGCGCGCACCTCGAGGAACACGTTGTGCGAATCGTGCGGATCGCGCGGCACCAGCAGCAGGTGCAGGTCGCGGTCCAGCGCCTCGCGGCGCGCGCTGCACGCGCGGATCTCGCCCTCGGCCAGTCCGCGCATCTCCGCATCGGGCTCGCGCAGCAGCGCCTCGGCGGCCGCGAGGTCGCGCTCGAGCGCGCGGTAGTTCGAGAGGCCCTCGGCGACCGGGGAGAGTTCGGCGTATTCGCGGCTGAGGTCGCGGAAGCGCTGCGGATCGCCCACCAGCGCGGGATCGGCGAGCATCAGCGTGAGTTCCTGGTGGCGCTCGCCCAGCGCCTCCAGCTTGCGGCGGATCGACGGGGTCATGCGTCGGGGTCGGTACGCGATTGCCCGGCGAACAGCCTCTCGGCGGCGCGCAGCAGTTCCTGGTCGCCGCGCAGGGCGGCGTTGCGCAGGTTCGCGCTCGGCACGTGCAGCAGCTTGTTGGTGAGCGCGTGCGCGAACCGGGCGAGCACCTCGTCGGGATCGCGCCCGTGGCCGAGTTCGGAGCGCGCGCGCGCCAGCAGGCCGTCGCGCTCGCGCGTCGCCAGTTCGCGCAGGTGCTTGAGCGCGCCGTGGCCGTGGTAGGCGCGCCACCAGTCGAGGTAGTGCTCGACCTGCAGGTCGACGATGAGTTCGGCCTCCTGCGCGGCCTCCTGGCGCGAGCGCAGGCTGTCGTTGACGACCTGGGCGAGGTCGTCCACGCCGTAGAGGAAGATGTCGTCCAGGGTGGCGACGGAGGCCTCGATGTCGCGCGGCACGGCCAGGTCGATCAGCAGCATGGGGCGCCGCCGGCGCTCCACCAGCGCCGCGGCGACCTGGTCGCGCGTGAGGATGGGTTCGCGGCTCGCGGTGGAACAGATCACCAGGTCCGCTTCGGCCAGGTGGCGCGGCAGGTCGGCCAGGCGCAGCGGCTGGGCGTCGAACTCGGCGGCGAGCGTCTCGGCGTTCGCGTAGGTGCGGTTCGCCACCAGCATGCGCCGCACGCCCGACTGCGCGAGATGCCGCGCGCTCAGCTCGATGGTGTCGCCGGCGCCCACGAGCAGGGCCGTGATGCGCGAGAGGTCGCCGAACACGCGCGTCGCCAGGCGCACGCCGGCGTAGGCGACGCTGACCGGGCTCGCGCCGATGCGCGTCTCGGTGCGGATGCGCTTGGCGACCGAGAAGCCGTTCTGGAACAGACGCTCCAGCGACGGGCCCAGGCCGCCGGCGCCGCGGGAGAGCTGGTAGGCCTCCTTCACCTGGCCCAGGATCTGCGGTTCGCCCAGCACGGCCGAATCGAGCCCGGCCGCGACGCGATACAGGTGCCGCACCGCGGCGCCGTCTTCGTGCTGGTACAGGTATTCGTCGATCTGCCCCGGCTCCACGCCCTGGCTCTCGGCGAGGAAGGCGCGCGGCCGGCCGCGCCGGTCGGAGGCCACCGAGCAGTACAGCTCCGTGCGGTTGCAGGTGGACAGCAGCGCCACCTCCTCGATCCCGGGCTCGGCGCGCAGGGCCGCCACCGCCGGCGCGACCTGCTCGCGCGCGAACGCGACCCGCTCGCGCAGGGCGACCGGGCTGGTCTGGTGGTTCAGTCCAACGGCTACGAGCATGGCATGCGAGAATCGGCGATGCGTTCATTGTGGGGCCCATGCCTGGAGCCCGCAAGGAACCTGCCGCCCCGATTGGGGTCGGAACTGATCTCGATCATGAGTGCACGCATGAACCACGCCACGACCTGGGTGCGCGCCGGCGCGCTCGCCTCGCTCACCCTGATTGCCGCCTGTGCGACTGGCGCCGGTCCACGCGCCGACACCGCAAACACGCCCGCGGAGGCCGCCGCCGCGCCCGCGTCGGAGGCCAGCGGCAACGCCCGGGCGCTCTCCGAAGCCATGCTGGCCGGCGAATTCGCCTGGCAGGACGGGCGCCAGTCCGCAGCCGCGAAGCACTATTCACGCGCGGCGGAGCTGAGTCCCGAACCGGCCATCGTCGAGCACGCGACGCGCGTGTCGCTCGTGGCGCGCGAGTGGGAGCTGGCGAAGCGCAACCTGGCGCGCTGGAAGTCGCTGCAGCCGCAATCGGCCGGACTGCTGCAGGCGGAGGTCGCCTACACGCTCGGCACCGGTTCGGTGGACGACGGGCTCGCCGGGTTCACGCGCCTGCTGGGCCTGGGCGAGGAGGGGCGCAAGCTCGCCGGCCAACTGCTGCTCAACGTGCTCACGCCCGAGGTTGCCGGTCCGTTCCTTGACAAGGCGGCGGAGCTGCGCGAGCTGCCGGGCGGCGTCGATGCGATGGTGCTGCTGAGCCAGGTCGCGCTCCAGCTCAAGCGCCCGGCCTCGGCCCTGCAGATCGCCGACCGCGCCGTGCAGCGCCACCCGCAGAGCGGGTCGGCGCTGGGCTGGCGCGCGCGTCTGTACGCGAGCCAGGAGCCCAAGGACCTGGCGCGCGCCAAGGCCGATTTCGAGCGCGCGCTCAAGCTCGACCCGGACGACCGCTTCGTGCGCCTGTCCTACGCCGCGAGCCTGGACGATGCCGGCGATCCCGCCGCGGCAGCGCGCCTGCTGGGCGAGGGCGTGCAGGACGACGAGATCGGCGTCGCGCGCGCCGCCTACGCCGCGCGCGCGAACGACGTGCCGCTGATGAAGGCCGCGCTCACCGCACTCGAGGCGCTGCCGCCGCCGCGCACCGATGCACGCCACGAATTGCTCGGGCAGCTCGGCGAGCTCACCCAGGACAAGGAGCGCGCGCTCGGCTACTACCGCGAGATCGCGCGCGGCGAACGCTGGTTCCCGGCGCAGCTGCGCATCGCCGTGCTGCTCGACGACCTCGGGCGCGCGGACGAGGCCAAGGCCCTGATCGCGGGACTGCGCGAGCAGGGCATCGACGACGACGAGCGGCTGGCCGAGAGCTTCCTGCTCGAGGCGGAACTGCTCGTGCGCCACGACCAGCGCGAGGAGGCCCTGGCCGTGTACGGGCGCGGACTGGTGGCGTTGCCCGACCACAAGCGGCTGCTGTATTCGCGGGCGCTGCTGGCCGAGCGCATGGACCGCGTGGAGGAATCCGAACGCGACCTCCGCCGCATCGTCGCGCTGGAACCCGACGATGCCGATGCGCTGAACGCGCTCGGCTACACCATCGCCGACCGCACCGACCGCTACGACGAGGCCCTCGCCCTGATCGAGCGCGCGCTCGCGAAGAAGCCCGACGAGCCGGCGATCATCGACTCCATGGGCTGGGTGCAGTTCCGCATGGGACGCAAGGACCTGGCGCTCGAGCACCTCCAGCGCGCCTTCCAGCTCCGGCCCGATCCCGAGATCGCCGCGCACCTGGGCGAGGTGCTGTGGAGCATGGAACGGCGCGAGGATGCGCGCCGCATCTGGGCGCAGGGCGAGAAGCTCGACCCGAAGAATGAGCTGCTGCAGGGCACGATCAAGCGTCTCGCGCCCCAGTGAACCGCTCGCCGGCGCGTCACGCCTGGATCGGCGCCTGCGTGCTGGTGCTGGCCGGGTGCGCCGGGACGCCGGTCCGGCCGCCGGCACTGCCCGATGTCCTGGCCGACCGGCGCGCGGAGATCGGCGCCGTGGCGCAGTTCAGGCTCAGCGGCCGGGTCGCGCTCAGCGATGGCAAGGACGCGGTGACCCTGCGCGTGGAATGGGCGCAGTCGGGCGATCGCAGCGAGATCACCCTGCACGCGCCGGTCACCGGGGAACGCGTGCACCTCGTCGGCGACGGACGCGAGGCGCGCATCGAGACCTCCCGCGGCGTTCGCAAGGGTCGCAGCCTGGAAACGCTGCTCGCGCGCCAGACGCCGTACCGCATCCCCGTCGACGCCCTGGTCGACTGGGTGCGTGGCCTGAGCCACGTGCCCGGGCGGGCCGACGTCGTCATCAGCGCGGAGACGGGCCTGCCGCTGTCCCTGGGCGAAGGCGACTGGTGCATCCGCTACCGCGACTTCGACCTGGCCACGACGCCGGCACTGCCGCGCCTCGTCGACGCCGAACGCGGCGCGTACCGCGTCCGCCTGGCGATCGCGGACTGGCACGCGGGCGAGGGCCATGACTGAGGCCGCACGCGCCTGGCCGGCGCCGGCGAAGCTGAACCTGTTCCTGCACGTGCTCGGGCGCAGGCCAGACGGCTACCACGAGCTTGAAACGGTGTTCCAGCTCCTGGACTTCGGCGACAGCGTGCACCTGTCGCCGCGCGACGATGGCCGCATCGTGCGGGTCGAGGGCCCGCCCGACATCGATCCGGAAACCGACCTGTGCGTGCGTGCCGCCCGCCTGCTGCAGGAACGGACCGGAACCCGGGCCGGGGTGGCGATCGGGCTCGACAAGCGCATCCCGGTCGGTGGCGGCATGGGGGGGGGATCGAGCGACGCCGCGACCACGCTCAGGGCATTGGACAGGATCTGGGGACTGGACCTGGGCGTCGAGGCGCTGGCCGCGCTCGGACTGGAACTGGGCGCCGACGTGCCGGTGTTCGTGCGCGGCCACAGCGCCTATGCGCGCGGCGTGGGTGAAACCCTGGCCGCCATCCCCTTGCCCGAGCGCTGGTACGTGGTGCTCGACCCGGGCGTCCACGTGGCCACCGGACCCCTGTTCCAAGCCCCCGATTTGACACGAAATTCCGCAACCGTGACAATTCCACGCTTTTTCGCGGGCGATCCGACGCGCAACGACTTCGAGCCGGTGGTGCACGCGCGCCATCCGGCCGTGGCCGAGGCGTCGCGATGGCTGGCGCAGTTCGCGCCGGCGCGGCTGACCGGTACCGGCGGATGCGTGTTCGCCGCCTTCGTGGACGAGGCGGACGCGCGTCGCGTCGCGGGACTGGCGCCAGCGGGCGTGCGTGCGTGGGTTGCGCGGGGCGTGAACCGCTCGGGATTGCTCGATGCGCTCGACCTGCAGGGCCTGCAGGTCGCCGGCGCGCGGTGATCGGCGGCGAGCGCGGATCGCCGCGGGCGGGCAGGGACTTCGGATTCGTTTTTCACATGCTGGGACGTCGCCAAGTTGGTAAGGCACGGGATTTTGATTCCCGCATTCGTAGGTTCGAGTCCTACCGTCCCAGCCACAGGTTACGCGGTCCGGCCGGTGCGGCATGGAGCGCGGGCGGGTCGCGGTCATAGGGTGTGGGCGGGGTCGCCGGTCGCGGCCGCGCATCGCCAGCGGAGCACAGCGTGAACACCATCGTGAAGTCCGAAGGCATCCTGGTATTCGCCGGCAACTCGAACCGGCCGCTGGCGCAGGCCGTGTGCCGCGAACTGGGCGTGCGCCTGGGCCGCGCCGTGGTGGGGCGCTTCAGCGACGGCGAGGTGCAGGTCGAGATCGAGGAGAACGTGCGCCGGCAGGAAGTGTTCGTGATCCAGTCGACCTCGGCGCCGACCGCGGACAACTTCATGGAGCTGCTGGTGCTCGTGGACGCGCTCAAGCGCGCCTCGGCCACCCTGGTCACCGCCGTGATCCCGTACTTCGGCTACGCGCGCCAGGACCGCCGGCAGCGCTCGGCCCGGGTGCCGATCACCGCGAAGGTGGCGGCGAAGATGATCTCCACGGTCGGCACCGACCGGGTGCTCACCGTCGACCTGCATGCCGACCAGATCCAGGGCTTCTTCGACATCCCGCTCGACAACGTCTACGCCTCGCCGGTGCTGCTGGCCGACATCTGGCGCACGCAGGGCACCGACGACCTGCTGGTGGTGAGCCCCGACGTGGGCGGCGTGGTGCGCGCGCGGGCGATCGCGAAGCGCCTGGACGATGCGGAACTGGCGATCATCGACAAGCGCCGTCCGCGCCCGAACGAATCGACGGTGATGAACATCATCGGCGACGTGGACGACAAGATCTGCGTGCTGGTGGACGACATCGTGGACACGGCCGGCACGCTCTGCGCCGCCGCGGCCGCCCTGAAGAAGCGCGGTGCGCGCAAGGTCGTGGCGTACTGCACCCATGCCGTGCTCTCGGGCGCGGCGATCCAGAACGTGAACAGCTCCCAGCTCGACGAACTCGTGGTCACCGACACCATCCTCGCCACCGACCTGGTGAAGGCCTGCCCGCGCATCCGCCAGCTCTCCGTGGCGCAGCTGCTGGCCGAAACCATGCGCCGGATCGCGTTCGGGGAGTCGGTGAGTTCGCTGTACGTCGATTGAGTTCCAACATCCTCTCCTGGTCGCGGGAGAGGCACACGCCGCCGCGAGGCGGTTTATCAGCAAGTAGAGAGGCAACACCATGGCAACCACACACGAAATCAAGGCAGAACCCCGCAAGGACCAAGGCAAAGGTGCGAGCCGCCGCCTGCGTCGTGCGGGCATGGTCCCGGCGATCGTCTACGGCGCCCACCAGGACCCGGCGAGCATCCAGCTCACCCACCACGACGTCTCGCAGTACCAGAAGCACGAGTGGTTCTACTCGTCGATCCTGGACATGTCCGTCGAGGGCAAGTCGCAGAAGGTGCTGTTGCGCGACATGCAGCGCCATCCGTTCCAGCCGCTGGTGCTGCACATCGACTTCCAGCGCGTGAGCGAGAACGAGGCGATCCGCGTGCGCGTGCCGCTGCACTTCCTCAACCAGGAGAAGTCGACGGCCGGCAAGACCTCGGGCGTGATCATCTCCCACGCGATGACCGACGTGATGGTCTCGTGCCTGCCCAAGGACCTGCCGGAGTTCATCTCGGTGGACCTGATCGAGCTCAAGGTCGGCGACATCGTGCACATGTCCGACCTGGTGCTGCCGGCGGGCGTGGAGATCCTCGAGCTCAAGCTCGGCAAGGAGCACGACCATGCCGTGGTGACGGCGCAGGAAGTGCGCGCCGAGGCCGAAGTGGCCCCGGCCGAGGGCCAGGCCGTCCCGGCCGCCGTGCCGGCCACCGCGCAGAAGGCGCCGGTGGCTGCGGCGGGCGCTGCCGCGCCGGCCAAGGGCGGCGCCGCGGCCAAGGGCGCTGCCCCGGCCAAGGGCGGCGACAAGAAGAAGTAACGCGCACCGGTCCATCCGGCGCCTGACCGGCGCCGGGTGGCCGTATGCCCATGGCAACGTTCAAGCTGATCGTCGGACTCGGCAACCCGGGTCCGGAACATCTCAGGACCCGGCACAACGCCGGGTTCTGGTTTTTGGATGCCCTCGCGCGCGAGCACGGCTGCACGCTGGCGCTCGAGCGCAAGCTGCACGGCGAGACCGGACGCCTGCGCGTGGGGGGCGACGAGATCCGCCTGCTGCGTCCCACCACGTACATGAACCGCAGCGGCCAGGCGATCGTCGCGATGCTCGGCTACTACAAGATCGAACCCGAACAGATGCTGGTCGCGCACGACGAACTCGACCTGCCGCCGGGTACGGCCCGGCTCAAGTTCGATGGTGGACACGGCGGGCAAAACGGATTGCGCGACATCATGGCGCAGCTCGGACACGGGCGATTCCACCGATTGCGCCTTGGAATCGGCCATCCCGGCCACAAGGACCAGGTCACCTCGTGGGTGCTGGGTCGGCCGGGAAAGGCCGATGAGGAAGCGATGATTGGCGCAGTCGGCGATGCGTTGAGCGTGCTGCCGCTGGCGCTGGACGGAAACATTGAAGAAGCGATGAAGCGATTGCATACGAAGAGGGCCGAGGACTGATCGCGATGGCCCGAATCTCCGCGACCCCCATGCCTTTCCCCTCTCCCCCGTGGGGAGAGGGCAGG
>Ga0315912_10002188_pt1 | contig 21473 bp, 25 predicted proteins | sample VfabasoilMG_FD_204469 | JGI IMG/M metagenome (GOLD analysis project Ga0315912, IMG submission 204469) | Garden soil microbial communities collected in Santa Monica, California, United States - V. faba soil | ecosystem: Environmental > Terrestrial > Soil > Garden | place: USA: California...
ACGATGCGTAAGCTCATGGCGAAAGGGGTCGACAACGGCGGCGCGCCTGGCACGAAGATCGGTCGACGCTGGATCGTTCCAGAAGAAGTACTCCAAAAATGGATCGCTGACCGATGCCACTCAAGAAGCGCGACGACTCCCCGTACTGGCAACTCCACATTGGCCGCACGTATCGGAAGTCAACCGGCACTGAGGACTACGAGGAAGCGCGCCGCATTGCAAAGATCGTCGAAGAACGACTGCGCCGCCTCAAGCACGGGGACCGTGGTGCAGTTTCGTGGAAGGAAGCCGCCGACCGCTGGCTGACATCGACCGCAAAGCCGAAGAAACGCGATCGCTGGATCCTCGACTGGCTGGAGCCGTTCATAGGCATTGAGCCCATCTCCGATGTCGCTGACCCTGACGCTATCGAGGCGCTGCGCCAGAAGGGGCTCGAAGTCGGCTGGAGCCACTCAACCGTCGATCGAATGATGGGCACGCTCTCCGCGGTGCTGAAGGCTGCAGCTGACTGGCGCATGATCGACGCAGCGCCAGCGATACCGATGTTCCGGCCGCAGCGCGCTGAGCCGCGGTGGCTCACCCCTTCACAGTTCGAAAGACTGTGTGCCGAGCTCGCCATGCACCAGGTGCTCGCCGCCCGCTTCGCTGTTCACTCACTGCTGAGGATGCGCGCGCAGGGAAAACTGCGCTGGGATCGAATCGACTTTAAGCAGCGCCGGGCGTGGATTCCGGCCGCGGAGCAGAAGGCAGGACGTACCTTCGGCTTCCCGCTTACCGACGAGCTCGTCCGCATCCTTCGCGCGATGCGCTGGCTTTCTCCACCAGCATCTGCCTACGTGTTCACCTGGAAAGGCGAGCCGATCGACGACTTCAACACCAAAAGTTTTCAGGAAGCTGTTAGCCGGGCAGGCATTGGCCCACTCCGCTGGCATGACCTGCGTCACACCGGCGCATCTTGGGCCGTGCAATCGGGCGTGACGCTGCCTGAGCTCATGGTATTGGGTGACTGGACCGACTACCGGAGCGTCTTGCGATACGCGCACCTGGCGCCATCGCACGCTGCCGCGGCAGCTGAACGGGTCGCACGGTGGGCGCACGGCGAAAAACAACAACAGCCCGCAGCGCGGGCAAGGAAACACAAGTGAATCATGCAGTTAAATGGTGGAGCGGAAGGGGATCGAACCCTCGACCTTCGCATTGCGAACGCGAAGCGCTTTGCAGAATCAACGACTTCTGGAGATTTAAGGGCCTGAAACGGCTGGCGGCGGCGCTGATTGGCGCCTGCCGGTGCACAGATGTCGCACGCAGATATCGCGCCAAACGCAATAGGAAGCCCTATGGCGGGCGCTGTACCGACAGATACGTCAGGTGTGGTCGAGAGTGCGTCCAGGCAAGGGCTGGCTGGGCTTTTGGCGGCGGGGGTGTTTCGTGACTCCCCGAACAGAAGTCCGGGTAATCAGCCTGGCAACCGCCAGCGACCGCCGCGCTGGGTTCACCCGCCGGGCCGAGACGAGACTCCACTGGCAGTTCTTCGACGCCTGCACCTCAATGTCGCCTGGCCTCGACTACGACGAGGACGAGGTGATCGTTCGCCGCGGTCGACCGATGACGCGCCCCGAGCTGGGATGCTACTCGAGCCACGTCGGCGCCTGGCTGGAATTTATTCACGGCAGCGCGCAGCAACTCATCGTGTTCGAGGACGATGTCCTGATCGACTGGGGGTTCATCGAAGAGGCCGCCTCTCACGACTTCCACGCCGATGGCATCGACTACATCCGATTCGCCGCGACCGCAGCCTCGCCGAATGTCGTGTTGGGTGAGATGTTCGGGCGTTACCTTGTGCAGTACACCGGATATGCGCTTGGGGCGCAGGCGTACCTGCTCACGCGTGCCGGCGCCTACCGGATGATGGAGCGTTTTCGCCGGGTGCGAGGGCCGGTCGACGATGTGATGGACCAGGCCTGGCGCGGGTCGCTGCCGAACCTCGGGATCGTTCAGCAGCCGGTGACGGGTATCACGGCGCCGTCACAGATTGGAGCGGCGCGGAACGCACAGTTCGAGATCCCGGCGCGACTCAGATCGAGGCGTTTCTGGTTCCGCGTGCAGGAGAAGGTTTTGCGCAAGGGGTATTCGCTTGCCGTGTGCGCGGGGTTGCGGGCGATGGTGCGGGGTGTTGGGAAGGCCTATTGAACTACCGACTCCGCACCCACCTGATCAACGCATTGCATTGCGCCGCCCTCTCGTCGGCCGCGTCAGCGAGCGCGTAGAGGTCGGGGCCGATATCTCGGCTGATTCCAGTAGCTTGTCCAGGCGCTCCCGGTTGTTCTGCGGCAGCTCCCGCATCAGTTCCGTTGGCGGCTCCGGCTGTGGCGGACACTGAGGGATTGGCTGGACGGCACAACCTGACAGAGCGAACAGGGGTAGCAGCGCGAGCCTCATCCAATGCCTTGAGGCGGCTTTCGAAGTCTGCGGATGCTTCATGGGCGATCTTCCTCTCGTGGGCTTGTGCGGCCTGTAGCGCGGCGTAGTTGGCCTTCTCCTGGCGAAGCTCAGCACTGACCGCGTTCAGCTTCTTCGTGACGTGGTGGTCGTGCCAGAGGATGCCGCCGATGATGGCGAGCACCGCTGCTGCGGCGATGGCCTTGATCTGCCAGCCGATCACTCGACCTCTTCCACGATGAGCTTTGAGCCGTCGTGCACGTAGCACGTCTCGAACTCGTACTTGCCGCCGTGCTCGTCGAGCTTCGCCTGGTCGGCTGTGAGGTGGCGGTAGAGCGCCCCGGAATTTGGGTCGACGACCTTCACAGAAAGCTTCTTGCCGGGATGGATGTAGTCGGTCGAGATCTTCACGTTCGTCGTCATGTCGTTGTTTCCTTCTGCTGTGGATCGTTGCTGGCCCGCTGACGTGCGAACCAGTAGTTGATGACCTGAAGCACGCCCGCAGTGAGCACCGACACCAGCGCCTGGATCGTTTCCTTCCAGTCGGGCGAGACAATCGCCTTGCCCTGCAGAAATGCGCGCAGGGTGAAGAAGTAGCCGGCGAGAAACAGCACCGTCAGCAGCGCCTGCACGTAGCCGGTCTCGCGGTGAGTCACGGGTACTTGCTCCACGGCAGCTGCCAATGCGGCATGTCGACGAAGCCCTGCCAGTCCCCGCCCCACTCGATGAGGATGCCGGCGGCCGCGGCTGACGCGCGCATGGCGTCGACGATCGGGAAGAAGCTCTCCCGGATCCAGGTGAGTTCGCTGTGTCCGTCACCGTCCAGGTCGACGAGCGGCGCGAGATCTACGGCGTGGCCTGTGAGGTGGCGCGACTTCATGGTGCGCGACTTGCCAGCGGCAAAGAGTTCCTTCTGCCGCGCCAAGGTGCGCAGCCCCTCTACCACGGTGAAGTCGATCTTGGAGTGCAGGATCGCGCCGCGCACGACGCGGATGAGGTGCGGATGTACGCCCTGCAGACGCTCGACGGATCGCTGCGAAAGTTGGAACATCAGAACAACTTGCTGAGGACGAAGGCGACGTTCAGCAGCAGCGATGCGCCGATGACCCACGCCGGCATGGTCAACATGCCGTAGTAGCGCACCTTCTGCTTGTAGCCGGAGATGATGATGATCTCTTCAGGGGTGGGCATGGTCTCTCTCCAGTTGAGCGACACGGGGTTTCAACTCGTTGAGTTTTTCCTGCGCGAGCCTTGCTTCCATGGCGGCTTGCTGCGCTGTGTAGATAGCGAACGCCGAGAAGCCGACACCGAGCGCGGCAACGATTCCGCAGAGCGTTACGGCGAGCACCGCCCGGCCGTTCTCGATCTGAATGACCTGCGCGGATCGCTCGCCCTGCTCGCCGTGCACCCAGGGCGGCGGCAGGTCAGCGTTCACGGCGATCGCCCCTGTAGTTGGGGCCGCCCATCGAGGCGATGTCGCGTCCGTTCTGGTTGATGCGCTCGTCCTGGAAGTCCATCCGGCTGTCCTGGCGGCTGTCATGCGCGTCGTTGCTGTCGAGCCTCCGGATGATTTCCTCGTTCTGGGTCACGAGGCGCGTCACAGTCGTATTGAGGTTGGTGATCGTGTTGGCGATCCATGCGCCAATGCCAACCACCGCGACGGGTGTGATGGCAAGACCGACCCCGACCACGGCAGACATGCGCGAGTCGCGTACTGAGACGACGCCGCCGCCTTTCCGCACAACCTCAGCCTGTTCGTCGAGGTCCGTCACGTAGTCACTCCTCACGCGTATGGCGTTTGGGTTTGTACGCGCAGGGTGCCGCTCGCAAGATCGAGGGAACCGCCCGATTCGTTCTGAAAGCGCACTGATACGACATCCGCGGCCGAGACCCATGCGGTCAGGGTCATGCCGGCGATGCTCACGCTGAAGGAGGCTAGAGCAAAGTCACCGAGCGCCGCGCCCGGGACCGCAACAGTGGTGGTGGCGCCGGCGCCATCGGCGAGCGCGCCCGGGACGGGGTCGTAAACCGCGGAGTTGAAGCGAACCCGGGTGGTCGGGCGCTGGGGCGAGATGATCGCGTTCTCACCGCCACCGAAAACGCCACCGAGCGACATGGTTTTGGTCGCCCCGCCAACGGCGTCATACGCGAAGAGGCGAATAACGGTGACGGCGGTCTTGCTCGCCGGTCCACTGACGCGAATCTTCTTCCAGTTGTTCCCCGCGTCGACAACGACCGAAGTGGGATCGTGCGAGGTGCTGACCGCATCGGCGAGTGAGGCGCAGCTCGTAAACTCATCGGCGCTCTTGAAATAGATGTCGCAGGCGAACCGGTCCACGCCGGCCGGCTGCAGCGTCACGCGCAATTCATCGAAGGCATCGGCGAAATCGCACTGGTAGCGATAGCCGCAGCCAGAGGGTTCTGTGGTATCGGCGAATACTCCCACCGAAGCACCGCCCACATTCGAGAAAGCCGGCGGCTTTCCGGTGCCGTCCATGATGTCCCAGCAGCCACCGACCGCAAGATTGTGGACAGAGAGCGGCAGGAAATCGCGGGTCAGCCTGGCATTGTTGCTTGCGGCCCCCAGAATGGCGCAATGGCGGTCAACGAGCGGTGGCCCGCTCCCATCGCCCAGGTAGTTTGTGACCCTGAAGTTGCCCCGGATGTTGGCGCCATTCTCGTAGTAGCCGCCGGTGATGTAGTTCCGCGAGCGTACCGGGTCATCTTGAAACCACCCGCTATTGGCCGGTGCACCGCCCGAGTGACTGCCGTCGACCCCCACCCAGTGATTGGCGTGCGCCTGCCCCACACCTGGGCCGCCACCCGTGATGAGGTTGTAACGCGAGAGACCGCCGTAAAAGGTGTTTTGGTTGACGTCGAAGTTGTCGGCGTTGATCTCGATCATGCCGACCTTGGTGAGGAAAATTTTGTTCCAGAAGGTGCCACTGTTTGCGCCCACACCATCACCGCCCATGAGCAGCAGTTTGTCGGCGTTGCTGTCGGCGAGCGTGTCGACGCCGGTGTATTCGCAGTGATGGCAGGCAGCGATGAACGGCCGCGACGCGCGCCATTTCCTCACATACCCACCAGACCGATTGGCGTGGATGGTCTGGAAAAGGCCGGTGATCGCGAAACCCTTGAAGTCGCACTTGTTCGGCAGGTAGGTATCGGCAACGATCGCGTAATCGGCATCGAGCGTGCCTTCGGCGCCGGCCTGGTCGCATGCGAGTCGCCAATCACTGAAGTTCGCATAACGGCCACGCACGTATGGCGCCACCGTGTAGTTTGAAGGCACGACGGCAGCAGCGGTCTCGGCAGTGGTGCGCTTGATCGCAACGAGCAGCGAGCCGGGGCCCGCGGTGCCGTTGCCGAGATCCGATCGAAGGGAAGAGTCACCGCCCCCGGTTCCGCTTGCAACGGTCGGGTTGCCGTTCGCGTCGAAGGCGAGGAACTTGTTCGCGCGGCCCGATGCGAGCGGCATGATCAGATCGTCACCGTCGCTTAAGTCGCCATCGGCGACGCGCAGGCTACGGTCGATGCGGCGACTCATCCGCTTGACGAGTCGCGTTACACGGTCGAGGGCCTTCTCGTGGGTCTCGGCCGGGAAGGCGTCGTTCGATGTGTAGTCAACTGGCTGGGTCTGCTCAGGGTCATCGAGGAGCGTGACGAACTGATCAACCGCGGGGGCGATGTCGAAAGTGCAGGTTCCGAGACCGCCACCGCCGCCTGAGATGGAAAAGCCGCTCGAGATGACGGCAGGCGCCCCAGCGGTGTCCGTAAGAACGACAACGATGTCGGCGGCGGTGTCGAAGGGGAAGGGGATCGCAAAGGCGGTTGTGACGCCGTTCGTGGCGTAGCTGATCTCGGATGCCGCGGCCTCGATTGTCATGGGGCGCGACAGTCACGGAAGCAAGATACGAGATCAACTCACTGCGTCACCGGGAGTTTCAGCGCCCGCGCATGTGCCTTCTTCTCGCGAACGTCGGCGGCGAGGTCTGGGTATTCCTTGATGAGCTGCGCCCGTGCCATCTCACGGTACTGCGAAACAATGTCGCGGATGAAGAAGTCCTTGCCGCCCTCTGGCCCATCGGAGCGCAGGCGGTAGACGGGCGACAGCGCGTGCTCACCGCCGACGATCTTGTTCAGCAGATCCTTCGCGCCCATCTTCCAAGCGGGGTGCTTGAGTTCGTTGCCGGCGAGCTCGAGGTATCGCGAGTAGGCGGCCGGATACTGCGACAGGTCGACCGTGACGCCGTCGAAGTTCGTTTTCTTCGCCGGCATCGTGACGTGAGCGCCGAGGCGCAGGATCTCCTGATCGATGGGCTCTGGGGTGGGATTCGCGCTCTGCACAGGCGAGAAAAGATCGACGGCCGACCCCATGCCGGTTCCGTATTTGACCGGCTCACCCCACAGATCCCGCTTCGGCGGCAGCTTGTCGGAAAGCCCTGGCGTGCGTGAGCGCATCGCATCGATCATTGAGTTCACTTCGCGAACGTATGGGTCATCAATGCGATTCGCCGCGGCGACTCCTGCCGGCACCACCGAGCCCACCATGCGCTGAACCGTGCCTTCGCCGTAGCGCTGCGGGTCGGACAAAGCTTCGAACACATCCGACAGGCCAGAAAGGTAGGTCTTGTTGGTGAGGTTCCCGGCAAATGCGATCGCGGTGCCGACTGCAATGCGTTCGGCGTCGTTGTCATCGACGGATTCGGCCTGGGCATTGCGCTGCGCTTCGACCGAGTCGGCAGATAGGCCGATGAGCGAGCCCACGGGATCGAGCCTGTTATACGGATACCAGCGGTCACCGACGCGGATTGAGTACGGCTTCCAGCCTTCGCGCGTGAGTGCTGCACGTTCCGAGTTGTCGGTCGGGCCGCGGCCGGAGATCTTGCCTTGCATGGCGAGGTCCGCGAACGCGAGCATCGCGGTAGTTCCGGTCGACACCTGGGCGAGCGCGAGATCACGCCGAGCGCCGCCTGCCTGAATGTCGGCACGGAACTTCGACATGAGCGGCGCCAGCGGCGTGCGCTCGAAGGTGAATTTCAGGATGTTCGCCGGGGTCTTGACGAAAGGCATGATGACCTTCAGCGCCGGGTACTCACTCGTCAGGCGTGAAAGTGAGCCTGCGATCTTGCCCGGAGAATTCGTGAAGGTCTGATAGAGCGCGGAGTCGGCCGAGGCCATGCGGATGTTTTCGGGGGGGTTCTCGACGATCTCAGCGACACGCTGCTTGAAGGCGTCGGGCTTGATCTTCCCGGCGTGCACTTCGCTCGCCGCCTGGCGCACGGCTTGCGCGTTGAGCTCCATCCGGTAGCCGATGGTCTTGAAGAACTCGTCCTCCGCACCGAGCGCGGTTGATGGTCCGCGCACGAGCTGCCCAGCCATGTCGACGGTGCGGCCGAGAAACCCTTCATTCGAGATCTTGAGTGCTTCGGAAGAGATCGCGGGCGGGTGCTCGACCTTGGTGGCATCGGCGAGGCCAGACTTCACCGCAGGTGATTCCGCGCGCGCAGCCTTGAAACCTTCGACGTCCTCGTTCAGGAGCAGATTCGCGCGCTTGCCGTAGTAGCGGAACATGTCACGCGCGCCCTGCACGAGGCCTGAGTACTGCGCCATGGCCTCGCCGGTCGCGATGCCGTCATTGTGACCGAGTGAGCGGCTGATGCGCTCGCCGACCCCGCGCTCGAGCATGCGAAGGAAGCCGGTCGCGGTGTTCGAAACGGTGTTTGCCGCATGCGTCGCCGGGTTCGAAAGAAGCCCGTTGATCCACCCTTCGACCACCGCGTCGCGCGTTTTGGCGTAGGCGGTTTTCTCGACGACCTTGGTCAGTTCCTTGGTCGCCCCTGCCCGACCGAGCTTCGAGATCCGATCGGCGAGTTCGCGGGCCACCTCACCGCCGCCAGTCTGCTCGAGGCGGGCGAGTACGTCGCGCATACGCTCGGCGTTGCCGCCCGCCGGAATCCGCCACTGCGACAGCGCCCGAGCTGTCTCGGTGCGCGCGGCGATCACCTGGGTCTGAATCGCATCGTGCACGGCGAGCATCTTGCGGAACGCAAAAAGGTTCGCCTCCGATGGATTCCCGGCCGCGTGTTCGGCGACTTCGGTCAGCTTGTGTGCCGATGACACCCACAGCTGCCTGGCGGCGAGCGTCGCCTCAGCGTTCATGGGATCGCCTTCTCGGCGTTCCATCAGATCCTTCCATGCGTCGCGCTCGTTCGCGTTGAGCTTGATTTCCTCGAAGGTCTGCTTGCCGCGGCGGGCCGCGTCGATGCCCTTCTGGTTCTCGCTCGCGATCTTGCCCAAGACCTTCTGGATGTCCTCCGGCGAGTCGATGCGCGCGAAGTTGATGAACACTTCGCTTTCGGGCTTCGCAGCCTTCTTAGCTGCGGCAAGCTGCTCGGGCGTCATGTCCGGGCCAGCCTTCAGTTCCGGCGCCGTTGCCTTCGGGCGCAACTTCACCAGTGTGTCATCGGCCGCATCGCCGATGCCCTGGAAAGCGTTTGCCGGCATCTCACGTGGGGCGTTACCCGCGGCGGCGAGCGCTTCTTCGGCTGCGGTGCCCTTGGCCTTCGCGAAGTTGACCTCGCGCAGCAGCCTCACGCCCTTGAAGAATCCATCGGTGAGCACGCCCAGCCCCAGCCCTTCGAGCGCGTTCTTGAAGCGACCTTCGGCTGCCCCGTCGTCAGGTTTCGCAGCAAGGTACTCGTTCACGGGGTTTGCGAGCGCCGGGTATTCCTGAATCAGATTCGAGAGTCGCTCCTGGTGGGGATCGAAGAAAGCGAAATTTGCTGCAGCACCCTTTGCTGCGGCGAGCGCATAACCAGCCTTGCCGGCCATCTCAGGGACTTTCAGCGACTGCGCCACCTTGCCCGCGCCCTTCATGCCGGTGAGGAACTGAGCGACGCCCTTCACGACGCCGCCGGTCACCGTTTTGGGTGGCTCAAGATCGGGAAGCTGCGGGATCGCGCCGGTCGGTCCCTGCTTGGCTCGCAAGGCGTCACGCTCCTCGCCCGTCTGCATGTGCACGCCGCCGCCGTCGATGGTGAAGGTTGGCAGGTCGAGGGTCTTTTCGACCCAGCCGCCGAACTCCCCGCCCATGTTCATGGCGGACTGGTACGCATCACGCACACCTTTCACGATGGCGCGCGGCGTTTCGATGACGCCGCCACCGAGATCCTTCGCGGCGCGCATCGCACCGGAGTCCCGCCCATCGCCACCTTCGGCATCCTGGGTGGGGTTCGTGGCCGGCGCCGCCGCAGCACCCGAGGACTTCGGCTTCGCTGCGACACGCTGCAGGAGCTCATCTGCCGCACTCGCCTGCATGAAGTTTCCGCGGTGCAGGAGGTAGTCGGTTGCGAGGTCGGTCATTTCTTAGTTCCCTGAGGGGCCAACGCCTGGCGCCAGCGTTGCAGCAGCAGGGCCTCACGTTCGAACTGCGCTTTGTCGATGCGCCCGTCCTGAAAGGCCTTTGCGGTCTGGGCCTCGGTCGAGTCGATGTCGAGGGCGAGCCGGTTGCCCACCGCGAACTTTGGCATCGGCAGGCCATTCATCTGCACGAGCGAGTTGTGCGAGACGATGTCCTGGTACGCGGTTTGCGCTTCGGTCACGGAAGCCTTCGGGTGTGCGCTGGCCCAGTCGTTCCACTGGTCGAGCATCGTCGCCTTCGTGGCCGCGGCCGCGGGGTCAGGATTGAGATCCGAGACACCGGACATTGTCGAGATGTACTCGGTGCCGCGGCGATACCAGCTGGGGCGGGATCCTTCGACCTCGCCCAAGATGCGGTCGAAGTCTGAGGAGCGGATCTCGCCGCGGTGCAGGGCCTCACGTGCCTCGTCACGCACATCTTCGCCCAGGCCCGCGCGCTCGCGCAGGTTCGCATAGCGGGTGGAGTCGCGGGGTCCGTCGCCCGCACCGCCCGTGAGCTTCGAGTAGAAGTAACGCTTGTCGGCCGGATCCAGTTCTCGGCTGTGCGACTCGATCCACTTCGGCGTGAGTTTGTTCGAAGCGAGCAGCGTGTCGCCTTCCTTCGAGAGCTCATCGGCGCGTTCCTTCTGGGCGCGCTCGCTCATGCGGTAATCGCGCTCCTCGGTGGCAAGGCGGCGCTGCTGGGCGCTGTAGGCAGCATCGGATACCCGCTGTGCCCAGATTGCCTGAGCCTCACCTGAGAGGCGCGGGTAGCCGCCAGAGGCCAATCGACGCTCGGCAAGTTCGGGGTCGGCCAGCATGTCGCGGCGTATGGCCGCCTCCGACGAATCGGTGTCGAACTTCTGCATGAGCGCGTTCCGCTCGGCGAAGCTCAGGTTACCGTTCTGCGCACCGGTCTCGACCGCGAGCCGTGCCTGCGAGTGAATCGCCTCGTCGGTCACCGGATCCTGCCCCGTCAGCTGCGAGAGGTCGAAAAGCGTGTTTCCGATCTCGGTTCGCACCTTCTGCGCTTTCAATTTTTGCGCGTTGATGGCGACCTGACCGGCATTCGACTGGGCGATGCGTTCGAAGTCATCGCGGAAGGCACGAGCCGAAACCCCGCCCAACTGCTCGCCGTACTTTTCTCGAATCGCCTGGGCCTGCTCGAGGAAGCGGCTCGAATGCGTGTCGAAGTCCTCGTCCGCTTCGAGCTGGCCGCGGATCTGCTCAAGTTCTCCCGTGGCCTTCGCGGTGGCGTCAGCGAGTTGCCAGGCTTCCTTCGACAGCTGGATTTTCTCTGCAGTCTTGGCGAGTTCCGCGGCGAGCATGAAGCCACCGCCGGCCGAACGTTGAGGCCCTGGCCCGAGCTCCCCAGAGGTGGCTCGCGTGCGCTGCTGGTATTGCGGGATCTGCGGCATCAGGCAGCCTGCGCGATCTGACCACGGCCACGCGGCCGGTAGTAGTTGCCGTAGCCCTGCAGAAGCTGCTGACCGGCGAGCATGTTGGAGGCGCGGCGGGTGTCAGCGGCTTCGGAATCGAGGCTCTTTCCTCGCAGCATGCCGTGGTAGCGGATGTTGAGCGCGTCGAGCTCACCGAGTGCGGAGTTCTGATCGACGAGGAGCCCGGAAGATCCGTCCGGCGAGAGTCCGCTTTCGGCGAGAGCGGCGGCGGCGCGGCCGCGGTATTCACGATTCTCGCGGCGCTGTGTTTCCTCATCCGCGAGCGCCTGCTGGCGCGCGACGATCGCCTGCATCTTGAGCGCGTTTTCGTCTTGCTTGCCGGCGGCGACGGTGCCCGCGGCAGAAAGGCCAGCGGTGATCAGTGGAAGTGCGGCTGCGAACCAGGCCATTTATGCGACCCTCAAGTAAACGGACTGGCCATCGCCACTTCCGGCGAGGGCCTCGAGCGATTCGACTTTTTCGAAGCCGAGCAATTCGAGCCAGCGGGCGCCTGGCGCAAACGTGTGGTGGCAGTTTGCAAGGATCCGCCGCTTGCCTGCCGATTCGAACATGCGAAGCGCGATGCGGCGCAGGGCGAAAAGATGTGGGCCTGCGTTCTTCGAGATGAACGACCATGTGATGCCGACATCGCGCTCGAGCCCCATGACACCCGCGCAGGCCATGATCATCCCCTCGTGCTCGATGGTGATCGCCAGATGCTGCGCGAGAAGGCCTGCGTACTCGGCCTGCTTCTCGTACAGGCGCCAGTCCTTCTGATGCTCCTGAAGCTCGATCGCGCTCAGATCCTCCGGCTTGAAGTCGCGCACGTTCATGTCGGACTCGTGTTCAGGATCGGCATGATCGCGGCGATCGTCATCGGGAACGGCTGTTCCTGGCGGATCTCGATGAGGCCGTTTCGATCCCAGTCGCCGGGAAAATCGGTCGGGAAGATGCCGCTTGTGATCTCGGGCGGTGAACCCATCGGTGTCGAAGGGCTTCGAAGGCTGATGTCATCAAGGGTGCCGCCGAACATTCCGACTTTGCCGCCCAGCGAGTCGACGAAGCGGATGCCGAGTTGGGCGATGCGCTGCATCTTTCCTTGCGCAGTGCCGTCGTTCGAGCCTGCGTCGATCTTGAGCGGCACAAAGCGCGCGATCGCCTGAAAGCCGAGCTGGATGACTGAGCCGGCGCGCACCAGAGTTCCAGCGCCCGAAGCGTTGAGCGTGATGTCTGGATGCGAGGCGCCATCGACGAGCACCTGAACGGTGGCGTTCGGCAGGTGGGCGGCGGTGACCGAAGTCGTCGGGGCGCCGTCGTAGGTGAGCCCGGAGTCGACGTAGAACGCATCTTCTTGAGCATCGCCCGCGGTGCCGTCCTGGTCTGGTCCCTCGAAAGGCTTTTCGAGAAACTCGACATACCGACGAGTGGTGCCGTTGATGGTACGGCGCACGATGATCCAGAGCTCCTCGCGATCGCCGTCGGGCGCCGGGATGGTTGCGATCGATTCGACGATGCCGTTCCCGCCGATCGGGTGACGATGCCAGCCCGTCACCTGTTGCTCCTGGTCGTAGGTGAAGCCGAGGAGCTTCCCGTTCCCAAGCACGCACCACAGGATCGAATGCGGCTCGCCTTGATAGGCCTGGGCAACGATGCCAGTGCGGGTGATGCGCTCGGCAAGCACGGCGAGATCGGTCGAGACGAACCGGTCACGCTCGATTACGTAGTCGAGCGAAAGAAGCTTGCGGCCGCTTCGCTGCACGTAGACGAGCGAGGTGTCGATCACGACCGGCTGCACTGCCCGCGCGCGCTTCTTGCTCTGCTTGTTGCTCGAGATGTTGCCGGGTCCATAGGGCTGAGTCGTTGTCTGCGGGCCGATCACGAACTCACCACCACCAGTGCCGATCACGAGCTTATCGAGGCCTTCCATCCAGAGGATCTTGTTCACGTCCTGACTCGACACCTGCTCGGAGATCGCGGCGTCGGTTGTGATCTGTCCGAAGAAGTCGCCCGACATGTTCTCGAAGTCGTTCGGCACCGTCGCCCACCAGGAGAGGTTCTTCCCCCAGTGCAGGCGATTGAGGAAGAAGGTGACGCTGCCCGGGTAGCCGGTGGTGTCGGACCAGGCTCCCAACCGCCAGCGGGTCGTGGTCGCGCTCACCACGTGCGCCGGCAGCTGGTTCAAGCCGTTGACGGCATCTACGATGACGGTCGCCGTGACCTGCGTCGAGCTCGTGAAGGCCGTGATGCGGGCGATGCCGTAGCCGGAGTCCTGATAACTCCACTGCACCGCGCCCTTGCCGTCGTAGGCGCTACCGCGTTCGTGCACTGGCGGTGAGGTGCCGGAGGTCGCGCCGTTCAGCGCCTTGTATGTCTTGCCATCGTAGCGCACGAGATCGTTCAGCACGTACGCCCTGCCGACCTCCCACGGCTGCACATCGAGGTTCTGCACCTTCAACATGACGAGGCGGCCGACATCGGTCGAGGCGAAGGTCGCCGCGCTCGCGGTGATGGTGACCGATCCGGTGCTGCCCGACGCCTGCATCGTGGTCGCGCTGCTGTTTTCGCTCAGGAATGGGCCTTGGTTCGGCGCGTACTCGGAGAAGATCCATCGCGTCGAGGCATAACGGGTGAGTTTGTATGGCTTCACCGTCTCGGCCTGGTGCGCGATGTACAGCACGTCGCCTGACTGCACAAATTCGAGCGCGCAGGATCCGTCCTCATTGGTCATCGTCGCGAAGCTGTACGGGCTGAACGCCTCGTAAATCGCGCCGATCAGCGGGTGCCAATACGTCGTGTTGGGCGGCGCGTTGCCGGTGGTGGCAAGTTTGCAGTAGTAGTTGATGCCGCCGCTTTCGACAAGATCGCCCACGGTGTATGCCGTGATGCCGCTATAGGCCGCGACGCCACTTGCGAGCACCTGTCCGTGCTGGGCGAAGAATCGAACATAGCCATCGCCGAACTCGATGACGAACGCTTGCGTCGCCGAGAACTCGAAACGCACGAGCCAGGCGCCCGTTGCCTGATCCTTGATCGTTGCGACGTACCGGAAGCCTGCGCGTCGCTGACGAGGGCCCTGCACGAGGCAGATGAAGTTCTCGGCGAGTTTGCAGGCCTGCGGATATTTGGAAAGGTCCGAGCGGCCTTCAAGCGTGGGGGAAAACTCGCCCGCGTTGAGCGAGGTCAGGATCGGAGAGGCGCGGCTCATCCTGTCCTCGCGAAGATCCAGGTGTCATCGCCAATGTGCTGGGTCGCAACCTCGAGGGCATTCGCGCGGGTCGCCTCCTTGATTGCCATGCGGTAATCGATCATGCACGTCTCCTTTTCGGAGTCGTTGCCGGTGATCTTCTTGCAGATCTCGTAGGCGAGACGCGCGGCAAGCGCTTCGGTGAATGCTGAATCGAAAAGGTTCGTGTCGGTGACGCGCTTGATGTAGCGAATCGATAGCGGGTCGCCCAGATCGGTCAAGATCCTGCCGCCTTCGAGCGAATAGAGCGCGCTCTCGCGGCCGCGGTAGTCGTTCAGGTCCACGAGGCTGTAGATGTCGCCGCCCTCGATGAGCCTGATGAAATCGTTCGGCACCGGGAATTGGCGCGCGTAGTCGGAGTCGGGTGCGCTTGCGAGCGCTGGGATCGATGTACGTGCGATCGAGAAGCGCCAGCGGCGTCGGCGAAGCTCAGCGTCGCGTACCGCGGCGTATCGGCCGTTGACCGTGCGCCCGCGGTTATTGTTGTCGGTGAGTGCCTCGATCGGCTCGGCGCCCAACTTCGAAAGTGCGGCGTTGCAGATGGATACCTCGCTCATGGGGCGGCACCGTGAGCGAAGAGAGATACGAGATCAATTTCAGCAGCGGCGGCGCCTGCGATTGATGAGTAGCCCGCCATCGCCGTTCGCAGCGATGCCGGTCGCGACGAGGTCGACCAAGCGGCCATCGAGAGCCATCTGACCAGCGTCGACCATGATCGCGACCGATGCCAGAAGCCCCACCTGCTGGCCTTCCAGACACAAGTCCCCCGAGGCCACATCGATTAGCGCCTGCGCGAGGAGTGCGATCTGTTGGCCTTCGAGGACGAGATCGGTGTCGTCCCCAGGCTGTGTCAGGATGAAGGGGAGTTCCTGGCCCTCGAGCGCGAGCTGGCCGTGCGTGACGGGCATCACGGCAAGGTCGCTCGCCAGCAGGTTCACGGTCTGCCCTTCCAGGCACAGGCCACCGTAGTCGACGGTGATGGCCGCGCCGCCCGCCGAAACTTGGATGAGCGCCACCGCCGATGCCTGCCAGGCGTCCGCTACGTTTTGCGTGACACTGAAGTTGTCGCTTGATCCCGTCGCGATCTTGTAGGCATAGATGTACCGGCCGCCGTCGCCGTTGGTCGCGCTGGCGAGCTGTGTCCATCCGTTGTTGAGGGTGAACGTCGCACCGTTGCGGTTGACGAGAACGGCAAGCAGGAGGTCGCCAGCGGTCGCGGTCAGCGCGACGACGCAGTTGACACTGTCGCCGGTGATGACGGGGTTCGCGCTCGCCGACGAACGCACCGTCGTCGTTTGGTCGGCATCCTGTACCGTGACCGCCATCTGTCCATGACTCGAAGGGCTGTTCGTGACCCAAGTCATGTCCATGTTCGAGGCGCCGCCGATCTCCGCTTCCTTGAAGATCGCGATGCCCGTGCCGCTTCTGCTGTTACCGGCCGTGTCATCGCCGGTCGTGGTCGGCGAGCGTGTATTCCCGTTCCAGAGAACAGTCGAAAGCGACGTGGCACCAGTGCGGCGGTTCCAGCACAGATCGACGACCAGCCGGTTCGAGCCCGCCTGCGCGGTGAGGCTCGTGTTGTCGTTCTGGTTAACTGGTGTGCCGACTACGCCGATGGTCATGTCAGCACCTCACGCGAAGTCGCAGCCGATGCGAGTAACGCCCACTGGCAGGTTTCCCCACGCGCCCATGTCGACCACGCTGCCGCCCGTGGTGCCGTCAGAGCGGCCGGCGTTGAGTGCGCTTGACGTCGCAGCGAGTCGAAAACGGTTCGCGAAGGTGCCGGTCTGCGTGAACATCAGCGCCGTGTTCTGCGAGGACTGCACGGCGTGCGCCTCGACGAGTGATGTGGAAATGCCGCCTGCGGCCTGCACTGCTGCGGCCATCGTGGCAAGCGAGCTGTGCTCGCCGCCAGAGTCTGGCCCGTATGTCGAGTCCGAGAGCAGGCGCCACCGCGAGCCTGTGTTCGGATACCAGTTGTAGTCGACGAGCCCAGGCGCCAGCGGGTTAAACGAATGCATCTTCCGCTCGAAGATATTCATGCCGCCGAACATGATGTTATTGAAGCTGCGCGACTGGCCGGCGATGTTAGAGTTCACCGCAAAGCCGATGTGCGGGTTGTTGCCAGGACTCAAGGCGTAAACGGTGTTGTTGTGGATGTAGATCGGGTCTTTCATCGGCGTGCGCGAGGCGCCGCTGCCGAGAGTTGCGTGCATGGCGATGCCGCCGCCCGCGACGTTGATCACGTTGTTGCGGATGTAGGTGATAAGCCCAGTCGCCGCGATCGGGCTCACGCCACCGACCCAGTCGGCAATGCCGACCGTGTTGCGCGTCTCCTGGACGTAGTTGTATTCGCAGACGAAGCCAGGACTCGGGTATTCCTTGCCGTAGATTCCGCTCGCCTGGACGAACGTGTTGTAGCGGATCGTGGTGTTGCGGCTGTACCAGCAGATGAGGCACGACAGATGGTCAGGCGTCGTAGGGCTCCACGAGATGATGTCGTGGATGTAGTTGTTCTCAATGAGCAGATTGTCGGTGTTGAACGTCTGGATCGGACAGATGTTCGCGCCGTCAGCGGCGTAGTTGCCGCCGTTGTTGTTGGCCTGCGCGTCGTTGCAGTCGAAAAGCTCGCAATTGATGATCGCGCAGTTCGCGTAGCCGAAGCCGGTGTTGGGGCCTTCGCCGATGCGGATGAGCACGGTCTGCTCGCCGGACATGCGAAGGCCGTCGAAAATGATGTTGCCGGCGGTGACGCCCACCGTGTTGGCGAACACGCCGCCCTCGTGCGGCTGGTGGAATCCGTTGAAGATGCCGCCCGACTTGCTGCCGGTGTAGGTGCCGCCAGGCGTTTTCGCCGTGATGTGCGCGCCGCGCGGGTTTACCGACTTGATGATGGTCGGCGAGAGCGCCGAGCCACCTGCGATGTTGAACAACGGAACCGCAAATGGTCTCGTCGGCGCATTGAGCGCGCTCACGTCATAGGTGCCGTCGAGGAAGCCGACCGTGCGGCCGGCGTACGTCGCGCGCTTGGTGGTGAGTGCGGTGATCGCCCAGGGCTGCGCTTCGGTGCCGGGATTGCTATCCGACCCATTGGGGCCGATGTAGTAGTCGATCGCCGCCGCTACGGGGAAGAGCCCGATCGCGTCTCGTGCGCGAATTGCGAGGCCGACCATGCGCGGCCTCCGGTTAGGAGATCGTGCCGGGTCCGAGCCGGAAGATACCGTTCGCGCCCACGTCGAACGTGAACGTGTTGCCCGATGTCACCGTGATCGACGAGCCGTAATCGAGGTATCCGACGAGCGGATCGGCCGGTGATGTTGGCGTGTCGTTGTAAACGATCGGGTAGCGGAACGGGCCGATCGAGCCGCCCGATGCCGTGATGACTTCGTCGGCCGAAGTGAACTGCCAGATGCCGGTGCCGGCGCCGGTCTCGGCCCAGGCTTCCGAGTCGAGCGTGTTGCCGTCGTCGGTGTAGCCGTTGCCAGGGGTGATCTCGGTGACATCGCTCCAGGTGTCGTCGGTCGCCTTGACCGGGGCGGTGTTCGAAAGCCCGAGCTTGAACGAGCCGGTCGAGAGGTTGTGCACCCCGGTGCCCAGGTGGTTGCCGAACTCATCGTAGAAAATGAACGCGGCCATTTCAGTTGCCTCCCAGGAGCTTTGCGATGGCGCCGATCCGCTGCTTCAGCGCAAACCACCGCTCACGTCCGCCGAGCGCAGCCCAGTACGCGGCTTTCGCTTCCATCGCCTTCACGCGATAGGTCTCGGCCTCGTTCGCCGCGGCATCGGCCGCCTTGCGAAGTGGCGCAGCCTTGGCCTGCAGTTCATCGCGCTCGGCGCAGGCGCGGTCGTATTCGGCCCTGAGGCCCTCTTTCGAGTACGGGTCGGTCGCGCTCATTGCTTCCTCGGAAGGACCCGCAGGTCCGTGTAAAAGGTGACGCTCGACAGGTGGCGCATCGAAGCGGGGCCGGCGCAGTCGATTTCGAGGTCGATGTGCTTGTCATCGGCCCAGACGCGGCAGAAGTAGGGATGCTCGAGCGTGCGGTCGAGCTCCCAGACATCGCCGACGCGGTGCGGCTCACCGTCACGCGGCACGGTCTGTGCGTTGCGTTTGATGGGGTATCCCATCGGCTGCCGGCGCGCGTTGAGCGGCTGCATGTGAATGATGGCGTGCGGCACGTTCATCGGCGCGCCACCAGCGTGATTGCCAGCGCTGTGGTGCCGTCACCGGCGGTACAGCGGGGGCGGATGTAGCGGGTGAGCTCCGAGATCTGCTCTAGATCAGCCGCGGTCTTGACGATGTCGTTGCCCTGCGGATCGGTGAGCAGTTGGTAGTTCGTGCCGTCGTTGCTGCCTTCCATCTGCACGGAGCCAGCGGCGCCAAATGTGCCCTCGATCTGCACCGACCGATCGGCGTACTGCGGAAATTCAACCGCGACGCCGGATTCGCCATTGGCGAGCGATGCCCAGCGGGCCACCGCGCATTCGGCGATTCCGTTCGGGTTGTAGGTGACTGTGACGGCGGTCGACATGGGTGTCCGCCGTTACGCGATCGGACCGGTCTCGCGAACGATGAGGTACGACTTGATCGCCTCCAGGCCGCGAAGGATCGCGTCCTTGTTGGCGTACACCGTGTCGTTCACGCGTAGTTCGATCGTCTCGCCCGAGGTTGAGCCGCCTTCGGTGACCTGGTGCGGGAAGTGCTCCCCGATGACGACGCTGTAGAAGCGGTCTGCCACGGCGAGCCCTTACGACGCCCAGTAGGCGCGCAGGCCAATCGTGCCGGCCGCGGTGGTGGCCGCGGTGAGCGTCACGACAACGTCGTAGGTGACGTTCGGGTCGGCGGTGAGGCCCAGGCGCTGCCAGAGCGGCTTTTCCAGATCGGCGAGACCGAAGCCCGCGCCCGCGTCAGTCGCATCCGCCTCGTGCTGCACTTCGGTGCCGGTCGTGATCGCCGAGGCGATCGACTGGGCCGAAGCGTAGAAGTCGACGTCGACCACCGCGCCACCGTCTGCGGTCGTGCGGTAGATGCCGATGTCAGCCGCGCCGGAGGTGATGGCGTCGCAGTAGAGCTTGATGATCTCCCCGACAGCGTTCGAGGGGATCTGCCCCATGATGTACTTGGACGCGATCGAGTCGCCGTTGGCGGCCTCGGCGGTCGCTGCGAACTGCTGCACGGCACCCGACACGGCAGCCGGGTTGTTGATCGTGCGCGGCACCGCGTCGCGGTTGGTGATCTGCGTGGATTTGACGGTTACGACGGCCATGTTCGATTTCCTTCAGTAGTTCAGGAGGTGGCCGATTACCGGCACCAGATGCGGATGACGCGCTCCTTCTCGAGCCGCGTCGCGCCGCCGGTCATCATCACGTACGCCTGCCACGGCAGGCCCTTCAGGTCCTTGCGCTGGCTGATGTCGGTGACCTGGCTCTGCCAGGTGCCGTAGTACATGCCGCGCTTCACCCACAGCGGCACCATGGTCGAGGTGCCTGCCGCATCGTCGGTGCCGGTGCCGAGCAACTGGGTGTGACGGATCTTCGTGCCGAGGAACTCGGTCACCTTGCCGTTCACCAGCACCGGCTTGTCGTTGAAGTCGAGCGAGGTCACCTGGATCTCACCGAGCAGATCGTCGTGCTCGTTCGCGGTCACCGCCATGTACGGATCTTCTCCGTCATCGAGGGCGACATCGTTCTCGCGCAGGCGACGCAGGCCTTCGCGAAACTTCGGAATGTTGAGGCCGGAGGCGGCGCCGCCGACGCCGACCGACACGTTCTGGCCCGACGCCGTGGTGAGCGCGGTGCCGAAGGTCTCGGTCGTGCCGGCGTTCACACCGGTGAGCGAGTCGGCGAAGAAGCCGGTGATGATGTGCCGATCCTTGCGGCGATTCACCGCGAAGTGCGCGTTTTCCACGTACTTCGATTTCGGATCGGTGAGGAGCTTCAGTGCGTCGAAGGTGTCGAGCAGCTGCGGCAGGTCCGAGCTGATCGGGAACACCCAGCGCCGGGATGCGGGGCTGTCGACACGACCGATCGGCTCGAAGCGACCGATGATGTCCTGCATCTCGATCTTGCCGATCTGATCGACGGGGCTTGCCTTTTCTCCCGAGTGGTTGCCGGTTTCGACCCAGTTGCCGAAGCGGCTGTTTTTCTGCTGAACCAGAAAGTCGATATTGCGAGAGAACTCGGTGAAGTAGTGGCTTGGGACGTTGACGCCGGACATAGATAGCACTCCGAAAAACGGTGGATTCGCGTTTCTCGAAGGCCTTGTCCGTGAGGGGGCGCTTCTTCCCGGTTACGCCGAGCAGGCGGAGGTCTTTGCCTCAGTCAGTCGGGGAAGGTCCTTCCTTGTCGACGATCGGCGCGCGGCGCTTGCAGTGCTTTTCGCCCACCAGGCGGATGTCTTTCCATCAGTCAGTCGGGGCGCTTGACCTTGTCGACTTGTGGCGCAAGGTGCACACCACGAGATACGAGGTCAAGCCCCCGACGTTTCCCTGACCCTACGCCGCTTCCGCGATCGGGCCGAGCTCGTCGACTTTCTTCAGGTAGTCAGCTTCGCTCATCTTGCCGTCAGCACGAGCCGCGCGGGCCGCGTCGAGCTGCTCACGGGCTTGGGCCTTGGTTACCTTGCCGGTGCCATCGCCCTTGGTGAAACCGGCCTCGCCGAGTTTCGCGCCGAGCGACTGAAAGGTTTTCAGCATGTCGGCGGTACCGAAGGCCTGCTCGTAGCGGGCGATCTTCGCATCGTCCCAGCCGGATGCCTTCATGAACCTGCGCGCTTCCTCGGATTTCTTGTCGAAGTCGCCGCCCCACTCGCCCTTGAGCGCGCCCAGCTGCTTGTCGCTGTCGGCCTTGAGTGCTGCGTCGGAGGTCTTGACGATCTCGGCGATGTGCGCGTTCCACTTCTCGGTGAGCTTGACCGCGTCGGACTTGCTGATGCCGATCTCGTGGAACCA
>Ga0315912_10002189_pt1 | contig 21468 bp, 21 predicted proteins | sample VfabasoilMG_FD_204469 | JGI IMG/M metagenome (GOLD analysis project Ga0315912, IMG submission 204469) | Garden soil microbial communities collected in Santa Monica, California, United States - V. faba soil | ecosystem: Environmental > Terrestrial > Soil > Garden | place: USA: California...
GACCGCCGCGGCGAAGTAAGCGTCCTCGTAGCTCAGGCGCAGGCGGGAAAATAGGCTGCGCTGCACGAACCAAAGACCCGCGAGCGCGAAGCCGATCAGCCACGCGTTCAGGATGACGGCCAATAGCCACAGCGGCAGGCCGCTGAGGAAATCGATCACTCTGGGTCGCTCGATCTCACGCGGCTGAAGAATAGCCGCCCGGCGACACCCCGCCTAGAGCGTTCTCGGAAGGGGGGAACGACGCGGTGCGCGCCGTAGCGCACCGCGGTTCCTTGAGCGGGCGTGCGGCTAGGGCGTGCCGCCTTCGCTCGATCCTGCAAACAACCGTTTGCCGTCGGCCATGGTCACGGAGCGCGCGTTCGAGTTCGAGCTGCCGTCGCGTGCGCGCGAGCCGAGAACGGTGACGACGTCGCCCGCTTTCAGCGAGTTGCGCGTCCAGCCCTGGCGCATCAAGCCGTTCGGGCTGCCGAGCTCGAAGGCCCAATCGGCTTCCTTCTCGGCGCTGTTGGGCGCGCGGCACGCCCACGGCTGTTCGACGGCATCGGGACCGCGACCCGCGGCGGTGCGCTCGCAGAGCTCGGTCACGGTCAGGTGGATCCAGCCGTGCGGGTTCTGCCAATCCAATTTGGTGACCGAGCCCGTTGCCTTGATTTCCTTGCTCGCATCGAACTCCGCGGAGAACGAATGATGAGCCGCAAGCGGTAGCGTGACCGCGGCGGCGACGATAGTTGCGAGGACTCCAGTCTTCATGGTTGCGGCTCCTGGCCTAGCTGTATTCTGCGCTCGAATTGCTGATTCTCATTGCAGACGAACTCGATCAGCTCCTGGTCCGGCAGGAGACGCTGATCGACGCGCACGGTCCACGGCTTCGTGTACGCCTTCGGATCTTCGATCGTGAAGTCGATCTGCAAGTGGCCGAGCGTCGGCCGGCGGAAACGCTCCGTGATCTTCGCTTGGCGCGAGTACGGGCTGCCGTTCACGTCGAGCCATGCGTCGTACGGGCTGTCCTCGTCGGCGCCGCGCAGGTTGTTCGTCTCGACGACCAAGTCGTCGCCATCCCAGTGACCGACCGAATAGCCGTACCAAAAGGGTTGCGGCTCGCCTAGCGGCGGCAGCTCGCGTCCGTCCATATAGATGTGGCGTAGGCCGTAATTGGCCTCGTACTCGATCAAGATCATCTTGTCGGTTTGGATGATCATGCGGGGTTGGGGCTGCTGGTGAAACTGCAGAAACCCCATCGGCAAGCACTGGGCATCCGGGTTGTCTTTGGCGCGCGCGGCGAAGCGTTTATCCCTGAGCTCCTTGGCCCAGGGCGTGTAGGGCAGGCCGCCCTCGATGTTCTGGCCGGCCTCGAAGAAGGCCGCGATCGGCGGGCCGTTCGGATCGAACGGAACCGGCGCCTGGGGAGGCTCGAGCTGACCGCCGCCGCCACCACCGCCTCCACCACCGCCGCCTGCGCCGTTGCGCGGCGGCCCGCTATTCGTCCGCATCCAGAGTCCCGAAAGATCCGGCTTTCCGGCGGCCGTCTTCGGCGGCGGCGCGTCCATGAGCACTTTGCCGTCCGCGTCCCGCGGAAGCTTGGGATCCGTGACCGGCGCCCATTGCGCCGAGGCGCCGGCCGCCCAAGCGAGGGCGGCTAGGCAGGGCAGCGCACCGCGCAGCGCGGTGGCGCCAGCTCGCAGGCGCAGAGAGGGTCGGCCCCCGTCAACCGGGGTTGTTTTCGTTGTCAGCACGTCAGTCCTCCTGAAAAGGGCGGCTATATGGTGCTAGAAGTCATACCCAACGATCTATTGAGATTTGTCCGGGCCCGGGATTTGGCCGCGGATTCAGCGCGCGGGCGGTCTGGCGGCCGTCCCTTTGGCGCTTTCGGTCGCACGGGCGCCGCTCAGGATGTTTCTCAGCGCGAGGTTACCCTCGTGGCAGGCGTATTCGAACATCCCGTAGCCGTCGTCCCGCTCGAGAGTCATTTGAATCGTGAAGGGCGCGGTCCAGGTCTCCGGGTCGTCGACGGTGATCAGATAGCCGATCGTGGTATCGCTGGTTCGCGTGAAGCGCTCGGTGATCGTCAACGCGCCCGCGCCCGTGTTGTTGAGTCCCAGGCCGGTCCGGTCGGCAATGTTTTTCGTTTCGACGACGAGCGTGTCGCCGTCCCACCGGCCTCGCGAGTCGCCGAGATGGCTGGTAATGGCGCCGCTCACATGGGGCCGGCCGTCGAGCGGCACGACCCGCGTCTCGTGGATCATCTCGTTCACGATCGTCACGTAACCCGGGGCCTGAAAGATTTGGTTGCCGTTGTTGTAGCCGCCGGGCATCACGGAGCCGACGAGCCCGCGCGTGATGCACCGTTCATACAGAGAGAAGTCCGTGTAGGACGCCGGCACCGGTTTCGAGTTGGCACGCCGGTCCGCCTCGCGCTTCTGCGCGGCGGCGGTTAGCGCGGGCAAGCGGCCGTTCGGCGGATCGACGATCAACGAGACCTGTCGTTGCGCCTCACCGCGCTCGAACCAATGCTGCGGCGGCGATTGCCCGCCGCCGACTTGGCCGAACGGCACGCTCGGATTCTCGAAATCGAAGTCGGCGTTGTCCTGATCGACCTGACGCTCCGCCTGCGCCTGACGCTCGGCGAACTCGGCGTCGGTGAGGACGTTACGCGTGCCGAACGACTCGGGGCGCTGCAGCGGCACGCCGCCCATGTTCGTGCCGGGCCATTTGCCCTCGAGATCCGGGTCGCCCCACGACGTTCGCGGCGGCTGATAGGCGCCGCCCTGCGGCGGCTTCCCGGATTCCTGCGCCTCGGCGACGAGGACGAGGGCGATGACGCTGACGATGCCAAACGTAGCGACGCGGCTCTGGCGCATGGACTTCCTCTCGAGACGAGGGTTTTGCGCACGGACTATGCCATAAACGCGCTCCCGCTCTCGTGCTTCTTGCCAGGGGGGTCGGACGGGAGTCAACTAACGGCGGGGCTCAAGAGTTCACTGCCGCAAATGAGAACAACGATACGCGGCGGCACGGTCGTCATTGTCGCCGTCGCACTGGCAGCGTGCGGGGGATCATCGGGAGGCTCGGGCGGCGGTTCGCCCGCTGCCGCGCCTGTGCCTGTACCGTCGCCGCCCACGGGCATCACGAAACCGGAGGCGTTCCGGTTCCTGAACCAGGCGACGATGGGTGCGACCTCAGCCGACGCGGATCGCGTGATCGCGATCGGCTACGAGGCCTGGATCGACGAGCAACTCGTGCGCCCCGCATCGCTCGAGTTGCCGCACTTGCAGTCGATCCAACCGCCGCCGACGAACATCGGGGACCTGCATCGCGACCGCCTCGACGTCTGGTTCCGGCACGCCGTCAACGCGCCGGATCAGCTCAAGCAGCGCGTGGCGTTCGCGTGGTCCGAGATTGCGGTCGTCTCGCAGGTCGGGGCGCTCGTGAATCTGCCGTACTCCGTCGCGTCGTACCAGGATCTGCTCGCGACGCAGGGACTCGGCAACTATCGCGATCTGATCGAAGCCATCACGCTGCATCCGGCGATGGGCGTGTACCTGAGCATGCTCGGTAACCAAAAGCCGAACCCGGCCGCGAACATCAGGCCCGATGAGAACTACGCGCGCGAGCTCATGCAGCTGTTCACGATCGGCCTCGTCGAGCTCAATGTCGACGGCACGCCTCGGCTCGATGCGATGGGGCAACCGATCCCGACGTACTCGCAGCCGATCATCGAGGGGTTCGCGCACGCGTACACGGGCTGGACGTACGCCGGCGCGCCGAGCTTGCCGCAAGCGAGGCCGACCGCGGTGAATCAGGTTCAGCCGATGCAGCTTTACCCGGCCTATCACGACACGGGGCCGAAGCTCGTGCTCGGCAACGTCACGATCCCGCCGAATCAGACCGGTGCGCAAGACCTCGATGCCGCGCTCGACAACATCTTCGCGCATCCGAACGTCGGGCCGTTCATCGCACAGCGCTTGATCCAGCGGCTCGTCACGAGCAATCCCTCGCCGGCGTACGTGAGCCGCGTCGCGCAACGTTTCAACGACAACGGTCGCGGCGTACGCGGCGATCTGGCCGCCGTCGTGAAGGCGATCCTGCTCGACGCCGAGGCGCGCGGACCCGCGACGGCTTCGACGGGCAAGCTCAAGGAGCCGTTGCTGCGGCTCACGCAGCTCTGGCGTGCATACAACGCGCGCGCGGCCGACGGCAGCTTCCGCGCGTTCGGGGCTCCCGGCACGTCGCTCGGGCAGGGGCCGTTGCAAGCGAATTCGGTGTTCAACTTCTTCGGCCCGGATTTCGCGCCGGCGGGCGAGATCCGCGCGGCGGGACTCGTTGCGCCCGAGCTCGAGATCGCGACGGAGTATCAGAACACGCAGGTCACGAACACGTTTCGCACCTACACGTTCAACCGTAACTCGCGGTCGGCGGGCCTTCCCGCCGACGCGATCGTGATCAACATCGACGCCGAGGCCGCGGTGGCGGCCGATGCCAACGCGCTCGTGAATCTCGTGACCGACAAGCTGCTCGCGGGGCAGGCGTCGGCGGCGCTGCGCGCCGAGATGCTGAACCTCGTCGGCCGCTACGGGGTCGCGGACGTGCCGAACCGTGCGGCGCAGGCGATCTACACGGTCGTCACGTCGCCCGAATACGCGCTGCAGCCGTGAAGGAGCGCTGAAGAGATGACTACGGAACCGAGGAGCCGCCGCGATTTTCTGCGCCTGACGGGGGCCAGCGCCGCAAGCTTCCTGCTTGCGCGGCCGCACGACGCGGTCGGCCAAATGGTCGGCGGCGGAGGGCCGTTCAACGACTATCGCGCGCTCGTGTGCGTGTTTCTGTTCGGCGGCAACGACTCGTTCAACATGCTCGTGCCGACCAGCACGAACGAATACGGCGTCTACGCCGCGTCGCGCCAGAATCTTGCGGTCGCGCAGGGCACGCTCCTGCCCATCAACCCGGTGATTTCCGACGGCGCGCAGTATGGCGTGCATCCGTCGATGCCCGGACTGCAGTCTCTCTTCGAGCAGGGGAGTGCCGCGTTCGTCGCGAACGTGGGTCCGCTGATCGCGCCGACGACGAAAGCGCAATACGCCGCGAAGGCGGTGCCGCTGCCGCCGCAGCTGTTCTCACACAACGACCAGCAGGATCAGTGGCACTCGCTGCGCGGTCGCACGTTGAGCGACACGGGTTGGGCTGGGCGCATGGCCGACTTGATTCGGCTGAACGTCGCGAACCAGCAGCTCGCGACGAACGTCTCGCTGGCCGGCAACACCTTGTTCCAGTCGGGCGACGACACGGTGTCGTACACGATGGGCCCAACGGGTCCGCTCACGTTCAGCGGCTTCGGCGCGGCCGGTCTGCAGCTCGAGCAGCGCCGCGCGTTCGAGCGCATCATCAATGCGAGCTACGACTCGATCTATCTGCGCGGTTTCGCCGAGGTGCAGCGGCGCGCGGTGGAGGCTGCCGATCGCGTGAGCGGAGCGCTCGCTCCGACGGTTCAGACGCCGCCGTTCACAACGGTTTTCCCAGCGTCGCCGCTCGGCCAGCAGCTGCAGACGGTCGCGCGCTTGATCTCCGTGCGCAGCCAGCTTGCGATGCAGCGGCAAGTGTTCTTCGTCTCTACGGGCGGCTTCGATAGCCACGACGATCAAGTGGTCAACCAGCCGAATCTGCTTTCGAACGTCAGTGCGTGCTTGGCTGCGTTCTACGCCGCGACGGTCGAGCTCGGTGTCGCGCAGTCCGTCACGACGTTCACGCAGTCGGACTTCGGCCGCACGTTGACGTCGAACGGCGACGGCACGGATCACGCGTGGGGCGGTGTGCAGGTCGTCGTCGGCCAGTCCGTGCGCGGGCGCCGCATCGTCGGCCGCTATCCGAGCCTCGCGCTGAATGGCCCCGATGACGTGGGCGGAGGCCGCATGATTCCCGGCGTCTCGGCGGATCAGTATGCTGCGACGCTCGCGCGTTGGTTCGGCATCGCGGACGCGGACTTGTCGCGCGTAGCCCCGAACATCGGTAACTTCACCGAGCGCGACCTCGGGTTCCTGATCTGACGAGTAAAAATGTAAGCCTTGCCGCTCGACTCGCCGAGTTTGCAACGGCGACGCGTGCGCGCGACCTTCCTGACGTGGCGCTCGAGCGAGCGAAGATGAGTCTCGCGAGCACGGTCGCGAGCGCCGCGATGGGGTTCAAGATTCCCTCGGCGCGCATCATTCGCGAGATCGATCTACGCGCCGGCGGCGTACCGGCCTCGACGGTGTGGTTCGACGGCACGAAGCTGCCGCCCGGTGCCGCGGCGCGCGTCAACGCGGTCGCGAGCGACGCTGCGGCGAGCGACGACAGCGACCTGCGCAGCATCGCGCACATCGGCACGATCGTGTCGACGGTTTCGCTGGCGCTCGCGGAGCAACGGAACAACGGCGGCGCGGACGTGTTGGCCGCGATGGTCGTCGGCTACGAGATTGCAGGGCGCATCGACGAAGCGCTGACGCCCGGGCGCATGCAGCGCGGATTCCACGGCTCCGTGTCGACGGTGTTCGGCGGCACGGTCGCGGCCGGAAGGCTGCTCGAGTTGCCGGCGCTTCAGATGGCGCACGCGATCGCGCTCGCCGCCACGTCGATCGGCGGCATGGCGATCTCCGCCGATACGAGCTGTGGCCGCGAGTATCACGCCGGCGCGTCGGCGGCCGCCGCAGTGCAAGCGGCGTTCGCCGCGCAGGCGGGCTTCACGGGAGAGTTGTCCGTGCTCGAGCATCCACGCGGGTTCCTCGCGGCGATGGGCGGTCAAGCCATCGAGGACATCTCGCGCGATCTCGGCGCCTCATGGGACATCGTGACCGACATGGCCATCAAGCTGATGCCGGGCGCGCATCCGTTCCACGCGACGGCCGAGGCCGCGTCGGAGGCGGCGCGCAGCGGCAAGGTCGATCCGAAAGACATCGAAGAGGTGTTCATCTCGTCGTCCGTGCAATGGACGAAGTTCAAGGGCGAGCCGCACCCGCGCAATCTCGTCGATGCCGCCCACAGCCTCTACTACTTCGTCGCGGCTTCGATCGTCGACGGCCGGTTCAGTTGGGAGCACATGGACGAGCGCAAGATGGCCGATCCTGCGATTGCGGCGCTTCAGGAGAAGATCGTGTTCGATCCGAATCCTCCGCCGCTGCCGGACCGTTTCCCGCATCGACATGGCGGCACCGTCGTCATCCGCATGCGCAACGGCGCGGAATTTCGCAGCACCTGCAAGTCGCCGCGCGGCTCGGGCCCGCGCGGCGTCGAGTGGGCCGACGTCGAGGACAAGTATCGTGCGCTCGCGCCGCTCGCCGGTCTTGCGCCGCGCCGCGTCGACGAGAGCCTCGCGGTCATCCGTGACTTCGAATCTCCGGATTCCGTAAGCCGGCTCGTGGCGCTGATCGGCGCCGACCTATAATGAGAACGCCGATCACGGGGGACATCATGAGCTTGCTCGCCAAATGCACGGGCGTAGTCCTGTGCTTAGTGCTCGCCGTCGCCGCTCGCTCGCAAGAGGGATTCCCGCTCGACGGCACCTGGCGCGGCGAGTGGGGAGCAGACGGCAACACGAGCGCCGTGGTCATCGTCATGAAGTGGGACGGCAAGAACGTCAACGGCATGATCAATCCCGGCCCGAACGTCGTGAGGTTCAGCGGCCCTGTGCTCGAGCCGAGCAACTGGACCGTCCGTATCGAGGCGCAGAGCCGTGACGGTCAGCCGATCGTGATCGACGCGAAGCTCGACGACATCGGCTCGTACAACCGCACGTTGACCGGTTCCTGGAAGCAAGCCGGTGTCGATCACCCGTTCAAGATGGCGCGCGAGTAACGCACGTATGCGCCACTCGCGTATGGCAACGCTCCTTCTCGCAGCGGCCCTCGCGGGCTGCGATGGCGCGTCGGATTCTGCGGCGTCCGTCACGCCGCCCGAAGCTAGCAAACCCGCGCCGCGCTACCCCGACGGCCAGATACGCTTCGACGCCGAGCCCGGCGGCCGAGGTTATTGGGGCCGGGCAAGCGTGAGCTCGCTGTTCGAGAAGGGCGCGCAGGTAGCGATGGACGAGAACGGCCTCCTCGCGAGCATCGGCGACGCTCCGCGCGTCGCGCCGTTTCAGCCGTGGGCGCTCGCGCTCTACGAGTACCGGCAGCGCAATGGCTTGAAGGACGACCCGGCGCGCGCGTGTATCGCTCCCGCGGGGCCGCGGCACCTGCACACGGCAGGGGGATTCCGGATCATTCGGGATCCCACTTACGATCGAATGTACGTGCTGTTCGGCGGCGGCAATCGCAACTGGCGCGTCGTCTTCATGGACGGGCGTGAGCCGCCGAACCCGGAGGAGGTGTCCGGCACGTATTTCGGTCATCAAGCCGGGCATTGGGAAGGCGATACGCTGGTCGTCGAGTCGAGCGGCTACAACGCGCGCTTCTGGTTCTCGAACGGCGGACTGCCGCATACGGAGGCGTTGCGCCTCACGGAGCGTTTTTCACGGCCGGACTTCGACACATTGAAATACGAAGTGACCGTCGACGATTCGCTCACGTACACGCGTCCGTGGACAGCAGAATGGACGGTCGAATGGGTCGACGGCGGAGAGATCGCCGAGCGGTTCTGCGAAGACCATAAATCGGTAGGAGAGTGAGTCATGTTACGCACGGTACTGACGTGGATCGGCGGCGGCGTGGGCTCGATGCTGCTTTTATCGGCGCAGGCCCATCATTCGTTTCGAGCTCAGTACGATTCGGAGAAACCGATCGAGGTCACCGGCTACGTGACGAAGATCGATTGGATGAATCCGCACGTCTACTTCTACATCGACGTCGTGAACGCGCAAGGCAAGACGGAGAGTTGGGCGTTCGAGATGGGGCCGCCGCACATGCTCGAGCAGCGCGGCTGGAAACGTAACTCGATGGCGATCGGCGACGAGCTCGAGGTCAGCGGCACGCGTGCGCGCGACGGTAGCCTGACCGCGAACGCGCGCACCGTGAAGCTCAAGGCCACGGGCCAGATCCTCGGTGCGGCGTCGAGCGAGGGTCAGCAGGCGAGGCCATGATGCAACGCGCCCGTTTCGGCTCATTGCTCGTCTGTGCCGCTGCCGTGAGCACTGCCGCGCTCGCGCGCGATGCGGCTGCGCAGTTTCGCGATCTGTCGCAAGGCCGGCCGGCGCCGCGTACCGCGGACGGGCGCGTGAGTTTCTCCGGGACGCCCGACGACGTCGGCAACTGGGAAGGCAGCACCGCCAACGGCGCGGAGCTCATCTACCCGACACCCGAGGACGATCCGCGCAACGGCACGGATGCGCTGCCGACGAATCTCTCGGTGGAGCGCGTTCCGTTTCAACCGTGGGCGCGCGCGCTATTCGATTACCGCCAGAGGACCTACCTCAAGGACGAGCCGCATGTCCGTTGCAAGCCGTCGGGCGTCGCGCGGCTGTTCCACACGCCCTATGGGCTCGAGATCTTGGATCTGCCGGATTCGGGCGAGGTCATCTTCGTCGGAGTCGGCAGCCCGCACAGCTGGCGCGTCGTCGACGTGCGTGCGACCGAGCACGAGCCCGATCTCGCGCCCGCGCGCTATGGCCATTCGATCGGGCATTGGGAAGGCGACACGCTCGTGATCGACACGGTGGGCTTCGCCGACTCGTTTTGGATGAATCGGCTCGGGCTTCCGCACACGGAGCAGCTGCACACGATCGAGCGAATCTCGCGGCCGAACTTCGACACGCTCGTCTACGAAGTCACGATCGACGATCCGGGTGCGTACACGGCGACCTGGTCCGGCGGCTTTTACTTGAGTTGGCGCGCGGGCAACGAGCCCTTCGACTATCTATGCCAGGACAACAACCTCGATCCGGCCCGCCTTGTCGGGCCGGAGGGTTGAGGTCGCCGAGATCGCGTTTCGTAGCCGCTAGAAGTTCAGCCGGATGCCGAGCCGGTACGTGCGCCCCAGCGTGTCGTAAAAGATGCCGTTGATGCCGCCCGTGCCGCCCGCCGAGAACGGCGGTTCTTTGTCCCAGATGTTGTTGACCGACATCCAGACCTCGGTCTCCGTGTCGCGCACCATGAAGTCGTAGGACGCCGTGACGTTCTGCGTGAAGTGCGACGGGATCGTGTTGTCGGCGATCGAATTGATGAGCCCCGGGTTGTAGAGCGGATCGCTCGGGTCGCGACGCGGGCTCACGAGGTCGATCTTGCCTTCGTCCGTGTAACGACCCTGAGTCGTGATCGTGAGCGGCCCCGAGCTGTAGCTCGCGATCAGATTCAGGTTCCACTCGGCGGCCGACGTGTAGTCGGGGAGGAAACCCTCGTTGCCCGTTTGTCCCGAGATGTCGCGCTCGATGCGTGCCGTGCCGATCACGACTTGCTGCGTCAGCGCGTGCGACGCGAGCAAGCGCAGGCTCATCTGCCGGCTGCCGCCGATGTCGAACGAGTAGTTGCCGCCGAAGTCGACGCCGCTAGCCTCGTACGGTAGGTCGTTGTAGTACGGCGCTTGGATGCTCGCGACGTTGTCGCCCGGCCGCGCGACGTCCGGTCCGAACGTCATGAGGGGGCACAGGCTCGCCCATTGAGCGGGCGTCGGATTGGGGCCGGTTGCCGTGGCGCAGTTGTTGGCGACGAGCTGCGAGGAGCCGCGCTGGATGCCTTCCTTGAGGTTGATCTCGTAGTAGTCCACCGAGAACTGCAGCCCCTGCGCCCACTCTTGCGGCGAGAACACGACGCCGTACGTGTTCGTGTGCGCGAGCTCCGGTCTCAGGTCCGGAGCTCCGGTCAACAAGATGAACGCTTCGTCGTTCGCCGTGAGAGTGTAGGGATTGTTGACCCGTCCGTTCGGCGCGCCCGATTGGATGCTCTGCTGGTAGTAGAGCTCGCGGAACCCGGCGGCGCGGATGTCTTGCGAACGGCTCGCGCGAATGCGGACCCACTCGACGGGATCGTAGGTCGTCGAGACTTTCCACGACGTCACGTCGTGCTGCCCGCTGACCGCGCCGTTCGAGTAGCGCGTCTCGGTGTTGTCGTAGTGCGTGCGGCGCACGGCCGTGTTGAGGTTCCAGAAATCGGCGCCGCGCTTGTCGGCGAGCAGCGGCAGCTCGATCTCGAGGAACGCCTCGGCGACCTTCGTTTCGCCGGCGAAGTCGTTGCCGAACGTCAGCGACATGTCGTCGCGATAGGCCTGCGGCCGCGTTTTGCTCGTCAGGTTGTCGAGCTCTTCGATCCGGTACTCGACGCCGGCTGCGCCGAGCATCGCGCCGGCGCCCCAGCCCTTCCAGAGGTCGCCCGAGACCGAGCCCGCGAAGACTTGCTGGTCGATCGTGTTGTATTCCTCGAGCGGGTCGAAGGCGTAGTCGTGTGCGGCGGCCGACATCGTTTGGCCGAACGGATTGATCGGCGTGCAGCCTTGCGCGAGGAACGGGTCCATGCCCGCGAACGGATAGACGGCGGCGGGATTGCTCGCGACGTTGACGCGGCAGTCCGGCTGGCCGGTCGCCGGATTGATGACGCTGTCGATCGCCATCAAGAACCGATACTGCGTCCGGTAGTCGTCGCCGATCTGGTCGCGCGTCGCCTGGCCGATCTGCCAGTAGGCATCCCAGGTCCAGGTTTCCGTGTCGCCGATGTCGCCCGTCAGCCCGGTGACGAGTCGATAGACCTCGGCCTCCGTGCGGATGCGCTGCGCTTGCTGCGTGCTGAAGTCCTTCGTGACGACGCTCGCCGTCGCGGGGATCGGGAACGTCGTCGGAGGCAGATTCGGCAGCAGCGCGCACGGCGACGCTCCGACTTGTTGGCCGATCGCGCCGGTCATCAGGGTTTGCGAAGCGGCGTCGAGGCTCGGCAGGTACCCGTTGTCCGGCCGGATGCAAAGCGCGACGTTCGACGGGCCGGCCTGCAGGTTGGCAGTGTCGACCTTGCCCCAAGAGAGATCGGTCCTGAATTCCAGCGAGTCGTTGATGTCGTAGTCGAAGTGCGTGTACAGAATGTTGCGCTCGACGTCGGGCATCAGCGTCTGACGGTCGTAGACGGACCGGCCTTCGCCGCCGATCACGCTGCGCGCGGTCTGCACCTGCGAGTACTGCCCCGCGTCGTACGGAACGAGCGAAGTACCCGTCCCGTTGAACTGATAGCGAGTTCCGGCCCGCCGGTCGGACAGCAAACCGTTCGGCGACGTGCCGCTGCGCAGATCGGTCACGATGATGCTGTGGGGCTCGCCGGCGATGATCGGCGTGAACGGCCCCGGAGTGTCCGTCGTGGCGATGCCGGTCGTCGAGTTCACGAAGATGCCGCGGCCGTCGTCACACCAGTCGCGGGCCGTCACGCAATTGTCGACGCTGTTTTGATCCTGAAACTCGTAGCCGACGACGAGGTGGCCGCGGCCCTCCAACAGCGCTTTGCCCCACGCGATGCCGACGCCGCGGTTATCGGCGTCGCCTTCGCCGGTCGCGCCATAGTCGCTCTCGAGCTTGAGGCCTTCGAAGTCCTTGTCGAGCAGAATATTCACGACGCCCGTGACGGCGTCGGAGCCGTACGAGGCCGATGCGCCGCCCGTCACGGTTTCCATGCGGTCGATGATGACCGACGGAATGAAGTTCAGATCGACGCTGCCGCCCTGGTTCGTCGGGACGTGACGCATCGAATCGACGAGCGTCAACGTGCGCGTGCCGAAGTAGGGGTTCAATCCGCGCAGGTTCGCCATCGTCGTGCCGACGAAGAACGAGCCGCTGCCCGTCGTGGCCGCCTGAAATCGCGAGACGTTCGTGGGGTTCTGGATCAGCGCTTCGCCGACGTTGACGAGGCCCAAGTCGCGCAAGTACTCCCCGTCGACCGTCGTGGTCGGCGTCGGGGACGTGTAGTCGTCGCGGCGGATTCGAGTACCGGTGACCGTCAACTCCTCGACGCTGGCGCCTTCTTGGGCCGACGACGTACGAGGCATCGAGCCGAGCACGGCTGCGATCGACAAAGACAGAACTGTCCAATGGCCGCAAGACCTAGAGCTGAACATGACAACCCCCGCTGGTTCAGTAAGGACGTGACTTTCCCTGCGCCGCTCGCAAGCCACGGCAGCACGAACGTTATGCCAAGTAACTATACCGCTGCAATCGTCGTTCTTTCGGTAGCAAAGCGCGCGTAAGGTAACCCGCTTGATTTGCAGGCTTGCCAAGCACTTGCGCGAGCCGCGGCCGGGTTTTCTACCGAGCGCGGTCTGCTTGCGGCGCCGGAGCCTGGGGGCGCACCAGGAGAATGCACACGAAGCCGACGAGGCCGCCGAGTGCGATCAGCGCCGCGATCGGCCAATAGGCGCCGCCCGCGGCGCCGACGAGCGAAGCCGCAACGAGCGGCACGAACCCGGCGATCGCGCCGCCGAGTTGGTAACCCAACGAAGCACCGCTGTAGCGGACGTGAGCCGGAAACATCTCCGAATAAAGCGCGGCCGTCGGCGAGTACACCGCGTTGTGGCCGACGCAGATGCTGATGACCACCGCGAGCCACATGAATAGCGGAACCGCCGACGTGATCATGAAATTCAGCGGCACGGAGAACGCGATGATGAACAGTGCGCCGAACATCATCACGGGCCGCCGGCCGAGCTTGTCCGAGAGCGAGCCGAGCAGCGGAATCGTGAAGAGCTGCCCAGCGCCCGCCGCCGTCACGCCGATGAGGTACGTGTTCCGCTCGAGGCCATAGGCGGCTGTCGTGTAAGCGAGCGTGTACACCGTCATCGCGTAGAACAGAATGCCGTGCGCGCAATACATGCCCGCGGCCAGCAGGACGTTGCGAGTATCGGTGCGCAAGAGCTCGACGACCGGCACCTTCACGACGCGGGCGCTTTCCTTGACCTTCGCGAACTCCGGCGACTCCATGATGCGGAGGCGGATGAACAAGCCGACCAGCACGAGCACGATGCTCAAGAGGAACGGCACGCGCCAGCCCCACGCGACGAAGTCCTCTTCGGGAAGCTGCTGCATCAAGAGAAACATGCCGGTGGACATCAATCCGCCGACGGCGCTGCCGACTTGCGCAAAGCTGCCGAAGAAGCCGCGCCGCTGGCCGCCCGCATGCTCCGTGGCCATGAGCACCGCGCCGCCCCACTCGCCGCCGACGGCGAGACCCTGCACGAAGCGCAGCACGACCATCAGTATCGGCGCCCAGACACCGATCGAGTCGTAGCTCGGCATCAGGCCCATCGCGAACGTGGCGAGGCCCATCATCGTCAACGTGACGATCAGCGTCGTCTTGCGCCCGAGGCGGTCGCCGTAGTGGCCGAACACGAGGCCGCCGACGGGCCGTGCCACGAAGCCGACGGCCAGCGCGGCGAACGCGGCGAGTGTGCCCGCGAGCTCCGAGAACGTCGGGAAGAACAGGCGGTTGAAAACGAGCGCCGATGCCGTGCCGAAGATGAAGAAGTCGTACCACTCGATCGACGTGCCGATCATGCTGGCGAGCGCGACGCGCCGCACGGATTCTTTCGGCGTTGCCACGTCGTGCGTCGTCTGGCTCATTGTGCTTTGCCTTAGGCTTGGGAAGTGAGGCGCGCGAGCGCAGGCGCATCGGCGCAAGATTCGAGCGTGCCGATCAGCGTGTCGAGCTCGCGTGCGCGCGTCTCGCCGAGCGCGCTCGCGGCGGCTGCAAAGAAACGCTCGTGCACGCCGTCGGGGTCCGTGGGCTCGACGTTGTCGGCGCTCTGCTCGAAAGTTTCGCCGCCGCGCGTGCGGACGACGACGGCAGCGCCTTGCTTCGCCGGGAACGCGGCCGTGAACGCAGGGTCGATCTCGACCGTGATGCGCTTCGCGAGCGCTTGCACGTCGGGATTTTGCTGCGGCACGTAGTTGCGCTCGGCGTAGTTGCCGTGCGCGAGCGCCGCGGCGACGTTGTAGTGAATGCTCATCTTGGCTTGCAGGATGTGCTCGAACGGCCCGCTGACGTCGCAGCCGGGATACAGCGCCGCGGCTTTCGTGACGCGAACGACGACGCTGTCGATGTCGCCGGCGCGCAGCTTGTGGCGTTGCGCGAGCGCGAGCGCCGTTTGCGCCGGCGTCTGCGCGAAATTGCAGGCCGGCACCGGCTTGAAGAACACCGCGAGGATCTCGGGTCGGTCCGCGAACAGCTCCGGCACTTGCGGCGGGCGCGGACGCCGGAACGCCGCTAGCATGCCGGCGTCGCCTTCGAGCGCGGTGCGCGACGCGTACGCGCCCTCGGCCGCGAGTTGCACGGCGGTCACGGCGCTGCGTGCCGCCAAGCCGTTGTGGAAGAACATCTCGCTGCCGCCGGTTCCGGCCCATTCGTTGTAGCCGGCCGCCATGTTCGCGGCGAGGGCGAGCGCGGCCGTCGTTCGATCCTCGTCGAGGCCGAGCAGCTTCGCGCCTGCGGCGGCGGCCGCGATCGGCCCGACCGTGCCCGTGGGCCGGAAGATCTTCGAGACTTCGACGTCCATGATCATACGGCCGACTTTGCCGCCGACCTCGTAGCCGGCGACGAGCGCGGTGAGAAAATCTTTGCCGCTCGCCTTCGTCGTATGCGCCAGCGCGAGCAGCGCAGGGACGAGCACCGTGCCCAAGTGGCTCACGCTGCCGACGTGCATGTCGTCGCGCACGAGCCCGTGGCTGCGAACGCCGTTCGCAAACGCCGCGTCGTGAATCGACACGACGTCGCTCGTGCCGATGATCGCCGCGCCGCGCGTCGATCCGCCCGAGTTCGCGCGCGCAACGGCCGCGGACTCACGGCTCCACGGCAGCTCGCCGGCCGCAAGCGCCGACGACAGCAGGTCGTACACGCAGAGCTTCGCCTTTGCGACGACCTCGGGGCTCAAACGCGCGTACGAATAGCCCACGAGCGCGCGCGCCATGCGGACGGCGAGCGGCGCGGACGCAGCAGTGGCGGAGCGATCGGCGGTAGCCACGGCCATCTCCTAGCCGCGCATCTCGACGCCGGCCCACTCCTCGTAGACCTTCGCGATGCACGTGAAGTCGGACTCGGCGCCGTACTTGGCCTTCGTGATGCCGAGCACTTGGAACACTTCGGCGCCGACGGGCATCGGTACGCCTTGCGCGTGCGCTTCTTCGAGGCACAGGCGCACGTCCTTATAAGAGAGGCCCGTCGCGAAGCCGAAATCGAACGTGCCGGGTAGCACGGACCGCGGGAACTTGTCTTGCGTCGCGCTGTTGCGGCCGCTGCTGACGTTGATGATGTCGCACATCTGGCGCGGATTGAGCCCGGCCTTCGTGCCCATCGCGATGACTTCCGCAGACATTACGATGACGCCCGCGGCGATGATGTTGTTCGCGAGCTTCATGATCTGCGCGAGACCTGCGCCTTCGCCGCAATAGAACAGCTTGCCGAACTGCTTGATCGCGGGCTCGATGCGCTCGTACACGGCGCGTTGCCCCGAAACCATGATGGCCAGCGTGCCGTCGCGCGCGCCGGCCATGCCGCCGCTGACGGGCGCGTCCATATAGATGATGCCGGCCTTCGCGAGCTCCCCATGCGCCGCGCGCGCGCCGCCCGGGCCCGTCGTCGAGCAGTCGACGACGATCTTCATCTTTTTCGCTGCGGTCAGGCCCGAGCAGACCTTCTGCACGATGTCGGGCGTCGGCAAGCTCAAGAATGCGACCTCGGTGTTGTTCGCGACTTCGAGCGCCGAGCCGGCGACTTGCGCGCCGTCCTTCGCGAGCTCCGCGCACGCGTCCTTCGACGTGTCGTAGACGGTGAGGCTGATGCCGGCCTTGAGCAGCCGCCGCGCCATGTGCGCGCCCATGCGTCCGACGCCGATGAATCCGTAATCCGTGGTCTTCATTCCAATCTCCGTTAGCTTCTGAAATTGATCTCGATCGGCACGCCGTTCGGATCGCGTAAGAACATTTGCCTGAGCCCGATATCTTCGATCGAGTTCTCGCTGAAGGGGAGGCTGCGCGCGACGAGCCGGTCACGGACCTCGTCGAAGCCGGTGCCGTTGAACGCAATGTGGTCCACGGAGCCCGTGGACGCCCCGCGCGTCGAGACCGGGATGCCGACCTTCTTCGTCCACTCGGCGTAGGTGCGCCACTCGGCGATGTGGATACAGGGCACGTCGCCGAGATAGAGCCAAAAGCCGGGGAACTCGAGCTCCGGCCGGAAGCCCTCGGCCATGCCGAGCACGTCGCGGTAGAAGTCCCTGGTCTTATGGATATCGTCGCTGAGCACGAGGTAGTGCTCGAGACGTTGCAGCGGCATTGCGCCCCCCATTTTTGGGAGGCAAGTCTACCGTATCCGGCGGGCTCAGCGTTCGCTGCGCTCCGCGAAGAACACGAGCAACGCCGGAATCGTCACGACCGCAATCACAGCGGCCGTCGAAAGCGCGCCCGCCGGGATGGTCCATGGAGCGACGGCGGCGACGACGGTCTCGAGCGGCGCGGCCAGCGCCAGCGTCAACGCGCTGCCGAGCGCAGCCGAGCCCGCGAGCGTCCACCGCCGCGCGCTGCTGCGCCGCCGACGCGGCGGCAGTCGAGCGAGCACTCTCTCGCTGAAGTCGTCGTCGGCGAGCCGCGGTTCGGGTGCCCGCAGCATCGCTTCGAGGTCATCGGTGTGCTTGTTCATCGGGTCTCTCCTTGCTGCGCTCCGAGCCATTCCTTGAGCTTCTCGTGCCCTCGCACGAGATCGGATTTGATCGTGCCGAGCGGCAACTCGAGCGCTTCGGCGATCTCAGAATGTGTCATGCCTTTCTTGTAGTGCAAGTCGAAGACGGCGCGTTGGCGCATGGGCAGCCGTTCGAGCGCACGATCGACATCGAGCGCGTCGGCCGTGTGCTCGGTCGTATCGGCCACGCTGCCGTGCTCGTCGTCGCTGAACTCGTCGGTCTCTTTGCGGCCGCGCTGGTCGTTCAAGAACGTGTAGTACGCGATGCGAAAGAGCCACGTCGTGAACCGGGCCGTGCCGCGATACGAGTCGAGCCCTTGGTACATCTTGATGAACGTCTCTTGTGCGAGGTCGTTCGCGCGCTCTGCGTCGTTGCGTGCGAGCCGCCTCAAGAAGTTGCGCACCGCCGATTGGTGGCGCCGGACGAGCAGCTCGAAGGCGCCGCGGTCATCGGTCGCGATGACCCGGGCGACGAGCGCCGTGTCGCTGTCGCTCATTGCGGCGTCTAACGCTGGCCGTCGGCTGAACCGCGCGCGATCTCGCGCGCGGTCAGCCAAGCCTTCAGGACGTTGCCGAGCCCGGGGACTACGAACAGCAAGCCCCACGCGGCGGCCCGCGGGTTGCCGCCCGACACGATGTAGAACACCACGCCGATGCCGATACCCCAGCAGAGGAAGGCGATCGCGCGCCGAATGTCGCGCCGCTTTTCCTCGGGCAAGGTGAGCACGCGCGGCTCGTTCGTCATGAGCTCGCGCGGCACGGATCTACCGTCCGTCACGAGCTTCTCGACGAGAGCCAGCTTCTGGCGTTGCCGGCGGTTCTCCGTGAAGAAGACGACGGCGATGATGCCTAGCACGAACAGCATGCCCATCGCGGCCATCATCCCGATGAAGCCCCAATGCGGAGGGGGCGTCGCAGGCTCCGGGAACGTCTGCTGCGCCAGTGCCAGCGGTGCGGCCGCAAGGCTCGTCACCAGCACGCCGGCGCGTAGAAGGGTCGATCGGATCATGTCCATTCCTCGCAAAGTAGTGGTTACCGATCGACTAGACACAGGCGCGCGGCGTTTTGGATGCAGCGGCCAGAAAGCCAGCAGCTATGCGGGTTTCAGGTCGGCGTAGTGGGCGAGGGCCACGTCGCGGTGCGAGCGCAGCCGGATCTTCAAGTAGTTGTCGCCGAACGTCGCAAAAATCGGGTCGTTCGGGTCCACGTTCTGACCGCCGCGCGCCGCGGCGGCGAGCTCGGGCGGCAACTCGAGCGGCGCGAACACGGCGTCGAGGCGCGGATGGAAGAAATACGCGACCGACAAGCGCTCGCGGTTCGGCGGCGGGCTCTGCACGCGGTGCTTCGTCGCGCGCAGATACCCGTGCGTCGCGGCTTGCAGCATCTCGCCCAAGTTCATGACGTACGTGCCCGGCTTCGGCGTCGCCTCGACGAGCGCGCCGTCGATCTCGACCTGCAAGCCGCCGACGTCGTCTTGCAGTACGAACGAGACGAGCCCCGAGTCGTGGTGCATGCCTACACCCTGACCCGTATCGGCATCGCGCGGCTGCGCCGGGTAACGAATGATCTTCAAGTGCGGATCGCCGCGCGGCAGCACGGCGCTGTCGAACTGATCTGCGCGCTGACCGAGCCCGAGCGCGAGCGCGCGAAGAACGGCGAGCCCGACGCGGTCCATCGCGCGCATCCATGCGAGCACGGTCGGCTGCATCGCGGGCAACCGTGCCGGCCACTGATTGGGTCCGCGCAATCGCCGCCAGGGCGGATCGCCGGGTGCGACGGGTTCGGCCGGCTCCTCGGGCCCCACGTCGAGCTGCTCGCGCCAATCGCTGACGCCCTTCGTGTGCTCGTCACCGAGCACGGTGTAGCCGCGGAAGTGCGGCGAGTTCGCAATCGCGAGCGCGCGCCGTTCGGGCTCCGCCAACGCGAAGAACGCGCGCGCGACGCTCATGACGGCGGCATCGAGCTCGGGTCGAACGCCGTGGCCCACGAGATAGCAGAAGCCCGGCCCGTGACACGCTTCGCGCAACCGTGCGACGAGCGCGCGGCCCGCGGTGCTGTCGGGCGCCGCCATGAATGGCGCGAGGTCGATTTCGGGCAGCGCGTGCGGCATCAGAAGGCGCGGGTGTGACTCACGTCGAAGGACGGCGGCCGGCTCATTTCTATACTGCGGCAACTCAAGTCAGGGACGACATTATGTCCGCCATGCGCGTCTTGTCTCTCGGTGCTGTCGCGTACTTGATTGCCGGCTGCTCGGGCATGAGCGAGCAAGCGTGCGTCACGGCCGACTGGCAAACGGTCGGCTTCGAGGACGGCACGGTTGGGCGGTCCGAGGGCACGATCGGCCGTTATCGGCAGCAGTGCAGCGAGCACGGCGTCGCGCCCGATCTCGAGAGCTATCGCGCGGGCCACGCCGAAGGCGTGCGCATCTATTGTAAGGAGAGCAACGGCTTCGTGGTCGGCCATAGCGGCTCCCAATATCAAGGGGTGTGCCCGGCCGATCTCGAGCCCGACTTCCTGGCCGAGTACAACTCGGGCCGCCGGCTGCACGAGCTCGAGTCGACGCTCTCGAACGTCGATTCGCGTATTGCCGGCAACCGCGCAGCGCAAGAGGGCATCAAGCAGGAGCTCACGGACATCGGCGTCACGATGATCGCGGTCGACACGACGGCCGAGCAGCGCCTCGCGATGGTGACGCGCAGCGCCGAGCTCGGGCGTCATTTCGGCGAGCTCACGACGCAGAACGAGCAGCTTCAGCGCGACCGCGCGTTGGCCGAGCGCGCGCTGCTCGAATATCGCTCGACGCTGGCCGCCGCCGTCTTCTGACGCTGCCGCGCGTCAGCGCACGTACTTCTTGACGCTCAGCGAATAGACCTCGGCGCCGTAAATGGTGCCGTCCGCGCCCGCGGCCAAACCGTGCGCACCCGTCTCTTGCGCGCGCGCGGGATCGAACTCCGGATCCGGAATGAACGCGCGCACGGAGCCGTCCTTCGCGCTGCCGACGTAGATGCCGCGCGGCCAGCCGGGATGGCGCTCGTCGTTCGACTGATTGTCCGAGACGTAGAGCGTGTCGTCGGCCGCGATGTGAATGCCGCTCGGCCGGCCGAACTGCGTCCACTCGTCCAAGAAGTTGCCGTCCTGATCGAAGATCTGAATGCGGTTGTTGTCGCGGTCCGCGACGAACAACCGGCCCTGCGAGTCGAGCGCGAGCGCGTGCGGGACAAGAAACTGCCCGCGAGCGCTGCCCGTGCCGCCCCATTCTTTGATGTACGTGCCGTCGGCCGCGAATTTCACGATGCGGTTGTTCGACATGGCCTCGTGGCCGTCGCTGACGAACACATTGCCGTTCGCCGCGACGACGACGTCCGTCGGGCCGTTGAAGTGCGTCGGTCCGTCGCCGGCGTGCGCCGACGTGCCGAGCCGCATGAGCTCGCGGCCGTCCGGCGCGAACTTGATGACTTGATGGCCGCGATCGTCGCCGCCGCGCGCGTCGGTGACCCAGATGCTGCCGCCCGCGTCGACATAGATGCCGTGCGGCCATGCGAACACGTTCGAGCCGAATGCGCCGAGCCACTCGCCGGCGGCGCCGACGTGCAGGATCGGGTCGACTTCGGTGTTCGCGAGGCAGTCGTTCGCGCCGCAGCGCTCGGCGATCCAGAGCGTGCCGTCCGGTGCGACATCGACCATGCTCACGGAGCCAAGCGTTCGGCCCGCGGGCGTTGCCATCCAACCCGTCGCCGTGCGATAGGGATTCGGCAAGGAGCCGTCGCTGCAGGCGGCGAGCAGCGCCGCGAGCACGGCGGCGGCCGCGAATCTTGAAGTCGGCATGACGGCGGAGTCTGCGCGCCCGCCCGGCGGCGTTCAAGGCTCGCGGTGCGCG
>Ga0315912_10002190_pt1 | contig 21466 bp, 15 predicted proteins | sample VfabasoilMG_FD_204469 | JGI IMG/M metagenome (GOLD analysis project Ga0315912, IMG submission 204469) | Garden soil microbial communities collected in Santa Monica, California, United States - V. faba soil | ecosystem: Environmental > Terrestrial > Soil > Garden | place: USA: California...
AAACGGCGCGACGGCGGAAGAAGCGCTCAAAATTTTGTTGGCGAATGACGACCAGCGTGAGTCGCGCCAAGTAGGTGTGGTGGATGCGAAAGGCGGTTCGGCGACTTGGACGGGCGCGGAGTGTTTTGAGTGGGCGGGCGGTCAAGCGGGCGACCAACGCGCGGGGCGGAGCCAAGTCGTGTCGGGGCAGACTTTCGCCGCCCAAGGCAATATCTTGGTGAGCCAAGCGACGGTGGACGCGCTCGCGCATACGTTTACGAACACGGCGGGCACGCTGGCGGATCGCCTCGTGGCGGCGCTGGTGGCCGGAGGGCGCGCCGGTGGCGACCGACGTGGCGAACAGTCGGCGGCGTTGGTGGTCAAACGACGCGGTGCCGGCTATGACCAAAGCACCGATGACTTATTTGACATCAGCATCTATGATCACCCTCGACCCTTGCAAGAGCTAGAGCGGCTCTATCACCTCCACCAGCTCTTTTTCTTCCGTTCCGACCCGGCTAACCTGCTCCCGATAGATACCGCGCTCTGCCGCGAACTACAAACGATCATGAGCGACACGGCTTACAAAAATTTTCAGTTTTATACCGGCCCCATCAACGGCGTCTTTGACATGGCGACGCGCAAAGCCTGGCAAGATTTTATGGGCTGGGAAAATTATGATGTGCGCGTGCGGGAGGATGATTTGATTGACCGCGAGGTGCTGGAGGATATTCGGAAAAACTATGCGGCGTATCAATCTACTCAAGACCGCGCGGGCCTCGCCTCCTAAAGGACACCGACTATGTTAAAGCAAAAATCACCCACGCACCTCAGCGTGGCAGGGGCGATTCTCTTCAGCCTCTTCAGCCTCGCCGCGTGCGGTGACGGCCCCGCGACACCGATCAAACCAGTGCAACAAACGAGCGCGGCGCAGACGGCGGTCGCGCGGGACACGCAAAATGTAGGCGCGATAGAAACCGTGGTGAACGCGGGCGGCGCGATTGTGCCCAGCGCAGTGGCGGCGGCCACGCAAAGTGCAGGTGCGATCGCGACTGTGGTCAGCGCGGGGCAAACTGCGGCCCCGCCCATCAGCGCCGCCGCTACGGAGAGCGCGGCTATCGCCGGCACTGCGGTGAGCGCAGGCCAAACGGCCTTACCGACCGTCATCGCGGCGGCGACGCAAAACGCCAGCGCCCTCGCCACCACCGCCGGGCAGGTCACAGTCATCCCGCAAGAAGTCGCACAAAAAGTGATCACAACTTACGCGACCGAAATCCTCGGAACGAAAGTGGAAACGAAATGGGCCGGTGGGGTGAGCAGTGATGTGGCGCAGTTGTTCAGTCTCTCGCCGAAGGTCAAAGAGGCTCAAGTTAAGGCGTCGCAATTGGCGGTGGTGAGTTATGGCGCGCTATTGACCAATGGCGCGGCGACGGTCAGCTACGGCAGTGGCGCCATCGCCGGCGATGTCACCGTGGACATCAAGGCGGCGAGTTTTGGGGCTTTTTCGCTGACGCTCGACCAAAGCCCGCCTACGACCGAAGCCGACGCGCTCGCCTTAGCCAAACTCATCTTTCCCACCCTCGCTGACCGTGCCTATGTCACCACAGAAAATACGCCGCGCGGTTTTGCGTGGAAGTTTAGCGGGCAAGTGCCCAGCGTGGACATCAAAACGTTGCAGGCGACCGTCGTCGCCGAGTCGATCACGTTAGGCGTTTCGCCGAATGGCCGGAGCCGCACCGTGTTATATGTGGCGGTGGGGCGCGGCGATTTTGCGACGACCATCAAACCGTGAACCTCTTACCTTGGCTGATCTCCCTGCACCTCACGGCGACCCTGACGGTGGCCGATGCGGCCCCGCCGCTGTGCGCGCCCAACGTGCAGGCGCGCGAGCCGATGGCCTGTGCCGCGCTTGGCCCGGGGCATTACACCGCACAACTCGCGGCGGCGCGCCTGCCCAGCGAATTACCCGACCCGCCAACACAAAAACTGACGCGGTTCGATCCGCTCGTGGAATACGCCTACGCGCGCGTCACGACGCTCGATGCGCCGCTCTTCGCTTCGCCTGACGAAGCGGCGGCGGGCATTGTCAAACGGACTATCGGCAAAGGCTTTCTCTACGTCACGCTCAGCGGCGCGGTGCAATTGGGCGACCTCGCCCTCTATCAAATTCGCACCGGCGAGTATATTCGCGCGAGCGACGTGAAAGGGGTGACGCCCACGGCTTTTCAGGGCGTAGGCGTCACCGGCAACCCGGCGTTGCCTTTCGGGTGGTTATTGACCAATGTGCGCCCCAGCCGCGTGCCGGGCGAGACGCCCTCGCAAACGGTACCGCGTCTGCCGCGCCGGAAGATCGTGCAGATTTTTGCGACGCACAAAGTCGGCCCATGGGAATGGTATTTGATCGGCCCAGACCAATGGATCGAGCAACGGGTGATCGCCAAGATCGAAACTTACGCGCCACCTGCTGGGGTGAGCGGCAAATGGGTGATGGTGAATCTATATGAGCAAACGTTGACGGCCTACGAAGATGACCAGATGATCTTCGCCACGCTCGTCTCCTCCGGCTTAGACAAGTGGCCGACACGCCCCGGCCTATTTAAGATTTGGGCGCGGTTGTTGGTAGATGGAATGCAGGGCTCGTATGAGCCCGATGGCTCAGATTTTTATTCACTGGAGGCCGTGCCGTGGGTGATGTATTTCGACGGCTCACGCGCCTTGCACGGCGAGTATTGGCATGACCGCCTCGGCTTCAAGCGCTCGCACGGCTGTGTGAATCTCGCGCCCCAAGACGCGCACTGGTTATATAATTGGGCTGAGAAAGGTACGCCCGTGTGGGTGTACGATCCGTCGGGGCAAACGCCCACGGATGAGGAGGTGGCCGAGGGGCCGTAATCACACAACCAACAGGAGGGTTGTCATGAGTAAATCCAAATTTCTTTATATCGGCATAGCAATTTTTTTGTTAGGGGTGACACAGCAGGTCTGGGCGCAGAGCGTGGCTTCGCCGGGGACAGTTCCCGCCAGCGTTGTGCAAACTGCTACGTCCGCGAACAAGATCGCGGTGAGTGCAGTGACTGCGGGCGTCTCACATACCTGTGTGTTAACTGTCGAAGGGGGCGTCGTGTGTTGGGGAGTAAATGCGGCGGGGCAACTGGGCGATGGCACCTTCACCCAAAGCCTCTCCCCGGTCGCAGTCACCGGGCTGACGAACAAGGTTAACGCAGTGGTCGCGGGGGCGGCGCACACCTGCGCGATTATGGAAGACATGCGCGTTAAGTGTTGGGGCGAAAATATATCCGGCCAACTCGGTGACAACTCTACTACCAATCAACCCACGCCAGTCGCCGTGAGTGGTTTATCCAACACCCTGGCGCTCACAGCGGGCTGGCGGCACACTTGCGCGCTCACGCAGGGCGGCGGGGTTAAGTGCTGGGGCAACAACACTTGGGGGCAACTCGGGGTGCTCACCGTTACGCAAAGCCTGACGCCGGTAGAAGTGAGCGGCTTGATTAGCGGCGTGAGCGCGATTGCGGCGGGGGGCTTTCATACCTGTGCTTTAACTACAGCAGGGAGTGTTAAATGCTGGGGGAGCAACAACGCTGGGCAATTAGGGGATGACACTTACGAGAGCCGCCCGACGCCTGTCACGGTCACGGGCTTAGAACAAGAGGTGATCGCTATCACTGCGGGCAGTGAGCATAGTTGCGCGTTGCTGGTCAGCGGCGCGATTAAATGTTGGGGGCGGAACGACTCGGGGCAGTTGGGTGATGGCACGACCACGCAACGCCTAACGCCAGTGTCGGTCAGCCGAGTGCTTAGCCCGGTCGTCGCTTTAGTCGCGGGTGGTTTCCACACCTGCGCGCTCACTACCCACCAGCTATGGTGTTGGGGCCACAACGGCTATGGCCAAGTCGGCGATGGTTTCATCACCACCTATCGGCTCACGCCAGTGGTCGCCAGCGAGCAACTTGAGAATATCGAATCGGTCGGAGCCGGTCTGTTTCACACTTGTGGCGTGGTGCGCGGCAATAATCTTAAATGCTGGGGAGATAACGCGGAGGGGCAGATCGGCAATGGGAAGACAACGGTGATGACCACGATTGAGCGCTACACGCCCATAGATGTCAACGGGTTGGCCAGTGGCGTCAGCGCCTTAGCGGCGGGCACCTGGCATACCTGCGCTTTGACGATCCAAGGGGGCGTGAAGTGTTGGGGCGCTAACACCGACGGGCAATTGGGTGAGGGGAGTGCACTGAAGCAGTTAACACCGGTGGAGGTGGCCGGCGTAACGACGGGCGTCACAGCGATTGCGTCGGGCGCTTGGTACAACTGCGCGTTGCTGGCCACGGGCAGCGTTAAATGTTGGGGGAGCAATTATTGGGGGCAATTAGGGCGAGGCGACACGACGGATAGTTACACGCCCACGGCCATTAGCGTTTTAACGAGTGGGGTCACGGCGATTACCACGGGTTACGGTCACGCCTGCGCGTTGACTAGCGCGGGGGGTGTGAAATGTTGGGGGCACAACGAAAGCGGGCAATTGGGTGACGGCACCACCGACCAGCACGAAACTCCGGTAGACGTGAGCGGGTTGATCAGCAATGTCATCGCGATTGCGGCTGGAACCGATCACACTTGCGCGCTCTTAACCACTGGGGGTGTCGCATGTTGGGGGAGCAATACGAACGGTCAAATCGGAGGGGGCCTCACCACCACCCAACTGCTCCCGACGCCCGTGATCAGTTTAACCAGTGCGGCGAGAGCGATCACCGCCGGTTATCAACATAACTGTGCGCTGTTAACGACTGGGGAGGTGCAATGCTGGGGCTGGAATGACAACGGCCAACTCGGCGATGGCACCCGTGACACACACCGTACCCCAATCACAGCGAATGGCGTTCCATCCAATGTCGTGACGGTGACTGCCGGTGGCTATCACACTTGCGTTTTACTGGGCACGGGCGAGGCGCAATGTTGGGGCCAAAACACCTATAGCCAAGCCGGGGATGATTTAATCTTTGAAGATCGACTCAGCCCCGTCACCGTGCGAGGCTTAGTCGGTGGAGTGACGGCCTTGGCCACGGGGCGGCATCACACGTGTGGCCTGTTGGTCGCTGGCAGTGTGGTGTGTTGGGGTGATAACTCGCAGGGTCAGTTAGGGAGCGGCACGATCCAGAATGTGATCACGTTCGTTGGGGTTACGCCATCGGCGATATATACGACACCGGTGTTAGTCAGTAGTCTCCCTGACGATATTCGCGGATTGACGGCGGGCAGTTGGCACACCTGCGCCGTAACCGTGGATGGCGGCGTGAAATGTTGGGGCGCTAATACAGATGGGCAATTGGGGGGGAGCCAAATCGCGCAACGAGCGATCCCGGTTGAAATTAACGGCCTCCACAAAGGTGCGACAGCTTTGGTGTCTGGGGCATGGTATAACTGCGCGCTCATGGCGGAAGGCAACGTGAAGTGTTGGGGGAGCAATTACTGGGGGCAATTAGGCGATGGGACAAACCTTGATCGCTATTTTCCAACCACCGTCAGCGATCTCATCTCAGGCGTCACGGCGCTCGGCGCTGGATACGGTCACACCTGTGCGATCCTCGAGGCAGGCGACGTTAAATGTTGGGGGCATAACTTGCGCGGCGAATTAGGTGATGGCACCACCGATGATCGGACGACACCGGTGGCGGTGAGCGGCATCACCAGCGGCACACGCGCTATTGTGGGTGGCAACGATCACATCTGCGCGTTGATGACCAACGGCGAGGTGAAATGTTGGGGTTGGAATGACCAAGGCCAATTGGGCGATGGCACGACAGACGACCATCCAACACCCATGAACGTAGGTGGGTTGATAACGAAAGCCATCGGGATTGCCTCTGGCTTTCGCCACAACTGCGTACTCCTCATTAATCAGCAAGTGGCGTGTTGGGGTTGGAACGAGGATGGGCAGTTAGGGGATGGCACCCGTAATAATCGCTATCAGCCCAAGCTCGTTTCAGCTTTGACCGAGAGCGTGGTAGCGTTGGCCGGTGGTGGTTATCATACGTGCGCGTTGCTGACCGATGGACAAGTGACCTGTTGGGGGCAAAATGATTATGGACAGTTGGGGGATGGCACATTACAGGAGCGACTTGAACCCGTGCGCGTGCGCGATCTCAAAGGCGAAGCGCTCGCGTTGACGGCTGGGCGCTATCACACCTGCGCCTTGATGCGCGGCGGCGGTGTGCAATGTTGGGGCGATAACTCGCATTCGCAATTAGGAGCCATTTCCAACGAAGAGGCCGGGCCGCAAATGCAAATCGCGCGCTTTGATTTTATGACCGCGTTGTGGTTTGAGAAGTTGTTTGTGCCGCTTCTTAAGCAATAAAGGTTAGGGTAGGAATGAGGTCAGCCTCGCTCTCACCCCTAACTCATCTTTCGCTAACAAAACGTTTACACTCGCGCGGGTATACTGTGGGTCAAAGGGAGAATTAGAGGAGTGGGGAGTAATCCTCCACTCCTCTAATCTTCCAATCCTCTTCAGGAGTTCCCATGTTTTACTTCGACCCCCTCTATTTCATCTTTGGCCTGCCGGCGCTCCTGCTCGCGTTGCTCGCGCAGTGGCGGGTGCAAGCGGCGGTGAAGAAGTATTCGCAGGTCTACACTGGGCGAGGCGTCACCGGTGCGAGCGTGGCGCGCGCGATCTTGGATAGTTTTGGGTTGCACAATGTGCGCGTCGAGCGCACCAACGGCTTTCTCGGCGATCACTACGATCCGCTAAGCCGCACTTTGCGTTTATCAAGTGAGGTGCATGACACCCCCTCGGTGGCGGCGGTGGGCATCGCCGCACACGAAGCGGGCCACGCCTTGCAACACGCCGAGGGATACTGGCCGCTCCAAGCGCGTTCGGCGATTGTGCCGGTGGTGCAGTTTGGCTCGTATCTGGGCCCGCTGGTCTTCATGCTCGGCATGGTCTTCAACTGGACGGGGCTGGCGTGGTTGGGTGTGATCTTGTTCGGCGGCGTGGTGGTGTTTTCCATCGTCACTCTCCCGGTTGAGTTCGATGCCAGCCGCCGCGCCAAGAACTTGCTGGAGAGCATGGGCTTCGCTGGGGGCGATGAGATGCAGGGCGTCCACCAAGTGCTCGACGCCGCCGCACTAACCTATGTGGCGGGTCTCGCGCAAGCCATCTCGACCTTGCTCTATTATGTGTTCGTCCTCACTGGTAATCGGCGACGCAACTAACACCAACTGACCCATCTTCACCGCCCAATGCAAAACATTGGGCGGTGTTGTTTTAACCCCTTTGCCTAACTCCCGCCAACCATGTTACCCTTGCCACCATGCCCGCCTCCCGCATCGCTTCCTTCACCCCTTCCATCTTTGCTGAGATGTCGCGCCTGGCCGCCGAACATCAGGCCATCAACCTCGGCCAGGGCTTCCCCGACTTTGACGGCCCGGAGGAGATCAAGGCCGCGGCGATGGAAGCCATCCACAACGGCGAAAACCAATACGCGCAAAGCCCGGGGCAACCCGTGTTGCGCCAAGCTATTGCCGCTCACGCGCAACGCTTTTATGGACAGGCGGTCAACCCCGACACTGAAGTGACCGTGACTTGTGGCGCGAGCGAGGCCTTGCTCTGTGCGATCTTGGGTTTGGTGAACCCCGGCGACGAGGTGATCGTGTTTGAGCCGTGCTTTGATGTGTATGTGCCGGATATTTTGATGGCCGGCGGCGTGCCGCGCTTTGTGCCGTTGCGCGCCCCGGATTGGCATATTGATTACGCCGAACTCAGCGCGGCGTTTAACAACCGTACGCGCCTGATCCTCGTCAACACGCCTCACAACCCCACCGGTAAAATTTTTTCACCCGCCGATTTTCAACAGATCGCCGCGCTGTGCGAGCAATGGAACACGCTCATCATCAGCGACGAGGTCTACGAGCATTTGGTGTATGACGACGCGCGCCATGCGCGCCTCGCGCTCGCCCCAGGGCTGGCGGAGCGCACGCTTACGATCAGCAGTCAGGGCAAGACGTTTTCGTTCACCGGCTGGAAGACGGGCTGGGCGATCGCACCGCCCGCCCTGACCGACGCGGTGCGGCGGGTACATCAGTTCTCCACGTTTGCCTCAGCCACGCCGTTTCATTCCGCCGCCGCGCGCGCCCTCGCCTTGCCGGATGCATACTATCAGACACTCCGCGCCGATTACACAGCGCGTCGCGACTTCTTAGCCGAGGTCTTGCACGATTGCGGCTTGCGGTTTGTCACTCCGCCCGGCACCTATTTCATCATGGCCGACTTCTCGGCGTTGGGCTTCGACGATGATGTGAAGTTTTGCCGCTGGCTCACGACCGAGATCGGCGTGGCGGCCATCCCGCCCAGCGCGTTTTATAGCGACGCGCACAAGCCCCTCGGACAACACTATGCGCGCTTTGCCTTTTGCAAAAAAATGGAGACGCTGGAGAAGGCGGCAGAGCGGTTGCAACGCATCAAAACTGGCTCAGCTTCAATGTAATTGACAATGCCAACTTGGCCTGCATCCATAGCGCGCGGGAGGCGGTTTGCATCGCCGCATTTGCTATTACTCATCCTCGTTTGGCACTTAGGGGTCAGTCTCAGTTATTCACTCACCTTACCGATCTTGGAAGGGGAGGATGAGAGCCTGCACTTCGATTATGTGCGTTTCCTCATCCGCGAACAGCGTTTGCCACGTGGGAGTGACGACACCGGGGAATCGCACCAACCGCCCCTCTCTTATTTTCTGATCGCCCTCTTCACCTTTTGGGTGCCTGACCAGACCCGGCCTGAGCTGAACGACTTTTGGGCCTATGACACCTTTCGCCCTGGAGTAGACAATAAGAACCTGTATCTACATTCGCCCGCCGAGGCCTTCCCATATACCGACACGACGCTCGCGGTGCGGTTGGGACGTTTATTTTCGACTGTCTGTGGTCTGGGAGTGGTGATTGGGGTATTCGCTACGACGCGGGTCGCCTTCCCCGAACGCCCCGGGCTAGCGCTAGGCGCGGCGGCGTTTACCGCGAGTTTGCCAGCCTTCCTCGCGTCGGTTAGCGGCATCTCCAACGATCCACTCGGGGCTTGCCTCGGGGCCAGCCTCATTTACCTGACGACGCGCGGCGTTCAGCATCGGTTCACATTGCGCGACACTTGGCTCATTGGCGTACTAGGCGGGTTACTGCTCATCAATAAGATAACGACAGCGTTTGTCTTGCTCCCCACGGGCTGGGCACTGCTTAGCGTTCAGCCGGAGCGCCGACCGGCTAAGCGCCACCTCATTGCGGCGAGCCTGCCACTGATCGGTTTACCGTTGCTCTGGGTCATGCGCAATTATCTCGTCTATGGTCAACCCGTCAGCGCCGAGGTCAATAAAGTTTTGCAGTTTTCACTGGAGGCCTGGCCCGCGACCGCTTGGCAACTTTGGTCAGGTTTTGAGCGTTTTTGGATCCATTTTGGTGTGGGTCAAATTTCGGCCACCCCGACGGTCTATCTTGGTCTCGCCGGAGTGACCGTCATGAGCGTCATGGGGTTAGGGCGCTGGTGGCGGTTGGCCAGCGCGGCCGAGCGAAAAATCATCGGCTTATGGTTGGCCTATGTGGGTTTAGCCATGCTCGGTATGACGTTCGCGGCCGCCATGCACCGTTTTGGGCCGTTGCCCCGCGTGTTCTTCTTCCCAGTTTTGCCCGCCCTCGCGCCAATGTTGGTCTTGGGTTGGCTGGCGCTTGACCCACAGACTGAACAACATGACTTGCGCAACGCTGGTTTGATCGGTCTGGCGATGTCGGCCTTAGCCGGTTATGCCTTGTTCGGGATATTGCGGCCAGCGTTTACCGCTCCGCGCTTGTCGCCCGCGACCGAGTGGCCCGTGCCGCCCTTCGCCTCGCCAGTGCAGTTTGGTGAAGCCGTTGAACTGATCGGGGCGCAAGTTGAGCCGCAACGTGTCGCCAGAGGCGATGAAGTGACGGTGACGCTCTGCTGGCGCGCCTTTGGCCCCACGCCGAACCAGCTCATTGAATTTGTGCATCTCATCGCCCCCGACCAACTTAAAATTGGCGAACGGCAAACCTACCCTGGATTGGGACGTTTGCCGAGCCGCTATTGGTCGGCAGGTGATCGTTTTTGCGATGTCGTCCATCTGCGCGTCACCGCCTGGGCGGGTGGCCCGGCGCGCTTGCCGGTGTTAGTCGGATTTTTTAGCCGAGGCCAGGGCACGCTCCCGGCTACAGTTAATCAGCACACCTTAGATGGCGTCAGCGTTGGAGAGGTGAGCATCGCGGCGCAGACCCCGCCCGATCTGCAAATGCTCACGCCGTGGCCCGCAACCTTTGGTGCTGAAATAGAATTACTCGGATATCAGCTCCTGCCGCCTACCGCTCCTGACACTGAGTATCAACTCCGTCTCTTTTGGCGGGCGCTATCGCCGCCCACGCTCGATTACACTGTGTTTGTGCATTGGCTGACAGAACCAACGGGGGGCTTGCTCGCGCAGAGCGATGCCATGCCCCGGCAGAGTTTGTATCCAACTTCGGCTTGGGAGGTTGGCGAAATCGTGGTGGATGATCATCTTTTGCCGCTCCCGACCTCGTCCTCCGGCCCGACCCGCTTTGAGATCGGCTTATATGATCTAAACAGCGGACAACGCCTGCCACCCGCCGGAGGATCTGTTGCTAATCTCGCAGTCGTACTTACCGGGCCAACGTTACCTACCCTGCAAAATCCGTGAGAAATGCTACTGCGTTTGTACTGCGTCAAAAGCGGGTAAAATTCGAGTGGAGGTTTTTGATTATGACTCTCTCAGCCTCAGTTGCGTTACAACGCTTACAACGGTTATACCAAACGGGTTATCACGATCAGATGACTGAAAATGTGTTGAGCAAGTTGATCTCGGCTCAAATTGCCAACGCCGAGGCAGAATTACAGCGGGTCGAGACTCAACTAGCGCACTATGAAGCACAGTTTGGTTTGACGACCACCGATTTTGAACAACGCTGGCAGGCGGGTCAAATGCCCGACACAGCCGATTATATGGAGTGGAATGCGTTCACCAAAATGCGCCAACGCACTTTAGTGCGATTGGCGATCTTGCGCGAATAAAGCATGGCTTCTCCAGTAGACTACCTCGCCCAAGTTGAAGTTGCGTTGGTGAATTCCAGCGTGGTCGGGGCATTTGAATGGGTGTTGCGTTGGGCCAATGAAGAAGATGGCTTTTGGCGTGCGCGCCTTACATTGATCAATAGCGATTTTGTGGAGGCGGCTGAATACTTTATCTTTGAAGCGGAGCAGATTGTAGTTGATGAATATCGCTATCAATGGATGAACGCTGATAAAACTATCTTGCGCCGCCGTTGGGATTGCGCGCCGCACCATCCCGAATTGGCTGGTTTTCCGCACCACATTCACGAGGGAGATGAAGCAACTGTACGTTCGGGTAACGCCTTAAGCATCACCGATTTACTGAAATGGCTGGAAGACGAACTCGTTGCCCCTTCTAAATGAATACCCTCTACTTCGGCGATAACCTCCCCATCCTACGTTCTCTCGCAACTGAGACGCTCCCTCTCATTTACATTGATCCGCCCTTCAACACTGGGCGCACCCAAAGCCGCGCGCAACTGAAAACAGTGCAAGCGGCGGATGGGGATCGCGTTGGTTTCAAAGGCCAGCGGTATGCGACCCACAAGATCGGCGAGAAGGGCTATGCCGATGCGTTTGACGACTTTCGCGGTTTCATCGAGCCGCGCCTGCGCGAAGCCCATCGTTTGCTCACGCCCAATGGCTCGCTCTATTTCCATATTGATTACCGCGAAGTGCATTACTGCAAAATTTTGTTGGATGAAATTTTTGGGCGGGAGTGTTTCCTCAATGAGATCATCTGGGCCTATGACTACGGCGCGCGCACGAACAAAAAATGGCCCGCCAAACACGACAATATCTTGTGGTACGCCAAAGACCCGGACCACTATATTTTCAATTACGACGCCATTGACCGCATCCCCTACATGGCCCCCGGCCTCGTCGGGCCGGAAAAGGCCGCGCGCGGCAAGACGCCTACCGATGTCTGGTGGCACACCATCGTCAGCCCCACGGGCAAAGAGAAGACCGGCTACCCCACCCAAAAACCGCTCGGCATCTTGCGGCGCATCATCGCCGCCTCGTCTAACCCCGGTGATACTGTGTTAGATTTCTTCGCCGGGAGCGGCACGACCGGCGCAGCGGCGCACGAGCTCGGACGCAACTTTATCCTTGTGGACAACAACCCCCAGGCGATAGAGGTGATGCGAGAAAGATTCGCGGCGGTGCCGGATATTCAGTTTGTGACGCTGACCTAGCTACCTTGAGCTTTTGATAATTGTTATCGGAGCACGAATAACACGAGGGTAGAAGGGTTGGCAACCCGCCCTACGACTTGAATCACGCTCGAAACATATCGAGGGTATTCGTGATAGCTGATTGCGAGTGGTGACTGAGGCGCAGATTTTATTTCCGATAGAATCGCCTCCGCGCGCGCCGTTTACCACGCCCTCCATTACAATCGGCGCTCGATGCCTACCCCGCGTGCCTCGCCCAAGCTGTTCCCCTATCTCGCCCTGCTCGCCGGCATTGTTGGGTTGGGTTTTAGCGCGATCTTTGTGAAGTGGGCGGGCGCGCCGGGCGCGGTGAGCGGTTTCTATCGCATGGCCATTGCCGTCGCCGTAATGTCGTTGCCCGCTGGGGTCGAATTCAAACGCCGCCCTTCGCCCTCACTTAAACACGTTGGGTGGGCCGTGTTGGCTGGGCTATTTTTTGCGGGTGACCTCGGCACCTGGAACACCGCCGTGTTGCTGACCAACGCCGCCAACGCCACGCTCGCGGGCAACACCTCGCCATTGTGGGTGGGGCTCGGCGCGTTGCTCTTATTTCGAGAGCGATTGCGTGGGGTATTTTGGTTCGGCTTGTCGCTGGCGGTCGTGGGCGCGGTGATCATCATCGGTGGCGATTTTTTGACGCACCCTACGCTTGGCTGGGGCGACGCGCTGGCGTTGGTGGCGGGGTTCTTCTATGCTTGCTTCTTCCTCGCCACCCAACGTGCCCGTGAAAACCTCAGCGCGCTTGGCTCATGGTGGATCTCGGCGCTGACAACTACGATCGCGCTGTTGGGGGTCAGCGGCCTGCTGGGGCAACCCTTGCTAGGCTATTCGGCGACTACCTATTGGAATCTGATCGCGGTGGCTTTGGTGACGCAGGTGGGCGGGTATCTCGCCATCAACTACGCGCTCGGTCATTTGCCCGCTTCAATTGTCTCACCTACCTTACTTGGCCAACCTGTGCTAACCGCCCTGCTCGCCGTGCCGCTCTTAGACGAAAACCTGACGCTCTTACAAATCGGCGGTGGGTTGTTGGTGTTGCTCGGCATTGGCCTCGTGCATCGGAACAATGAGCGCGCAGACTGAACTCGCCCAATTGCACGCCGAGATCGCCGTGTGCCGCAAGTGTCTGCTGGCAGGTCATGCCATCACGCCCGGCGCGGTCGTGCGCGGTGTGGCCTCGGCGCAGTTTATGATCATCGGGCAAGCGCCCGGCCCGACCGAAGTGGTGGCGAAGCGCCCGTTCAACGCCGGCAGTGGCAAACGCTTGTTTCAGTGGCTGGGCGAGGCCGGCTTCGACGAGGCGGATTTTCGCGCCACACAGTATATGACCGCCGTGACGAAATGTTATCCGGGCAAAGGCAAGAGTGGACATGGTGACCGTGTCCCATCCAGAGCTGAGCAAGCCTTGTGCCGCCCGTGGCTGGATCAAGAGATCGCCCTCGTCAACCCGCGCGTCATCCTCCCGGTGGGGCGGTTAGCCATCGAGCTATTTTTTGATAAACAACCGCTGGAAAAAATCATCGGCACGCAAGCCGAGCGCGACGGGCGGGTGATCATCCCCTTGCCGCACCCCTCTGGCGCGAGCACTTGGTATCAAGCGCCAGCGAATCAGGCCTTGGTGAAACAGGCGATAGGGTTGCTCAAGAGGCAAAGACTGATCAATAATTCCTAATTACTCTTTTAGCCAGGCCCGATTTAATAACAACACCAAAATGAAACCCAAAGCCACTAACAATGAGCGTTATCCCCTAAAGAGAAGACCCTTGCACAACCCTGGCGAGTCCATTCAACGGGAAATGGAGCGCCTGTTTGTTGAAGACCTTGCTCCCGATGTTCTCTTCGCTTTTTATACCGTTTTATTCACAGGTTATGAATGGCTGAAATGGTTTTTCAACTTACCGCCCCAACCCTTTATGATGACCGCCATTGCCTTAGTGTTAATTGGCTATATGGTTTATAAGTTTAGGGCATTTCGTATCCGTTATAAAGCTTTACAACTGGGTCTTGATGGTGAAAAGGCTGTTGGACAGTTTCTGGAGCAACTTCGGAGTCAAGGATGTCGTGTCTATCATGATATTGTTGGAGATGAATTCAATATTGATCATGTCGTAGTCGCTCCTCAAGGGATTTTTGTTATTGAAACTAAGACGTATAGTAAACCTCTACGAGGGCAAGCTGTTGTTAATTTCGATGGCACACGGATACTAGTTAACGGGTTTGAACCTGAACGAAACGCGGTGAATCAAGTCCGAGCTTTAGGTAAATGGTTCCAAAACATATTAGTTGAGAGCACTGGCCGAAAATTTCCAATAAAACATGTCATAGTCTTGCCGGGGTGGTTTGTCGAGATGCAAACTCAGGCTAAAAGTGATGTCTGGGTTTTGAACCCTAGAGCACTTCCCACTTTCATCAAAAACGAATCTGTCATATTGAAAGAAGAGGATATGGCTTTAATAGCTTCTAGGTTGATTATTCACATGCAAGATGAAGAATAAATTGGCCCAGCCTAGACCCGCATCAGACGCGGCTTAAACGCTGAGTCCCATGCGGCGAAATTCGCGGTCGGGATAGGCACTGACCAGTACCGCTCACATGATGGGTGAGACAGCTTTGAGGCATTACGCCAGTCTCTAAAAAGCAAGGGTTGTACATCACCACGCGAGCCAAGGGAGAACATACCGCTGTTCAGTGCAAATTCGAGTTAGGTTGTTTCAACAAAAACTCGGCCGTTTGCTTCAACACCTGATCCTCCTGATGTTGGGCGTCCGCCAGCAACGTGGCGGCGGCCGGCGACATGAGATGCACCGCGGCGGTCAACATGCGCGCGCGGGTGTCGCTATCGGGCTCGCGGCGAAAGGCGGTTTGCAACAACGCCTCGGCGGGCGCGTGCCGCATCCACGCCAACGGGAAAAACGCGGCCAGCCGCGCTTCGGGTAATTCATCGCCCAAAGCGACTTCCAACGCGGACAACAACACCAACGAGGTGGTGAGGTTGACGTTCATGTAATTGGTCGCATGAAAGAAGCCACGCAAAATCCAGCGGCGCGACCAGCCACGCGTCTGCACAATCCATTGCGCCAATTCATCTAAACACCGTTCGCGCTCCAGTTCCACCCAAGAGAGCGTGGCGGCGTATTGCACTTCAGGGTGAGCATCATTCAGCGCGCTTTTCACCACAGACACGGCGGCCTCGGCTTCGGTCGCGCCTAACACTTCCAGCGCGAGCGACCGAATCTCAGGGTCGTGGGCGATCAGCGTGGCGGCCAGGGCGGGCACCGCCGCCGGGTCGGGGTGGGATTGCATCCCCCATACGGCCGCGCGGCGCATGCCATCGGTGGCGGTTGGCAAAATCTGCGCGGCCAACGCGTAGGCTTGCGGCAAGCGCATTTTGCCCAGCGACAACAACGCGGCTTCGCGCACCCGCGCCTCGTCATCGCGCAACGCCTGCTGAAACAGCGGCTCGGCCGTGAACCACGAAAAATGATGCAGGTGCGCTACTGCGCTCGCGCGCTGATGCGGCTCGCCGGTTTGCAACAACGCTTCGAACTTCAAGCGCGCTTCCCGGTCGCCGCGCCGCGCGATTTTTTCAGCGGCGGCATACCGGGCGATCACATCGGGTGAACGCAACGCGTCGGCTTCGGCCGTTTCGGCGCGGTGCTGGGGCACAAAGCGGCGGCTGAGCCGTTGCCAAAATCCAAGCACTTCTGGTGGTATGCAGACTGGCTCAGATCCCGAAATGCCGTGACCATCTTCCGAGGCCATGCCCGTGACCAAAGTCGCCACAACGGCCTCGTGCAACAAGGTTTGGTGTGTCTGCAGATCCGTCACCGAAACGCGCAACCGCCGCAACGCATCCACCCGGAACTCCGCTTGCAAACGCGCCTGACCCGGTTGTCCGGGCGGATTAAGCGGCACCAACAACGGCGCGTGCGCGTTGATCGGCACAATCGGCCGAGTGGGGGCCTCGGGGTGTGCGACGCGTGCGCTTTGTTCCTGATCGAACAGCACTTGAGTCGTCGCTACTGCCTCGGTGTTAATTTGCGCGATGACCAGTTCCACCTGCGTTTGTTGCGGACGCGAGGCCCCCAGCACCAAGCGCACGGACTCAGCCATTGGGTAAACACTCCCTTGCGGGATGATTTCATCATATTGATGAAGGCCGGTGGCATCGAGGAGGCGCACCCCATAACCGTGCGCTAACTGGTCCCGCAGGCCGAAACCAGCGGCGACTTGCAGAGCGCCCTCGACCACCGCCGTGAACGGTTTATCCACACGAATAGAAGTGTTCGCCACATTCCAAGTGGTGGCAGGCCAAGTGGGCATCTGCGAAATGGCTTTGCGTTGGCGCTGGGTCACGGCGCGAAAATGCGCGTCGAGGGTTTGTTGCACAGATGGGATGAGCGCCGTGCCGCCGACCAGCAAAACATGTTGAATATCTTCACGGTAGATGCCCGCGCGGGCGGCGAAGCCCATCACCTTTTCGAGGGCGTGTTGCAGGGCGGTGAAGAAACCTTGTTGGGTTAAAAGCGCTTCCAATTCTGCTCGTGTGAAGGGGATGGCGTGTGCGCGCCCATCTGGCGTACTCAGGTTGAGTGTCGTCTCCGTTTCAGTGGAGAGCGCGATTTTCGCTTGTTCACACGTCGCTAGCCACGCCGCGTAATGCGTGCCGAGGTCAGCGGGTGTGAGTTGCGCGCGTTGCAAAACGGCGCTCAACAGCCACTGGTCTACATCCGAGCCGCCCAAAGCGAGGCCCGCTTTCGCGATGACTTGCGCGTTGGCGTGTAGGTGGGGCGGCAAACGCACCAGCGAGAAGTCGGCGGTGCCGCCGCCCAAATCAATGACCAGCACCAGCGCGCCCGGCTCGCTAACGGCATAGCCCAACGCCGCCGCTGTGGATTCATCCACGAGCCGGATTTTTTCTTCGGCGAGATGGGGGAGCGCGTGTTGCAACCAAGCAGTGTAATTTTCCAACGCCGCGACCGGCACCGTGATGACTAACTGCTCCAGTTCTTCGAGCGCCTCTGGTAACGCGGTGAGGAGTTGGTGCAAAAAAGTTTGCGCGGCTTGCGCTTCCGTCCACGGCGCGCCATCAATGAGACGGGCTTCCAATAGTGATTCGCCGCCGAGGGTGCGTTTGAAATTGCGGAAGAGGCGATTGCCCGGTCGCGCCTCCCAACCGGCGGCGCGTACCGTTTGACCAATCCGACAGTCCCGGGTTTGCCCATCTTGCACATAGACCAGTGTCGGGATGAGCGACACGCCCGCGCTCGTGGTCAGACTCAATGGCGGCAGGGCGACGGTCTGAGCCTGTTGCGTGGCTTCGTCCCACCGCGCAATGACGGAGTTGGTGGTGCCAAAATCTATGGCGAGTTTGAGACCCATACTGGCGCGTATTATCCCCAGAAAAAAGACTGATCACTGATGACTGATCACTTAATCTTTAGTGATCAGTCATCAGTGATCAGTTCCTCGTGCATCCTCCACCAACTGCCTGACCACCGCCCCATCAATATCTTTCTTATCTAAAAAAGCGACGGCTCCGGCGCTGAGGCCCATGCGGCGAAACTCGCGGTCGGGATAGGCGCTGACCAGCACCACGCGCGTTGTGGGCGAGATGGCTTTGAGGCGACGCGCGCATTGAATGCCGTCTTCGTCACGCAAAACGACATCGAGCAAGGCCAACTGCGGGCGCACTTTTTCGCCGAGGCGCAAGGCGCTGGCGATGTCTTCGGCTTCGTACAGCATCACGCCCGGATGAGCCTTGGCGATGAGCCGCGCCAGTTGTTGACGATAGCGCGCGTTGTCATCCACCAACAGCACGGTCAGGGCATTCGCGCGGGGCGGCTCCGGGTCGGCGATGTCGAGCGCGGTGAGCGCCAACACTTCGGGGTGCTGGTTCGCATAGTGCGTAGCGGCCAAGCGGCTCTCCACCCCCAACGCGCGATAGAGCAAGGTGAGATGGTTCTCCACTGTCTTCACGCTTAAGTCGAGCACCTGCGCGATCTTGCGATTGTCGTAGCCCCGGGTCAGCCAGCGTAGCAACTCGCGTTGGCGACGGGTGAGGGCGGGCGCGGCGCTGGGCACACTGGGCGGGGGGGGCGTCGGGCGGCGCACCAAACGCGCCACCAATGGGCCGGAGATCCAGCGTTCGCCTTGCAACACCCGTTGCGCCGCCAATTGCAGATCGGCGAGCGGCTGGTCTTTTAGATGATAGCCATCCACCCCCGCGCCTAATAAGCCGGTGACATACACTTCGTCATCATAGGCGCTCACCACCAAGATGCGGAGCGCCGGGAAGTCGCGCTTGAGGCGCGTCACAGTCTCCAGGGGATCGAAGGCCGGCATCGCCACATCCATCACCAAAAGATCGGGCGCGAAGCGGGGCAAGGCGGCCCAGAGGGCCGGGCCGTCCCCCACTTCATCAATGGCTTCAATATCGGGCAAGTTGAGCAAAGCGTTACGCAAACCCGCCCGCACGACGGCGTGGTCATCCGCCAAAAGAATGCGCGTCATACGCGTATTATGCCCCGATTTGGTGAATCGGGGGGTTTCCCCTAGTGCGGCTAGGGGAGGGAAGGGGAATTAAGTAGGGGTGCGCGATTGTAAAGGGCAAATGATATGATTAGAATGAAGCAAAGATTGGCAAATTTCGAGATGTGCAACTTGCCCTATCTCTGCCCCGGTTTTCTAGCTCAAGGAGGTCATGACCCCACTACCTATAGACGACTACTCAACGCCGTATTGTTACCAAACTTTTCAGGAGAAAACAATGAGTTCTAAGCCCTCTCGTTTTGCCACCATCGTCTTTTCGATGCTGGTCATTTTTAGCCTCGTCTTATCCGCCTGCGCTACCCCGGCGACAACGCAAGCGCCGCAAGCCACTCAGGCCTCCGCGACCCAACCGCCCGCCAGCAAGCTCGCTGTTGGCATCGTACTGCCCACCAAAGACGAACCGCGCTGGGTGCAAGATGAAGGTCGCTTCCGCGAAGCGCTGACCGCAGCGGGTTACGAAGTAGAAATCCTCTTTAGCCAGGGCTCCTCGGCCAAAGAGAAAGAGAACGTTGAGGCCCTGATCACCAAGGGTGTCAAGGTCATCATCATCTGCCCGCAAGACGGCAACGCCGCCGCCGCCGCGGTAGAAGAAGCCCGCCAAGCTGGGATCAAGGTCATCTCGTATGACCGCCTCGTGACCGGCTCAGATGCGGTGGATTACTACGTGACCTTCGATAGTGTGGCGGTCGGCAAGGCCCAAGCGCAATACCTCGTGGATCACGCCACTGGCTCGGGCAACCCGCTGTACCTGTATGCGGGTGCCGCTTCCGACAACAACGCCTTCTTGTTCTTTGAAGGCGCGTGGGCCGTCCTGCAACCCAAAGTCGCAGATGGCACGTTCGTCATCAAGAACTCCGCCGAAGCCGTGGCCGCGCAAGGCAAGGCCACCCTCACTCGTGATGAGATGAGCAAGGTCATCGGCCAGATCACCACGAACTGGGACTTCAACACCGCCAAGAACTTGGCCGAAGCCAACCTCACTGCCGCTGGGGCCGCCGACAAGGGCAATGTGTTCATCCTCGCCCCGAACGATGGCACCGCGCGCGCGATTGCGGACGCCTTCGCCGCCGACAAAGAGGTGACGAGCTACGCCGTCACCGGTCAAGATGCCGAGAAGGCGTCGGTGCAATACATCATTGACGGCAAGCAATCCATGACCGTCTTCAAGGATGTCCGCACGCTGGTCAAGGACGCCATCGCCATGGCTGTCGCGCTGGTGAAGGGCGAGAAGCCCGCCACCACTGGCGAATACGACAATGGCAAGATCAAAGTCCCCGCCAAGCAATCCGAAGTCATCACCGTGAGCAAAGACAATGTCAAAGCCGCGCTGATCGACTCGGGCTACTATCCCGCGAGTGATTTCACTGGCCTCGACGCCAGTAGTGCGGGTGGCGGTGGTACGTTGGCGGTAGGCATCGTGTTGCCGACCAAAGACGAACCGCGCTGGGTGCAAGATGAAGCCCGCTTCCGCGAGGCGCTGGCCGCGGCGGGTTACGAAGTAGAAATCCTCTTCAGCCAGGGTTCCTCCGCCAAAGAGAAAGAGAATATCGAAGCCCTGATCACCAAGGGTGTCAAAGTGATCATCCTCTGCCCGCAAGACGGCAACGCCGCCGCCGCCGCCGTGGAAGAAGCTCGCCAAGCCGGGATCAAGGTCATCTCGTATGACCGCCTCGTGACTGGCTCGGATGCGGTGGATTACTATGTGACCTTCGACAGCGTGGCGGTCGGCATGGCCCAAGCGCAATACCTCGTGGATCATGCCACCGGCTCGGGCAACCCGCTTTACCTGTATGCGGGTGCCGCTTCCGACAACAACGCCTTCTTGTTCTTTGAAGGCGCGTGGACGGTCCTGCAACCCAAAGTCGCGGATGGAACGTTCGTCATCAAGAACTCCGCCGAAGCGGTTGGTCTGCAAAACAAGGCCACCCTCACCCGCGATGAGATGAGCAAGATCGTCGGCCAGATCACCACGAACTGGGACTTCAACACCGCCAAGAACTTGGCTGAAGCCAACCTGACGGTGGCCGGTGCCGCCGACAAGGGCAATGTGTTCATCCTCGCCCCGAACGATGGCACGGCGCGCGCGATCGCGGATGCCTTCGCCGCTGACAAGGATGTGAAGACCTATGCCGTGACCGGTCAAGACGCTGAGAAGGCGTCGGTGCAATACATCATTGACGGCAAGCAATCCATGACCGTCTTCAAGGATGTGCGCACACTGGTCAAGGACGCCATCGCCATGGCCGTCGCGCTGGTGAAGGGCGAGAAGCCCGCCACCACTGGCGAATACGACAATGGCAAGATCAAAGTCCCTGCCAAGCAATCCGAAGTCATCACCGTGAGCAAAGACAATGTCAAAGCCGCGCTGATCGACTCAGGTTACTACTTAGCGGGCGACTTCACCAATCTCCCGTAAGACCACACTAAGTTAAACAAAAGAGTGATAGCGTTTGCTATCACTCTTTTGTATACTAGCGCGTCAGTCAGACCTGTCAGGTGGGCGCGTTGGAAAGCTTGTTAAGCAAGCCTGATCTGAGCCCACTGACAGGTCTTAGAGTAATTTTGTCGAGGCCCGTATGACCAC
>Ga0315912_10002191_pt1 | contig 21459 bp, 29 predicted proteins | sample VfabasoilMG_FD_204469 | JGI IMG/M metagenome (GOLD analysis project Ga0315912, IMG submission 204469) | Garden soil microbial communities collected in Santa Monica, California, United States - V. faba soil | ecosystem: Environmental > Terrestrial > Soil > Garden | place: USA: California...
GGTGCCCCACGACCAGATGCCGTAGACCAGGTCGCGCCATTTGCGGCGCAGCGGCGGGGTGGGGACCGTGGGGATCGGTGATTCAGGCATCAGAGTCCTTCCTGCAGTGTTCCCAGATCCAGCGGGTGAGCCAGCCCACGAAGTACGCGGTCGGTTCGTCGGTGCCGGTCGGGGTGTGACCGATGTGGTTGAACAGTTCGGAGGCTGCGTGGCTGGCCTCGTGCGCGCAGGAGTCGATCAGTTCGCCTTCGCCGTGGTGTTTCGCGACGTCGACCCAGAGGATCAGGTGCGGGACCGAGAGGCCGCTGTTCGGCTCCCAGACCGCGAACTGGGCTTGCCCGGCACTGGTGGGCAGGTCCTCAACGAAGTCGAACCTGCGGCGCAGCCACGCCCACTGGCGGGCATTCGTGGCGCAATACACCTCCGCCCCGTACACATCGACCGTGTGATGCGCGGGACGAGCGGTCATGCTGCGTGCAGCACGTCGAGGTCCTCGATCCGCACACCCCCGCCGGCGCCAGGCTTGTCACCCTTGGACAGGTTCGAGTTCACGTACACACCGGCCTTGAAATACGCGACCTCATCCTCGATGACGCGGTCGACGTCGAGCCCGGCACCGTTCGCCTCGAGGTGGATCCCGTCCGGCGTCGCTTCGATCAGCCAGTCGAACGGCTCACCGAAGCGGACCACCGCCAGCCGGCGCCGGATACTGCTACCGGGGCCGAGCGACTCGGAGAGGTACATCTGGATCAGCTGGTCGTCGATCGCGCGGGCCAAGAGCATCACGACGTCGTCGACGTTGTCGTGGATCTGGCCGATCACGATCTCCGGTTTCACCACAGGTGTCTCGAGGATCGCGAACCGGCCAGTGAGTCGGTGGACGCCTTCAGCGCTCGACCAGGCGGCCTTGGCGGTGCCGTCCATCTCGCGGAACTCGTCGCGGCAGTAGTTGGAGCCCGGCGTTGTCGCGCCGTCGATGGGTGCGCGCAGTTCGATCGAGCCGTCCGGGTTGCGGCGCAGCCACTCGCCGGAGTAGGTGGCCAGCTCGGGGTTCAGGATTTCCCGTGCGCGGCCGCCGGCGTCTTCAGCGGTGGTCAGTTTCCAGGGGCGCAGGTCGATCGAGAACCGTGGTGGAGGGTCCGCGAGGAGTCTGGCCAACGTTCGCGGGCCGACCAGGCCGTCGGCGCCGGTGCCTTTCCATCCTTGGGCCAGCTGCCATGCCTGGACGCGGTCCCTGAGGTTGTGCATCAACCGGGTGGGAGGGAACCCGTGCGCGGTGAGGCGCGCATCGAGGACCGCGAACTGTGGCCCGTGCTGCTGCATCCCGAAGTCCTCGGGGCGGTAGGTCGTCACGGGATCACGATCCGGGCCTCGATGCGGCGGTGGTCCGACAGCTCCAGTGACGTGTTGTCCACCTGGCCGCCGGTGATCCGTGCCTGCGACGGAATGGTGAGGATGGTGCTGTAGTCCTTGCCCTTGGAGGGGAACTCGGCTAGCGACTCGTTGGCGATCGCCGCCTGCTCCTTGAGGTCACGGAAGCCAAGAGCCCGCAGGGGTGCCATCAGCATCTGGTTGAAGTCACCGGGCAGAACCACCGGGCCGTCGACGCTCCGCACGAGGTCGGCGAGCCAGCGGCTGTATCGCGCCTTGCCGGCGTCGCCTGCCTCCTGCTTGATGGGAGCGTGCGCAGCGACGATCGCGACATGCTGGCCCGTCTGCTCGCGCTTGAGGTGCGTCACGAACGCGCCGCGGTTGGCAACACTGGACCGGTAGCCGGCCGACCAGCGGTCGATGTCCCAGCGTCCGTCTTCGGCGTAGAAGATCTCCATGCCGGCGGGGCCGCCTGCGACGGCTTGGCGGTTCGCGCGGCGGAAGTCCGGCCCGAGTGCTGTCGAGATCGTGGCGACCTGCTCGGCCGTGAACACCTCGGTGAAGACATGGATGGACGCCTCAGTGCCGACCTCGGAGCCGCGCAGCTCGCGGATGATCCCCGCCGATCGAGGTGCCCATGCACGCCCGAACCACGGCGCGTAGGCCTGAGCCCAGAACGACAGATCGAACACCGTCGCATTTCGGCTCATGGCAGGCGCAGCGGCGTCGATGAAGCGTGGGGGCCGATCCGACTGGTAGGCCGCTGGTCCCTGCACGAACTCGGCGTAGTGCAGATGCGCGCCGGTGACGTTGCCGGTCGCGCCGGACAGGCCGAGGCGTTGTCCTGCTTCGACCTGCTGACCGGCGGTGACGTGCTCGGCCGACAGGTGCCCGTACAGGTGCCAGATGTTGCCTGTGCGGATCACGACGTGGATGCCGAACGCGGGGCCGTAGCCGCCCCACCCTGCATGGACGACGGTGCCGCCGGTGGTCGCGACGACAGGCGTGCCGGGATCGCAGCCGTAGTCGACGCCTCGATGGATGTACGCCGGGTTGAACCGGGCACGCTGGCGGTAGCCGAGAGTGACAGGCCAGCGGGTTGCGACAGGACGGACCATGGCGCTGTCTCCTCGAGTGAGTGTTGAAGTCGGACCCGGCCGCCGCATCCCCGGAAGGCACACGGCCTTGACCCCGCGACGGCCGGGCTTCGAGGACCGCGGATCTCACGACGCGCGTCCCCGTGATGCCGCGCTCTGCTCGCCGGAGTGGTGGCGGCGGCGCGGACGTTCTACTGCAGCGAAGAGATCTGGCCGCTCACGCCGCCGAGGACATCATTTGCGATGCCCTTGACCGTGTCCGTGGCCTTCCCCGCGTCCTCCGGGAGAGGAACGGTGGGAAGGCTTGGAACTTCGAGACGGCGGACCGTTACCACCGCCCTCACTGGAACGCTGTGGCGTCGACGTCGTGCCGCTGGTGACACTCCTGCGGACGATGCGCCGTGTCGTCGACGAGGACGAGTCACCGTCACCGCTGGAACGGCGGATCGTGACACCGGCCGGGATCAGCTCAGCCGGGATGTCGTACCCCAGGCCAGTGAAGTACTCGATGAGACGTTTCTGGTTCGCGGCGATCGCGTCGTTCTGCCGCTTCATGTCGATGAGCTGACTTTCCAGGGCGACGTTGTCACCCCTTAGGCCCTTGACGATCTCGAGCAGTTCCCCACGCTCGGCCGCGTGCGCCTTCGCCTCAACATCGCGCTGATGGGCGCCAGTCACCGACGAGTACACCACCGCGAACACGATCACCAAGACCGACAGAGCCCCGATGATCGGCGGCCAGCGCGGCGCCTCACGCATCGCGATCTCGACCCATCTCGGTGCCGTCGTGCCGGTCCTCACGCTTCTGCCGCTCCAGTGCGGTGTACTGCCAGGTGCAACCGAGCGCCAGACCGATGTCGGAGAAGACCACCATCACGAGCAGCCACGTGGGGAACAGGTCCACGATGGACGCGACGAAAATCCAGACCAGCAGCTCGACGATCGCTTTGGCCAACACCGCACACGACTTGAAGAACAGCGCCCGGCCAACGAAGTCCGCCCGCCAACCTCGGCCGAGGCCGTATCGGGTCACGAACAGCGACTGCGCGACCACGACGACGATCAGCAGGACGAGGGTCAAGTCTCGGATGTCGCTCACCGCATTGAATCCTTCGCTCTGGCCGTCCACCCGTTGATGACGACGGTTTCGTGCCGCAGGCCGGCGTTGACCTTCTTGACCAGCGGCCACTGCGCCTTGACCCGCGCAACCTGGTCGGCTGCCTCTTGGGCGTCGACGGCCGCCTGCCGCGCGTCCTCAGCCGCCTTCTGTGCGTCGGCGGCCGCGGATGCCTCACGGAGCCGCCATGGGCGCCACCTCATCGCTTTGCCTCCATCGCCACTCGGAGCCCTTCGACGACGTGCGTGATGGTGCGGTTTGCTTGAATCAGATCGCTGTTCTGCTTCAGCGCCTCCGTCAACGCCTCCTCCTTGGCCTTGAGCTGGGAGTCCTTCGCCGCGATCTGTGCGTCCCTGGAGTCGAGTTGTGAGAGGACGAACCGGTACTCGGTGTCGGTGTGGATGTTGCCTCTCATCAGCAGCCACCACGAGGTGACGAGGAGGGTGGTGATGATCGCGACGACACCGACGCCTTGGAAGAGGCCGGGTGGGAGGAAGTCCATCGCTCACCCCTTCGTCGGCGGCGTCGTGGTCGGTTGTCCGGTGCGTTGGGTGCAGATGGCGTGCAGTGATGCCGCTGGGCTGCCGGAGATCCCGTTCGGGGACATCACCGAGACGATCAGCCGCTTCTTCTCCTTCCGGACGACCTTGACGTCGGTCACGCGGGCGGAGCGCAGGAAGTCCACGTCGTAGTCGGTGCGGGGCATCTCGCGTGACAGCTCGATGACAAGCTCGACAACCTGTTCAGGTTGTGAAGCCGGGATGGGCGCGGATCCCACTGCCATGTCGGTGATCACGCTGTCACCCGCACGGGTTGTTCGGAGTCGGGCCCGGGGCCGGCGTCGACCCGCCAGTCGACGGGGCGGACTGCCACGGCCAGTACGCGGACGGCAGCGCCACGTTGTAGAACGCAGCACCGGCACCTTCGGACGTGATCCAGAACGACAGGCCGTCGCGGGCCATCGTGATGCCCTCAGGCTTCACCTGTGACGGCACGCTGACGGTGTCAACGAGGGCCCAGCTCGTGGCGTCGTGGACGAACACGATCGTGTTGTGGCCCTCGCGGCGGAACAGCACGAACCGGCCATCGAGGGTGAACGTGCCATCTGACACGTCCGACGGCATCGCCTGCGGCTGCCGCACGCACTTGTTCTTCACCCCCGACTGCAGAGCAGCCGGCAGCAGGTACAGGCGCCCGTTCCCGCCGGCCTTCTTGGTCACGATGTAGCGGGCCTGAGTCACCGGGTGGATCAGGAAGCACTCGGCGTTCTTCGCCCCGTCGTCCTTGCCCTTGGCGTTGACGTACTTGATCGGGTACTTGGTGCGAGCGAGCGCGCCTTGGCCGGTGCCGAGTCCGGGTTCGGGACGCATGAAGATCGCGCAGTTGTCCCGGTTCCCGTCGTTGTCGCCGATGTCGGCGTACCAGAGGCGACCTTGGTTGTCGACGCAGATCGCTTCGGGGTCGGTGATGCTGCCACCGTTCGCCCAGGAGAAGTCGATGACGGTGTCGCCGGTGACGGTGGAGACACCGAACACGTGTGGGGTCGTGTTCTCGTCGTTGCACGTGTAGAGCACGTTCGCGTGGACGACGGACATCGCGGCCGATGAGGCTTCGTCGATCCGGCCATCAGTGAACGCGACCATCGCGGTCAGCCGATCTTCCGGATGTACAGCCGGGAGATCGTCGAGGAGGAGTGGTCGGTCGCCCCGGCGCCTGCTAGGTACAGGTCGAGTTCGACGGTGTCGTTCGCGGCGAGAGGCTCCCCTTCTGTGTAAGGGGTTCCCGCCCAGAGACCGTTGCCGCCGCCCGAACTGGCAGCAAGGACGACAGAGCCGCCAGCGGTGTACAGGCCGTTCTTGGAGATCACGACATCGACCCGGTTGGAAATTGCGACCTTACTGCGCGCGGAGATGTTGTACTTGCCGGCCTGCAGGACGGTGATGACGCTGCCGGACACCGAGAAAAAGTCGGTGTCGTTGTGAACGGTCGTGGCGAGGTTCACCTTGGTCGCCGTGTTCGCGAGTATCCCGGTCGTCGCGGCGGATGCGACGAGTTCGCAATATGGCTGATACAGGACGGCCTCGACAGCTTCGGCGAGGGCCTTCATGTCGCGGGGCACATTGTCCGAATCGCTCAGCGTGGGGTACGGCAGAAGCAGTTTCGTTGTCGTAGCCACGGGCGCTCCTAGACGGTCTTCAAGCAGATGGGTGGACAGAGATTGGTGACCAGCGCGACACCGCGATCACCGACCGAGTAGCTGGCGCCGGACAGCTGCAGCGCGGCCACTGGTTCACTGCCGCCGGCGAGGTAGACGGTGAAGTCCGGGGCTGTGGTCGCGACCTTGAACATGCGGTACTGCGACGCCTTGATGTCGATTTGCCGCAACAGTTCGTCACGCAGGTCTGCGAGCAACTTGGCGAGGAGCCCGCCCGGTTCGCTCATACCGTCATCAGCTCCGTCTCGTACAGGGCGGTGTCGTTTCCCCGTGCCGGTGACGTGCCGGACTCGAGGTCGATCGACATCGCCGTCAGCAGGTACGTCTTATCCAGCCCCGGGTCGGTGCTGGTCCGTGTGGCCGTGATGTCGACCGGGTCTCCGACCTCGAGGAGTGGGTTCGCGACGACGGTGACGTCGGCGGTCTCTTGGCCCTTCAACAGGCGCTGCAGTTTGGCTTCACCAGCGAGCTGTGCTTCGGCGGCCGTGTTGATGGTCTTGACCTTCAACTCGAATGGGCGCAGCCCGATCTTGTCCTCGTGCGCGGGATGGTTCGGGTCCGCAAGCCGGACGGTGACGTAGTCCCAGGTGGCGAGCGGGTTGTCGGGGATGACTGCGACGGCGTTGTAGATCCGGCCGAAGTCTTTCGCGCGGATGCCGCTACCACCGACGATGGTCCCGGACGGCCCTGTCGACAGTTCAGCGACCGGGATAGTGCTGGCGTCGATCTCGGGCATCTTGCGGATGATGAGCCGGCCGGCGCCGTCGAAGTACACGTCGAGGCGGCCCTCGGCGGCCAGATCGGTGATCGTCTGGGTGCGGGTGGCGTTGATGACGACGCCTTCGAGGCAGATGCTGCCGCCGTGGTCGAGGATCACAACCTCAACGCCAGGGATGACAGCGGTGACGATCCCGGCGATGAACGTCGCTCTGGTCACCAACGTGACGGGCAGCGGTTGGGTGAAGGGGACACCTTCGAGCCATGCCCACGGATCGATGAGACTCAACTCGACCTCGGACTCGACAATGCGCGTGGATCCCTGGGCGGCATACCCGTGGAACACGGGAACCATTTCGACGTCGTCGGCGGAGACGCGTTGCCCGATGCCAATGTCGAACGTCGCTCCGGGACGTTGCAGGAGGGTCCACAGTTCGCGGGCCTGGACGTCGAAGGACACGACTCGCAGGCCGTTGACGTTCGAGCGGGGACCCTGCCCGGCGGTCGAGTCGATCATGGCGCCGGAGACCAACTGCAGCGCGAGCTCGCCCTCGTCGGGAATGGTGGCGGTGACATCCTGGGTGAACGTCGGATTGGCCTTCAGCTGGTCCTTGAAGGCTTGGGATGCAGCACGCATCGGGGCTATCCGGTCAGACGTTGGAGGTAGGTGCGGCCGCTGTTGACGGCGTCGCCGTACGTGCCGCCCGCGATGACGTCGTCGGCGTAAGTGCGACCGAAACTGGCCTCGATCACCGGTGTCCGTACCGGTGTCAGCAGAAGAGTTATGGTCGATTCCTGCCCTCGGTCGAGGGTGGGCAGGTCGCGGCGTTCGATGGTGACGTCACCGACGGAGAACCAGCCTTCCGGCAAGTCCAGGTCCCATGAGCTTGGGGACCGCAACAGCACAGGATCGTTCGACTTCAATGGCGCGAGGACAAGGTCGCGGGCGTCGAAGTCGGCAGTGAAGAGTTGAAGCGTCCGGTCGGGGATTCGCCGCGGCCCAGACGTGACGACCACTGGCAGGTCGGAGCCTTCGATCTCCAGAACGTTGCGGCCGCTCGCCGGCGATGTCAGCGACTGGGAAGTCTGCTCGGTGATGTAGACGTCGCCTTCGACACCGTCGGGTCCGGTGTCGATCTTGACCGACAGATTCGGTGTGGTCGGGTGGATGAGCCAGGCAGCGGCGCCCACGAGGGTTTCTGTGTCGGAGCCGAACACCGGGGTTGGCGAGGGCGGCGTGAGCGTGACGGTGACGTCGTCGACGACTGCCGCCTGCTGGCTCGCCCCGAACTTCCGGATCGTGAACGCCGAGACGTCGGTGACATAGACGGCGCCGGCGCTGTCGGTTGTGACGGCGTACGGGTTGGCGAAGCGGGTGCCGCCCGAGACGGTGCCGTCGAACGAGTAGAGGAACGTGCCGGTGTTGGAGAACTTCTGGATCCGGTCGTTGAAGTTGGTGTCGGCGACGTAGATCTTGTCGGAAGCGTCGGCGCGAATCCCGACGGGGAATCTGAACTGGCCTTCGCCGATGCCCTTGGTGCCCCACTTCGTTTGCCAGACACCGGAGGAGTTGAACTTCTGGACTCGATGCCCGCCGCTCAGGTCGTCCGCACCGTACTCGGCGACGTACACGTTGTTCGACGAGTCGCTGGTGATTCCGGTCGGGTATCGGAATGCGCCGTCGGCGGTACCGAATGACCCGAACTTGAGTTGGAACACGCCTGCGCTGTTGAACTTCTGGACGCGGTGCCCGTTGAACTCGGTGACCCAAATGAAGCCGGCCGAGTCGACGCAGATACCGAGCGGCAGATTGAACTGCCCATCGCCTGAGCCAGCGGTCCCGAACTTCGACGAGTAGACGTAGGTGCCGCCCGAGGGTACGAACTTCTGGACTCGGTTGTTGCCGCCGTCCGTGATCCACATGTTGTCGGAAGCGTCGAAGGCGATATTGCGGGGCGCGTTGAATTGGCCGTTGCCCGTGCCATAGCTGCCAAACGACAACTGGTAGACGCCGGCCGAGTTGAACTTGTGGATTCGGTGGCCGTAGAAGTCGACTGCCCAGATGTCGCCGGCCGAGTCGATCGCGACGTCAAAGGCGGCAAAGTTCAGGTCCGTAGTGAAGGGCAGCCCGGTATCCCAAGCCGAAGGGAATGACAGCGACTGGGCGGGGTCGCCCAGCGCGGCCACGAGTTGCACCTTCGTCGGGACACCTGAGTACGTCGTCGAGATCGCCGTGTACGACGCTCCGGCCAACGTGACAGTGCCGCCGGAGAACATCATCGAGAAGGCACCCGAACCTGCGGCGACCACCGGAGACCCGGAGCCTGTGAGGACGACTTGGTTGCCCACGACCGAAGCAGTTGCAATCACAACGTCGGAGGCGTCAAGGATCCGCACGGTCGTCCAGTCGACGTCGAGGGAATCCAAGGAACCGATCGTGCCGGCGGCCGTGCGGGTGATGGTGGCGCCGTCGGTCGACGACGTTGCGGTACCTGGCGATGCAGACCAGCCTGCGACCGTCGCCGTCCACGACGACAGGTTCGACCACGTCTCGATGAAGCCTGGCGTGACCGTGAGGACCTCGGCGTCGACGGTGTAGACGCACGCCTGGTCGTAAGGGGCGTCGTAGTCGTAGACCACCGACACGCTCGACCCAAGCGGAGCGACCGCGCGGATCGGGACCCCGTCACGGCGGACGACGATCGACGTGAAGGTCGACATCAGGTCTTCGGTATCGAGGTCCAGGCGCATCCGCGGCGGTTCCTCGAGCGGGGCCGGTTCAGCGGTGACGGTGAACAGCATCAGCGGATCGCCCCCACCACAGTCGACGCCACACCATTCGTGATCCGCAGCTCGATCTGACCGATGCCCTGCTGCCAGTCATCGATCCGGAAGTTCGCTACCTGCACACTCGGGGACGCGCTAGCCAGGAACTCACCGGTAGCGGTCCGCAACGACTCGATCTGGTTGTACGTGTTCTGCAGATCCATCACATCCGACGCAGGCCCCGACAACAGCGCGTTCGCAGCCCGGGTCCCGGTATCGATACCCATCGCGGCGATCTCCTGCAAAAGCATCCCGCCGAGGCCACGCTTCTTCAGCTCGCCGAGCTTGCCCAGGAAGCCCTGCGCCTTCGCCAACCTGGTCCGAGCCCAACCAGCCACGTTCATCGACCCGGGCGTCGACCAGGGGTTCGCGGGTTCGCTGAACCGCGACGCAAGATCGAACGTCCCCAACCCCGATGTGAGGGTCTCGATGTAGTCGTGCATCGGGCCCTCTTGCCCAGCATTGAGGCGAGCGAGTTTCTCCTTGGCCTGCTGCAGCTTCAGCGCGATGATCCGAATCTCACGCTTCGACTTCTTCTCACCCGGCACCCCGGTCGACGACGCTGGCGGGTTCTTCGCCTCCTTCAGCTCCTTGCGGAGACGGCGGACATCTTCCTTCGCCTCGAGGCGCTCGAGCTCGATCTCGCTGGCCGTGGGAGCGATCGCTCCGCCTCGAGCGAACCGCGGCAGGCTCCCCGCCAGCGCGGCATTCCGCAGTCGCCGCATCGCTCCGTGGCCGCCGGCTGCACGGACCTCACGCGCGGTCCACATGTGCTCATCACGGGACGCCATGATGTGCACCGAGTCGGACGTCGTAGTCCCGGGACCAAAAATGGGGCCACCCCGGGCGCGGCCACCGCCAGCCTTGCCGCCACCCTCTGTGGAGTTGTCACCCATCCGTCCGCCGGTAGCGGTGGTGGTCCCAGCGTTCATCAACGACCGGAGCTTCGAGGCGAGCGAATCAACCTTCGCCTCAGCTGCCGCGGTGTCCACGTCTGCGGTTGCCTGCGCCTCGGTGCCATCGAAGTCGGCCAGCAGGCCTGTCAGGTCAACGACGCCGTCCTCGGACTCCTCAAGCCCAAGAACCGATACGAGTGTCGCGACCTGCTCCGGCGTCAAGTTGTACTGCTGCTGAAGCGCCTGAACCTCCGCGAGAGTCTGGGGCGCTCCTTGGGCCAGAATCCGTGTCACGACTTGCTCCGGCACGCCAGCCAACGCCTGCTGCAACGTCTGGGTCGCCTGGTTGACCTGTAGGACCTTCTGGCGCTGCCGTTCGTATTCAGCGTTGACCGCTTGGATCGACGACAGGATCTTGCCGGCCACGCCTACGGCCACGGGGTTGCCCGAGACAAGAGCTTGATCGATCGCCGCCGTGACACGCTTCAGTGCGTCGGCCTCGCCCAACGAAGCCGAGACGAGGTCCTGCGTCGGGATTCCGATCGCGGTCGCGTCACCGAGGACGCCGTCCTTCTGTAGCTTCATCGCCGCGACACGGCGGGTGAATTCGCTGATCTGAGCGTCAACGCCCTGCAGCGTCGAAGCGAAGTCGAGGACATCCTTCTGCGCGGTCTTCGCACCTTCGCCGCTGTCGATGAACGAAGCACCGAGGCCAGCGAGGCCGCCGATGGCACCGCCGATCAAGGTGCCAGGGCCTGGGAAGAACGAACCGATACCGGCACCGATCGCGGCACCGCCGAGAGTCCCGGCCAGCGCGTCCACGGTTTGGCTCGTGTCATCTGCTGCGACAGAGAACGCCGTCAGGCCCGCGCCGGCCGCTATCAGCCCGCCACGCCGGAACAGTGCGCCGCGGGACACGGCGGCTTCCGCGACACCCAACGAGATCAGTGCGGCGCGCAGCGCAGTGACGCCGGTAACAGCCCGTGTGAAGACGAAACCACTCAGCCCGACCACCGCGGTCATGGCGACGGTCGCGCCGGTGATGTCCTTGATCGGTTCGGGCAGTTCGCCAAACGCGTTCGCGATGTCGGTGACCGCGCCGAGTCCGGTGTTGATCATCGGGAGCGCGGTGGCTCCCAGGTCGATCAGGTTGTCCTTGATGTTGTTCCACGCGATCTGCGTCTGCGCGGCCGTGGTCTGCTGACGCTTCTCGTACTCCTTTTGCAGCGCGGTGTTTCGCTCCCACGCGCCCGCCTGCAGGTTCAGCGAGTCCGACAACAGGTCGCCAGCGCCAGCCAGCTTCAGGATCGATCGGGTGACACGGATGTCCTCAAGCCCCAGGTCGGAGAGGACGTCGTGAACGTTCCCGCCTTCGGCTTTCACCCGCGCGAGCCCGGTGACGAATGTGTTGAGCGCGCGCGCTGGCGACTGCTCGAACGAGCGAGCGAACTCTTGGACCGTCATCCCCGACGTTTCGGCCCACACCGCGAGGTCCGCGCCGTTGCTCTGGATGGCCTTGTCCATGTCCATCAGGACCCGCGAGACCGCCGTGCCGCCAGCCTCAGCTTCTTCGCCGACCGACGACAACGCGTTGGCGATCGCCAACACTTCGCCCTCGGAAGCACCGACCAGCTTGCCGGCACCGGCGATGCCTTGAGCCATCTGCACGATGTCGCGTTCGGTCGACGCACCGTTGTTGCCGAGAGCGACCAGCGTGGCACCCAGGTTGTCGACCTCGCCGGCACCAGTGCCCATGACGTTCGTGATGCGGGCGATCGACGTCGCAGCCTCGTCGGCGGTCAGGTTCGTCGTCTCGCCGAGCTTGATCATCGTGTTCGAGAACGACGCGATGTTCTCGCGCTTCACCCCGAGCTGGCCGGCTGCTTCGGCGACCGCCGCGATCTCCTGATGCGTCGCCGGCATAGTGCGCGCCATGCCCCGCAGCTGGTCTTCCAGCTTCGCCATCTGCTTCGCGCTGCCACTGGTCGTTTTAGTGACACCAGCCCACGCGGTTTCCCAGTCGACCGCGGCCTTCACCGCTGCACCAACCCCGATGGCGGCCGCAGTCCCGATCTTTCCGTACGCGTTCCCGATCTCGTTGAGGGCCTGACGCTTCGACGCCGACCGTTCGAGCTCTCGCGTGAATCCCTTCACCGACGCGACCGATCCGGCGATCTTCGACTTGAACCGCGAGTCATCAAGATCGAGCTGGACGGCGACCCGGCGAACGCTCACGTCAGCTCCTAAGAGGTCGGGGGTCGTGGCCGTTGGCGCCCGCTTGGGCTACCGTTCGCGCCATGGGGAAGAGCGCGTCACAGAAAGCGATCGGGACGTTCCTGCTGACTGGGGTATGTGCACTCGTCGTCAGTGGCGTCTTCACCGGTCTCGGCCTGGCGCTGTTGGCGTCGACTGATCCCAAACCCGGAGGCTGGGCTCTAGTCGTCGCCGGCTCGCTCGGCTCCCTTGGCGGGTTATACGCCTTCGGGGTCGCCGTCATTGGCCGAGGCGTCGAGCTGGGCCTTCGGGCAGCAAGCGAGGAATAGGCGCCAGCTCGGTTACTCCGGCGGCCGTAGACGCCGCTGGATCCGGCGCGGCCGCCTCGCCTGCTCGATCTCCTCAGGCGTGGCCAGGCGCGGCAGGTAGATCATTCCTGCGTTCGGGTGCGGTTGACCGGGCTTCAGCTTGATGTTCTCGTGCTTCGCCAGGTCGTTCCGCCGCTCAGCGTCGAGCGCACGCGTGAAGACGCAGACGTCCCGGTCAACAGACACGAACGCGGTCTGATCCCGGCACACCTCGAGCGGCTGCCCGCACTGCCGGCAGAAGCCCAGCCGGTAAAGCTTCAGGGCCTCCATCTGCGCGAATTCCTCGGCAGACCATTCCGACTCCGTGGTCGTCACTGACCGGACCAGACGGCCGTCCGATTCGTACTCGTGGGTCGTGACCGTCTCTGGAACCCAACCGTCTAGGACGCGGGGCGCTCGCCCGATGGCTTCTGCGATTTCGAGACGTCGGACTGCGCCTGGAGAATCGCGGAGGCGAGCAAGGAAAAAGGGACCTTGGTCCCCTCCTCGTTCAGGTTCAGGACCGCGGCGGCGAGCCTGTTGATCTCACCGTCCACGAGGACCTCGGCGAGCCGTTCCCAGTCTTCGTCGTCCAGTTCAGGGGAGACAACCGATTCGGGGATGGCGACCTCGAGCAGGGAGTTCACGTCGGCACCGAACTGAATATCCAGCTGGGACGGCTCCTTGCCCATCGGATGGTCGGTCTTCATCTCACGCCAACGACGAGATGAGAACGCCTCCAACTCGAACTCGAGGGTGTTCTCCAGCATCTCGGCCTGGATCGCCTCAAGCTTCTTCGCCACCTCCACCACCGGCGACTTGGCGCCGGCCAACCGCGACGGCCCCTTGCCTCGGGCAACGTCGCTGGTCTTCAGCTCGTCCTCGAGGCGCTGGGCCTCCACGACGAGGTCGCCGCGGGTGCAGACGTTGACCATCTTCCGCGGCAACTTGGCCTGGGACAGCAGCTTCTTGACGTCCTGCTTCTTCTTCGCCTTTGCGGGCATGACTCGACTCCTCGACTCGATCGACTCGATGAAGATTGGGAACGACGGTGCGGGCGTCGAGTCGGGCACCCGCACCGCCGCGTCAGGGGTTACGCCAGAACCGCGAGGTCCTGCTTGTCCGGACCGGTCACGACGACCTTCTGGATCACCGTGAAGTCCGAGTACTCGTCGTCCGGGTCCACGGGCTCCTTCATCTGGCGCCCGAACGTCACCGGAGCGACATCGACGAACTCGCCGGCCGACCAGTCATCGGTCTCCGCGTCCAGACCCAGCCGCAGAATCAGGAATCCTGAGACGCCCTGCTTGAACGTCAGGTACGCCTGATACTGGATCGAGGTTGGGTTCTGCGGATTGAACACGTACTTCAGATCGTCGATCTGGGGCGTGAAGCGGCCCAGGCGTTCGAACTGCCGCTTGGTGCACAGGCGGGCCGGCGCGTTGCCGGTCGACTGCTCCCCACCAAAACCGAAAGGCCCGACGAAGTCGCAAGAGACCGTCTTGGTGATCTCCGCGAGCGTCGGGGCGAGGGTGGGCGAGGCGATGGACGGCGCGAAGCCGACCGTGGACAGGCCGAGCGTCGGCACACCCGGAGGGAAAACGGGAAGCGTCATGCTTACTCCTTGGACTGGTCAGCCGGACTTCCGGCCTTCGATTCGGATGTGGACTGACTCGATGCCGCCGTTTTGCGGGCGGGGGTTCGGTTGGGCTTGGCCGGCAACAGGTGGCCGCCGGGTCCCACTGCGGGCTTGTCGATGACCTCGTGGGTGTCGTCGAGCGAAGCCGCTCGGATGGAGTACTCGTGACCGGTGACCTTGTCCTTGACGCGGAGAGGCTGGTCAGGTTCGTACTTCGGCTTGCTGGGCATGCGGTGCTCCTTGTTGCAGGCGAAAACCCCGCCGGAGGTCGACGGGGTTCGGTGGGCAGAGGTCAGGACGACGAGTGCGGAATGGACGCAGAGAAGATCAGCGGGGTCCAGTAGCGGGGCGGCCGTTCGTCTTCGTCGCGCATGCTCGGGCCGGGTTCGTTGATCTGCAGGAACGGCCGCACTGTGACCGTGTCGTACGGCGAGGCGAAGACGGGCCGCCAGGACTCCATCTTCGACGCGACGAGCTCGACGAGCGGCGCGAGCGCGGACTCGTCGCCGACCACACAAGTCAACTGGGTCGTCCAGATCAGGCCGTTGCGGCGACCGGAGAGCCGGTTGCGGTTCCCTGGCCGGCCCGCTGAGGGGTGTTGCACGACGTAGGGCCTGACCCGCAAGTCAGCCGAGTTGACAGTGGGCGGTTCGACATCGTTCGGGCTGCCCACGACGTGACCGACACGGCGCAGGTACACCGTCAGGTTCGAGATCTCCTTCAGCCGGGCATCGACCTTGTTCTCAATGACCCGGCGAGGGATCGCCGCCATCAGAGGATGTTCCCGCCGAGCTCTTCGATCGCCCGCACGAACCCAGGTTCGACCTCATCGAACGCCGGACCGAGGAACGGCTGCGGAGCCATCTTCGACGTCCCGTACTCGAGGTAGATCCCGTAGTCGGCTGTCGGCCCGATCTCAGCTGACATGCCGTTGATGTCGGCCGAGATCGAGTTCCGCAGGTTGCCGGTGTCGACGGGGGCGTTGATCTTCGCGGACGCTTCGATGTCGTGCGCGGCCTTCGCGAGCGCCTGGCTGCCGGCGACCTGCATCTTGAACGGGGCTTCGGACAGGTCGGCGGCGAGGGCACGGACTTCGGAGGCGTTGAACATCAAGGGGTCGCCTCCTCCAGCTGGTCGGTGCAGTAGAGGTCGCGTTCGAACCGGAGCGAACCGCGGTCGACGCGCTCAACGGCGAGCCGACGGCCGTCCTGCAGGGTGGCGTCGTTGGAGGTGACGACTTCGACGACGTAGCCTCGCCGGATCGGTGCGGCCTCCCGGTCGATTGCCACCAGGTACGCGACGGACGAGACAGCCTGGTCGCCGATCATCTGGTTCGCAGCGTCACGGCCGCCGGACAGGACTTGGATCCGTGCGCCGCCGACGTACACCGGAGACGGCGACCCTGCGTCGTCATACGACAGGTCGTCCTTGATGTCGGGGGCTGTGGCGCGGGGCCAGATCTTGACCGTCGCGGTGAACGTCTTGGCCGCTACGACGGCATGGTCCGCTTCCCACGCCGGCGGGATCACTGCAGTGCCTGGCCGGCCGTGCGCCCTGCGTGGCCGTGGCATCGCTCAGCCCTCAGCCAGTTCGACGTGCCCGAGCGGGTCATACTCGACGACCTCGAAGAACCCGTCACCCTCGGCCTCAGCCGCGTACTGCTCACGCAGCGTTTTCGCTCGAGCACGCAACGCGTCAGCGACCTTCGCGCCATCGGTGGACAGGTCTTGGGTCTTGATGACCTTCGACGACAGGGCCTCGTTGTCCGCGATCGTCTCGATAGCGGTTGCGGCTGCGAGCAGCACCGCGCCGTCAGTCAGCGCGAGGAACGCGTCGATCTCCTCGTCGGTGAATACGGGGTTGTTGTCGTCGACGTCGTTGGCGAGGAGACGGACCTTGCCCCTGTTGGAGGTCGGGTCGTATGGCATGTTCGTGCCCCTTCACCTCGTGGGATGTGGCGTCCTGCCACGACCCCACCCGAACCCAGGGGAAGCGGGGTTCGGGTGGGGCAGAAGCGGGACGTTCAGCTGGCGACGATCGCTTCCAACTTCTCCGTCTTGTTCGACGCGCCGCTCAGGTCGATGCCGTGGTCGGCGGCGTATGCGTCGAGCTGCTTGACGGTCCAGTCGTCCGAGGGATCACCCTCGGGAACCGTGACCGACTCCGAGGAATCGCTCGGCTTGTCGGACTTGGCCGACTTGCCGGCCTTCTTCGCACCGTCAGGCAGCAGATCAGTACCGATCCACGCCTTCGGGACCGAACCGAGCGGCTTGCCTTCCGCGTCGACGACGTCAACGAAATCCTTCTCCGTGTACGCGCTCATGTCAGACCGCCAATCCGTCAGACGCCCAGGTGAACATCGGGTCACCCTGAGCGGCACCAACGATGTGCCGGCCGCGGTAGTACACCGCGTCCACATCGAACGATCCGTCGTCGGCGCCGAGCTCTCCGCCACCGATCGCGCGACCCTGATCGGCCTTGTACCGCAGATCCGGCGTCTCCCAGCCGCGCAGGAACGCGACGTAGAACGCCGGCCGCGGTGCCCGCGGCAACGGGAGGACGAACCAGGCAGCGCCCGGCAGGTTCTCCAGCACCGTCAGCGTGATCCGACCGCGCAGCGGGTTCGGCTCGATCGTCTCCACCGAACCGGTGGTGACGCGGATCTCGGTCTGATCGAGGAGCCGCTGAGCGGTGAACTGCAGCGCCGGCCCGACAACGAGCTGCAACGGCCCCGGCGACAGCAGGTTGCCGTCGGCATCCTTCTTCGTCGAGACCGTCGTGATCGCTGCCTGCAGGGTCGACTGGCTGAGAACACCCGTGCCGATGTTGGCGTTCGCGACCTTGAAGAACGCCGTGTTCGGTGCACCCGTGACCGGGTTCGCCAACTGCAACAGCGCTTCGTAGTCCTCGGTCAGACGCGCCGAGTTCGCGAACTCACCCGGAACCTGGGCGAGCTCATCGATCTCGTCGTTGATCTTGGCCTCGAACGAGTACCCGAACATGCGGCCGAACTTGGCGACCGAGATCGCGCGCTCCGCCACGGAGTAGTCAGCCGAGGGATACTCGGACAGCTCCGGGACACGTTCGAACCGGCGACGACCACCGGACAGCTCGCGCAGGTACTTCGGCCTGAAGTTCCGCACCATGGTGCGGGCAGCGAACTTGCCCCACTGGGTCGGCATGGCCTCGTACTGGGCGAGCATCTCGCGGTCGAGGACGTCGCCGGCGGCGGACTTGAACAGGTCCGACGTCGACAGTGCCTCATGGACTGCGAGGTTCGCGTACTGCGAGCCATTGAGAGCCGAGCCGAGCAGCTCGGCGGCCTCCTTGACCTGCTTGGCGCGCTGGCCGAGAACGGCGCGGCGTCGGGCTTGGGGCCCTTCACCGGCCATGAGGCCAGCTTCAGTGACGCCGAAGGATTCGGCGATCGTGGTGATGCTCATGGTTGGCCTCCTCAGACCTTCGTGAGACGAACGTGGACGGTGCCCGCGCCAGCGGACTTGGTGCCACCGGTTCCGTCAGCACCGTGCAGGGTGTGACCGAACAGCGTGTTGCCGCTGGAGGTCGTCGTCAGCACGTTGCCGCTGGTGATGTAGATCGGCGTGCCTTCGGCCGCGACCGCATCGGTGGTGGCCAGATCGAAGACACCTTCGGTCCAGACGGTGGCGCGGCCGTCGATGTTGCCGCCCTCGTTTTCCTTGGTGGCCGTGACGCCCGGAATGGCGGAGAACAGCAGGACCGGCGAACCGGACGGCGTGTCGGCCGGGACCGGGGCACTGAACCGGCTGCCTTCGTGGAGTCGTTCGTTTCGCATGATCAGGCCTCCTTGACCTGGCGGCCGAACGCGTTCGCGACGGCCTTGTCGATGTCGGTCTCGGAAACCTCAGAGGAGGTGTCAGAGGGGCCGAACCCCGTGATCGTGCCGACGCCGGCAGACTCGGCGAGCCCGGCGAGGTAGGACTCTTCGGCGGTGCGGGCGGCTTCGACGCGCTTGTCGAACGCCGCCTCGTCGAGCTTGCGGTCGTCGGTCAGCGGGACCTCACGCAGCGCTTCGGCCACGATGCGGTCCACGATCGGCGCTGCGAGCGTGGCGTTGGACTCCCGCACCTTCGTGCGGGCGCGCTTGTCGGCGTCCTTGCGGGCGTCGGCTTCAGCGACCTGCCGCTCTGCCGCATCGGCGCGCTGCTTTTCGGCGTCACGCTCAGCTTCCAGCACGGTGGCCCGGCTGTTGGCTTCATCGGCTCGGCGGTTGGCCTCCTCGATTTCAGTTCCTGCCATGGTGTCCTCCTCGGACTCCTCGGTTGTTGACTGCCCAGCCGGGATGACTGGGACGTATTGGGTGACCTGGCGGACCTCGACACGGGCGCCGGTCAGAGCGGTAGCCACGCCGTCGGCGTCCGAGGCGTACGTCTGCTGGTAGACGCCGGAGTCGTCGCCCGATTCGACCTCGAACCAGGCGGTCGCGTCGTCGAAGTCACGGAGCCAGACGTAGACCTTGTCCGCGGAGTAGGCGTCCTTCACGACCGTGGACAGCGCTTCGCGCTTGTCGTTGACGGTGGCCTCAGCGACACCGCGGTCGAGAGCGCGGGCGTTGGTGCGCGCCGACTCGAGCAGCTGCAGGACCTTGCCGCCGCGGCCTGCGGCGGTGACGAAGTCGACGGAGTCGATGTGCGCGAGGCCTTCGATGATGCCGCCGCGACGCCCTTCGGCTTCGCCTTCCACGATGTCGGTAGCTGAGCCGCGGATCGAAAGGCCCACGACCTCGGCCAGGTCGGTGAGGAGCTCTTTGTACGGCGCCATCGGCTTGGCCTCGGCGACCACCGCCTGCCGTTCGGCGTCCCAGTGGCCGTCCTCGGTGAGGACCGCGGCGATGTCCCGGACCGAACGTGCCGGCCGGTCGACCTTCTCGCTTTCGCTGGGGTGGTCCAGGTACATGTGGGTGCCGGCCTTGAACAGCGGCGCGGCGGCCTCGACGACGGCGGGGGAGTAGTAGCCGCTGGAACCCCAACCCGCGGTGATGGCCTGGATGACCATGTGGCCGTTCTTGGATTCGACCTCGCTCAGCGGGCGGTTCTCGGTGACGAGTTTGGGCATGGCGAGGGTCCCTCCAGGGCGGTAGATTCTGTGGATGGGTGACGGGGCCGGCAGCTGCCAGCACGAGTCGGTGATGTCCTCGATCGAGCCGGTCAAGCGCGATGGTCAGGTCGGGTTCGCGTTCGTCGACGAGTGCGCGCGGTGCGGCACCACCTGGTACGAGGCGTCCAATCTGGACAAGTTCCCCGACACCGGCGGACTGGATCCGAGGCTGCACAACCTCTAACCGCGGGGCGCCTTCGCCGGAACGATCGACGGCCGCCACTCCGGTGTCTGACGACGCACCGCCCACTTGCTCATCGGGAAGTCGCCACGGTCCCAGGCGGCCAACCGCGCCGGGCCAAGGATGGCCAGCTGGTCGGCCTTCGACAGTTTCGCGAACTCGGCTCCGCCGTCCGGGAGCGTTGAGCGCGGTTCCTCGATGTCGAACCCGAGGTCCTTCCACGACTTCGTCACCGGGACACGGACACACCGACAGTTCTGGTGACCCAATGGGCCCGGGACGCTCGGCGGGAACTGTTGGCCGTGCATCGACCAGCACGCCGGACACGTACGGGAACCGAGGCCGGCAACCCAGGTCCACCCGATTACGACATCGGTGTGCAGGCTTTCGGACAGCTGCGCCGCGGTGCGGTGCGCGTCCATCATCTCGGTACGCGCGATCGTCAGCGCCCTGGACAGGCCGCCGTTGAACTGTTGCTCGGTCCGGACCAGCATCCGGCGGGCCGTCGTTCGGGGGTTTGCGCCGGTCAGCATCCCGCGCACGAGCTCGCGCTTCATCACCCGGGTCGCTTCAGGCTGCAGCGGCAGCGTGCGGGCCGTGATCTGTTCGGTCGTCCGGTTGATGATCTCGTCGATCCTGATCGGGTCGATCCGTGCCCACAGCGACGTATCGCGCTCGCTGGGCAGACCAGTGGGCAGCTGCGAGTTGACCATCAGCTCGGTGATGAACCCGGCGTTGTTGACGACCTTCTCCAGGTCACCGATCACCTCGGCGGCGGTGCGGTCGACCAGTTCGCCGAGGCGTACAGAGATCAGGTTGAGCGCGTTGGTGAGGCGTTCCACTCGGTTGATCTGGGCCCTGGTCAGGCGTCCCTCGCCGGCAGCGATCACCAGCTCGTCCAACGCGCGGGCGAGTTCGGGGGCGACGTCGTCCCAGCCGCGGGCCCACGCGATCGTCGCGTTGCGGACCTGTTCCTGCTGGATGGTCGCGATCTGGTTGCGAAGCCGGTTGACCAAGCTCTCCGACTCGTCGGAGAACGCCATCAGAGATCGGGCTCCTGGCCGTCGCGGAACCGCTTTACCGCAGTGTCACCGGCAGACGCGAGCGGGTCGATCCAGTTGCCGTCAGCATCGACGAGCTCGGCCATGACTTCGTCGATCTCGTCGACATCGAGCGCCGTGAGGAGCAGGCGGGCGATGACCTTCGGCGGGATCCTGTCGGTACCGTCAGCGGCCACGATGGCGTCGACGATGACCTTGATGTCGACCTTGTCCAGCGACGGCCACTGGAAGTTGATGACCGCGTCGACGTCGCCGGCAAGCGCGATGATCTCGCGGCCGCGGTCGTCGATGCGGATGGTGCCGCGCAGGACGCCGGCGGGCGCTTTCACTGACTGGCCGATCACGTACTGCAGGAGCGCCCGGTCGGCTGCCTCGTGCAGGGACCGGCGCAGCTGCATCTCATGCTTGGTCGGATCGTCCAGCGTCTCAGCGACGGCGCGGGCCCCGGTCTGGCCGGGATCGGCGAGCAGCATCGTGACCGGGACACCCAAGGCGGCGGCGACCATGCCGGCCAGCGGGCGCCCCGACTCGGCGTCGATGGTCGCGCCGGTCTTCGGGATCGCCTCGAGCTGGGCGTCGGAGGACACCGCGGTCGCACCAGCTGCAGAGCCTGACCCGGCCGGTGCGGGGAGGTTCGCGACA
>Ga0315912_10002192_pt1 | contig 21449 bp, 18 predicted proteins | sample VfabasoilMG_FD_204469 | JGI IMG/M metagenome (GOLD analysis project Ga0315912, IMG submission 204469) | Garden soil microbial communities collected in Santa Monica, California, United States - V. faba soil | ecosystem: Environmental > Terrestrial > Soil > Garden | place: USA: California...
TTGTGGGCCCTCCCATCAAACAAAACATTAATTGCTCGCGGACATGTGCGCAAAACCGCCAGCGTTTTTGCGCACTTGACCTCGAGCTTTCTGCGCCAACTGCAAACTTGATGGCGGCTTCGCCTGATCCGCTGGCGCAACGGAGTGTTTACTTTTTAAGAACGTGTTTCGTAGACGAGGCGTTCAAATTACAAATACCCTGGCCTCCCCGGACTTTAATTTAAAATCCGAATCTAAATAACGAAGAACTGGAGTTTTTTGAAATCGATTAAGCGTATAGCGCCTCTTTCTGTTCCGCTACTTTCTCGTTGTCGATGTAGTCATCGTAACTCATCAACTTGTCGATGAAACCGTTTGGCGTGATTTCCACGATGCGGTTGGCAACAGTGTTCGTGAATTCGTGGTCGTGTGAAGTGAACAGCACGGTTCCAGGAAAATCCTTTAGCGCATTGTTGAATGCTGTAATGGATTCGAGGTCGAGGTGATTGGTAGGTTCGTCGAGGATTAACAGGTTGGCCCCCGCGAGCATCATGCGCGAAATCATGCAGCGCATTTTTTCACCTCCGGAAAGTACACTGCTCTTTTTGAATACCTCTTCGCCAGAGAAAAGCATCTTGCCCAGGAAACCACGGACGTATACTTCATCCTTGTTCTCGTCTTCCGCAAATTGGCGCAGCCAGTCGATCAGGTTGTCCTGAGACTGAAAATAACTTTCATTGTTGCTGGGCAAATACGCCGGCGTGATAGTCTGTCCAAAAGTGACTTCACCCTGATCCGGTTTCAGTTCGCCGGCAAGAATTTGAAACAACGAAGTAATCGCAATGCTTTCTTTGCTCAACACGGCAATCTTATCGCCTTTGTTCACAAACAGATCCAGGTTTCTGAACAGTGGATTTCCGTTAAGTGAATAGGAGAGGTTCTCGATATGAAGAATCTGATCACCGGCCGTTCGCTTTTGCTGGAAGATGATCGCGGGATATCTCCGTGTGGACGGGTGGATATCATCCACATTAATTTTTTCCAACAACTTTCTGCGGCTGGTCGCCTGCTTCGATTTGGAGGCGTTGGCGCTGAAGCGCGCAATGAACTCCATCAATTCCTTTTTCTTGTCTTCAGCCTTCTTGTTCGCGGATGAGCGTTGTTGCAGCGCAAGCTGGCTTGATTGGTACCAGAAGGTGTAGTTACCGGTATACAGTTTAATAGCGCTAAAGTCGATGTCAACAACGTGTGTACACACGGTGTCTAGGAAGTGACGGTCGTGAGATACGACAATCACCGTATTCTTGAATTCCAACAGGAAATCCTCCAGCCACGTGATCGTGTGGATGTCAAGGTCGTTGGTAGGTTCGTCGAGGATGAGGATGTCGGGGTTGCCAAACAAAGCTTGCGCCAACAACACGCGGACTTTTTGATTACCGCTAAGTTCTTTCACCAGTTTAAAATGGTCTTCTTCGGAAATACCAAGTCCGCTCAATAGAGCGGCTGCGTCTGACTGGGCATTCCAGCCATCCATTTCGGCAAACTCGGCTTCGAGGTGAGAGGCTTTGTGACCGTCTTCTTCCGAGAAATCAGGCTTGGCGTAGATGGCGTCTTTCTCCTGCATGATCGACCAGAGCTTGGCGTGGCCCATCATTACCGTATCCAACACTGACACCTCGTCAAATTCGTGGTGGTTCTGTTTCAGGACGGCCATCCGCTTACCCGGTTCCATGCTGACGTTACCGCGTGTAGGGTCTACATCGCCTGAGAGGATCTTCAGGAACGTGGATTTTCCGGCACCATTGGCGCCGATCACGCCATAACAGTTCCCATTGGTAAATTTCAGGTTTACCTCGTCAAAAAGAACGCGCTTTCCGAATTGGAGCGACAAGTTGTTTACTGCGATCATGCTAGAATGAAAAGATCAAGCTGCAAAGATAGTCAAAAGCTCGTGGTACGCAGTAGTGATTCCGCGAAGGCTTCGTTAATTTTGATTTCGTCGCCTTCGACCATGGATAATTTGTTTCTCCTATGAAGTTGAGCAAGATTGTACTCCTGGCAGGTCTCCTCTGCACACGTTTGTTGAGCACCGCTCAAAACCAAACACTTGTTTTCCAATCCGACTTCGGACTAAAGGACGGCGCTGTCGCCGCGATGAAAGGGGTGGCGCGATCGGTGTCTGCTGATCTCGACTTATTCGATATCACCCACGAGATCACACCTTTTAACATTGCTGAAGCTGCTTACCGGTTGAATCAGGCCGCGCCGTATTGGCCCAAGGGAACGGTGTTCGTTTCCGTAGTTGATCCAGGCGTAGGATCTGAGCGCAAGTCTATTGTGCTGAAGACAAAGTCAGGGCATTACTTTGTTTCTCCCGACAACGGGACCTTAACACTGGTCGCCGCTTCGATGGGTGTGGAGGCAGTTCGGATAATCGATCCCAAACTTCGAATGCCGGGTTCCAATGCCTCTTATACTTTTCACGGTCGCGATGTTTACGCTTACGCTGCAGCGCATCTGGCCAGCCGTAAAATTTCATTCGGAAAAGTAGGACCATTGCTGACCAGCGAGATGGTGATGCTTCCGGAGTTGAAAGCAAAAATTGTTGGCGCGGAAATCCAAGGATCGATTCCTGTGCTCGATGTTCAATATGGAAATGTGTGGACCAACATCGACGCGTCGCTGCTGCAGCAAATGGAAATCAAAACCGGGACTACGGTGTACATTAAGGTCATAAATGAAGACAAAACCGTCTACGAAGGAAGAGTTCCTTTTGTTAATACATTTGCCGATGTGAAAGAAGGGGAGGTGTTGGGCTATCTCAACAGCTTGTTGCAGTTTTCCATCGCGATTAACATGGGTAACTTCGCGCAGACGCATCACATTGGGTTTGGGAAGGATTGGCGCATCGTGCTGAGCAGAAGTCAAACACACTAGACGCTGTACATTTTCACATGAAAAATAAAGACGAACTAAAAGGCTGGCGCCGCAAGTTGTACGAGATAATTTTTGAAGCGGACACCGTCGAGGGAAGACTGTTCGACATCATTCTTCTGGTGTGCATCGTGTTGAGTGTACTGGTTGTGATGCTGGAAAGTGTTGCTGACATCCGTCAGCACTTTGGGTTGTGGTTGAACCGGATCGAATGGTTTTTTACCATCGTCTTTACGCTGGAATACATCGCCCGACTACTCGCCTTGAAGAATAAAGGAGAATACATTTTTAGTTTCTTCGGGATCATCGACGTGTTTTCGTTCTTGCCGGCTTATCTGGCCCTGGTCTTTCCGCCGGCACAGGCGCTCCTGGTCATCCGAAGTATACGGTTGCTGCGGATCTTTCGAATCTTCAAGCTTGCGCGATTTATCGGCGAAAGTCAAAATCTTATCCAGGCACTGAAGGCCAGCAGGCACAAGATCACGGTGTTTCTAATCGCGGTGTTGACTTCCGTCATTATCTCGGGAACGATCATGTACCTGGTCGAAGGACCGGAACATGGGTTCACCAGTATCCCTCGAAGTATTTATTGGGCCATCGTGACCATGACCACGGTGGGTTACGGCGACATTGCTCCGGAAACTACCTTGGGCCAAGCGCTTGCCTCGTTCATTATGATCATGGGTTATGGCGTGCTGGCCGTTCCCACAGGTATTGTTTCAGCGGAGATGATTCAGCAAAAGAAAGCAGCGGCGATTACTACGCAAGTTTGTCCGCACTGTCTGAGTGAAGGTCACGATGCGGACGCGGTATACTGTAAGTATTGCAGCCAGAAACTGAATTGAACCTGCTACTTTTTTTTCGGGGCGAAGTTGATCGACGTCGAATTTACGCAGTAGCGCATGCCCGTTAAAGTAGGACCATCGTCAAATAAATGGCCGAGGTGTGAACCACAACGCGCGCATACAATTTCAGTGCGGACCATACCGAATGAGTGGTCTTCAATCTGCTTGATCTTTCCACCGGCGATCTCCTTGTCGAAGCTTGGCCAGCCGCAATCCGAATCGAATTTCATATCCGAAGTAAACAGCTCCTGTCCGCAACCCGCGCAGCGGTAAACGCCTTTCTCATCATGGAGGTAATACTTGCCTGTGAAAGGCCGATCCGTTCCTTTCTCGCGCAGCACATGGTATTGCTCCGCGGTCAACATGGATTTCCATTCGGCATCTGTTCGGTTGATCACCTTACTGGTGTCTTGTGGAGTGGATTTCACTGCGGTTGACGTCTGACTATTTCCGGAACAGGAAAGTAAAAGGCCGAAGCCAAGCAGAATCAGGAATTGTTTCATGGTGATAGATTTCTTCTACATACGAAGAACAGTAATACTATGGTTTTGGTTTACGACGATTTCCTTTCGGAGGAATATCTGCCATAATAAGCTGCTCAATGTCTTCGTCGCCGGTTAGGTTATTCATTTGCGTCATGATGAAGGCCGACCTTCGCGTGACGTAGGAAGAAGGTGGATTAACCACATACTTTTTAGGGTTCGGCAGGCAAGCGGCGATCATGGCAGCCTGAAGTCGCGTGAGCTTCGACGCCGGCTTCTTAAAATACTTTTGGGATGCGGCCTCGATACCAAAAACACCTTTGCCCATCTCGGCGACATTGAGGTACATTTCCAGAATTCGCTTCTTTCCCCAGACGGTCTCAATCATAAAGGTAAAATACACTTCAAGCCCCTTCCTGAACCAGCTGCGTCCTTGCCACAGGAAGACGTTCTTCGCTACTTGCTGGCTGATGGTCGAAGCGCCCTTGATGCGCTTCGGTTTTTTCTCGTTGTGCTGCATCGCCTTCTCGATGCTTTTCCAATCAAAACCGTTGTGATCTGGAAACAACTGATCTTCTGCCGCGATGACGGCGAGCCCGGCGCTGGGTGAGATTTCTTTCAAGGGTACATAGTCTCTTTTCAATCCATTACCCTCGAGCAAGCTTCCCAACTGTGTGGTCGTAATCGGCGGATCGACCCAGCGAAGCAGGACAATGTAAATGAACTGGGCCGCAAACATGAAGAGGAATACCTTCCACAGTCGCTTCGCCCAAGTCTTCAGGAGGTTCATTTCGCTTTAGCCTTAGATTCTTTCAGTTCGCTAAAATACCGGCGTGATTCAGCCATTACTTTCGGCGCGAGAATCAAAGCTGAGATCATGGTGGGGATGGCCATGATGGCGAAAGCAATGTCGATTACATTCAGCACAAGGTCCATGGAAACAATAGCACCGACCACAATCATGAAGAGATAAAAGTAGTCGTACCATTTGCTTTTTTGTTCGCCCACCATGTAGGCGAGCGCCTTCCTGCCATAGTAGCTGTAGGAAAACAACGCGCTGATGGCAAACACAAAGGTGCACAACAACAGCACGTAATCCCCGTAAGGAATGGCCGCACGATACGAGAGTGTCGTGAGGGTAATGCCCGACGCATTGGTTTTCCAAACGTCGGTGACGAGAATGGCCAGCGCCGTAAGGGAACACGAGATGATCGTGTCAATGACTGGACTAAGCATCGACAGCAGACCTTCGCGCACCGGGTGTGTACTTTTTGATGCACCCATGGCCATCGGCGCCGTGCCAATGCCAGCTTCGTTCGAGAAGGTAGCGCGGCGGACGCCCAACATGATCACACCGCCCAACAAGCCACCCAGGAAGGGATCGCCGTGATAGTGTTCAGCGGAAAATGCATCCGTAAAAATCAGTTTAAGGTAGTAGGGTAGACGGTCGGCAAACGTGATCAATATTACAGCGACGGTAACAAAATGCAGCACAATCATAAGGGGCACCATTCGTCCGGCCCAGTTGCCAATGCGCTTGATGCCACCAACGATAACAACAGAAACGAGCATGCAGATTATTATTCCGGTGATAAGCTTGGGAACACTAATCGCCATATCGCCAACGTGAATGAAGGTCTCCTTCACACCAGAAGGTATCAAGCCAATGTCCAGAATGGCTTGGCTGAGTTGGTTCGCCTGAAAGATCGGCAGCGATCCAACCATACAACAAATACAAAACACGGTGGCGAGTGGATGCCACTTCTTCGACATCGCCTCGCGAATGACATACATGGGCCCACCTTGCAATTCACCCTCAGAATCTTTTCCGCGATACAGACTTGCCAATGTACTGGAGAAGTAATTCGTTGACATGCCGATGAACGAGGTGACCCACATCCAAAAAAGCGCACCCGGACCACCCATGGCGATGGCTGCTGCAACCCCTGCGAGATTTCCCATTCCTACGGTTGATGCCAGGGCTGTCGATAACGCTTTGTAAGAACTGATTTGCCCAGGCGCATTCGGATCATCATACTTCCCGCGAAGCACGTTGACGGCATGAATAAAATATTTGTATTGGATGAAGCCGGAGTAGAACAGGAAGAAAAGACCACCGCCAATGATGAGGAATAAAACGGGCCACCACACATAGCCGGCCGTTACCTCGAAAAACTTACTGAGTTCTTGCACTTACAGGTTAATGGTTAAGATTAAATCGTGACCGGCAATATGTAAAGAATTAAAGGAAATGAAAATCGAATTTGTCCGGGATTAATGTTGGCGTAAGACCTTGTGTCCGAATTTTATGTGTTCCCGCCTGTTTAAACAGTCAATACCAAAAAGCAAGGTAAAGGAATGTGCGTAAGGTTTTGACCCGGTTTGAAAGAATATACCGGTCAAATTGGGGTTTCTTTGTCATTTAATTTTTAAAAGCCCTTTCAATGAAGAAGTTAGTTACCTTCCTTTTAATGCTGATCGCCGGCGTTGCCATGGCGCAGCCTACCGTCAGAATACCTGCCAGTGAATTTGCAGAAGTATTAGACTCGCATCCTTACCTCTGGACCATCAAGAAGGAAGCCCTCGCAGATCATACCGCTGGAGCGACTACAACCTTTTCATCCGACAAGGCGAGTGCGTTTAAACAAAATGCATTCTTCACTTTTCTGCGCTGCTGGACTTTAGAGATGCAGATCAGAGACCTTAAGAATTATCAGGAAACTATCCTCGCGCTAAAAGTTGAAGAGAGCACGTTGTTGTTGAAGCAACAGCTCCTTGCGCTTGAGGCAGTAAGTGATTTGAAGAAACTTGAATTTGAATATCAATACCAGGTTAGCCGTTTGAATTCACTCACACAACATCGTTATGGCGCGCAGCCTGTTCTGCCCGAAGGCTGGGTGTGGGATGCGGCATCAGGAGCGGATGGTGAGCAGGTGTTGCGCGATAAGCTCACAGACTTGAACGGCTTGATTGGCCTGGAAGAAAAATTCATCAGTAAGCTAAAAAGTCAGGAGCCCTACATGATGCTTGTCGAATATGCGCAGCTTAAGTCGTATAAGCAACAACGTTGGGATACGCTGGTGGAAATCGCCAGACTTCAATCGTACACCATGGCTGCAGCACCCAAGGGTCTCCCCAAGGATTCAGGTTCGAACTAATTCGCTTGCATTAAAAGATTGATCGGAAGATCAGGAACAAGGTGCCTGACAACACCATCACCACGGGCAGCGTGAGGAACCAGGCCATGAGGATATTTCTCACGGTATCGGCCTGCAAGTTCTTAATTCCTTTGCTGGCTACCATTGAACCTGCGATACCTGACGAGAGCACGTGAGTCGTGCTCACCGGAAGGGCGAGGTAAGTAGAAATGGATATGGTGCTGGCGGCAACGAGTTCAGCGCTGGCGCCCTGTGCATAGGTGAGGTGTTCCTTTCCGATTTTTTCGCCAATGGTTTTTACAATTCGCTTCCAGCCGATCATCGTACCCAATCCCAACGACAAGGCGATCATACCAATTACCCACGATGGTGAATAGTCGGTAAGCTCCTTGATATTTTTCATCTCGTTCTTAAAGCTGGTCTTGTCGATTTCGCTCACGCGAACTTCTTCTTTTTCCAGCAGCGATTTCATATTGCGATCGATCAGTAGAATGTCTTTCCGAATGAGGAAGCGTTCGTTCTTAGCAATGGATTCAACTGACGGCCGTCCACTCAAGCTTTGGATCAGGCTGCTGTTCATTTGCTGAACGGAAAGAAGTTTTGCCTTGTCTGGATTCGAAAGCGGAATGGTGTCAATGGAGTGGACAATAGTCTCAACCTTGCGAAGTGGTGCGATAATGCTGTCGGGCGCTATTCTCGAATTCAATGCAAAGAAGGCAGGAACAATTCCAATCAGGATAAGCATCACCAAGCCCACACCTTTCTGTCCGTCGTTGGATCCATGAGAAAGGCTTACGCTTCCGCAGGTAAGGATCAAAAGGATTCGGACGAATAATGGTGGAGGAGCGTCTTTCTTCGGTTCCTTAAACAACACGTCACCGTACTTGGTCTTTTTTGTAAAATTTCGAATGAGGATCATCATCACGATGGTCATCGAGAAACCAAACAGCGGAGAGATCAACAATGACAATCCGATTTCTTGTGTCTTCGCCCAGTTAACGGCTGCTTCGCGAGAATCGGGCAGGAGTGAGTAGGCAATTCCAACACCCAGGATCGAACCGATCAAGGTATGCGAACTGGAGCAGGGAATTCCGAAATACCAGGTTAGTAAATTCCAAAAAATAGCGCTGAGTAGCAGCGCCATAACCATCGACAAACTATGGTGAATATTCTGGTCCACCAGCGACTCCACCGGCAAGAGATTAACGATGCTGATCGCCACGCCGACCCCTCCAATCAGCACGCCGGTAAAGTTTAGAATGCCGGAATAGATCACGGCAGTCCAGGGTTTTAGCGAGTTTGTATAGATTACGGTCGCTACGGCGTTGGCCGTATCGTGAAACCCATTAACAAATTCAAAACCACATGCAGCAATTAAACAGACCACCAGAAGGATGGAATAGGAGAGATCGAGGTCAAACATAGTTAGGCGAAATTCGGGCGCAATCTAAGTCGATTTCATGCGTCCTATGTTAACCCAATGTTAACTTTTTTATCGTAGTATTCTTAAGGAATTCAAAAAATCAGATGATTATTGTAAAATTCCTATTAAATACGCGAATTCAATATATGATTTTGCAAAAATAGCGAGCAGCGAATTATATGCACACTATTGAGATAGCGTCGGAGGTGTTGGAGCTTTTACCGCAAAGGGCGGTTTATTGGAAAAGGACTGGAATCTTGCTGATCGCCGACCTGCACCTGGGAAAGATCAACCATTTCAGAAGGGCTGGTATCCCGGTTCCCTCCAAAGCCAACGAAAAGAATCTTGAGGTGTTGGTCGACTTGCTCCAGCGTGTCAAACCCCAACGATTGATTTGCCTGGGTGATCTGTTCCACAGTCATTACAATGAAGAATGGGAAGTATTTGGTGAACTCGTCAGTCATTTTCCAGGGGTTTCTTTTGAATTGGTACTGGGGAATCATGACATCATGAGCGAACGGCAATACAGCCGGAAAAAAATCTCCGTCGTCGACGAGCTAACGCTGGACAAATTTGTTTTCAGTCATCACCCGAAGGAGAACGTCCCTGCTAACCTATATAATTTGGCTGGTCACCTGCATCCCGGCGTGCGCCTGGAAGGAAAGGGACGGCAGTCGTTGACGTTTCCGTGTTTTTATTTTGGTAAAAATCAGGGACTGTTGCCGGCCTTCGGTATGTTTACAGGATTTGTCCCCGTCAGGCCGCGCCAGCATGACCAACTCTTCGCGATCGTTGACGACAAGATTGTAAACTTGAATAATCAGTATTCGATTTGAAGATGAAACACCCTGTACTAACAATATTTTTATGCTCAATCTTTCAGTGGTGTTCGGCGCAGGATACTACGCGACTATCGCTGTTGTTTGTGGGAGATATCATGGGCCACGATTCTCAAATTGCCGCGGCCTATAATGCTCAGACCAAGACCTACGATTATGCTTCGTGCTTTCAGTTCGTCAAGCCATACATTGAAGCGGCCGATCTCGCGATCGGAAATCTTGAAGTAACACTGGCGGGCACGCCGTACAAGGGCTATCCACAATTCAGTTCGCCCGATGAGCTTGCGTTGACCCTTCGCGAAACCGGTTTTGATGCGTTGGTAACTGCGAACAACCACTGTGTTGATCGCGGAAAAAAAGGTTTGGAGCGCACGGTCGAGATGCTGGACAGTTTCAAGATTCCGCACACAGGAACATTTGTTGAAGAAGTGAACCGGCTGAACGACTATCCACTGATCCTGGAGAAAAATGGATTCAAGCTCGCCCTCTTGAATTACACCTATGGAACAAACGGCTTGCCGGTATACAAGCCAAACATCGTGAACCTGCTGGACACCGCGGTGATCCGGAAGGATCTCCTCAAGGCAAAAGATCAAAAGCCCGACGCCATTATTGTTTTCACGCATTGGGGAACGGAATACCAAAGCTTACCGTCCTCCTATCAGAAATTCTTTACGGAATTTTGTTTCAAGCACGGCGCGAAGCTGGTGATTGGAGCACACCCACATGTGATTCAGCCGATGGAGTGGCGGAAAGAAACGGATCAGTTTGTTGCTTACTCGTTGGGAAATTTTGTTTCAGGTCAGCGAAAGCGTTACACCGACGGTGGCGCGATGGCGTATGTGGAATTGAAAAAGATATCGTTTAAACCGGATAGCGCATTTACTTCCATCGACAGTACCGGCTATTCATTGGAATGGGTTTATCGCACCGTGACGCAAAAGGGCTATTACATTATCCCCGGAGAAAAGTATGAGAACGATTCGATACCCTTTGTGAAAGACCTTGCTTCACAACAGGCAGCAGAACTTTTCTTGAAGGATTCGCGCGAATTGTACAAAAAGCACAATCTGAACGTCTCAGAGATTCCGGGTGTGCCGCGGAGTTTTGCCATGCTGCCCGAGGAGGAGTAGCCCTTTTTATTTTTGAGCACAACGTTGTGGTTAAGGCAAATTAGTGGGAGATTAGAATACTAGTTGCGTTCTTAATCTTTAGCCCTCTTGCCTATGAAATCATCAGTTGCCTTCAGGTTGATAGGTACGTTTTTACTTTTCATCCTCATTCATTCAACAACCCAGTCGCAACATAAACTCCACGACTCGCCCCCGGTTCCACCGAGACCGAAGCAACCTGATGTTGAACCGCTGGGCATCAATGAGAAAAATGTTCACTTTGTCTATCTCGTTCCTTCAGACAAATCGGTTCAGGAAGTTTATAAAGTAACGATCGAAAACGCGGCAAGACACCTGCAGAAATGGTATGCGGATCAATTGGGTGATAACCGCTCATTCACTTTAAACTCACCCGTTGTCGAAGTGTATCAAACTACACATACTACTGCGTGGTACGCCACGAACGGTACAGACTTATACAGGTTTTGGTTTAATGTTACGAGCGATGGGTTTGCCCTTACCGGCGGCCGCTTCTATGACACCAACGACATTTGGGTATTCTACATTGATGCCATTGAACAGTGTGGGTGGGGTGGTGGTGGTGGTGCGGCCAGTGTTGCTGTTCTGCCATTAAATGATTTACGAGGCCTGGCTGGTCAACCACTCTATTCACCGTGCACAGGAGCAGCGTCACCACCCGGCCCAACCTGTCGCTGGGTTGGTGGCATGGGCCATGAACTCGGGCATGCGCTTGGTCTTCCACATCCTCCCGGATGTGAAGATCAGCAACCTATTCCGTGCGCTTATTATTCCATTATGTTCTGGGGATATACAACTTATCCTGACGCTTATTTTACGGATGCAGAGAAGTCATTCTTGATCAGCAGTCCGTTTATCAAAGAACAAACTCACATGGTCTGTGACTTTGACTGCAGCAATTTATTGACGCCGCAAGTGGCGACCACAACAGCGGATGTAACGATATGCTATGGCACAACATATTTTGCCGGGGGCGCGGAACAATCTGACCAAGGATCTTATGCTGATTATTTTCAGTCCACCGCTGGTTGCGACAGCGCTGTCGTGGTGACGAACCTTTACGTTTCCGAACCAATCTACTACGACACCACCATTACGATTTGTCACGGTGATGCTTACTTAATCGGCGGCATATGGCACACCAAGCCTGGTTATTTTTTGCAATACCTGAAAACACCGGCTGGCTGTGATAGTCTGGTGTCGACATACCTGAGCGTTTTTACTGGCGACGAAATCCATCGGGACGTGACCATTTGTGAAGGCGATCGCTATTTGGCTGGCGGCGATTATCAGACATTTGAAGGCACATATTATGATTACTATGCGACTCACCGTTGTGACAGCGTAGTGATAACCCACCTGTTCGTTCTCCCAACGTCAGAAAACAATTCTTCTGTTTCTATTTGCCAGGGCGATTCGTTGTGGGCAGGCGGCGGATGGCAGACGACTACCGGTGTATATGTTGATTCACTACTGAACCACCTGGGTTGCGACAGCATCTTTACGACCTACCTCACGGTCTTACCGACATACTCGACAACGCATGAAGTAACCATCTGTCAGGGCGAAGGATACCTCGCCGGTGGAAGTATTCAAACAACCAGCGGAACTTACTACGATTCGTTGCTTACCATCAGTCAATGCGACAGCGTGATCATCACGCAACTCACGGTGGATATTTGTCTGGCTGAAGAGGTTTCGTCAACTGACAAGGAGCAGGGTGTGTATCCGGTACCCACTACAGGGATTCTTCATATTGAGTATGAAGACATTCACGCGGTGACGTTGTACAATACTGCCGGAACGCAATTACTGCAAACCACAGTCAACACCATCGACTTTAAAGGGCTTCCCGAGGGCAACTATGTCGTGCACGTATCCTATGGAAATAAGAAGCAGGCTTCGAAGCGGGTGATCTACAAGCGCTAATCGGCTACCTTCTGCGTTTGGTGTTGTGTTTCTTTGGTGCGGGACCACCTCCGCCCGAATCGAAAATGAGGCCGATAGAAAATTCAAGGCCGGTAAAATCGATCTTGGCGTCTGGATAGTTGATCGGTTTTGTTTCGAGAGAAGCGCTGCCGCCAGTGTATGATCCGGTTAACGGAAACTGCGATTCACCAATCAGGTAATTGGTCTCGATGGAAACTCCAACCTGGTTCGTGACATAGACGGTCAGTTCAGCGCCGGCATGATATCCCCAACCTGGTTTGTTCTTGAAGCGAATGTCGCTGTTGGCGACTTCCCAGCCTTCCGTCGAGCGAAGTAGGCGATCAAAATTTCCATAGTTGATTTTCTGGTCGAAGCCATAAAACCCAAAGGCGCCACCTTTGATATCAAACTGGACTTTTTCTCCGTGAAGTTGTATCACCAACTCCACCGGAACAAAGATGGTAAAGTTCGGACCCACCAGTGGGTCTTTACTTTCGATGGGCATATCCTTCATGTTCAATCCTGACATGCGATACAAGGAAGCCCCGGTTTCAATCGCCAGGTATCGGTTAAGGTCAACGCCCAAGCCGCGAATGGAGAACGGGCTGATCGGCGTGGAGAAATATCCGTTCTTCGGAATGAAGTAAGAGAACGAAAGGCCGAACTGCTGCGCGTTCGACATCACCGTCGTTAATAGAAGAATGGATAGGATGGTTAGCTTTCTCATATAAAATGTATTTCGTATCGAGTTTCGTGTTTCGTATTTCGAGTTGGTGGTTGAAATTGGATCCCGATAGCTATCGGGACGAAATCACTTAGCGTTGTAGTCACTGTAAAGAATTTGCTGGTATGCTCTGCTTACATTTAACTCTTCTTCCGTCGCCTGATTGCGCTCAAGAAATTGATTTCCGGGATTGTCGTACACCATGAATTTATCCCGGAGTAAAAAACCGTAGCCATCTGTAAAATAATATACTGCGAACGGCACAACATTGTGCGCCAGGATATTCTTACTGAATTTATAGTCGGGCTGTGGTTTATCCAGCTGAGCCAGCAGTGTATTGGCGATGTCCGTCTGGCTCGCGATGGTATGAATCACCGTATCGGACCGGATGGCACCACCAAGCATGAGCAACGGTATTTGAAAACGCCGCTTGTCCTTCAGTTCCTTGTTGCCTGGATGTCGATGACCATGGTCTGCTGTTAAGATGATCACGGTATTGTTCCACCACGCGGCCTTCTTCGCTTCGTCAATGAATTTGCCGATACATTGGTCGGTATAGTAGCATGAATTGAGGAACATCGATTCAACATCGTCTCCCGGAATGTGGCGTTCCATCGGCACATCGAACGGCTCGTGGCTGCTGAGGGTAAGAATGACTTTGAAGAACGGCGTGGTGGTGGTATCGAGTTCAGCCAACGATCGTTCCATAATGTACTGATCGTGTATGCCCCACTTGGATTCGTTAATGTCGTCGGGGAAATCGTCCATGGTAGTGAGGTGGTCAAATCCACTGGAGGTCAGATAGGAACGAAAGTTTGCAAAGTCGACATCTCCGCCGTAGATGAACGAGTTTCGATATCCAAGTTCCTTCAGCGATTGCGTCAGGCTGGGGAGTCGTTGTGTTTTCGACGGATACTTGATGATAGACGTTTGGGGTTGAGCCGGGTATCCGCTTAGAATGCTGATCAGTCCTTTATCCGTTCGGTCGCCGCTGGCATAAAAGTTATCAAATAATATCCCTTCACGGCAAAGCTGGTTCAACCGCGGAGCAATTCCGGGACGGCCACCGAGCGGTTCGATAACATCCGCTGTAAAACTTTCGATGATAATGAAGATGACATTGGGCCGATCCGACTGGAAGATTTTCTTCGTGGAATCATTCGGTGGATAGAGACCGGCGAATAATTTTTCAGCTTCAGGTTTCGGAAAGAAATTTTCCGGATATCGGATGCTTGATTTTCCGCGAACGCTGTACAGAAAATTCCAGATCACATTGATGGCGGCGTGGTTCGCGTAGGCTTTTGTGCGGTGGAAGAAAACAAACCCCGTATTCATCGGCGCAACCGTAAAGCTTCCACGAATCGGCAGGAAGAACAGTGCGGACACGGCAAATAGTACGAGTGCCGACTTTCTGGTTGTGGAATGAAGGTCCCTGACCTTAGGCGCAATCCACTTTAAGTAAGTCCAGCCAGATGCTGTCGTAAACAGGACGAAGATGGCGAACACCTTTAACGCGGCGCGCACGTCTATACTGCCCATGGCGCCAGACCCCATGTAGAACAATGGCGTCGTATTCATTCGAAAACCCCAGTGGCGGTAGAGTTCCAGATCAACCATGACAATGATCCCGCTGAAAACCAGAAGAAGGATCGTGAGTGAATTCAGTGTTATCGGGAACCAGCGTCCGTGATACAGTGCTGAGAAGGTGAGCAACAGCCCGGCGGCAGCAAGAAAGTAGCCAGCCATGCTGCCGTCCATGCGCAAACCGTGAAGTTCGGTGAGCAGCATTTCGTTGAAGGTAAGCTGCGCTGAGAGATCATGGTTGTACAATAGGAACAACGCCCGCGCAACAATCATATATCCGAGCCAAAAAATTGTAAGCCGGAGTAAAACAACAAGCCGTTCGCGCATGTCAGGTATTTGATCTTAAAGATAATGCTACTTTTCAGTTCGATAAATTATTGTGACCTTATGGTTGAAAAAAGTAAATGTATGCGGAGAATATTTTTTTGTGTTGGGATACTGGTCATCACGCTCAGTCAATGTACGACGCGGCAACCGGCAGACCTGGTTATTAAAGGTGGAACAATCTATACCGTAGACGACCAGCAGCCAGTAGTCGGGGCAGTCGTGGTGATTGGCGACACTATTGCATACGCTGGCACGGAATCCGAAGCGAACGCCTGGATCGGAAAGGGCACAAAGATTCTCGACCTGCACGGAAAAGTGATGACGCCGGGATTCATCGAGGGCCATGGGCACATCATGGGTCTTGGATACAGCGAACTGCACCTCAACCTGATGTCGGCTAAAAATTTTGATGAGATCGTGGACATGGTGCGACAGGCCGTGGCAAAAGCTAAACCGGGGCAATGGATTATCGGACGAGGATGGCATCAGGAGAAGTGGGATAAAACGCCCACCGAAATGGTAAAGGGATTTCCTACGCATAAAGCACTAAGCGCCGTTTCGCCCGACAACCCGGTGTTTCTCGAACACGTGAGTGGACACGCCGCGCTGGCCAATGCTAAAGCAATGGAAATAGCGGGCGTGAATCTCTTGTCGATGGAAAAAATTGATCATGACAAGGGTGAGGGTGGCGAGATCATTCGTGATCTACAGGGCAATCCGACGGGTTTATTTTCTGAAAATGCCGCCGACCTTATTTATGAAAAGATTCCGCCTCCGAACGAGGAAACGGATACTGAAGCACTGAAGCTTGCTATCAATGCCTGCCTCCAGAACGGAATCACCAGCTTTCACGACGCGGGGGCCGCCAGGCAAAGCATAGACCTCTTCCATCGCTTCAAGCAAGATGGTAGTTTAGGTGTGCGACTGTATGTAATGGTGGAAGGCAATGACCGTGACCTCGTCCATGAGTGGGTAAGGCGTGGTCCTGAAATTGATTCCTCGCATTGGCTCACCATCCGTTCCATCAAGTTGCATTGTGATGGAGCGTTGGGTTCGCGCGGTGCCTGGCTATTGGAACCTTACACGGACAGACCCGACTTCAGCGGGATGGCAACCATACCGATGGATACTGTGCTGGAGACGGCACGCATTGCGCTGGGTAGCGGATTCCAGGTTTGTTCTCATGCCATCGGTGATCGCGCGAATCGTGAGGTCCTTGATCGCTATGAAGTCGCCTTTAAAGAATACCCTTCTGTAGTAGATCATCGATTTAGAATGGAGCACGCTCAACATCTTCACCCGAGCGATATTCCGCGTTTCGCTAAGCTCGGCGTTCTTCCCTCGATGGAAGCCATCCACATGTCATCGGATCGGCCGTGGGCTATCGAAAGGTTGGGCGAGCAGCGAATTAAGGAAGGCGCGTACATGTGGCAATCGTTGCTAAAATCCGGTGCGCGAATTATTAATGGCACCGACACGCCCGTTGAGCCCATCAATCCGATACCGTGTTTCTACGCTTCAGTAACACGAATGACATTAAGGGGAGAACCCGAAGGTGGCTATGAGCCCGCAGAAAAAATGACGCGTGAGCAAGCCCTGAAGTCCTACACCCTCGATGCTGCGTATGGGGCATTCGAAGAAAAGATAAAGGGGTCGATTGAAGCCGGCAAACTCGCAGACTTTACCATCTTCTCGAAAGACATTATGAAAGTCGACGAGAAGGAGATACTCTCAACAGCCGTTGATATGACAATCGTCGGCGGAAAGGTTGTCTATCAGAAAAAGTAGTTGGTTGACAGATCACGGTTCACGGTTCACTGTAGAATGGTGAAACCTCTGTGGCCCTTTGTGCCTTCCTTGGTGGCCTTTGTGCTCCCGATAGCTATCGGGATGGATTTTAAATCCATACCACAAAGTTCACAAAGGAGGCACAAAGTTTCACGAAGGGTCACACCCAGACTCGCACCCGCACGCTGTGAACCGTGAACTGTGAACCGTGAACAAAAAAAGAGAGCCTCACCTTTCGATGAAGCTCTCCTGTATTCTGACTTCTGTATTCAGTATTCTGATTACATCATTCCGCCCATTCCGCCGCCGTGTGGCATGGCAGGAGCTTCTTTCTCTTCAGGAATTTCGGATACTACCGCTTCTGTTGTCAACAACAGTCCGGCGATAGAAGCCGCATTCTCCAATGCAAGACGGGTTACTTTCGTAGGATCGATGATACCTGCGTCGAAGAAGTTTTCAAACTTGTTCTCGCGAGCATTGAAACCAAAGTCTTTCTTGCCATCGCGAACTTTGTTCACAATAACAGAACCTTCCTGTCCGGCGTTCTCAGCAATGGTTCTCAGGGGAGACTCCAGCGCCAGGCGAACGATGTTCACACCGGTTGCTTGGTCTTCATTGTCCAAACCGAGTTCCTTCACATCTTTCAACACGTCGATGGCACGGATATAGGCTACACCACCGCCGGGAACGATACCTTCCTGAACGGCAGCGCGGGTTGCGTGCAATGCATCATCCACGCGATCTTTCTTTTCTTTCATTTCTACTTCCGTCGCTGCGCCAATGTATAGGATGGCGACACCACCGGAAAGTTTCGCAAGACGCTCTTGCAATTTTTCCTTATCGTAGTCAGACGTAGTCGTTTCAATCTGAGCTTTGATTTGTTCAACACGACCCTGGATGGCAGCTTTTTTACCAGCACCATTAACGATGGTAGTATTGTCTTTGTCGATATTAACTTTCTCAGCACGACCGAGCATGTCAAGCGTAGCATTCTCCAGTTTGAAGCCTTGCTCTTCAGAGATCACCTGGCCACCTGTGAGGACAGCGATATCTTCCAACATTGCTTTTCTACGATCGCCAAAGCCAGGAGCTTTAACAGCTGCAACGCGCAGGGCGCCACGGATTTTGTTCACTACCAAAGTAGCCAGCGCTTCGCCTTCTACTTCTTCCGCGATGATCACGAGAGGCTTACCAGTTTGAGCAGATTGCTCGAGGATTGGAAGCAATTCTTTCATGCTGCTGATTTTCTTATCGTAGATCAGGATGAAAGGGCTGTCGAGATCAGCTTCCATTTTCTCCGTGTTGGTAACGAAGTAAGGAGAAAGGTATCCGCGGTCGAACTGCATACCTTCTACGGTCTTCACTTCGGTTTCGGTTCCTTTAGCTTCCTCTACGGTGATAACACCGTCTTTACCTACCTTCTCCATCGCATCGGCGATCATTTTGCCAATGGTCTCATCGCTGTTGGAAGAGATCGTCGCTACCTGCGCGATTTCGTTGGAGTCCTTTATTTTCTTGGATTGCTTCTTCAGGTTTTCGACTACCGCAGAAACGGCTTTGTCGATACCACGCTTAAGGTCCATCGGGTTTGCACCAGCAGCGACGTTCTTGATACCGTGAGCATAGATAGCTTGAGCAAGAACGGTAGCGGTAGTAGTACCATCACCGGCAGCGTCGGCAGTCTTCGAAGCTACTTCTTTCACGAGCTGTGCGCCCATGTTTTCAATAGCATCTTTCAATTCAATTTCTTTTGCTACGGATACGCCGTCTTTGGTAACGGTAGGTGCACCAAATTTCTTGTCGATAATCACGTTGCGGCCCTTCGGACCGAGCGTAACTTTAACAGCATCCGCTAACTTATCTACGCCCTTCTTAATTCTGTCGCGGGCGGAGGTATCAAAGGTTATTTCTTTAGCCATGATTCTTTAAATTTTTTTAGTGGGATTAAATAATTCCGAAAATGTCAGAGTTACGCATGATCAGGTACTCTTTGCCATCGATGGTGAGCTCAGTTCCGGAGTACTTTCCATAGAGTACGCTGTCGCCGACTTTCACTGTCACGGGCTTGTCCTTCAGGCCTTCGCCTACGGCAATTACTTTGCCTTTTTGCGGTTTTTCCTTCGCAGTGTCGGGGATGATAATACCTGAAGCGGTCTTGGTTTCAGCCTCAGCGGGTTCAACTAATACCCGGTCCTCATTTGGTTTGAAGTTGATTTTTGCCATATAAATAATGGTTTTTGTGGTTAAACAATTTGACAGGTCTCGCTCAACACCTATTGTGCCATTGCGAAAAGAGACGCGAATAACGGACAAATTTTCAAGAAACGGCAAGGATTTGACAGGATTTACCTGGGGTTTTGGCAGGGTATTAATAGGGAAAATGGCAGGATGGCAGGGGGGTCGGGAAGTCCGAATGTCGGGAAGTCCGGAAGTCCGAAAGTGGGAAAGTCGGAAAAGTCTGGAAGCTGGGTGCGCTGAAGGGAGGGCAAATCCAGTTGCACAAAGGATTCACAGAGTTTCACAGAGAGGTAGCGCCGATCTTCGAACTTCTGACGTTCAAACTTTCGGACTTTCCGGACTTTCGGACTTCCCGACTCCCCAACTAAATTTTCAGAACCGGCAGGAATTGGGTAAATTTTACAACGCTTAACTAGATTGACCACATGGACAAATTGTCGAAGGATTGGTTGACGCAGGGATTGATCGACTATGAGTACAAGAAGTATTTGTTGTTAGGCTACTTGCAAGCGGTGAAAAAGTCTTTTGACCGCGTTGAACTCTACCCGTTTCTGGCCGACCTGGTTTTTCATTATCGAAACCTCGTCGCGATCAAAGAGAACAAGGCGCTCATTCGCGAAGCCTTTCCGAAAGAGATTTCCCTGGAAGAATTCAAGAAACTCGAACTCAATTATCGCCAGCTGGTAGACGATGACACCGTGATGAGCGAATTGGAAAACATTATCGAGTTCGCCATTCCTCAAATTAAAGATTCGCTGCAGGAAGGGTCCGTCATCTATGAATTGGTGGAATCCAAATGCGAGATATCACCGATCGGGGTAACGCCGTTATATGCGAAGGAAGGATACCTTTTTGTTACGCAGCCTCCTGAAAAAGAGACCGTCATTTATCGCTACCAGGTCAGCATCTTCGAACAGAGCCAGGAACAACTCAGAAGTTTGAATACTGAATTTATTGATCGGGTGGAGAAGAAACCGTTCTCGACCTACGAACAGATCAAACTCGAGCTGGTGAAAAAATTCAACGACCTTCCCAATCCGGCAACCTACCTCATTCTTTCGAAGATGAAATTTCCGTTTGCCGAAACACTGATGCCCGTGGCAAAACGACTACTGGTAAAGAATTTGTCCGTACGATAACGGCAAACTTTCAACCGCGAACCCCTCACTCAATTGCTAATTGCTAATTGTCTACCGTCTCACCCATTTCTTCATCACCAGCTTTCCTTCCATGCTAACCTGCGCGATGTAGACGCCCGGCGCAAGTGAGGTGGTGTTAAAGTCGTATTGGAGTTTGCGTTCGGATTTTTGAACGGTCACCGGAGCCGACGCTTCATTTCCAACAGCGCTTAATAATCGGAAACTCACCGGTCCCCTGAATTCATTTTCAATCTGGAAATGAAGTTGCGTGGTGCCCGGGTTAGGGTAGATGTTGATTCCATTGGTCGAAGGATCTTCTTCACCCAATACGTTATCGCGGACATAGATCGTCGTGTAGACCGAATCCTCACAGAGGTCGAGGCCGGAACCAACGGTCAGGTAAGTGCTCTCTTGCGGGGGATATACGATCAATTGAGGCCCTGCGACATTCTCTATGCTTCCATCGGTGGCATGCCACACAAACACGCTTGCCCCACGACCATTCAACGTGACTTTTTCGCCCGGATAGATCAGCAAGCTTGACGCGGATACTTGAACAGAAGGTTTCATACCCACCATGGGTTCAATGTTCATCGCAATATTGGCACCTAACGCTATGGTGTACGTCTTCCAAACACCGGCGCTATTTTGTTGCCATGAAGTAGGTGTGGTGGCTTCGCCGTTCGCAGACGATTCGACGGCCACAGTATAACCATCCCCGTAAGTCAACTCAACGCCGATGTGATAAGGCTTGCCGAACACAGGCGTTTCGCGATCGAAGACAATGGTGGTCGGCCGATCATTGTCAATGTCGTCTTCAATTTGTTTAAGGAGAACTGTTTTACGTTCGACCACCGAACCCGGCGACCCTTGTGGACCGCGTGCATTCCAAATCGTTACGATGACGGC